>Ga0075522_10000094_pt1 | contig 53776 bp, 30 predicted proteins | sample NGEPerA_FD_74796 | JGI IMG/M metagenome (GOLD analysis project Ga0075522, IMG submission 74796) | Arctic peat soil microbial communities from the Barrow Environmental Observatory site, Barrow, Alaska, USA - NGEE PermafrostL2-A | ecosystem: Environmental > Terrestrial > Soil > Wetlands > Peat ... | reverse complement strand
CCGGCGCGCAAGGCGCTCATCATCGGCGAGGCCGCGCCGGAACTGCGCGCGCGGACTTACGGCGCGTATTATCTCATCCGCGACTGCACGGTGACGAGCGGCTCCTTTCTCGGCGCAGGATTGTGGCATGTCAGCCCGCAGGCGAATTTTATCGGCGCGGCCATTTGCGGCGCGCTGGGAACGGTCTGGTTTTGGTGGTTTATTTACCGGAAGAAAAATAATTAAAGGCGAAGGCAAATGAATTCAACGCGCCGACGCCGAGTTGAAGACCGCCGGTGCCCGCGAGATTTATGTTTTCGGTTCGGCATCCGGACTTTTGTCAGCGAGTCCGGCGCATTTTTGTGGCCGGGTTCCAAATCAGCCACGAGTTGCATCGCTCGCGTTTGTTTGGAACCGGTTCAGTTTTACCGGGGCACGCGAACTCTGGCGTGTGCGCGTAAAACGTCGTCCAGCATGGATTGCGCGCGCGGATATTGCGGGCGCAATCGAATAGTTTCACGAAACTCCGCAGCCGCTTCGGTGTAATGCCCGCTCCTTGCCAGTGCCACGCCATGAATCCGGCATTTTCCGGACATTTCATCCGTTTGACCGAACCCAACGCCGCCCGCCCGTTTTTAACCGTCTGGCTGCATTCCGATTTTGCAATTTTTTGCTTGTCAAGCAGTCTGGATTGTGTTTTGATTCTTGCATCGCCTTTTCAAAAAACCAAAGTGCAGTTGCTCGCTTGGAACGTATTCGTTCCATTCGGATGCCCGGTGCAAGTCGGTTTCTTGGGGCGGCAGACGGAACAACAAAACAACTGATATTGCCAGTCCAACCTCGAATCAAGATCATTATGAAACCAATAACCTCGTCGCGTCTCACGTGGCTCCCGGAGAAAAAATTCGGATCCGAAAAACTCAAACCACGGCCACAATGGTGGCGGGCCGCCGGCGCTTCGCTCGCTCTGGCGGGACTGGCGCTCTGCGCCACGAGCGCCCGCGCCCAAAACTGGATTGACACCGATCTCGGCGGCCCCGCAGCCGCAGGATATACGGTCACTAACATTGACGGCAGCCTGGACATCTTTGGCGGCGGGAGTGACATCTGGAACACTACCTCCCAATGTCACTACCGCTACGCCTGGGCTTCCGGGACGACTTGGGATGTAACCATGCAGGTCACAAACTTGATAGGGGTTGACGCCACTTGGACCAAAGTTGAATTGATGGTTGACTGGGCCAATCCCACGGTTGGGCCCCAAGGCAGTGACGCATTCATCGCCGCTATGAACACCCTGCCCACGGGCGACAACGAATATGGGGTCGACCAGTTTCGAACCGTCAGTGGCGGCTCGGCCGACTGGAAACAGGCTGGCACCTCCCCGCATCCGGTGTATCCGAACGTGTGGATGAGGATTCATCGTAATGGCAGCATATTCAGTATTTATTACAGTTCCAACAACGTCACTTGGACGGATTATCTGGACATTGACACGTCGAAGACCACGGTCGTCGGTGGTGGCGGCACCACTTTCGGGACCGCCTGGCCCAATCTTGTCTGCGTGGGCATCGCCGTCACGGCCCACAACAACGGCGGTTCACTTGCCGACGCCACCGTTGCGAACGTGAGCAGCACGTTCGCCGTCATTACGGCGCCCACCGTGGTCAACACGACCGTTCAAGTGACGAATTACTCGACCTATGTCGGCAGCGAAGCGTCCTTCTCATTCGCCACCACGAACAACTCTGTTCCAAACGTCGTCCAGCCTAATTATCAGTGGTATAAGAACGGCGTCGCCATCACAAACGCGACCGGCACTTCCCTCACATGGCTGGCCGCCGCTTCTGACAATAGCGCGCAGTATTATTGCGTGGCCACTGTGCCGCCGCCCTACAACACGACCGTCAGTTCCGTCAATAGCGCCACCGGCACGCTGTCCGTGACTTCGGGTGTCCTGGTCACGAACGGCCTGAAACGCGAGTTTTTCGCCGGCACCACCAGCCGCACGGCCGTTGAAGCTGGCAATGCCCCGCCCGCCACTTCGATCAATGTGCGGCCCAACTTTGATGATCCCGGTGGCTATGGTGGCAATTATATCCAACGGTTGAGCGGTTACTTCATCCCGCCCACCAGCGATAACTATGTGTTCTTCGTCTCCTCGGACGATGATTCAGATATCTTCTTGAGCACTAACAGCATCGCAACCAACAAGGTCATGATCTGCCAGGAAGTCGGCTATAGCGGCTTTGATTCGTGGCTCACGCCGGGCGGCAATGGGTCCACTGCGGCCCAGAAACGTTCCGACCAGTTTTCGCCCGACGGCGGTGTCACACTGCCCTGGCAAAATGGCATTCCTTTGATTGCCGGCCATCTTTATTATATTGAAGGCGTGATGCATCAGGGCGGCGGCGGCGATGACTTTAGCGTGACGTATCAGACTGTAAGCCAGGTGAACGCTGCCGGCTGGGGATCCGGAGGGGGGATCTTTGACAACGGCACGAACGGCATATTGAAGACTGCCAGCAACAACATCGCCTTCATCAGCTATCCTGACACGACGCCGACTTGGACGCTGCAACCAACCAACATCACGGTAACTGCGGGCACGGGCGGCGGCTTCGCGGCCAAAGCTTTGTCCGGCGGTGAATTCGCTCCGAATTACCAATGGTATAGCAACAACGTGGTGGTTGCGGGCGCGACCAGTTCCACCCTCAATTACCCGTTCATGCCGGCATCGGCCAACGGCGCACAGTATTATTCCGTGGCCACCGGCATCATGAACGGGCTTTCCAGCACCAGTTCCATCGTCACCCTGCAGGTCGTCGCCGGCGTCACGGAAAGCGGCTGGGTTCAGGTGGAATGGTGGTATGGTGGCAGCAAGACCGCTCTCGAAGCTGGCACGCTCGGCATCTCCACTAACATTATCACCTCGCCCAGGTTCGAGGCGGACACCACCGGGAGCAGCGGAGGCAACTATGCCAACCGGATCAGCACTTTGTTCTACCCGCCCACGAGCGGCAACTATGTCTTCTTTATCAGCAGCGATGACCAGGGCGACCTGTTTGTCAGCACCGATGCCACCCCCCAAAACAAGAGGATGGTGGCGCAGGAAACTGGCTGGAGCAATGCGCGGCAATGGGCGGCCGCAGGTGGCGGCGGCAGCACCACCGCCCAGAAACGGTCGGATCAATGGTCGCCCGATAATGGGGCTACCACGCCCTTTGCCGCCGGCATCCCCATGACTGCCGGCCAGCCCTACTACATCGAGATGGATCACCAGGACACCGGCGGCGGCGAAAATGCCGGAGCGACCTACAAGCTGACAACCGATGCGGATCCGGCGAACGGTTCTGCCAGCGCATTCTTTGGCAGCAACATAAAGATCAGCGTGCCGCGATCCTTCGCCGTGGGCTTTACTCAACAACCCACCAATGTGACTGCGGCCACCTTTGGCCGTGCCACCTTTGCCGTGGTTGGCACCACCGACTCCCAGGTTGCCGTCGGCGGCACGGGCAACGACCGGCCCTTGTTCAACAACAAAATCGCGTATCAGTGGACGAAGAACGGGGTGGCGATCCCCGGTGCCACCAGCAGCAGTTATTCCATCGGGCCGGTGGCTCCAGCGGACAACGGAGCGCAGTTCGTCTGCCAGATCCGTTCACTGGGTTATGTGGATGCCGGCGGTAATGACATTTGGACCAACAGCGCCGTCGCCACGCTTACCGTGGGTGCCGGCCAGGTGTTTGAGACCGGATACGCACTCCACCAATATTGGAGCGGCAATCCCGGACGGGCTTCCGTCGAGGCTGGAACGGCCGGTTCGCCAAACTGGATCATGTCCACGCCGGCTTTCGAGGCTGATGTTACGGGCACTGAAGTTGCGGATAACTTCTGCGATGATCTGCTTGGCTATTTCATCCCGTCAACCACAGGCTACTATGTGTTCTTCTGCAATTCGGACGATGACTCCGACCTGTTCTTGAGCACGAACAATTCGTTCTCCAATCTCCGGTTGATCGCACAGGAAACTGGTTATGCCGGCGTCTTGAACTGGGGCGTGAGCGGTGGAACCGCCAGCGCGGTTCGTTCGGACACGTTTATTGATCCGACAACTGGTCTGGCTCTCAATGCGGCGGGCATCCCCCTGACCGCCGGCCAGCAATACGCCATTCAACTCGTCCACCACCAAGGTGGCGGCGGAACCGTCAGCGCCGTGACTGCCAAGTTGTTCCTCGATCCCGATCCGGTGGCGGGCAGCTTGAGCACCATCCGGGGCAGTCAGTTGGGAACCTATGTGCCCAAATGCACTTATGTGAACTTCACCAACCAGCCGCAGAGCCAGACGTTGAACAACTATGCGAGTGCCACGTTTAGCGTCACCGCCGGAACCGATTCGACCACTCCCATCGGGCCGGAAGGCGACTGGAGGAATTACTTCAACACCTTCCTGACCTATCAATGGTATAAGAATAACGTGGCCATCTCTGGCGCCACGGCGGCGACTTACTCCATACCGACAGTCTTGCCCACCGATAACGGCGCCCAGATCTACTGCACCACACGGGCCTTGGGTTATGCCGATATCTCCGGCAATGTCCTCTGGGCCACCAGCCATGTGGCAAACCTGACGGTCATCACCAACGCGCCGCAGTTGACCTACGCGTCCTATTACACCGACAACAACTATACTAACTTCTACAGTGGTATTACTGGGTTGCCCTATAATCCGACGAACTACATCATTGTCGCCTTCAACAGTCCGATGGATCCGGTCATATTGGGACAGGCAAGCACCTACATCCTGCCTGCCGGCTTGACCATCCTAAGTGTCTTGGTGAATACCAACGACTACAAGAGCGTAGCCTTGGCCGTGTCGGGAACCATCACCTTGCCGGTCAATGTCCAAGTCAATTCCTCGTTGGCCGGCACGGGCGGAGGACTGCCTGTGGCCAACACCTCGGTCGCCCTTAACGCGGTGCCGTTGACTGATGCCGACATTGGCGCTGCCGGTTCGGATCCCGCCATCCCTGGCATGATGTTTGTGGACGGCTCGAACGCCTACACCATCCTCACCGAAGGCAGTGATATCTGGGGCAATGCCGATGGGTTCAACTTCGCCTACGAAACGAAGACCAATGACTTCGACGTCGTTGTCCGCGTGAAGAGAGAAACGAAAACATCCAACTGGGCCAAAGCTGGGCTGATGGTGCGCGAGACCCTGGATGCCAACAGCCGAAACTGGAACATCATCAACGACCCGTCATCCTTGGATGGCATTGAGGCGATAGACGGCTCCGGCACCGGAGCGAATGCTGTCGAATGCAACGCGCGCGTGAACCCGGGTGACGTCAGTGCCAACTGGGCTATCAACCCCAATCCGGCGCCTAATTACCCGAACGCCTGGGTGCGTCTCAAACGGACTGGTGATGTCCTGTCGGCCTTCTACTCCACGAACGGCACGAGCTGGACGCTTCAGGCCATTCAAGACCCGAGCACAAACGCCGCCGATGCGGCGCCCTTGACCAACGTCGTTTACGTCGGCCTGTGCGCAACGGCTCATGATAATGACGCTGCGGGCACAGACCCGAGTCTGTTGAAGTATGTGAACACTGCGGATTACGACAACTATAACTCCAGCTACGCGGCGGCAACCGTCCTGACCGCCAAGGTGACCGGAAGCAACATCACCATCACGTGGATCCCGACTGCGGGACAACTGCTCGCCAGCCCCGCCCTCGCCGGGCCGAACGTGAACTGGCAGCCCGCCGGCACCGGCGGATCCGTGACCATACCGATCACGGGCAGTTCCATGTTCTTCAAGGTCAGCACCCCGTAAATTGCGACCAGTTTGATTCAGGAGAGCCGCAGCACAATCTGCGGCTCTCTTTTTTTAGGTCGGCCAATCCAGGCATGTCTGGAAATTTCGCCCGGTCTTTTCAGTGCGTGTTGAAGTTCAACGTCGGCTGCTTGAACTCCAGAGCCTGCCGGTTCTGCGGATCCAGCCGCAAGACCTCATCGAACTGCTCCCGCGCTTCGTTCACGCGGCCCAGCTTGTAAAGTGCGACACCGAGATTTGCGTGGGCCTTCACATAGTCTGGATTAATGCGCAGCACATGCTCAAACTCCGCCGCCGCCGCCGCCACTTCTTCCTGCTGCGCCAGTTCATCACCGAGCCGGTAATGCGCCTCCCAATAATCCGGTCGGAGTTGGATGGCCTCACGCAGGCGCGCGATGGAATCGGGGCGGCGGTTTAGTTTCCAGAGGACTTCGCCGCAGTAAAGATACGCATGGGGATCATCCGGGCTTAGTTGGCGGGCGCGTTCAAGCTCTTCCAATGCGGTCGCCCATTCACCCTGGCGGGCATAGACAGTGCCCAATTGCAATCTCACTTCGCTTTGCGCGGGTCTTAATGCAGCCGCCTGCTTGAAAGCCTCAAGCGCTTCGACGAGCCGGCCCTGATCTTCCAAGTCGAGACCGAGCCGGTAAAAAGGGAAATAAGAATATGGTATGAGTTCACAAACCTTCTGGCGTTCAATTGTGGCCCGTGGGTCATGCGTGGCTTCCAAAAATTCGGCAAAGTTCTCATGCAGCCGGTAGTCTTCCGGCCTGCCCGCCAGCGCGGTTTCATAAACTTGGACGGCTTGCACCGGCGGGGTGGACTCAATCCTGGTCCGGCATTCGCTGATTTGTTTGTTCAGCGCGGCCAGTCGTTGGCCGTTATCGAGCTGGTCCGTGAAGGGCGGTTCTTGGATTCGACGGGCAACTTCTTCCAAGACTGAAATCCGGTTCCAATCGGTAAGCCCCAGCAATCTTTCGCATTGCTCTTGCGACAACCAATCTGCTGCCGCCGCGTGCGGGAGGCGGGCAGCGAGTTGATTTTGAATTTGCCCGGCCCACGTCCGCGCCAGCAGATAATTCCCCGCGAAATTCAGGTGAACGTGCTCGAAGAACGACTCCGCACCGGAAATTCCCCCGGAGGCGGCGGACGCCAGCGCAGCCGCAGCGTCGCAGAAAATTAGGTTTTGGCCGGCGAACCTCCGCCCGGCATCTGTCAGCAAATTGTTGATGCGTGAATCAGCCCGGAACGGCAGCGCATCGTCATCCACTGAAAGTTGAAAATGTTGCCGCGCAGCCGCAGTGTTGGTCAGCTGCAGCAGGCATTCACCGAGCCGATATTGCAGGTCTGCGGATTGCGGGCAAAATCCCGCCGCCGCCGCGAACTGGCTGGCGGCCTCGGCAAAATTCCCGTTTTCCCGCGCGGCGGCAGCCTCCTCGTAAAGTTTCTTAAACGCCGCGCCTTGAGCTGGAGGCAGATTGGAGACCGACAAGGAGGCAAAAGGCGGGCAGTCCTTTTGGTTGACGGCAACAGTGTTGAGAACAATCGTGGCGCCCGAATCGCGGCCGGCGCGCAACAGGTCTTCCAAGTTTTGGCTAAAATTCCGATAAACCATTTCCTTGCGAGGATCATTGGGGGGCACTTGGTTCCCGCGAAACATCTCCATGCCTCGCCATCCGGTCGTCCCGGATGAGCCGTGCCGAAGTTTGTCAACCAATGCGCCAAACAGTTGGCCCACCCGCGTCCTTTGGAGCAGCAAGTTCAGCCGGACGAGCCGGAGCGGCGGCGCTTGCGCGCCAAAAACGGTCGCGGCGCCGAAAGGGCCGACCATCTCGTTGTTGCCCATATAGACAATCCAAACATCGCCTTCATGCCGGGCGCATTCGCGGGCGATAGGCAGGATCACATGGGAATTGATCGCGGTTATTCCCGTGTTGACCACCTCGAACTTTTTTTCCGGAAAACGCGCCCGCAACAGAGTTTCGAGGTAACGTCCGGCGCCAAAATTTGGCCGCGGATCTCCCAGCGCCGCCGACTCACCAAAAATAAAAATCCGGACCGTGTCCGCCGCTTTTTTCACCGGCATGATCACCGGTGAGGCGACGCGCGCCAGTGAAGCGGGGAAAAACCGCAGCCCGAACTGGTCGTTCTCGACAAAATAGTCCTGGCCGGCAATGGTTGTTTTCTTGAAAAAATCCGTGGAATAACCATAGCCTCCAACCCGCAAAGCCAGCTCGACTCCCGCCAGCAGAAGCAACGGCAACCCAACTGCGGCTGCCAGCCGGAACAGCCATTTGCGGCCGGTCGGCATCGCTTTTTCACGCGGTTCAACGGGTGTGCCGCCAGCCGATGGGTTTGCGGCCAGGGGATGTCGGCTGCGCTTCGTATTTTTTTTGTTTCCGTCCCAATGCCGCAGTTTAAATAGTGCATGCGTGAGGGTCAAAAGAATTGGCTGAAACATTTGAGATTGCCGGTCATAGCTGATCATTGCTAATTTGCCTGCGAATGAAGCCCCGGCGAACTCAATCGCAGCGCTACGCTTGCGCCGGTGGATCGCCTCTCAAGGACAGAATGCAGCCCCCCACCGAAGGAATGGCCGCGCCACCGAGCCGGCGCTGGTGGTTTCGCGTTCTGGCTTTGCTTTCGCCAATCCTACTTCTCGGGCTGGCAGAACTGGGCTTGCACCTGGCTGGTTACGGCTGGGCGACTTCCTTTTTTTTGGAGACCCATCAGGCGGGTCGCACGCTGCTGGTGGAAAACCCAAAATTTGGCTGGCGATTTTTTCCGCCTGCGATTGCACGCACTCCGCAACCGCTGTCTCTCGCAGCAACCAAACCAGCGGGCACGATTCGCATCTTTGTTTTTGGTGAGTCGGCGGCGATGGGTGATCCTGAACCGTCGTATGGTTTTCCACGCCAGCTCGAGCGAATCCTGGCCGCGCGCGCTCCGAGGCATAAGTTCGAGGTGGTCAATACTGCGATGACGGCGATCAATTCCCATGTGATCCGTGAAATCGTCCGGGACTGCGCGCCGCAGCAAGGTGATTTCTGGGTGGTCTACGCAGGCAACAACGAAGTCGTAGGCCCGTTCGGAGCGGGAACGATCTTTGGCCGTCAGGCACCCGGATTGGCGGTTGTCCGAACCAGCCTGCTGGTGAAGTCCACACGGCTGGGCCAGTGGCTGGGTTCGTTGCGCCCGCGTTCAGCCGGCCCGGTTGAGTGGGAGGGAATGGAAATGTTTTTACGGAACCAAGTCCGCAGCGACGCACCTGGCTTGCAGATTGTGCAGGAGAATTTCGCCCGCAATCTTGCGGCCATCATCGAACTGGGCCGGCGCTCCGGTGCCACGGTTCTCCTGGCTACAGTGCCAGTGAACGTCAAGGACTCGCCACCATTCGCGTCGCAACATCGTTTGAACTTAAGCGCGGTCCAGCTCGACGAATGGGATGAATGTTTCGCGCGCGGGCGCTCGGCCCAGGCGGCGAGCCGGTTTGCTGATGCCTTGGCGGCCTACAAAGAGGCCGGTCAGGTTGACGCGGAATTCGCCGAGCTGCCTTATCGCCGGGCCGTTTGCGAACTGGCGCTCGGTCAAACAAATGCCGCCGCCACCGATTTCCTGCTCGCGCGCGATCTGGACACGCTCCGTTTCCGCGCCGATTCGCGGATCAATCAAACCATTCACCGGGTTGCCGCCGCCCAGGGCATAACATTGATTGACGCCGAGCAGGAATGCGCCCGGCATTCTCCTGATGGAATCACCGGCGAGTCGCTTTTTTACGATCATGTGCATCTGAACTTTACTGGAAATTATCTGGTTGCCGCGTTACTTGCTGCGGAGATCGAGAAGAAACTGACCGGCCTCGCATCCTCCGCCAGCGCCCCATGGCCGACGGAAGCCGAAATCGCCCGCCAGCTTGCGCTAACGGATTTTGACCGGCGGCACATTGGCGAAGAGATGCAGTTGCGCACCAGACAGGCTCCCTTTGCCTCGCAAATCAACTCACGGACACGCGACGAAAAATGGCAGGAAACCATCAGCGGGCTGGAAGCGTCACCAGCGCAATTCATCGGGGAATATCGGGCCGCCTTGGAAATGGCCCCGGAGGATTGGATGCTCCACGCTAATTTTGGCCGGCTGCTCGAAGCTGCGGGCGACGAGCCGGCAGCCGCGCTCCAATGGCAGGAGGTCGCGCGGCTGATGCCTCATGAACCGGACGCCTGGTTCCAGCTCGGAAATCTTGCTTACAATGCGGGTTCATTTGCCCAAGCCCGGCATTTTTTCCGGGAAGCGCTTAAACGCAAACCCGATTTGCTTGAAGCGCTGAACGGGCTGGGACTTTCGCTGGCGTCCCAGGGTCAAGCCGATGAGGCGATTCAGGAATTCAAAATGGCACTAAGCCTCGCCCCGTCTTACAGTGCGGCCCGGGTGAACCTGGCGGTCGTGCTTGCCAACCGTGGCGAGGTTTCTGCCGCGATGATCGAATATCGCACCGCCCTGCAACTCGAGACCAACAACGTCGCGGCGCGCATCAACCTCGCGAAGCTGCTTGTCGGCCAAGGCAAAACCGACGATGCCATTATTCTTTTCAAGGAAGCATTGGCTTTGAAACCCGACGAGCCGGTCGCGAACTTCGATCTTGCCAATGCGCTGGTGGCCGAAGGGCGGCACGCCGAGGCCATTTCTGATTATCAAACGGCGGTCCGGACAAAGCCTGATTTTGTCGAAGCGCGTTTCGACCTCGCGATTGAATTCGCACGGGCCGGAAACCTCGCCGACGCGCTTCCGCAGTTTGCTGAAGTGGTGCGGCAACAGCCTGACTTTGTTAATGGCCGGTTTAACTACGGAGTCGCCCTGGCCAAGCAGGGACGATACGACGAGGCGGCAATACAATTTCGGGAGACACTCCAACGGCAACCGGATAATGCCGCTGCGAAAGCCGCGCTGGACCGCGCCCTCAAACTGGCAAATAGCAAGTGAAAGATTAAACGATCAGTTCAGCGGAGTTGACGTTCGGAACGACAGTGTGCGATATTAGTAACACAGATGAATCATTAACGACCCGGATTGTAGCTAACTTTGATTGCCCACTCGCCGAACTCGCCGAAAGTGGCTGACAAATAATGAATGATTACATAACTTTATGCATTCCAGCACATGAATCTTGGGCTGAACCACGACCAGCAAAAATCAAATCAATTTATGAAATTTCCCCGCGCGCGTTTTTTCCAGCTTTTCCTGCCGTTGTTGAAATGCGCCATTTTAGTTTTACTTTTCTTAGTTGGGAACAATCCGGCCTGCGCCAGCCTGCCATTGGGCTGGAGTGACGCCGACATTGGGTCACCGGGATTGGCTGGTTCCGCATCAGACACCAACGGCAACTGGACGGTGACTGGCGGCGGGTCGGATATTTGGAACGCTGCTGATCAGTTTAATTTTGCCAGCACCAGTTACGGCAGCGATGGGAGCATCACGGCCCTAATCACAAGCCTGCAAAACAGCAATCCCGGTTCGGGCTGGTCCAAGGCCGGCGTCATGTTTCGCAACGACACCACTGCCAGCGCGGCCAATGTCTGTCTGCTGGTTTCCGCCACCGACGGCGTCAACTTCCAATGGCGCAGCACCACCAATCCTCAAACTTATAACATTGGCATTGGCGGCATCACGGCCCCGGTCTGGCTGCAGTTGGTCCGGTCAGGGGAGAATTTCACGGGCTATTACAGCCCGGATGGAACCAATTGGACGCAGGTTGGCACGCAGCAGATTTATCTGAACGGCCCGGTGCAGGCCGGACTGGCGGTCACGGCCCACAATAATGCCGCGCTCAACACGGCCACGTTCACCAACGTCAATTGCACCTCGCAGGCCTTTGGTATTTATCGCCAGCTCTGGACGAATCTTAACTCCAGTCTCGGCAACACTCTGGTCGTGCTGACCAATACCACCTATAATCCCAACTGGCCCAATAATCCGTCTGCGGGTTACACACATATCTACACCAACTTTGACACGGAAGTTAATAGCGGCTGGAATAATTACGGCCAGCGGCTGCGGGCGTTCGTGGTGCCGCCGATGAGCGGCAATTACACATTTTGGATCGCCAGCGACGACTCGTCGCTCTTTTTATTCAGCACCAATGAAAACCCGGCGAATGAAGCCCAGGTCGCTTCGGTTACTTCCTGGACCTCCTGGCAGGCGTTCAATGATGAGCCCACCCAGCAATCCGCGCCGATTTATTTGCAGGCGGGCCAACGCTATTACATGGAAGCGCTCATGCAGCAAGGTGGCGGCGGCGACGATTTGACGGTGCAATGGCAATTGCCCAACGGAACCATTGAGTTGCCAATGACAACTCCCAGCGCGTCCGGCACGCTGTTGATCCCTTTCACCGGCTTGACCAATACCCCGGGAATTTATTGGCAGCCGACCAATACCACGGGAGTTGAAAATGGCAGCGTCACTTTCTCATTGCTCGCAACCAACCAATCGAACGTCAGCTATCGCTGGCTTTTGAACGCAACCAATCTGCCGGGAGCCGTCGCGCCCGTGATCACTCTGACCAATTTAAGCCTCAATTTGAGCGGCGAGATTTTCAGTTGCATCGTTTCCAACGCGCAAGGTTCCGTCACCAGCGCGCCGGCAATCTTGACGGTGGACCGGGACACGAATCCGCCGGTGGTGGCGCGTGTTTTCAACATTGGCACAACCAACGTGCAAATCGCCTATTCCAAGCTGGTCGAGGCGGCGAGCGCGACGAATGCGGCCAACTATGTCTTCACCAACGGTCAGCCAGTTACGGGCGCGGCGTTGAATGCGGACAACCTGACGGTGTTTCTAACCACCGCGCCGCTGACTTATGGCAGCAATTATTTCATCGTGATCAACGGCGTGCGCGACCGGGCGGGCATTCCCAACATGATTGCGACGAACACGCTGGCGACGTTTCTGGCGCTGCCGTTTGCGCCGCAGGACCTGGGCAGTCCGGAAGGAGGCTCGACGGTGACGGTCGCGGGCGATGGTCTGAACGTGACGGTGGCGGGCAGTGATTTCGGCGGCAGTGCGGACCAGGGCAATTTTTCCTATCAAGTTTACCCGGGCAATTTTGACGTGAGCGTCCGGCTGGCTGGTTTGGGTTTGTCGGATGTTTTTGCCAAGGCTGGTTTGATGGCGCGCGAAACGCTTTCCGTGAGCAGCCGGTTCGCGGCGGCGCTGGCGACGCCGGCGATAAACGGCTCGTTCTTTGAGTGGCGCGATCCCACGGCCAGCGCGAGCAGCACGAGCGGCAGTTTCCCGGCGAACTATCCGAACACCTGGCTGCGGCTGAAACGTTTTGGCAACGTGTTCACGGGGTTTGCGAGTTATGACGGCCAGACATGGACGCAGTTGGGCAGCGACACGATCACCATGCCGGGCCAGATTTATCTCGGATTCTCGGTCAGCAGCCACAGCACCAACGCGGTCACCACGGCGCAATTTCGCGATTTTGGCAACGTGACCAATGGCGTGGTCGGCACGGTGGTCAACGCGCATGATGCGATGGGGCCGAGCAGCCGCAAATCACCCATTGCAATTTCGGAAATCATGTATAAGCCCACGCCGCGCACGGACGGAAAGGATCTGGAGTTCATCGAACTCTACAATTCCAGTCCGTGGTTACAGGACATCAGCGGCTATCAAATCACCTGCGCGGACATGAATTACACTTTTTCGCTGGAAACAACGATTCCCGGCGGCGGGTATCTGGTTATTGCGGCGGTCCCGGCGGACATTCAAAGCATCTATAACATCACTAATGTCATGGGGCCTTACACCGGCAGCCTTAAAAAATCCGAGACGCTGGAATTGCTGGATGAACAGGGTGCCGTCTTACTTACTGTGCCTTACTCGGATGTCTATCCGTGGCCGGTGGCGACCGAAGGCACCGGTCATTCCCTTGTTCTGGCCAACCCGACTTACGGCGAAGGCGATCCGCGTGCGTGGGACATCAGCGACACGGTTGGCGGTTCGCCGGGACAGATGGATTCATTTACGCCCAGCCCGCTGCGCAATGTGGTCATCAACGAAATCCTGCCCCATTCGGAAAATCCTCTCGTGCCGCAGTTCATCGAACTTTACAATCACGCCACGAACAGCGTGGACGTTTCGGGCTGCATTCTGACCGACGACCCGGCCACCAATAAATTTGTCATGCCTCCGGGCACGCTCATCGGGCCGGGCGGATTTGTTTCGTTCACGCAGGCGCAATTCGGCTTCATGCTCAACGGCGCTGGCGAAACACTTTATTTTATCAAGCCTGATCGCAGCCGGATTTTGGATGCCGTGCAGTTCGGGGCGCAGGCGGACGGCGTTTCCTATGGCCGCTGGCCGGACGGCGCGAATGACTTTTACAATTTCACCAGCCGCACACCGGGCACGAACAACAGCGCGATTTTGACCGGCGACATTGTAATCAATGAGCTGATGTATGATCCGATCAGTGGCAGCGACGACGACCAATACATCGAACTCTACAACCAGGGAACCAACACGATTAACTTGGCCGGCTGGCAGCTTTCGTCCGCCGTCACGTTCACTTTTCCCGGCGTCACGATTGCGCCGAACGGGTATCTGGTGGTCGCGCGCAACCTGGCCAATTTATTTGCCAAATACCCAAATCTAAACAGCGGCAACACGGTGGGCAATTATAGCGGCAAGTTGTCGCACAACGGCGAGCTGCTGGTTTTGTCCATGCCCCAAACGCTGAACACCAACACGCCGATCCTGGTGGCCGAAGATCAGGTGACTTATGGCACCGGCGGACGCTGGGGCGAATGGTCGCACGCCGCCGGCAGCAGTCTGGAGTTGATTGATCCGCGTGCGAATCACCGGCTGGCCGCCAACTGGGCGGACAGTGATGAGACGCAAAAGTCCGTCTGGACGAATATCGAAACCACCGGCGTGCTCGACAATGGGTCGAATTATGAGTCTGCCATCGCCCATGCCCAGCTTGGCCTGCTGGATAAAGGCGAATGTCTGGTGGATAATATTGAAGTGGATTACAACGGAAGCAACTATGTTTCCAATCCGACTTTTGAAAGCGGCACGAGCGGCTGGACGTTACAAGGCGACATGGTGCGCTCCAGTCTGGAAAACACGGGATATGTCAGCAGCCATTCGTTGCACATCCGTTGCAGTGACCGCATTTGGACGGGCGATAATTCCTGCCAGGTGGCTTTGAACGCCAATTCACTGGCGTCGGGCCAAACCGCCACGCTGCGTTTCAAGGCGCGCTGGCTGCACGGCTGGCCGGAAGCGCTGTTGCGGTTGAACGGCAACTGGCTGGAAGCCACCGGGCCTTTGCCGGTGCCGGCAAATCTCGGCACGCCGGGAATGCCCAACAGCCGCTATGTGACGAATGCCGGGCCGGCGATTTACAACGTCACCCATAATCCGCCGCTGCCGGCGGCGGGTCATGCAGCCGTGGTGACGGCGCAGGTGCATGATCCGAATGGCGTGACCGGCCTCACGCTTTATTACCGGGTTGATCCGGGGACGAGTTACACCGCCGTGCCAATGAAGGACGACGGCACGGGCGGCGATGCCATTGCTGGCGACGGCGTTTTCAGCGCGTCCATCATCGGCCAATCGTCGAATAAAATCGTCGCGTTTTATATTTCCGCCACGGACAGCAACTCCGCAGCCACGCGTTTCCCAACGCTGCGTCCACAGGACAACGAACCCGTGCGCGAGTGCGAGGTGATGTTCGGCGACGGCAATCCCGGCGGCAGTTTCGGCGTCTATCATCTTTGGCTTACGCAGACCAACGTGACCCGCTGGGGCAGTTTGTCCGATTTGAGCAACGAAATGATGGACGGCACGTTTGTCAACGGCACCCGCGTCATTTACAACATGCAGGGCCGGTTCGCCGGCAGTCCTTACCATCAGGGATTTGACACGCCGGTCGGCAATCTCTGTCATTATAAATGGGAGTTCAACGATGACGACAAGTTTCTGGGCGCGACCTCGTTCAATAAAATTCACCAGCCAGGCAACGGTCCGGGCGACGACGGCAGCATTCAACGGGAACAATTGGCGAATTCCTTTCTACGGGCGCTGGGCGTGCCGTGGCTCAACCGCCGCTATGTGGCCGTGTATGTCAACGGCAACCGCCGCGGCACGCTGATGGAAGACGCCCAATGTCCGGACAGTGATGTCGTGAAGGAACACTGGCCCAATGACCCCGACGGCTTTCTCTATAAGATGCAGCCGTGGTTCGAATTCGGCCCCTTCCCGTCGGGCGACGCCATTCCTTTCAACAATAATTCCTGGTGCAATCTGATGCCCTACACGACTACCGGCGGCGTGAAAAAGGCGGCGCGCTACCGTTACAACTTTGAGATCCGCCGCACGCCGGACTCGGCCAGCGACTTTACCGATGTCTTTTCTTTAATAGATGCGGCTAACTCCTCCAGTTCACCCAACTATGTGGCAAATCTGGAAAACATCGCGGACATGGAAAACTGGATGCGCGTGTTTGCGGCCAACCACGCGGCCGGCAACTGGGATTCCTTCGGCGCGCAAAACGGCCAGAACCTATATGGCTACATTGGCACGCTGGGCACGAAGTATTCGCTGCTGATGTGGGATTTCAACATTGTCATCGGCAACAGCGGTTCGTGGGGACCTGGTCAAAATCTATTCACCCTAAATTCGGAAGACGCCAACATGTCGGCCATCTATGCCAATCCCACTTTTCTGCGAATGTATTGGCGCGCGTTGTCGGAACTGGTCAATGGGCCGCTCAATGTCGCCAACAGCGGGCCGCTGATCATGGCCAAATACAATGCGTTCACGGCCAATGGGCTGAACGTGGAAAATCCGGCGGCGGCCATCGAACCGTGGCTGTCGCAGGCGCGAAGCAGCATCGCCTCGCAACTGGCGGCGGTCAATGCCGGCAGCTTCACGGTCAATCCTGGCGTGACCGTCAGCAACAATCTGGCCTATGTGACAGGCACGGCGCCCGTGAACGTGGCCGCCGTCTGGATCAACGGCGCGGCGTATCCCCTGACGTGGAATACTTTGACCGGCTGGACCGTGGCGGTGCCGCTGGCCAATGGCACCAACAATTTGAGCGTGGTCGGGGTGGACAGAAATGGCCGGCCGATCACGGGTGACGGCGGGACCACCAGCATCGTCTATGGCGGAACCAACGCTTCATCTTCCGGCCAGGTGGTCATCAACGAAATCATGTATGCGCCGGCGGCCGGCAACGCGCAGTATGTCGAGCTGTATAACAACTCCACCAACCGGGCATTTGATCTGTCGGGCTGGCAGTTGCAGGGTTTGGACTACACTTTTCCGAATGGTTCGCTGCTCGCGCCGACTAACTATCTGGTTCTGGCGCAGAATAACGCCGCTTTCGCCGCAACTTATGGCGCCACCAATCCGGTGTTTGACACGTTTAGCGGCAGTTTGCCGAATGGAACCCTCACATTGAATGCTTCCAATAACATGACAGTGGCTGAAATAAAATATGAAAACCGCTTGCCCTGGCCGACGAACGCCGACGGCACCGGCGCGTCATTGCAATTGGTTGACCCGCATCAGGACAACTGGCGGCCGGGCAACTGGGCGGCGATTCTTTCCAACACGCCGGTGGCGCTGCAATGGATCTATGTCACGGCCACCGGCACCGCTACGAGTTCCACGCTCTATCTTTATTTGCAGTCGGCGGGTGACGTCTATGTGGATGATATAAAACTGGTCGCGGGCAGCGTGCCGGAAGCGGGAGTGAATGTCTTGTCCGACGGCGACTTTGAATCTGGTTTTCCAGGTCCGTGGACGGTTTCAGCAAATTTGACCGGTTCAGCGTTAAGCACCGGCATCAAACATTCTGGCAACGCCAGTTTGCATGTGGTTTCGACCAGCGGCGGCACGACTCAAGGCAGCGCCATCTGGCAGACGATCTCACCGGCTTTGACTGCGAAAGCCACTTGCACTTTGAGTTTCTGGTGTCTGCAAAGCACGAACGGCGCCCCGCTGACCCTGCGGTTGTCCGGTTCCGGCATCGTCGCGACGGTCAACCCGGCCCCGTCAACGAATCTTGCGTCGGCCACGCCCGGCGTGCGGAACAGCGTCGCCAGTTCGCTCACACCTTTTCCGTCTCTATGGATCAACGAACTGCAGGCCGACAACCTGAACGGCATCACCAACAGCGCCGGTCAACATACTCCGTGGCTGGAGCTTTACAATCCAGGCACCAATGTCATTTCATTGAATGGAATTTATCTGGCCAATAACTACACTAACCTCCTGCAATGGTCGTTCCCAACGAACGCGAGCATCAGCGCCGGCCAGTTCAAAGCCATTTTTGCCGATGCGCTGACCAGCCTTTCCACCACTAATGAACTGCACACCAGTTTTATCCTGCCCGGCGGCACCGGCTCGCTGGCCCTGGCCCGGCTGGCGGCTAACGGCCAGCCGCAGGTGCTCGACTATGTGGACTATCAAAACATAAATCTCAACGATTCCTACGGTTCGTTCCCCGACGGCCAGAGTTTCAACCGGCAGGAATTTTTCCAGGCGACGCCCGGCGCACCCAACAACGGCACGGCCACGCCGCCGCCCTCGTTCGCGGCTTATGCGCAGCTGGCTTCCGTCTATGTCCAGAACTTTGATTCGCTGCCCAATCCGGGGGCGGCCTCGGTGAACGCGGACAATCCGGTGACGATCAATGGCGTCACTTATTCTCTCGCCAATCCTTACGACTTTGCCTTTCCTGTCACCGCCACCGGTGGCGGCGGATTGGGAATTTCCGCGCTGGCCGGCTGGTATGGTTCAAGTGTTTCCGCCGCTCAATTCGGCGCGACCGATGGTGACCAGACCACGGGTGGCGATATTAATTTTGGTTTGCCAGGCAGCTCCAACCGCGCGCTTGGTTTGCTCGCCACCAGTTCCACGAAAGGCACCGCCTTTGGCGTCCGCTTCATCAACGGAACGGCCACCACCTTGACCCGGATGAACCTGCAATTCACCGGTGAAATCTGGCGGCAGTCCAATGTGCCCAAGACCCTGCAATTTTTTTATTTCGTGGATCCGACCGGTGCCGGCACTTTTCCCGTCAGCGCGACGGCGTTGATTCCGGCCTTGAACGTGAGCCTCCCAACGGTTGCGGCGGACACGGGCGGCGTGGCGGTGGACGGCACTTCGCCGCTGAACCAGACCAACTTGAGCGTGCTAAACCAGGCCATCACGAACTGGCCGCCGGGCGCGGCGTTGTGGCTGGTGTGGCAGATGACGGATTCCACGGGCAAGGCGCAAGGCCTGGGCATTGACAACTTGAGTTTCTCGGCGGCCATTCCGCTGCCGGCGCCGCTGACGATTCAACCTGCGGGCACGAATTTGCTGGTGACATGGCCGGGGGTGGCGGGACAGACATATCAACTCGAATATAAGGACGACCTGACCGCGCCGACATGGACGCCACTGGACGGCCCGGTGGCGGGCACGGGCGGCACGCTGACACTAACTAATAACTATGACGGTTCACCGCAACGCTATTTCCATCTGCGGCTCGTGAATTAAAACCGGCCAGCGAAGCGAACAAAACTGGGGCGCACAAAATAACAACGCCGGAGGAAAAAACCATTCCGCAAGACCACCATGCGTCCATGCCTGAAAATGGAATTGATCCGGTCACAATCACAAATGGTTTGAAGCGGCAACCTTGCCATCACCTGGCCGACGAACACTCCTGCCAGCTACACCCTGCAAAGCACCAACTCTTTCACGGAGTTGCGATTTGCAATTAAATAAAGAAGCCGCTTCGCATTTTGCACATTTTTTTTTCGCCCGCCAACCCTGAAATCTTGAAACGGCAAGGTTCTATGGAAAAAAATCATTGGCATGAATTCTGCAAAGTTGATGCCGTGCGATTAACAAATACAATTGAAAAAGGAATTTTATGTTAGGATGGACGGTCATTTTTCTGGTCGTTGCGCTGGTGGCAGGCGTGTTGGGATTCACTGGCATCGCCGGGGCGGCAATGGGAATCGCGAAGGTTCTGTTCTTTATTTTTCTGATTTTGTTTTTGGTATCGTTGATTCTCCACCTTACTGTCAAATCGCGCGGCAACAGGGCGAATTAAATTTGGAAGGAACTTTATGCCCAGAGGTAGCAAATCAAGTTACACGGACAAGCAAAAGCGCATGGCCGGACATATTGAGGATGGCTATGAAAAACACGGCGTGAGCAGCAAGGAATCGGAAAAGCGCGCATGGGCCACGGTCAATAAAGTAACCGGCGGCGGAAAAAAGAGCGGCCCTCGCCGTGGCAAAAGATGATTGAGCGAAATTTTTATTTTGATTTTGAAGGACGGCAGATTTTTCGCCAGCGACGCAAATTCAGTTAAAACCAATAAACGAAAATGGCAGATTATGAAAAGCAAACCACTAATACTCGCGGCCTTTGTCATCGCAACTTTGGCGACCGGCTGCAAACAATCAAATCCGGCGGATGAAAATTCAACGGCCAACGATACCAATTCGATGTCCGTAACCCAACCGTTGGAACACACCAAGGAAGTTGCCACGAATGCCTGGCAAAATGTCAAAGATACGACGACTAATGCCTGGTCAAACTTGAAGAAAGGAACCACAAATGCCTGGGCCGGCATCAAGGATTCCATGCAGACAACCAAGGATTATACTTACGACAAAAAAGAGGCGTTTGTGGCCAGCGCCAGCGCCGATCTGGATGCGCTTGACCAGAAAATAAAAGAATTGTCGGACAAGGCCGCCACCGCTGGCGATTCCGTCAAAGCCGCGGCACAGGTCAAGCTTCAAGGATTGCGCGACAAGCGCGCCGTGCTGAACCCTAAATTGGACGCCGTCAAAAATGCAACGGAAGCGGATTGGAATGATGCAAAGACCGCGTTCCAAGATTCCTATGCCGATGTGAAGAATTCACTCAAACAAACATGGCAATGGCTCAATGACAAATTAAGCTCCTGACTTCTCCAAATCCCCCAAAGACTGACTTCCCCAAATGCCCAAAGAACAAACCGGCGGGCGTGACTGAATAAAATCAGCACGCCCGTCCTTCTTTTCCAGTGAACGTCAAATGTGTTTAGCTCACTTCGCTCAACGCCTTTTCAAGCGATTCGATGCGAACTGGTTTGATAAGATGCACGACAAAGCCGGCATTTTGACCGCGCAATACATCCTGTTCCATCCCATAACCAGTCAGGGCAATTCCTTTCAATCCATAATCATCCCTAAGTTCCGACATCAATGAATAACCATTGCCGTCGGGCAGGCCGATGTCTGAAACAACCAGGTCAAATTTTTCCCCGCGGGCCAGTGTGCGCGCCTCCGCGACTGAAATGGCCGTCATGACTTGGTAATCGCGGCGGGTCAACAAACGGGCCAGGGCGGTGCGAGTCGGTTCATGGTCTTCGACCAGAAGAATGCGCCTTCCCGATTTTTTCTTCAATGCAGCTTGTGAATCGTTAGTTGCCGGGCGCTCCGGTGACGCAGGAATGCCAGTCCTCTCTTCAACTTGCACAATTGGCAGCTCAACAGTGAACGTCGCTCCTTGGTCACGGCCGGCGCTCGCTGCATGGATGACACCAGAATGAAGTTCCACCAGCATTCGTGAAATGGCCAGCCCCAATCCCAATCCACCAAACTTATGAGAGCCGCTGGTGCCGGCATGTTCGCCCTGCGAAAAGGCATTGAAAATATGAGTGACTTCACCCATGGTCAGGCCGATTCCAGTATCAATTATCTTAACGGCGATGTTTCCGCTTTCCGCCAGCGTGCGGGTTTCAACCGTTATCTTGCCGCCTTCGGGGGTAAATTTCACCGCGTTCTTTAATACGTTCCAGAAAATCTGCTGCAAGCGCACGGCATCACCCAGAACCATATATTGATCCGCTCCAAAATCGAAGGTCAGACTAATTTGTTTTATTTTCGCGTCGGGCTGCACGATGGCAATGGCATCCTGCAAAACGGCGCGCACATCCAGCGGATGTTTTTCCAGCGGTAATTTCCCGCGACTGATGCGGGTGAGGTCGAGCAAATCGTCAATGAGCCGTGCCTCCAGTTCCACGTTGCGGCGGATCATTTCAAAATCGGCGCGCGTTTGGGCTGGCAAATCGGCATTGGTTGCCGCATCGCTGGCGATCAGTAGCACCGGATTCAACGGCATGCGCAGTTCGTGCGAAAGCGCGGCCAGAAAATCGTCTTTCGCGCGCAGGACGGCCACCACCTCTTTGTGGGCGTGTCCTAATTTCTGTTCGGCTTCTTTCTGCGCGGAAATGTCGCGGGCGATTTTTGAAGCGCCGATCACTTTGCCGGCAGCGTCCTTGATGGGTGAAACCGTCAGCGAAATTTCAATCAATTTCCCGTCTTTGCGTTGGCGGATTGTTTCATAATGCTCGAGCCGTTCGCCGCGACGAATGCGCTCAAGAATCTTCGGTTCTTCATTCAGGCGATCCGGCGGCATCAAAATGGTGACCGGCTGGCCGACAACTTCCTGCGCCGGATAGCCAAAAAGACGTTCGGCCCCGTGGTTCCAACTGGTGATAATGCCATTGATATCCTTGCTGATAATCGCGTCCGCTGACGATTCAACAATGGCCGCGAGCTGTCGTGCGGCAGTGTCCGCCTGCCTTCGTTCGGTGATGTCGTTGATGACCGCCACGATGCCGACGACCTGGTCGTTCAAATTTCGTTCGGGCATGAAAACGACATGAATCCAGCGCGAGCCGAGCGCGGCATACGGGATTTTCATTTCAAACTCCACCTTTTCCCCGGCAAAAGCCTGATCAATGTGAAGCCGGACTGCTTCATAAGCCGCCGCGCCGAGAACTTCGGAAAGGTGCTTGCCGATCAATTGCCGCGGCTCGAAACCGTAGCGTTCCGCATAGGTGCGATTGACGAATTTGTAGCGATGCTCGCGGTCGAACTGGCACAAAAAGACCGAGGCATGATCGGCGACGGTCCGCATTTGTTCCTCGCTTTCGATCAAGGCGGAACGACTCGCCTGGATCTGGTTCAACATGGAATTAAAAGCTTCACTCAAATCGCCCAATTCGTCGTCACTGGTCTTGGTGGCGCGCAGGGAATAATTGCGCTGGTCGGAAATTTTCACGGCGGTTTCCGCCAGCGCGATGATGGGATTGGAAATGCGTTTTTGAAGCAGGTTGGAAAGCAAAAAGGCAACCAGCAGCGCGCCGGCCATGATAAACAGGGAAATGGCACCATAAAACTGGAACCGTTGCGAAAGCGCCGTCAAATCGGACCGCAAATAAAGCGTGCCCATCGGCGTCCCGGACTGAATGACCGGCTGAAAAAGAGCCAGGTGAGATTTTAGAAATTGATAACCACGGCCTTGCGGCGCCGCCGGCAGATCAGCGTCGGGAATTGACGCGGGATATTTCGCGAAGAGCCTTCCGTGCGCGTCGTAAAGGGCGGCGGCGGCGAGGTGCGGGTCGGTCTGCAACGAAGCGAGAACATTCAGCGCGTCATTTTCATTTTTGAACGCCAAGGCGGCGGTGCTGTTGTCGGCGATGGTCCGCGCCTGCGTGACCAGGTTTTGCACCATGGTTTGACGGAACGTCACCAGGTCATAAGTCATGAACGCCGCGACCGTCAGCAGCACCACGCCGAAGCTGGCGCGCATGATGACGGTTATCACCTTGCGTTTGATCGAAGATTTACGAGACCAGGTCATTCGGCTGGTGCGGGCATGATTTCGGCCAGGCGCAGTAATTTTGAACTCATCGTGAGATTCGCTGCTTCCAAAGAATCCAAGTTTATCCGGAAACGTATTTTATTATTTTCAGTGACAAACTGCACGCACACGCGGCTGGCCGAATTGGCAATCTCACTGACGGTCAAAACCGGTTTTCCCTTCAAAGCGGCCACGATTTTATCCAGGCGCCGGGTCTCCGGCTGGCTGATAAAAAGTATGTGGCAGGTTTTGATGTCTTCAATGTGGCGATAACGCTCCACGACAAATTTTCTGCCATTCACGGTTTCATCCCGCACCGCATCATCAAGCACCGCGCCAAATGGATCATCGCCCAAAACTCCGATGATCAGCGGCGAGTCCGGTGTGGCAAAGGCATTCGTCGGCCAGCCGGTGAATTGCGCGAAGTTTAAAAGAAAAACGGCCTTGAGCGGATATTCATGGGAAACCGTCTGGCTGCGCGCCGCATTCAATCCCAGACCGAACAGCACCACCACAAACCAAAAATAAAAAAAGCAGTTCCGGCCGCGTTCTCGAAATTTTGAGAACGCGCGGAAGGCCTCGCGGGCGAGGCGGCTTTGATTCTGTGGAATTAAAACTTCCATGCAATTTTTCCGAAAATGCTGCGCACAATTTGTTCCTGCGACGATCCGGGAAAACCAGCTTCCGCATGCTGATCATGCAAAAGGTTCTGCCCCACGATGGAAATTTCAAGATTCTTTGTGGCGTGCCATGCGAGGCGCACATCCATTTCGGCATAACTGGGCACCGTTCCCGCCACGCCGTTATTGTCATTGCGAACGGAATCAATCCATCGCCAGTTGACATCCAGTTCCGTGCGACCGGGCAGATCCATGGACGAACGCAAGAAAAACTGATTTCGCGGATCGGCGGTTTCGTCCAGCGCATTGTCCAAATCCGTCCGGCCAGATTTCACATAAATATCTTCCTGAAGAAAATCGTAGCCGCCATGCAGCCGCCACCAGCGGAAGATTTGATAATCAGCGCTCAACTCAAATCCATAAGTGTCGCCCTTGAGATTGTTTGCAAACGTCCACGGCAAGCCAAAAGGGGGCGGTCCGGGACTCAAGCTTCGCAGATCGCTGTAATCATTGTAAAAGGCGGAGGCGGAGACGGAAGTTTTTGCGCCGAGTTGCGCGCGGTAACCCAGTTCGTAAGCGATGAGCGTTTCAGACTCAAAACCAGAATTGCCGGCTTCGAACATTTGAAACGGCGGCGGAAATCCGCTGGGGATTTGCAGGTCGTGGTCGAGGCGCGATGGCGTGCGGACGGCGCGGGAAATTGCGCCCCAAAACATTTGTTTGGGTGTCGGCGTCCATTGCAGCCGGACGTTCGGTTCAACTTCAAAGCCAGCATAATCGTTGTGTTCAATTTTGGTTCCAAGCGTCAGATAAAGCGGATCAAACAATTTGATTTCATCCTGGCCAAAGAAGTTGACCAGGCTTTGGTTCAGCGTGGACGGCATGAAAATTACCCGCGCGTTTCCGGGGGCGGCGCTGTTCTGATCCATCTCGTGCGTGAAACGATAACCGGTTCCCCACACAAACTTATTGCGTTCACCCAAGCTGAAGTTGTTTTGAAATTCCACGTCCGCCGTGTCCAGATCGTCAGACAATGTGCCGAGCGTCACATAGGGAAATTCCAGATGCGTCCGGTCATAATACATCTGCAGGCTCATGCCCGAATCGTCCGAAATCGTGTGCGTCCAGCGTCCCAGCAAATTTCCGCCGCCGACAATTTCATTGGTCGCAACCGTGCCGCCTACATCCAAGCCATCGTGACCGTCGTAAATATCACCTTGCAGGGTGAACACATTTGGCAGCGACGGTTCCGTATCAATGCGAAAACCGCCCTGGCCTTGAATCGTCGCGTCCGCCGCATCACTTCCATCAGCGAGATGTTCGTCGCTTAAATTATAAAATTTTCCATAAACCCGGTAATAGACATTTGAAGACAACATTCCGCCGTAACGCACACCCGTGAAATCCTGCAATTCCGTTCCACCGCCGGCTTCCATGTAAAATCCCTGCGTGTCTTTTGCGTTCTTGCTCGTGATGTTGATCACACCGTTCATCGCGTTCGCGCCCCAAAGCGTTCCGCCCGGCCCGCTGATGACTTCGATGCGGTCAATGTCCTCAAGCAGATAATCCTGCATGTTCCAAAGCACGCCGCCATACAACGGCGAATAAACCGCGCGGCCATCCATCAAAACCAGCAGCTTGTCGCCCAGATGAGAATTAAAACCGCGTGCGCTGATCGCCCAATCGTGCGAATTGATTTGCGCCACGTCCAAATTGTCCGCCAGGCGCAATGCCTCGGGAATGCTCGAAGCGCCGGAACGCCGTATCTCGTCGCCAGCCACGACTTGAATCGCCGCCGGCGCCTGTCCCAATGGTTGCGGCTGTTTGGTCACCGAGGTGACTGGCTGGTCCATCAGTTCCTCCAGGCTCATTTTTTTGTAAGTCGTGAGAACTTCAGAATTGGTTTTGACCGTGTCCACTGGCGCGGGCGTCACTTCGTCCGCGTTGATTTCCGGTGTGATTGCGAGGGTCAGTCCAAGTATCAGGCCCAACAATTTTTGGGAGTGTTGCAATGATGTTTCCATATTTTTTACAAGTTGGAATCAGGTTAAATGACGGCTTCCATTACTGCGGCAAAAGATAAGGCGGCGGCAACCGATGTTTTCCAGTTTTGAACTGGCCTGTTTGTTTGTGCTCATGCGCTGCATCTTCTATGTGCGTGAAACGGCCACGCGCAAAATTTCTGACGATTAAATAAAACGTAAAACGCTGCCGGCCACTCATCGTGCTGTTTTTTCAAAACCTGGGCGCCTTTTCACGCCGGCAATGTGAAATAAAAACACGCGCCGCCCTTCGGATTCGGCTTGTAGCCGCAATCGCCGCCCTGCAAATCAACCAGCCTTTGCACACTTGACAGCCCCAGCCCCCAGGTGCCGCCCGGTTTGTGCAAGGTATCGAATGGTTGAAACAATTTTTCGCGGACTTCCGCCGGAACGCCGCCGCCGTGGTCGCAAACCTGAAAACGAAATCCGTCTATTTCCCGGCGCCAGTTCAATTCAATCCGCGGCTTTTCACCGGCGTGCTGGAGCGCGTTCGCCAGAAAATTCCACCAGATGAATTCCAGCCAGTCGGCCACGCCGTCCACTTCAGGCCATGAACCGGGTTCGGCGACCGTCGCCGACCTTTTCAAAATCCGGCTTTCCAGCCGCTGCAAAACTCCGGCAACAATTTCGGCCATGCTGACCCGCTCTTTCGGTTTTGGATCTGCCGACGACTTGGTGATGACGCGAATTTGGCCGATGAGTTTGCTGATTTCATCAACCGAAGTGAAAAGCGAATCCGCCAGCGCCGCCGCCGCCGGTTCTTTTTCGGCGAGAATTTCCTTGAGCAATTCGCCGGTGTTGACGATGCCGCCCAGTGGCGTGCGCAAATCATGGCTCACACGGACGGCGACGGTGAGCAAATCACCGCGCAGCCGCGCATTTTCGCGCAAGAGTTGATCCTGCGTTGCTTCGCGCGCTGCCGCGTCCTGTTTAAGTTCCGCTTTCATTCCAGCCCGATTTTCTTACGCTTGCGATAAAGCGTGGCCTGGTCAATGCCCAGAATTTCCGCCGCTTCCGTCAAACTCGAAGTCCGTTCGAGAATTTTCCGCAAATGCGCCTCCTCAAGTTTTTCCAGCGAAATCAACGAGCCAACTTGCGGCAAATTTTCTGCGTCTGAATTTGCCGCCGCATTTTGACCGCGCAACTCGGCGGGAAAATCTTCCGGGAAAAGTTTGTCGCGCTTGCCCAGAATGACGGCACGTTCAATGGCGTTTCGCAGTTCCCGAAGATTGCCCGGCCACGCATACGCGCGGATGCACGCCACGGCTTCAGGCGAAAGGCCGTCGAGCTTTCGCCCGCATTGTTCGGCAAAAAATTTCTCGTAATGTTCGGCGAAGCGGATCAAATCGCCGTCGCGCGAACGCAGCGGCGGCATTTCCACGGCGATGACATTGAGCCGGAAATACAAATCTTCGCGGAACAAGCCTTCGGCCACGCGCTTTTTCAAATCGCGATTGGTCGCAGCAATGACGCGCAGATTGGCCTGCCGCGTGACATTTTCGCCGAGCCGCTCATATTCGCGTTCTTGCAGCAGGCGCAAAAGTTTCGGCTGAATCTCCATCGGCAGATCGCCAATTTCATCCAGAAAAAGCGTTCCGCCTTCAGCCGCTTTCACTTTGCCCCAATGATCTTTGATTGCGCCGGTGAACGAGCCGCGAACGTGGCCGAACAGTTCACTTTCCAAAAGCTCCTTGGAAAGGCTCGGACAACTGACGGTCACAAACGGTTTGTCCGCCAGATGGCTTTTTTCATGGACGGCGCGCGCGGCGACGCTTTTGCCCGAACCGCTTTCGCCAAGAATCAAAATTGAAGCGGGCGTCTTGGCCGCGCGCATCAAAACATCCATTACTTCCTGCATGATCGGCGTGGTAAAATCAAAAATCGGCTCAAGACTTTGCGCCTTGGTTTCGATGACTTCCTGTTCCAATCGCTCGATGCGCTGGCTCATCTGGCGAAGCCGTTGCAACCGCGCGAGCACGGTCATGAACTGCTCGCGTTGAAACGGTTTTTCCAGGAAATCCACCGCGCCGCGCCGCATGGCTTCGACGGCGGTTTTCACGCTGCCCTGCGCGGTGAACATGACGACGGCAATCTGCGGAAATTGCTTTTGAATTTCCACCAGCACGTCCAGGCCGTTTTCCCGGCCGAGATTTACGTCCAGCAGGACGGCGTCCCATTTGTCTTCTTTGAGCCAGTCCAATCCGAGCCGCCCGGATTCAACGCCTTCCGCGTAATGCCCCGCTTCTTCGATTAGAAAGCAGGTCGCATCACGAAATGTTTTGTCGTCGTCAATGACTAGAAAATCCATAAAATCCTTTCATCAGTTTGAAACCGGGCGCGGCAAACGGATTATGAACGCCGCGCCCTGTCCCGGATTGCTTTCACACACCAACTCGCCACCCATCGCCTGCACCAGTTTGCGAACAATGCTCAAACCCAAACCCGTGGACGGCTCGCCGCCCGTCGGAAGCGCCGAGAGCCGGCCGTAACGGCGGAACATCCGGGTTTTGTCCTCAACGGTAAAACCCGGCCCCTCATCGCGGACGACACATTCGGCATGGCTGCCCGCCGGACGGACGGAAACAAAAATCTGTTTGCCGGGGGACGAGAACTTGAGCGCGTTGGAAATCAAATTATCCAAAGTCTGACCGAATGCGGAAACGTCCGCCAGCGCAATGACGGCTTCGGCTGGAAAATCGGTCTGGACGTTAATTTTTTTCCGCCGGGCCGCTTCCTGATATTGCGCGACAGCGGCGGTGGCAATCTCCGTCAGATTAACAACGGTCGGTTTCAAGACGAAACCATGGTCGGTAGCGGAGTTGGCGAGAAATTCCTTGACGAAAGCCATTGCCAGCGCGCTTGAGCGGACCATGTTGTCCGTCAATTGCGTCAGGCGTTTGTCGTTGAAATTTTTGATCTGCCTGCTCATCAAGTCGGCGCTCATGTTGATGCCGCCAAGGTAATTTTTCAGATCGTGCGCGAGAATGCCGAGCAGTTCGTCCTTGTCCTCCGCGAGCTGCTTGAGCCGGTCGTGCGCCGTTTTCAGCGCCAGTTGCGTGCGCACGCGCGAAATGAGCTCGGCCTGGTTGAATGGTTTGGTGATATAATCCAGACCGCCGGAATTCAGCGCGCGGACAATCAAATCCTTGTCGTCCGCCGCAGAAATAAAAATGACCGGAATGTCCTTCCAGTCGGGATTTTCCTTGAGCCGCCGGCAGACTTCGCAACCGTCCATGCCGGGCATGAGCAAATCCAGCAGGATCAAATCAGGCATCCGCAGGGCAACGCGCTTCAAGGCGGTCGCGCCGTCCGCCGCGGGAACGATTTCACAACCCAGTTTTCCCAGAACGGCGCCGACGATCTGGATGTTGGCGGGCTGATCATCCACGACGAGGATGCGCGCCGGCTGACCTTCATTGAGCAATGCAGGAACCCTCGCAGCGTGGTTTGGTTCCGCTGGCGCGACCGCTTGTGCGATTGAACTCATGGTTGCGTGCCTCGGTCAAGTTGTTCGACCAGCGCGGCAAACTCACCCAGATGTTTTTCCAAATCTGTCACGGCGTAATTCTCCGCGTCAAGGAGCAGTTTTTGCGCGTAGTGAACCAACGGTTCGCATTGCCAGCGCTGGCCCAAACCTTCGAGTCCTTGTGCAAAAATCTTGCTTTCATTGACGGCCACACTATCACGGATGGACGGCCACGGTTCAATCAGCAAGCGGCGCAATTGGGAAACGAGTTCCTTGGGCGCGGGCGTAATTTCCTTTTTCACCGGAACGTTTTTTTCTTCTGGAGATTCGGCCCTCGGTTGTTGCGGCAAAAAATCCGCCAGTTCGTCAAACAGTTCGCGTTTGGAAAACGGTTTGCGCACATAACCGCTGAACCGTTCTTTCGTGGAGTTTTCTTCGCCCATCAGATTGGAAGCAGTTATGGCAATGACCGGCAGAAATTCCAAGCCGGGAGTTTTGCGGATTTCCGCCAGTGCCTCGTTACCATCCATTCCGGGCATCCGCACGTCGAGCAACAGGATGTTGGGCTTGAGTTCGCGAGCCTTGGCCACAGCCTCTTCGCCGCTCGAACCGAAAAACAGGCGGTGATGCGAACCGGCAAACATTCCGGCGATCAACTGGCAATTGGTTTCATTGTCATCCACCACCAGCAGCGTGGCCGCACGCAATTCATTAAAATTCACCTCGCCGGCCGGAGATAATTTTTCGGAGGCTGCCAGCCGGGCGGAAATGGGCACGTTGGGAAACCGCAAATAAAAAGCCGAGCCTTGCTCCATCACACTCGCCACCGTCACGCTGCCGCCCATGATTTCGGTGAGGCGTTTGACGATGGACAGTCCCAGACCGGTGCCTTGTTTTTCTTTTTTGAGATGCGCGCCGGATTGGACAAATGGTTTGAAAATCGCGTCCAGTTTGTTCTGCGGAATACCCACGCCGGTGTCTTGCACTTCAATGACGAGCGTGACATGGCTGCTGGTCGGCTGTTTTTCCCAGTCAACCCGCACTTCGACGCCGCCTTTGTCGGTGAACTTGACCGCGTTGCCGACCAGATTGACCAGAATCTGCCGCAACCGGATGCGGTCAATCAACACCGCATGTGGAAAATTCCCGGCGACATGGCATTCCAGCCGGAGTTGTTTTTTGGCCGTCGATTCGGAAAACAGCGTGCGGATGAAGTCGCAAATTTCGCGCAGGTCGGTCGGTTCGGGACGCAACTCCAGAATGCCCGCCTCGATTTTCGACATGTCGAGAACGTCGTTGATGAGCAGCAGCAGCGAACCGGCGCTGGAACGGATGGATTGCAGATATTGCCGGTGCCTCGGCTCGCGCAAATCGCTTTGCAGTAATTCGCTGAAACCAAGAATGGCGTTCATCGGCGTGCGGATTTCGTGGCTCATGTTGGCGAGGAAGACGGTTTTTTCCCGGTTGCTGTGTTCGGCCTGAAGTTTGGCTTCTGTCAGTTCGAGTTCATGCTTCTGATGCTTTACGGCAACATAGGACAACCATAGCGCGAGCAGTCCCGCGCCGATTCCGAAAACCCCGGCGACCAGCGTGGCCAGATTCGCATGAAACACGCGGCTGGAAATTTCCTGCCGGGTGGATAACTGCCGGTTGTTCAAAATTTCGTCCAGCTCCCTGATCTGCGAGCGCAAGCCGTCCATCATCACTTTGAGCCTGTCTGCGGAAACCATCGCCACGGCCTTGTCGAGACTCTTATCGCGGGTGTCAGTGGCTGCGTGCTGCCAACTGATGCTGGCTTCGGCATCCGCGCGCAACTTGGTAATCCTATCCAACATTTGAGGGTCATCATGAACCAGCCGCACCAGATTTTCAAAATGTCCCGGCAGATTCGTTCCGGCCTCGTTGAACGGCCCAAGGAAATTTGTATCGCCGGTGATGATGTAACCGCGCTCCCCGGTTTCCAAATCCAGCAGCGAATCATTGATTTTGTGCAACTCATCGCGCGTCAACGCCACCTGTTTGCCGTAGTTCATGCGCGCGGAAAGCTGGTGCCATGAAATAAGAGCCAGCACCACGCTCCCGAGAGAGAACGTCAGCCACGCAACCACGACCAGTTTGTAGAACTGTTTTCCTGTCTGCAGCATTATGTATTCCCCCGTTTTTGCCTGGATTCCAAGGCGCTGTTCCAAAGCCGGCCAAATCTATGTTTCGGATAATGGCGTGTCGAGTTGATAAAATTTCATGCCTTGCGCCGGCAGGAACGAAGCAGGAGCCACAAGGACGTTCCGGCCTTCGCGCCTTTGAGCAACGTGGAAATCCACGAGGGCTTTTCATCTTCGTTTCGATGGGAAAATGCCTGTCCAATTGAAGAAAACGTGGTCGCCAGTTTTGCCGCTGACGCAGCGATTGAACCCATTTCCCACACTTGATGCTTCAAGTGGTGGATTTCGTTTTTGAACTCGCGCAGTTCATTAAGCAACTGCGCGCGGTTCAATTCGCTTTCCACCAGCAGCAATTGCTTTCTGGTTTCCAGCGATGTTAGATGAGATTTTTCTCCAGACATTCGCGGTCCTTTCGTAATTGATCCACCGTGGTAGGGAGCGTCTGCCAGTCGCGTTGTAATCGGAATAAGCGCATACAAAGAACCGTGGCGCCGACGGCATAAAGCACGGTCAAAATCAAAAGCGCGGCAATCGGCGACTGTTGCCAGAACGCAATCGCGATGACGGCGGTCAGTCCCACGCCCGCCAGCAAACCAAAGATTGCCGCGCCCAATGCCAGCAAGACGGCGCGCAAAAATCGCTCGCGTTCCTCCTGAACTTCCACCATCAGCAATTCGACGCGATTTTCGCAAATGACGAGCGCCCGCTGCGCCAGTCTTCTCGACGCGCCCGCCAAATGTGGCACCGTGTCCGATAATGTTTCCATGACAATTTGTCAGTTGCGACGGCTCAATAAAAATCCAATCAATGCGCCAACGCCCAGCGCCACGCCGATGGATTGATACGGATGATCGCGGATGACTTGATCGGTGGCTTTCGCTCCGGCAACCGCTTTTTCCGAAACGTTGTTCCACGTCTCCTTGCCTTTCTCAATGGCCGCCGTGAGCCGTTTGCGGGCTTCCACGACTTTTTCTTCCGCCACATGAGCAGTGGCTGCGAGCAATGCTTGCGCGTCTTCCATCAGATGTTCAGCCGGTTCGGCTTGATGTCTTTTATGAGTTGTATGATGCGTGTTCATAATGATTTTAAGCTTTCGATTTTTACAGACGATTATATGTTTGTTTATGTTAGTTGCGTATTAGTGCATTGGCGTTGCGTCATCACTGTTCCGGCAGTGACTGCAGGAGAAGATGCTTTCTTGGTTTTTTGCCGGATTTCCACAATTTGGGACAACAAAACAGGAATGGTTTTGAAGATGATTTTCAAATCCAGCAACAGGCTTTGGTTTTTTGCATATTCAATGTCCAATTCCATCATTCTTTTGAAAGTGGTTCTATTTTTGCCGCTGATTTGCCAAAGGCCAGTAAGGCCGGGCGCTGCATTGAAACGTTCCCATTGCCACGGAAGATATTTTTCGGCTTCATAAGGCAAACAGGGTCTTGGTCCCACCAGGCTCATTTCACCTTTGAGAACGTTGATTAATTGCGGCAACTCATCCAGCCCGGCGGCGCGCAGAAATCTTCCCATTGGAACGATTCGCGCATCCCCCAACGCATCCATTTTTGTCATCGGTGCATCGGAGCTGACTAATTGCTGCAAATGATTTTGATGTGAAACAGGTTCCGCGCTGCAAAACATGGTTCTAAATTTGATGCACCTGAACTTTTTGCCACGATAGCCGACACGTTCCTGTTGGAACAACACCGGCCCGTTTGAAGTCATGCGAATGATAAACCCAATCGCGATCATTAATGGCAACCATAACGGCAGCGTGATCAAAATCATGCCGACGTCCAATCTACGTTTCCATCCTAAAATGCCTGATTTTTCCATGGTTTGAATTCGCATCTATTAACAGGTTTCAAAGCGGCATAACCGTTGTGGCCTAAAGTTTTCTTCCTTGGATCAGCCTCACCAGAATCATGATGATGGCGACGACCAGAAGAATGTGGATGAAGCCGCCCATCGTATAATTCGACACCAATCCGAGCAGCCAGGCAATGATCAAAATTAAAGCAAGTGTGTAGAGCATAAAATCAACTCATGTTGAGAGTTGCTGCCGGTCGATATTCCCGCGCACGTTCCAGTGCGCCTGTTTGATGCGCGCAAACAAATCGAATAAATCGGCTACGGTATTATTCAACACGACGATGGCTTCTCTGCGGACAGGCGGTGGAAGAGTGTTGCGGGTTTCATTCACAATTTTGATTTGCCTTTCACAGCGTCGGAATGAGAAGTCCGGTATGAGCGACGGATCACTTTCCCAAGGACTTCTCACCCGACGTTTTTCCTTTAGCTGGCATCGTGCCGAGTCGGTTTATTTGTGAGTTTTGTTGTAAAACCCGTCTTTGCACCAATTGAACCGAGATCAAGGCGTTGTGAAACAATGCAACTTGCAAGCCGACGAACGGGGTAGATTTGCAATTTGCAAATCTTTTGGAGTTGGTTTTCCGTCAGAAGCTTTGGCCGACCTCAAATGCTTGGTTTTGCGTAAAAATTATTTCTTCGATTGATCGGCACGTCTCTTGCAAAAAGGAATTCGCGCCGTGCCGGAACGCGCGACAGAAACAAAAACAAAAATTATATGAGCACTCTTACCACCAAAGGAAACTGGAACATCGCCAAGGGAAAGCTGAAACAAAAATTTGCGCAACTCACCGATGACGACCTGCAATTCATCGAGGGCAAGGAGGATGAATTGATTGGCCGCATCCAGAAACGCACCGGTGAGGCCAGGGAAAAAATTGAACGCGCCGTGGATGAATGCTGCGGTTGTGAACATTAACTATAACTGAAAGCCAAAGTCATGACACGCATGCACCCAAACCGCAAACCAGAGGTTCCATCCTTGGCGGCCAAAATAAACATCCGGTTCATTTCAGTCCCGCTGCAGAATTTTCCAGTCAAATGTCCTATGAACACCTTAACCATCGGCAAAAAAAACTCCATCATTCCAGGGCTGTTTCAAATTGCCGCAAAAATTGAAAAACCCGTCACGCCCGCGATTGACAAACCTGCGGCTGCCATAACAGAAAAGGAATTCGCGGCCTTAAGAATGGAGGCCCTGAAATCAACCGGGCCGGAAAGTATGAGACTTACAACAAAAACACCGGCGGTGGAGGCCTGCGGTTGGACTTTCACCATCCGGAAAGAATGTTCGCCTGCCGGTCATCGCGTCGGACAGCATGAAAGTGCTGATGCCAGGTGCTAATTTTTTATGAAAAATTTAACTTCCCGCCCACCAAACGCCAATGTCCCGGGGCGGTTTTCGGGTGTCCTGCAGCCTGAAAACCTTGAGGTGCCCGCGAACAAACCAAACGATGCAACGGCGGAGAAAAGCGCATCGAATAAAAAATCATCCAGACGGCGCGCTACGGGGGCAGTCTCTTCCAAAAACAGTGGCCTGGAAGAAGATGCTGACAATTCATCAGCCGATCTCAAGCCAGGAGAATTCCGTTTGGAGGCACCTTCTGCTAAATCGGTCAAACTTGCCGCAAATTTTACGGAGTGGGAAAAAAGCCCGCTCGACATGATAAAGTCGAACAACGGCATTTGGTTGCTCATCGTCCCGTTGCCGTCCGGCAATCATCCGTATCGCTTTATTGTTGACGGCGAATGGCGCGACGATCCGCACGCCGCCCAACGCGCGCCGAACCCATTTGGAACCGAGAATGCCGTGATGGTTGTCCCATGAAAAGAAGCATGAATGCTTTCAAAAATTCCGATGCGGTTCAGAAACTCCTTGGCTTCGGTTTCCAAGCAATCGGATACGTTGTTACCATCAGTCTGGCTGCGTTCTTGATTCTGGCTTGGATATTGACTGCGCCACTTTTCCGTTTAGGGGTTTGCTTGAGTGATTTTACGGCTTCGATGCGTCAGACTCGGTAAATTCGGACGTATCGTGCGCTTTAACCGGCGCGCCGACGGACAAAACCTTTTGGTTGCTGCTGGGCGGCAGCGCGTCGGCGATTGTCGGCGCAGCAATGATATTTGGTCGTTCCGTCAAGGCTGAGCAACTCGCAGAGGTTCGTGCGAAATGGAAAACTTCCCTGCGCCATGCAATGAAAATATATCTCCTTGGGAGATTTGACGGCCCGAATTTTGGACCGCATTTCGGAACCAACGCGGCAAGCCGCTTCAATCCCATTCTCATATCTCACAATGCAAATTTCACTTCCACAAAATGTTCGTGGCGATCATCCGCCAGCTTTAGCACGGCCTGCGGTTGTTCCTTTCCATCAAGAAATATTTTGGGCGGAACTTTCCATGCGCCCGTAACATTGATGCAAGTGATGTGGTAAATCGTCTCTCGATAGTGGTAATCCAATTTGAAAATTTTCCAGTCCACTGGAACTTTGGGCGAGAAACGTAATTCGTCCACGGCCACTTCAACGCCCAAAAAAGTTTCCAGAATCAGGCGATACATCCATCCTGCCGAGCCGGTATACCACGTCCAGCCACCGCGCCCCGTGTGCGGCGGCACACTGTAAACATCCGCCGCCATGACATACGGTTCCGTTTTGTAACGCGCGATTTCTTCTGGCGTGCTGGTGTGTAAAACCGGATTGATGAGTTTGAACAATTCCCACGCGCGCCCGTTTTCACCCGCTAATGCAAAAGCCATGATCGTCCAAATCGCTGCGTGCGTGTATTGGCCGCCGTTTTCGCGGACGCCGGGAACGTAACCTTTTATGTAGCCAGGTTCCATCGGCGATTTATCGAACGGCGGATCGAACAATTGAATCAGCTTGGTGTCGCGATGCACCAGTCGGTGAGCCACCGCATCCAACGCGGTGCGGACGCGATCCTGGCTGCCCGCACCGGAAATGACCGCCCAACTTTGCGCCAGGGAATCAATCTGACATTCAGGATTGGTCGCGGAGCCGAGCGGTTCGCCATTGTCAAAATAGGCGCGGCGATACCATTGACCGTCCCACGCATTTTTTTCGATGTTTGCCTGCAGAGTTTTTGCCTGTTCTTCGCAGTGCCCCGCAAAAGTTTTGTCGCCGTGCATTCCGGCCAGAATGGAAAATTGCTTCAGCACGTCGTAAAGAAAAAATGCGAGCCAGACGCTTTCGCCTTTTCCTTTTTCGCCAACGAGATTCATGCCGTCGTTCCAATCGCCGCAGCCCATGAGCGGCAAACCGTGTTCGCCGAACTTCAAACCATATTTGATCGCGCGCACGCAATGTTCGTAGAGCGTGCCGGATTCGGCGGAGCGTTGCGGCAGATCGTAATTCGCTTCTTCGTCCGGTCGCAGCGCGCGGCTTTCCAGAAATGGAATTTCGCTGTCCAGCACGCCGGTGTCGCCCACTGTTTTGACGTAACGGCAAGTCGCATAAGGCAGCCACAAATAATCGTCGGAAAAATGTGTGCGCACGCCGCGACCGGTCGGCGGATGCCACCAATGTTGCACATCACCTTCGCGGAATTGATGTGCGGCGGCGCGAAGCAATTGTTCGCGCAGTAATTCCCGCCGCGTGTGGACGAGCGTCATGGCGTCCTGAAGCTGATCGCGAAAACCGAACGCGCCGCCAGATTGATAAAATCCCGTGCGCGCCCACAACCGGCAGGAAATCGTCTGGTAGAGCAGCCAGCCATTGGCCAGAAGATTCAACGCCGGTTCTGGTGTTTCCACCTGGACAACGCCCAAAGTTTGTTTCCAAAAATCCCAGACTTTTTCCAATTCCTCATGACAGCTCTGGAGATTTTGAAATCGCCGCGCCAGATCGCGCGCGTGATCAAGATTTTGTCCCGCGCCGAGGATGAAGGCGATTTCCCGCTCTTGTCCCGGCTCAAGCTCCACCGGCGCTTGCAAGGCCGCGCACGGATCGAAACCCGCGCCGGTCTTGCCGGACAGCCGCGCACGACGAAGCGCGGTGGGCTGCGCCAATGTGCCGTTGCGCCCAAAAAATTCCGTGCGGTCGGCGGTAAAAGAGTGGATGAATTCACTGCTCGTCACAAAAGCCACGCGACCTTCAAAGTCGGTGTTGTAAGGATTTCGCGCCAGCAGCGCGCCGGTTTGCTGGTCAATTTCCGTGACGACATGCATCGCGCTCTTGGCGCGCAATTCGCCCAAAACCCATTCCCAATAACCGGTCACCGATAAGCGCCGGCGGCGATCCGAATTATTTTTTATTTTTAGAACGGTGAATTTCACCGGGTCGTTGATGGAAACATAAATCCGCAATTCGGATGAAATGCCAACTTCGGTGTGTTCAAAAACGCTGTAGCCAAAGCCGTGGCGCACGACATAGGGCGATTCGCCGCGTGCGGGCAATGGCGCGGGCGACCAGAATTTTCCGCCTTGTTCGTCGCGAATATAAAACACTTCTCCGCTGCTGTCCGTCACGGCGTCGTTGTTCCAGGGCGTCAGCCGGAATTCGTGACAGTTCTCGCTCCACGAGTAACTGCCACCGCTTTCGGAAATGAGCGTGCCGAAATTCGGGTTGGCCAGCACATTAACCCAAGGCGCGGGCGTGCTCGCGCCGGGCAAAAGTGTGACGACGTATTCGCGTCCGTCAGGCGTGAAACCGCCGAGACCATTGAAGAAAACCAAATCGCGCTCCGGCAATTTCGCCGGTGGTTCGGACGATATTCGTGAACGGGTGCGCAGCAGCGGCGGCAGCGGCGCGGGCCGCAGGCGGTTTTGCAATTGTTCCGGCAACGTCCCTTTTTCGTCATGAAAGACAATCCGCGCCGCCGTCTCCAAAAGAATTTTGTTCTCCGGCGAGACTTGATCCGCGCGCCGCAAAAAAATTCCGCCGGGCTTGTCAATCAACTGCGTGGCGTTGCTCGCGGCGACCAGATTCAAGATTTGGTCATGCAACGATTGCCGGTAAATTGAATCGTCCTCGTTCAAAATCACGAGGTCGGCGGACAAACCTTTCAACCGCCAGTAAGCATGGGCTTGAATCAATTGACGAACCAAATCAATCCGGTCAAAGCGCGTGCTAAAAAGCAAAATTATCGGCAGATCGCCAGAAATTCCGAAGCTCCAAAGACTGCGCTGGCCGCGCTGGTTGCGGACCAGCACGCTTGGATTCGCGCGGCGCGCGGACTGATTGTAAAGCAGCGCGCCCGCAAGCCGCCCGTAAAGTTGCGCCTCGGCCTCGGTCGTGTTCAGATGGCGCAACACAATCGAGCCGTGCGTCCACGCGAGTTCAAAACAACGGTCGGCGATGGTCTGGTCCTGATATTTTTCGACGAGGCCGATAATTTCCTCGCGCGTCGGCGCGATGCCGGAAACCAAAGTGACCGTGGCGCTTTCCTTCGGCGCAATTTTTATGGTGCGACGAATGGATGCAATCGGATCAAGCACCGAACCTTCGCTGTTCGACAGAGGCAAGGAATTTTTCAAGGCGGCGGGCGAAGTCAAATTTCCGCCGCGACCGATGAATTTTTCACGATTGGTTTCAAACGAAACGGTGCCAATTTCGTTGCCGTGAACTAAAAGCAAGTGGCCGATCCATGGCAATTTTTCCTGCGCGGTGCGGGGACGACGCGAACAAAGAATGGCATTTTGCTGCGGAACAATTTGCGTCTGGACAAACAGATTGCTAAAAGCCGGATGCGCGAGGTCAGCAGCGGCCGTGTTTAAAACAATTTCCGCGTAACTGGTGACTTCGATGGTTCGCGTTTCATCCGAATGATTGGTGAAGGTGATCCGCCGGACCTCAACGTTGTTCTCTGGCGACACGGTGATTTCCAGATGCGAATCAATTTCATTCACTCGCGCACGAAATTCCGCGCGCGCCTGGCTGAAGATGGCCTCGTAACCCGGCTTGTTTTCCAATGTCGGCTGATGGGTGGGCGACCAGATTGCGCCACTGTCCACATCGCGCAGATAAAAAAATATGCCCCAGCAATCGCGCGTCGCATCCTCGCGCCAGCGCGTCATCATGGTGTCATTCCAACGGCTGTAACCAGCGCCAGAATTTGTGACCATGACGTGATAATGGCCATTGGAAAGCAGGTGAGCTTCCGGTGGCCCGACGTTCGGATCGGTGAACACGCGCAATGTTGATTCGACTGCGGCTGCCGGTTCGCGCTCGGTGTCGGCCTCGAGTTCATGCGGATAAAGCACGGATGTTTCTTTCGGCACGCGCTCATGCAGCAACAACTCGGCGGATTTGAAAAATGGATTGGAATTGAACCGCCGTTGCATGGGCCGGTCCAGCAACGTGTAAGCGAGTGAAAGCAAACTCATGCCTTGATGATGCGCCATGAAGGAACGGACGACGGCATGCGTCTGCCCGTTCGGCACGCGCGATGCGGTGTAATCCAGCGCTTCGTAAAGGCCGAATTTGCCCGCCGCTTTTTCGCGACGCAATGCGGCGAGATTTTTGCAGGCTTCTTCCGGCGCGACCATCAAGGCCATGACCGTCGCATAAGGCGCGATTACCACATCGTGCGCTAGGCCGCGCTTGAAGCCGAGTCCCGGCACTCCAAAGGCGCGATACTGATAATTGGCATCGGCGTCGCACAAGTTGTAGCCGGATTCGGAAATTCCCCACGGAACTTTTATTTGCCGGCCGTATTGGATTTGCCGCGCTACGGCGGATTTGCAGGAAAGATCGAGCAGCGTGTTTTCGTAAGTCGGCATCACGAGCATCGGCATGAGATATTCAAACATCGAGCCGCTCCACGAAATCAACGTCGGCTTGCCGCCAGCGGAAGTCAGCGAACGCCCCAGCCTGAACCAATGATTTTGCCCGATCTGTCCCAATGCGATGGCGACGTAGCTCGCCAGCCGCGCTTCGGATGCGAGCAAATCGTAGCAGCTCGTGTCGAGCCGGTGCTGGCTGACGTTGTAGCCGATGGAAAAAAGTTCGCGCGCCTGATCATATAAAATCGTGAAATCCATCCGCGCGAGTTCGTCGCAGCGATGCGCCAAGTCTTCCAATTCGTTCAATGTTGCCAAGGCTTTTTGTCCGGCGGCGTCAAGCAACGAACGCAAGTCCAGCAACAGTTTTTCGAGTTCCGCATTTTTAGGCAAACTGCACGCGGCGTCGCGAAACTCGTCCAGTTTCGCCAGCCAGTTTTGTGTTTCTTCGGCGAGCCGGCGCACGCTTGTCGGCGCGTTGAGCTGTTCCCAGAATTTTTTTAACTCCGGCGTCTTGTCCGAATTCAAATGGGCTTGGAGCGGTTGCTGCAAATTCACCCACGGAAACACGCCAAGAATTTCCTCGCGCTGTTCGCGGCAGCTTTGCTCAAAAATTATCCGCCAAGTTTCAAATTCATGCGACGATTCGATTTTTGCGCCGGTCAATTTCGTCGCCGCTTCAATCGCTTTGTCGAGCATTTGAATCATTTCCGCCGGCGCCGCCGGATTTTGCGCGAGCAGTTTTTCCAGCGCTTCAAAACTGGCCGGGGTTTCTGAATTGCGCGACTGGTCTTTCCAGACGCCGAGCGTGTCGCGCAGTCCGGCGATGATTCTGACGGCGCTCCAATTTTGATCCGCGAGTTCGAGCAATCCCGAATGCAGTATCAGCAGCAGCCCGGCGAGATTTCCGTTGTCCACGGTGGAAACATAAAGCGGCGGCATGGGTTTGACCGTGCGTGTGTCATACCAGTTGTAAAAATGCCCGCTGTATCGCTCCAGTTTTTCCACAGTTTCCAGCGTGCGCCTGATATGCTCCATCAAGTTTGGCAGCGATAGAAACCCAAAATCATAAGCGGACAAGGCGCTCAACAAACCCATGCCGATGTTGGTTGGCGAAGTGCGGGTCGCAACCGCGACTCGCGGATATTCCTGGAAATTATCCGGCGGCAGCCAGTGGTCTTCGGCGTTGACAAACGTTTCAAAAAAATTCCAGGTCTTGCGCGCCAGTTTGCGGAGCCGGCGGATTTGTTCTGGTGACAATTCAACGCGTTTTTCTTCAAGCGGCTGACTGATCCACCACGCAATCGCCGGTGAGACGACCCACAACGCGAGAAAGAAAAAGGTGATCAATGAAGCCGGATTGCCCAGAACAAAAAGCAGCGCCGCCAAGCCCACCGCCAGCGCCGGCGCAGACCACATCGCGGCAAAAAAACTTTGCAGACGGCCATTGTCCTGACCTTCAACATCGTTGCCCGTCTGCCATTCCAGCAAATGTCGCCGTGTGAAAATCAACCGCCAGAGTGTGCGCGTAACGGCATCCAGACTAATGACGGCATCATACGCAAGAAATGTCACCGTCAAAATCGCCTGCCCAGCCTGTCGTGCGGCAGTGCGGCCAACACTTCTCAAATGAAGTCCCAAGAGTGAATCTTTTGGTTTCAGCAGAAGTTCGGTGAGGACTGCCAGAAACGATGGCAGCGCAATGATGAACAGGATGAGCAGCCCCCACGCGTTTGCGACCTGTGGAAAAAGCATCCAGCCCAGTGCGAGCAGAAACAACAAGGCGAAAGGAACGAGGCTGCGCCGAAGATTGTCGAAGATTTTCCAGCGTGACAATCCAGTCAGCGGATTTTCCACGCGCCGCACATCCGGGCCGGGCAGGCGCGGCAGCAGCCACGTCGCGATTTGCCAGTCGCCGCGCATCCAACGATGCCGCCTTCTGGCATCAGTCCCGTAACTCGCCGGAAATTCCTCGAACAATTGCACGTCGCTGATGAGTGCCGACCGTGCATAACTGCCTTCCAGCAAATCGTGGCTTAGAATCCTATTTTCAGGAAATTTTCCGCCGACGGTTCGTTCAAATGCGTCCACATCGTAAATACCTTTGCCGATGAACGAGCCTTCGTGAAAAACATCTTGATAAACATCCGAGACCGCTCGCGTATAAGGATCAATTCCCGGATCACCGGAAAATAATTTAACAAACCTTGAACGCCCGGCGCTCGGCAGGCTGACGGCAATGCGCGGTTGCAAAATCGTGTAGCCCTCGACAATCAATCCTTTTTCCGTGTCGTAAATGGGGCGGTTGAGCGGATGCGCCATCGTCGCCGCCAGTTGTCGAGCGGCGTCACGCGGGAGTTGCGTGTCGGTGTCGAGCGTGATGACATATTTGATGTGCGGCAACGTGGAGAAGTCGCCAACAATCCGCGAAAAGCATTCCAGACTTCCGCCGCGCAAGATGTGGTTCAAATCAGCAAGCTTGCCGCGTTTGCGCTCGTAGCCCATCCAGATTGTTTCCCGCGCATTCCAGCGGCGCGGGCGTTGAAACAGGAAAAAAACGCATGAGCGGTCGCGTTGATATTTTTGATTCAATGCCTGAACGCCTTTGGCTGCCAGTTGCAACAGTTCGTCATCACCGGCCTTGTGTTCTTCCGGCGCATCGCAAAAATCCGTCAGCAGCGCGAAATAAACATTGTGATCGGAATTGGCGAGATACCGGACTTCCAATGCCTCCAATAAATCCTCAATGCCCGGCGCGCTGGCCAGCATCGTTGGCACAACCACAAGCGTCGCATCCGGCAGCGGAATGCCTTTGGAAAAATCCAGACGCGGCAATGGAGATGGCTTGATGAAAATGGTCGCGAACCAATTCACCAACGATACAGCCAATTGACTGGTGCAAAGCAGCGTCAACAGCGCCAGCAAACAGAACGTCCAGCCTGACATTTCCATCGCCATAAACCAACGCAACAACGGAATCGTCACGAGCAGCGCAATGCCGAGAATACTTCCAAGATAAAATGTGAGCGGGTATTGGCGGGCGATTCGCGGGAGAATTTTTTGAACCGGAATCTTCACTTCCGCAGCGCGTTCCAAAATTTTGACTCCCTTGCCAGTTAGAAAAAAACCGACGTGAGCCAGCCGGTCATCGGGATTGCCCGCATTTTTTTGCGCGAGACTCATTGCCAAAGCTGCGACTTCAAGCTCGGATTTTTTGCTGTAACGGGCGATGCGCTCAACGGTGTGCCGGTAAAGATCGCGCGTTGCAAAATCCATCTTCAAATAAATTTTGGCCGGGTCGTCGCGCAAGGCCTGTTCCACTATGCTTTGCTCTTCCACAAATTCCCCCCAGTCCATTGTGTCGAGAAAACGCAGGCTGCCAATGCAGTTGCCAACTGAAACCTGGGTCGCCGCCTGATGCTGGCTTTCACTTTGAACCAGTTGTGCAATGGTCAGGCCATCCTCCGCGAGACGCTCTTCAATCCAGCTTACCGCCAGTTTAACCGGCGGCGATTTTTCCTGCATCCGTTGCAAAAATTCAGTCGCGAATGCCCGGTTCAACGACGGGTGTGATTGCGCCATCTCGCCGACAATGACAATCAAGCGGGAAGGATTTGTTTCCGCGATCTCTAAAACCCGGCCCGCCCAATCATCGGCTTGATCGCGATCCTGCCGCGCCGCGCTCAACATGTCCGCCACGCGCCGCAAATTTTCGATCAGCGCCAGCCGGAGCATGATGGGAATCGCCCACAATTCGCCGAGCTTCAACGGCACAACTTCCTGATAACCGACCACGAAGCTGGTCAAATGCGAGGCATCAATCCGCCCGTCCGTGTGGGAAATCAGTTCCAGCGCGATTTCATAAACGCGCGGAAAATTTTTCCACGGCCCGTTGAGCAATTGCGGCAGTTGCCGGTTGAAGCCGTGCGGCAAGTGGCGTTGGGTCGTGCGGATTTGATCCTCGATCAAATGAAAATTGTCCAGCAACCATTCCGCCGCCGGCGTGATGCGCCGGTTTTTTTCCACCTCCAAAGTCCGTTCGTTGTAATGGCGCAGGATTTTTTCATTGGCTGCCAGTCGCGGAAGCAGGATGTTCGGCCCCCGGCCGCTTTCCACCCGGCGATCTTGCGCCAGGGTGCGCGCATATTGCTTGAGCAAATCAATGCTCAACAATTCGCCGCGCAACGGCTGTTCGTCAGCCGAAAAATCCGGCGACTTTTTTATTCGCAGGTGATTTTTTATCCATGACGGTAAAGTTGCCATGCGTTTTTTCCGGGTTGATGGGTTTAGAAAGTGCCATGCTTAAAATCTTTCCCATTCCCGGCAGCGTATATTTTATTTTGCATTCAGCGTGCCAAAAGTAATAAACGGGGACGCAAGCTACAGAAGACCGTCAAACAGGCTGCCGTCGCATTAGGCGCAAATTTATTTTATGTTTTGCCACCTGTGCAAATTGCACACTGGTTGAAAGATTTGCCGCAAACTGCATTGGTTTTATTACACAAACAATACCGCAAGCTTGCACTAACAGTGTGTTAAACTTCGATCAGCATCCGTGCTGGAGTTTCAATTGCTTTCTTGACGCGGCTTAAAAACATCACCGCTTCGCGACCGTCCACGAGGCGGTGGTCATAAGTCAGTGCCAGATACATCATCGGACGAACGACCACCTGTCCATCCACGGCTGCGGGACGCTCCTGAATCGTGTGCATTCCAAGAATTCCCGTTTGTGGCGGGTTGATGATGGGCGTGGAAAACAACGAGCCGAAAACACCTCCATTGGTGATGGTGAACGTGCCACCCTCAAGCTCGTCCGGCTTGAGCCGGCCGTCTTTCGCGCGCCCGGAAAAATCGCCGATTGCCTTTTCAAGATCCGCGAAGCCCAGTCGCTCGGCGTTTCGCAACACAGGCACCGCGAGACCGCGTTCAGTGGCAATGGCCACGCCGATGTCGAAGTAATTGCGATAAACGATGTCGTTGCCGCGAATCTCGGCGTTTAACTGTGGAAATTGTTTCAAAGCGTCAATCGCGGCCTTGACGAAGAATGACATTAACCCAAGTTTCACCTGGTAGCATTTCTCGAATTCCTCTTTAAGCGACTTGCGCAATGTCTGCACCGAGGACATATCCACTTCGTTGAAGGTAGTCACCATCGCCATGGTCTGCCGCGCTTCGACCAACCGACGGGCAACTGTGTGGCGCAGCATCGTCATTGGCACAACTTCCTCTTCGCGGTCGGATAACGATTTTTGGTTTGCAATGGGCGGAGACGGTTTGGCGTCAGGTGTTTTAGTTTTCGTTTCAGGTGCGGATATGGGTTCTTCTCTTGCCTTTACTGGCGTGGCTTTCTTTTCACCGTCGCCTATGGAATCATCATTTTTGGGTTCGGCGGGTTTGTCTTTTTTCGGTTGGGGCTTTCCAACGGTCTCCGGCTTTTCAGTTTTCGTTCCCGATTCGTGAGTTCCTTTTGCTTCGGATTTTGCCGGCGTTTGTTTTTCGTCTGGTTTGGATTTGCCGGTTTCACCGTCGGCTTCGAGATGCGCGACCACCGCGCCAACCGCCACGGTTTCTCCCGCCTGATGCAGAATTTTTGTCAACTTGCCGGCAAGCGGCGCTGGCAGTTCGAACGTCGTCTTCTCGGAATCAATGATCGCGACCGGCTCATCCTGCTTCACGCTGTCGCCTTCGGATTTCAACCATTCGCTGATTTGAACTTCCGTGATGGATTCACCGACCGTCGGAATTTTCAGTTCAATAGGCATGAGAGCTATTCTTTTGGTTTCACGGCCAAAGTTGAAGTCACGTCGCGAACGCCGTCCGCATCCAGCGCGAGGGCGACCGCTTTGCCAATGTCATCCGGCGATGAAACAGTTCCTGAAAGCGCCACATGCCCATGATTGCAATTCACCGAAATTTTCCACATTGAAAGTGTCGAATCTTCGGCATATTTCGCTTTGATTTCCGTCACCGCGCGCGCGTCGGAGGCGGCATCGGCCATTTGATCGCCTATGTCATGGGCTTTGCGGCGGATGACTTCACCGGTTTTGGCAAGTTCGTCTTTGATTTGACCGGCGTTCAGATCAAGCGTGTCCACTTTGGCGCGTAACGCGTCCGAAGTGTTTTCGGCGGCTGCGGTGGCGTTGGTGCGCAACTGCGCGGCGGCTTCCTTATACCGCTGCTGCGCTTCGGGATGTTCCGCCGCCTTTTTTTGGACAAACCATAAACCAACCGCGCCTAAAATAATTCCGAGCACCAATCCGTTGAAAAAACCTCTCATAGCTTTCCTTTCTCTTGCGTTGCGTTGTTGTTCTGAAATGTAGTTTCCGCGTCGCCGAATGCGCGACGCATCACATTTTCCTGTTCCAATTTGTGCGCGCCGGCCGAACCCGTCGCCGGACTTGCGGATTCAGGCCGGCTGATGGGTCCAAACGGAAAGCGGCCAAAAAGATGCCTGCCGAATTTTTCGTGCAAATAACGCCACGCGCCCATGTTGGCCGGTTCTTCTTGAACCCACAGCGCCGGGATGCCGTCCGCGCAAGGCTGCAAAGCGCGCTCCAGCAATTCGGCGCGCAATGGATAAAGTTGCTCAAGCCGAACAATGGCCACGTCATCGCGGCCATGTCTTTCGCGATAGGCGGCCAGTTCGTAATAAATTTTGCCCGTGCAAAGCAGAATGCGTTCCGCCTCCGGCAACTTTGAATCGGCCAGCACGCGTTCAAAACAGCCGTGCGCGCAATCTTCCAAGGTGGAAACAACTTTGGGATGACGCAGCAGACTTTTCGGCGTGAAGACAATCAGCGGCTTTCGCCACTTGCGAATCGCCTGCCGGCGCAGCACATGAAAATACTGCGCCGGCGTGGTGGGCTGGACAATTTGAATGTTGTCCTCCGCCGCGAGCGTGAGAAAACGTTCCAGTCGCGCGCTGGAGTGTTCCGGTCCCATGCCCTCGAATCCATGCGGCAGCAACAGCACCAGGCCTGAAAGCCGGCCCCATTTGTCCTCCGCGCTGGTGATGAATTGATCAATGATGACTTGCGCGGCGTTCACGAAATCACCAAACTGCGCCTCCCAAATCACCAGCCCGTCCGGGCAATCAAGGCTGTAGCCATATTCAAATCCCAGCGCGCCGGTTTCGCAAAGCGGGCTGTTGTAAATTTCCACGGGCGATTGCTCCGGCGCAAGATTTTGGAGCGGCACGAACGGATGGCCGGTCTGCTGGTCATAAAGAATCGCGTGCCGCTGGCTGAAGGTGCCGCGTCCGGTGTCCTGTCCGGTCAGGCGAACGCGCACGCCGTTCGCGGCCAGAGTGGCCAGCGCGAGAGCTTCGGCGGCGGACCAGTCGAGCGGATGTTTGCCGTTGGCCATTTCGCGGCGCGTTTCCAATCCACGCGCCAATTTTGGATGCACGTGAAATCCGGCGGGCAGCTCGGTAAGCTTGTTAAGCAATATGGAAAGTTCGTTAATTTCCACGCCAGTTTCCGGTTCATCGTCAGGTTCAGTCCCGCCGGTGTAATCGCGCCAGACTCCACGATTTTCAGGTGCTGGCTTGGCTCTGTCGGCGCGGGCGGCTTGCAATTGTTGTTCCAGTTTCGCATGGCACTTGGTCAGGATTGCATCCGCTTCCGTGCGCGAAACATTTTTGAGTTCAAGCAGATGTTCGAGATAGCCTTCGCGGACATTCGGGCGCGCGGCGATTTTGTGGTAAAGCAGTGGTTGCGTGAAAGCCGGTTCGTCCGTCTCGTTGTGACCCAGACGTCGGTAGCCATACATGTCAATGACCACATCTGACTGAAATTCCGCGCGAAAACCCATCGCCACTTGCACGACTTGCGCGACAGCCTCCGGGTCTTCGCCGTTCACATGGAAGATGGGCGCTGGCAACATCCGCGCCACGTCCGTCGCATAAGTGGTCGAACGTCCTTCGTCTGGCCGCGTGGTGAAACCGATTTGGTTGTTGACGATGATATGGATCACGCCGCCGACCGTGTATCCGGGAAGCTTGCCCAAGTTGAGGGTTTCCTGGACCACGCCTTCGCCGACAAATGCCGCATCGCCGTGAATCAACACCCCAAGCACCGGGCGGCCATCGCGGTTGCCGAACCGATCCTGCTGCGCCCGCACGCGGCCGAGCACGACTGGATTTACAAATTCCAAGTGACTGGGATTGAAGCAAAGTGACAGATGAATTTTTCTACCGTCGGACAACATCCAATCATGGCTGTGGCCGAGATGATATTTCACGTCCCCGCGTCCCTGCCAGAACTCCGGCCGGGCGTCGGCGAATTCGCGGAAAATTTCACGCGGGTCTTTGCCGGCAATGTGCGCCAGCACATTGAGCCGCCCGCGATGGCCCATGCCGATGACGACATTGGTCATACCTTGATGCCCGGCTTTTTCGATGACGAGGTCGAGCAATGGCAGCAGCGTTTCGCAGCCTTCGAGGGAAAAAGTTTTCGCGCCGAGAAATTTTGTGCGGAGAAACTGCTCGAACACCACCGCGTCGGTGAGGCGCGTGAGAATGCGGATCTGCTCGTCGCGAGAAACCGGCAACGGGCGCTGCGGTCCTTCCATGCGACGCTGAATCCATTGGCGCGCGGTCGGATCGTCAATGTGCATGAACTGCACGCCAATGGAACGGCAGTAAGTGTTCCGCAGCCGCTCGAAAATGTCGCGGACAGTTAGCGGCGTTTCGCAATACATCGTTGGCGGGTTCACCAGCAAATCCAGTTCGCTTTCCGAAAAACCATAAAAATCAAGTTCTAGTTCCGGCAAATGAAGATGCGTTATGCCAAGGGGATTCACGCGAGCAATAAGGTGGCCGCGAACGCGATAATTGTGAATTAGCTGAAACAGCCGTTCACTTAAATTTACCACGCGCGGATCAGGCTGCACCCCTGACTTTTCGGCCGGGATGACTCGAACAGGATCAAACAGGCTGCGCGATTTGAACGAAGGCCCAAGCTGCACCATGCCGCCGGTTCCGTTGCCAGCCGCATCGAAATACTCACGCCATTCTGCCGGAACCGAATCGGGTTTGCGCCGGTAGTTGGCGTAAAACTTTTCGGCGTAAGTGAGATTGTGAATCCCGGTTCTGTTTCCGAATTCACTCATAAGTCATGTAATGCGGTTCCAAAGGCATAAGGTGGTCGGACACCCGATGTTTGTCAAGCACACCCAATGCCATGCACATCACCACCAAATTGCAGTCCCGCAAATTCGGAAGCTGTGCAAATCGCATCATGCGATTGGGGAGCTCGTGCAGATTGCAAACAGCACATCGCTTCCCACTTGCCAGAGCGCAGGTTATTTCCAAAATCTTTGTCGTTCTGTTGGCATATCTTTAGCTCAACTGTTTGGTATTCGAAGCACGAAATGATCAAATGAAAAACGGTCGCAGCGCATGAACACCAAACATCAAATGCCTTGGATAGAAGACCACCAACCGACCGCCGGACAGGGCAGCGGCGCATCTGGGTTGTGTGGCCAGAAGATGGTTTTGCCGGGGGATGAAATATCAACCTTCCCTGCCCAAGAGGGCGGTTGTCACGCCGTCATTGAGAATGTCGTCCTGGAGATTGATGCTGGATGCCTTTCCATCAAGCGGGCGGTAGGCGAAACCGTGGCCGTCGAAGCGGATATTTTTGCGGAGGAACCCGACAGTTTGTCCGCAGTTTTGAAATTTCGTTCCGGGGAAAATTCAGAATGGACGGAAACACCCATGGAGTTTCTTGCCAATGGCCGCTGGGGCGGCAAATTTATCGCCGCCACACCCGGCAACTGGTTTTACATCATTGAAGCGTGGGTGAACCCTTTCAAATCATGGCGGCAAAAAATCCAAAGAAAGCTTCAAGCCAGACAAAATATATCCATCGAGCTGCAAGCGGGTGCCGCGTTGATTGAGACGGCCGCGCGCCGCGCGACCGCGCTTGAAGCCGAATGGCTTCGGGCATGGGCGGAGGAACTGCGCGCCGGCGAAAGCCCGACGGGAAGTTCACTCGTCCAACACGCGCTCGACGAATCATTGGCTGAATTGATGAGCCGCCATCCCGATCGGAATCATGCCACGACTTATGAAAAAGAATTGAGTGTGGTTGCCGGCACGGATCGCGCGCCAACACCGTTGCCCGAAAAATCCTGAACGGAATTTATGGACAAATACGTCTGCCTTCACGGACATTTTTACCAGCCGCCGCGCGAAAATCCCTGGCTCGAAACGGTCGAGTTGCAGGACTCGGCCTCGCCCTATCACGATTGGAACGAGCGCATCACGGCGCAATGTTACGCGCCGAACGCCCGCGCGCGGTTGCTCGACGGCGACGGGCGCATCGAGCGCATCGTCAGCAATTATTCGCGCATGAGTTTCAATTTCGGGCCGACCTTGCTGTCGTGGATGAAGGATTTTCAGCCGGAAATCCACCAGGCCATCGTCGAGGCCGATCAAAAAAGCCGCGAACGTTTTTCCGGCCACGGCTCCGCGCTCGCGCAAAATTACAACCACATGATTTTGCCGCTGGCCAACACGCGCGACAAGCACACGCAGGTTCTTTGGGGCATCCGCGATTTCGAGGCGCGCTTTGGCCGCAAACCCGAAGGAATGTGGCTCGCCGAAACCGCCGCTGACGATGAAACGCTTGACGTGCTGGCCGAGCACGGAATCAAATTCACGATTCTCTCGCCGTTCCAGGCCGCGCGCGTCCGGCCGCTCGCGGAAAATTCCGAATGGCAGGACGCCAGCGGCGCGCATGTTGATCCTTCGATGCCGTATCTCGTAAAATTAAAATCCGGCCGTTCCATTGTCGTTTTCTTTTACGACGCGCCGGTCGCACAGGCCGTCGCGTTTGAAAAACTCCTCGTTGACGGCGAAAAATTTGCCGCGCGTTTGTTGGACGCCTTTGACGACGCGCGCGGCCACGATCAAATCGTGAACATCGCGACCGACGGCGAATCCTACGGCCACCATTTTCAATACGGCGACATGGCGCTGGCCTTTGCGCTGCATGAAATCGAGAAAAGCGAATTTGCGAACCTGACCGTCTATGCGGAATTTCTGGAAAAACATCCGCCGACGCACGAGGCGGAAATCCATCAGGGCAGCTCGTGGAGTTGTTCGCACGGCGTCGAGCGCTGGAAAAGCGACTGCGGCTGCAATTCCGGCGGTCACGATGGCTGGAATCAAAAGTGGCGCGAGCCGCTGCGCAACGCGATGGACTGGCTGCGCGACCAGCTATCGCCGATTTTTGAGAACAAGGCGAAGGAATTTTTGAAAGACCCGTGGCGCGCGCGCGATGAATATATTTCGGTCATTTTGGACCGTTCGCCGGAAAACATTGCCAGATTTTTCGCGCAGCACGCGACGCGCGAATTGAACGAGGGCGAACAAATCACCGCGCTGCGCCTGCTGGAAATGCAGCGGCACGCGATGCTGATGTTCACGAGTTGCGGCTGGTTCTTCGACGAAATTTCCGGCCTCGAAACGGTCCAGGTCATCCAATACGCCGCGCGCGCCATCCAGCTCGCCAGTGAAATTTCCTCCGAAAATCTGGAGCCGGGCTTTCTGGAAATCCTCGAAAAGGCGAAAAGCAATCTTCCCGAAAATCAAAATGGCCGCGTCATCTACGAAAAATTCGTCAAGCCCGCCCTCATGACGCGCGAAACCGTCGCCGCGCATTACGCGATCAGCTCGCTGTTTGAATCGTATCCCGAGGAGGCGAAAATTTATTCCTTCAACGTCAGGCAGGAAGAGCGGCAATTGTTCACCGCCGGCAACGCGCGGCTCGCCATTGGCCGCATCAAGGTGTCTTTTTCGCCGACGAAGGCGTCGGACGTTTTGATCTACGGCGTGATCCACATGGGCGAGCATAATCTGAACTGCGGCGTGCGCTACGTCCAGGGCGCGGAAAATTACGCCGCGCTCGTCCAGGAAACCAAGGCCGCGTTCGAACGCGCCGATTTCCCGGAATTGATCCGCGTCATGGACAGACATTTCGGCAAAACGAATTATTCCCTGAAAAATCTTTTCCGCGACGAGCAGACCAAGGTGCTCAACCAGATCCTCGCCGCCACGCGTGAAGAAATTCACAACACTTACCGGCTGCTCACCGACCGTTACGCGCCGCTCACGCGCTTCCTCAACGACATCCATGTGCCGCCGCTCAATTCGCTCGCGCCCGCGACGGAATTTGTTCTGAACGCCGAACTGCGCAGGCAATTTGAAAACGGTTCACTCGACGCCGAGCGCGTGAAAAGCCTGCTCGCCGAGGCGCGGCTCGCGAATATCACCATCGAAAACGATTCGCTCGCGTTCGCCGTCAAAAAAAACCTCGACCACTTGAGCGGCGAACTTTTCAAAACGCCGGAAGATTTTGACCTGCTCTCGCGTTTCACCAACGCCGCCGCGCTGCTGCCGCTGCTGCCCTTCGGCGTCAACTTGTGGAAACCGCAAAACATTTACGACCAGTTGGCCGCCAAAAATCTGCTGGAAATGAAAAGCCGCGCCGACGAAAAATCCAAGGCGTGGGTCGAAAAATTCCTGACGCTCGGCGAACAGCTCGGCTTTCACGTCCAGCGCCATTGAGCCATGCAAATTCCGCGCGCGACTTACCGCCTGCAATTTCACGGGCATTTTCGCCTGACGGACGCGCTCGCGCTCGTGCCGTATCTGCACGCGCTTGGCATTTCGCATATTTATTCCTCGCCGCTTTTCAAAGCCGCGCCACACAGTGTCCACGGCTACGACGTCTGCGATTTCGCTCAAATCAATCCTGAAATCGGAACCGAGGAAGATTTGGAAAAACTGGCGGACGCTTTGCATGAACGCGAAATGGGTTTGATTCTCGACATCGTTCCCAACCACATGGGAATTGCCGCGCCGGAAAATCTGTGGTGGCAGGACGTTCTGAAAAATGGCCGCGCGAGCAAATTTGCGGACTATTTCGACATCAATTGGGAAAGTGACGACGAAACATTGCGCGGAAAAATCCTCATCCCGATTCTGGCCGATGATTATGAAAAAGTCCTGGCGCGCGGCGAACTGAAATTGGAAAATAGTGGAGCAGGCTTCCAGCCTGCCAGCGCAGGCAAGATGCCTGCACCACCAGCGCAACATGGCATTGTTCTGCGCTATTTCGACAATGAATTTCCGCTTGCGCCAAATTCCATTTCCGAAAATGTTCCCGTCGAAAAAATAAATGCAAGCTGGATCGCGCTCGATGAATTGATTCAAAAGCAAAATTATCGCCTTGCGCCCTGGCGCGACGGCGATTCCAAATTAAATTATCGCCGCTTTTTCGCCGTCAGCACGCTCGCCGCCGTCCGCGTCGAAGACGAAAAAGTTTTCAACGCCGTTCACGCG
>Ga0075522_10000092_pt1 | contig 53978 bp, 40 predicted proteins | sample NGEPerA_FD_74796 | JGI IMG/M metagenome (GOLD analysis project Ga0075522, IMG submission 74796) | Arctic peat soil microbial communities from the Barrow Environmental Observatory site, Barrow, Alaska, USA - NGEE PermafrostL2-A | ecosystem: Environmental > Terrestrial > Soil > Wetlands > Peat ... | reverse complement strand
GCTCTTGCCTTGTTCGTAGAGTTTCAGGATGCGTTCGCGCAGCGGCACAGGCATGGCTTTCATCCCCATAGCTTGCCAACCAGTCCAAACTTTGTGAAGCTATATTATTTATGGAAACGCGCTAAAGTTCGTTTGCGAGCAATGATTCCATGGGAATCAATAGTGTTTGAGTTCGTTCACGTTTTTTCATTAGAATCTGGAAACTTTATGGCAATTCAACTGCGCGACAAATCCACTGGCAAATATGATCAGATTTCCCTTGGCGAAGTCATGTTGCGGCTGGATCCCGTCGAAGGCCGCGTCCGCACCGCGCGGCATTTCATCGCGTGGGAAGGCGGCGGCGAATACAATACGTCGCGTGGCCTGCGCAAATGCTTTGGCTGCAAAACCGCCGTTTGCACCGCGTTCGTGGACAACGAGGTCGGCCATCTTATCGAAGATTTCATCATGCAGGGCGGCGTGGACACGGACTTCATCAAATGGCGCGAGGACGACGGCATTGGCCGTAACGTGCGCAATGGTTTGAATTTCACCGAACGCGGCTTCGGCATTCGCGGCGCGCTCGGCGTGCCGGATCGCGGCAATTCCGCAGCGTCGCAATTGAAGCCGGGTGATTTTGATTGGGACAACATTTTCGGAAAAATTGGCACCCGCTGGCTCCACACCGGTGGCATTTTCGCCGCATTGTCCGAAACGACGGCGGCGTTGACGATTGAAGCGGTCAAAGCGGCGAAGAAACACGGCGTCATCGTCAGCTACGATTTGAATTATCGCCCGTCGCTCTGGAAATCCATCGGCGGTCTGAAAAAAGCGCAGGAAGTGAATCGCGAAATCGCGAAGTATGTGGACGTGATGATTGGCAACGAGGAAGATTTCACCGCGTCGCTCGGATTTGAAGTCAAAGGAACCGATCACAATTTGAGTCACCTTGAAACCGGCGCGTTCGAGGCGATGATTGAAACCGCCGTGAAAGAATTTCCGAATTTCAAAGTGGCCGCGACGACGCTGCGCCGCGTGATTACCGCGACAAAGAACGATTGGAGCGCGATTCTCTGGCACGATGGAAAATTTCACGAGAGCCGCAAGTATCCCGAGCTGGAAATTCTCGACCGCGTCGGCGGCGGCGACAGTTTCGCCAGCGGCCTGCAATTCGGTTTCCTCGAATTCAACGACGCGCAAAAAGCCGTTGAATACGGCGCGGCGCACGGCGCGCTCGCCTCGACCACGCCTGGCGACACGAGCATGGCCACGCGGAAGGAAGTCGAGAGGGCGATGGGCGGCGGCAGCGCGCGCATGCAGCGCTAATCAAATTATGAAAACACCAGCAGAACTGTTCTCACTCAAAGGCAAAGTGGCGGTCGTCATCGGCGGCACGGGCGTGCTGTGCGGCGAGATGGCCGAAGGTCTGGCGACTGCCGGCGCAACGGTCGCGCTCGTCGGACGCGACGCGGCGAAAGCCAAGGATCGTCTCGACAAAATTTCCAAGGGCGGCGGCAAGGCGGAGTTTTTTTCGTGCGACACCACCTCCAAGGCCGGTTTGCAAAAACTTCTGGCCGACATTTTGGCAAAGCTCGGCCGTGTGGATGTTTTGGTGAACGGCGCGGGCGTGAATTCGCCGACGCCGTTCTTCGACATTACGGAAGAGGAGTTCGACAAAATCATCACGGTGAATTTGAAAGGTCTTGTGCTCGCCTGCCAGATTTTTGGCAAACACATGGTCGGGCAGAAATCCGGCAGCATCATCAATGTCGGCTCGGCTTCGGGGCTTACGCCGCTCTCGCGCGTGTTCACTTATTCGGCGTCGAAGGCGGCGGGGCACAACCTCTCCAAAAACCTCGCGCGCGAGTGGGCGGCGGCGGGCGTGCGCGTGAATGTCCTGGTCCCGGGATTTTTTCCGGCGGAGCAGAACCGCAAGGTGCTCAATCCCGAACGAGTCGCGCAAATCATGGGCAAGACGCCGATGAAGCGTTTTGGCGAGGCGCATGAATTGATTGGCGCAACATTGTTGCTGGCGTCGGACGCGGGCAGCTTCATCACCGGCGCGGAACTCGTGGTGGACGGCGGATTTGATGCGATGAGCATCTGATAATTGTAGTTTGTTAAATGGTTGAAGCGTTGAATCGGAAATGATTCAACGCTTCAATTTTTTTAACGAATTAACAAATCACAAATCCGTGATCGGGCTGTGGCGCGGGACGAGAACTTTCATAAGCGTCCAGGCAATCAAATAGCTCAACGCGCAAATGATGAACATGATGAGATAGACGGTTTGCGAGGTGGCTTGGAAATGATCCGTAAAAAATCCGGGCAGCAATTGCACCAGCACGCCGCCGATGCCGCCGGCCGTCGTGCCGATGCCGATGACGGAGGCGATGGTTTTTTTCGGAAACATATCGGAGACGGTTGTAAATAAATTCGCCGACCATGCCTGATGCGCCGTCGTGCCGATGCAAATCATGGCGACCGCAAGGGTCGAGGCGTGGTCGCCAAAGCGGTTCACATCGCCAAAATATTGCGTCAGCAAAACGGCCAGCGGACAGACGGCGATAAGAAGCATCGTCGTCATGCGCGCCTGATAAACGCCCATGCCGCGCTTGATGAGAAACATCGGAATGCTGCCGCCGAAAATGCTGCCGATGATCGCGACGCCATAAACAAGAAATGTCGGCAGCATGATTTGTTTGGGCGTCATGTGAAATTGTTTGAACAAATAATCCGGCAGCCAGAACAAATAAAACCACCAGATGCCGTCGGTCATGAATTTGCCGGCGAAAAACGCCCACAACTGCCGGTAGCCGAACAATTTCAACCAGGAAACTTTTTTTGTCTTGTCGCCGGTGGATTGATCTGCGGCCGTTTCATCGTCAATGTGAATGTAATCATATTCGGCCTGGGACAAGCGCTTTTGCTTGTTCGGCGGGTTGTAAAGCCAGAACCAAAAAATGAGCCAGAAAAAACCCGACGCGCCCGTGAGGATGAACGCCATTTTCCAGCCGAGCGTCGTGCCGAAATGAATGATGCACCACGGCACAAAAAACGCGGCGACCATCGCGCCGCTGTTGGAGCCGGCGTTAAAAATGGCCGTGGCCAATGCGCGTTCGCGCTTGGGAAACCATTCGGCGACGGTTTTGATCGAGGCGGGAAAGTTGCCCGCTTCGCCGATGGCAAACAAACTGCGAATGGCAATGTGCGCCGCGACGAGCGTGCCGACAAAGGCATTGGCAATTCCAAAAATGGACCAAAGGGTCAGTGACAGCGCCAAACCAATTTTGGTTCCGATTTTATCAATGAACCAGCCGACGAACAACGTCATGCCGGCATAAAATCCCGTGAAGAACGCGGTCAAATGTCCGAAGTCCGTGGTCGTCCAGCCGAATCCGCCCTGCGAAGCCGGCGCGCAAAAAACGTAATCCTTCAAATAGCCGATGACCTGCCGGTCCATGTAATTGATGGTCGTGGCGAAAAACAGCAGCCCGCAGATGACCCAGCGATAGTTGCTCGTGGCCGGGCGAAACGGAATCGGGGAACTCATGCGTGCGAAGATTGCCGAAAGGCCGGCCGCATTCAAGCGCAGAAATCCAACTTTACAAGCCGGCGTGGTTTCTGCGATGATGCTGTGCTTATGTTGAAAAAATTTCTGCCGCTGCTGCCCGTGTTGCTGCTCGCCGGCTGCGCGACCGCGACGTTCACACGCCTGACCCCGGGCGAACAGCCACGCAACGCCGACAACCTGTATCCGGTCGAAGTGGTCTTTGATTCCACGCAGCAATCGCTGCGCTGGGACAGCATCCAGCCGTCCGTGCTGGTCAACGGCCGGCCGCTGCCGCTGCGTCCGGTGCCGATGGTGAAAAACCGCTGGGAGGGCCTGGTGCCGGTGCCGCCCGGTGTCAACGCGGTCAACTACCGTTTCAAATTTGATTATCTCTACAATAATTTCGGCGGCGCACCCAAGCCCAACAGCGTGGCCTCGAAAATTTATACGCTGAAAGTGGCTGACCATTAAAATCTGAAAAACAGAACGGCGCGGACAAGTTTTTGTCCGCGCCTTTTTCTTGGGCGACATTGGCGCAGGCGTCTCGCCGGGGTGTTTCAGAACCACAGCCGAAACTTACAGGCGGGACGCCGGTGCCACGGCTGCCTGGCAGTTCAATGCCGTTTCGGGCGCAGGAGCAGCGCCTTTTTCTCCGTGCCGTCCACTTCCACGCTCTGCGTTTCCACATCGGGATCATCGCGCAAGGCGTGATGCACGATACGGCGGTCGAAGGCACCCATCGGTTCCAGCTCCACGATGTCGCCCCAGCGACGGACTTTGTCGGCGGCGTCCTTCGCCTTTTTCACGAGCGCCTCGCGCGCCTGCGAACGATAGCCGCCCACGTCGAGCATCACCTTGGACGCGGTTTGATCCTGCTGGAACAAAATCCGGTTCACGATGTATTGCAGGTCGGCCAGCGTCTGGCCCTGACGGCCGATGAGCCGGCCGGATTCGTCCGTTTTCACATCCAACGTCAGGTCGCCGTCCAGCGTGTGCTCCTCCACGGTCGCGGCGAAGCCCAGCGTGCCGAGGATTTTTTCCAGGATTGCTTTTGGTTGCGGGGGCATAGGAATTAAAAATTAAAAATGCAAAATTAAAAATGCCGGCTGGAAACCGTCAGCCCGGCCAGACACTATTTTTTCGATTTTGATGCCGGCGTCAATGCTGGATTCACTGCCGGCCCCGCTGGCCCGGCCGGGTCTTTCAGATTTTTCGTCAGCTTCGTCTGCAAAACACTGGCCAGGGTGCTGACGACCATGTAAAGCGCCATGCCCGCCGAATAATTGTAAAGGAACACCAAAAACATCAGCGGCATGTAGCGCATCATTTTTTGCTGCGACGGATCCATGCCGGGCGACGGCGGTTGCAGGTGCGACTGCCACAGCATCGCGCCGCCCATGAGCAACGGCAGCAAGTTGAACGGCAGGCCCTCCGGTGTGCTGATGAAGGGAATGAACGTCAGCCCCGGAATCATGAACAGCGTGTCCGGCTTGGACAAATCCGTCGCCCACAGGAAATGCGCGCCGCGCAGTTCGATGGCGCTGCGGATCATCGTGAAAAAGCCGAAGAACACCGGCATCTGAATCAGCATCGGCAGGCAGCCGCTCATCGGGTTGACCTTGTGCTTTTTCCAAAGCTCCATCTGCTTCTGCGTATATTTCTGCTGGTCGTCCTTGTATTTTTCCTTGAGCGCCTTCATCTCCGGCGCCAGCGCCTGCATCCGTTTCATCGAGCGCGTGCTGGCCGCCGTCAGCGGCCAGAAAATCGCCCGCAACAGAATCGTGAGCAAAACAATGACCAGACCGTATCCAAGGTGCGTCACATCGTGCAGCCAGTTCATCGCCAGCAGCAGCGGCTTCGCGCAAAAACCGTAGATGCTGCCAAAACCCATCACGTCGTCCGCGTGGTTTTGGAACTGCGCGCCGATGTCCGCCAGCGTGCGGTATTCCTTCGGCCCGGCGAATAAAACAATCGTCCGCTCAAGGGACGAATTCGCGGTCAAAGTTCCCGCCGGATAAACCAGCGCCGTCTGGATGCCGCGCGGAAACGTCACATTGGTTTCCGTCACATTGGCAAATTGCGGCAGCGTCACCGGCCGCGCGATCATTTCCTGCGCGGGTTCCTTGGGCATCGCCATCAAGGCGAAAAACTGGTTGTGGGCCGCCGCCCAGGCGACGTTGCCGGCGCCGGCGATGATTTCTGTTTTCGGCGCGCTGCGCGAACAGCCGCCGCCCGAAAAAGCCGTCAGCGGTTGATCCTTCGCCTTCGTGCCATCCGACCACATCGCGCCTTCCGCCATGCCGCTGTCGTCCGCGTCCATTGGCGTGGCCGTGCCGACGACCACTTCCTGCGCTGGCAAGGCGAGCGGTTTGTCCGTGGTGTTTTCCCAGCGCACGCTCGCGGTGACCAGATAATTGGAGCCGGGATGAAATTCCTTCACCAGCCGCAGCCCGTTGGTGAAAACTTTTTCCGCGCGGACGCCGCCGGCAATTTTCGTCAGCGCAAAATTGCCGTCGCCGACCAGGCTGGGATCGCCCAGCACCGCGAGCGACGGCACCGCCGCCAGCGTGTTCAACGAAGCCACGCCATTCGTCTGCGCGCCGCTCTTGAGCGTCCAGCGGGCGGAAATGGTTTGCGGGTAAGCCAGCAGCTCGACCAGCTTCAAGCCGCCGCCGCGCGACGTGAACGTGTAGCGGTTCGTGTAATCGGGTTGCCGGTTGGTCAGCACGATGATCTGCTCCGGCGTGTTCGTGTTGAAAACCACCGGCACCGTCACGGGTGACACGGTCGCGATGGCCGCAGTGGAAGTGAAACTTGAATTGGTTCCCACAAGCTGGCTTTGCGCGGCGGCAACTTGATTGGTTTTGTCGAACTGCGCCCGCTGCTGCGCCACCTGCTGCGCGATTTTTTGCTGCTCGATAAACCACCAGCCGAGCAACAGCACACAAATCGAAACCACAATGATTCCAGTCTTGTCCATGAAATTTTATGAATGGGCGGAACCCAAAATATTTCCGCTTTCCGCTCTCCGCTTTCCGCTTTCGGGAACGGGATCATGGCCGCATTCGCCCCACGGATGGCAGCGGCAAATGCGTTTCGCCGCCAAGGCCGTTCCGGCGACCGCGCCGTGTTCGCGCAGCGCAGCCAGCGCATAGACCGAACAGGTCGGCGTGAAACGGCAGCCGGAACCGGTGCCGAACAAAAAAATCTGCGCCGGCGAAATCGTCCAGCGATAAACACGGACGGCGAAAATCAAAATGTGCTGGAGCGGGTTCACGATTCAGTTTTTGAGCAGGTTCGCGCGTCGGAGTGCGGCGAGAAAATCCTTTTCCACCTCGGCAAAGCTGCGGCCGGCAATGGAATTGCGCGCGACGAGAACCAGTTCCACCGGCCGGGCAAACTCGTGCTGATGCCGCCGGAAACTTTCGCGGAGCAGCCGCCGGGCGCGGCTGCGAACCGGCGCGCCGCCGATTTTTTTACTGGTGACCACGCCGAGTCTGGGCGCGGAACCGTCGGGCAGTTTGCTCCAGTTGGCGATGAGGCAGCCGAGCGCAAGCCGTTGTCCCTGCTGCCGGAGGCGCATGAAATCGCGGCTTTGCGCGAGGCGCGACTGGCGGCCCAGACGCAGGCGTGGCGGCGAAGCGGCGGGCATGATGCGCGAAAAATTATACCGGCGTGAGGCGTTTGCGCCCGTTGCGGCGGCGGTTGGCCAGCGTGGCCTTGCCGCTCTTGCTGGAATTGCGGGCGAGAAACCCGTGCTGGCGTTTCCGGCGCATTTTTGACGGTTGATACTGGCGTTTCATAAATTCAATTCAAATCTTTTCCGGCAAAAAACCGGAGCGTGCGAGGATAGCAGTGAACCGCCTTGTGTCAAGACGCGGTTCGGCTTCAGGACAAATACCGGCAGGCAAATGTAATCATGTTCCACTGCCGGAAAAATTCCCGGCGGTGTCTGTTCACTCCCTCGCCGTCTGCACGGGCCGCGCGGACAACGGCGTGTTTTTGTTCGTCTCGCCAAAATAATTTGCCGACCACTCGTTTTGGAAAAGCACGACGGGATTTTTGCCGATGTCGTAGGCAAGGCGCGCGCCGGTCGGAAGCGAAAGCGCGTCGAGTTCTTCTTCCGTGATGTCGGTCGGCAGCCAGCGGACGACGCTCCATGGCGCGGCTTCGAGACGGGATTCCGCGCCGTATTCGCTTTCGAGCCGGAACTGCACGACTTCAAATTGCAGCGGGCCGACGGCGGCGAGCAGCGGCGTTTTGATGGAAGAATTACGAAGATACAAGGCTTGGATCACGCCTTCCTGCAAAAGCTGGTCGAGGCCCTGGCGAAATTGTTTGAACTTCGCCGTGTTCGGATTGTGCAGATACGAAAATGCCTCAGGCGTGAAGCGCGGGATTTCCTTGTAGAGAATTTTCGGATCGGTCGTGAGCGTGTCGCCGATGCCGAAACTGTCGTGACCGACGAGGCCGATGACGTCGCCGGGATACGCTTCATCTACGGTCTCGCGTTCGTTGCCGAACAGTTTGTGCGAACTGGACAGGCGGACTTTTTTCTCCGAGCGCGAGTGAAAAACCGTCATGTCGCGGTCAAACTTGCCGGAGCAGACGCGGATGAAGGCGATGCGGTCGCGGTGGCGCGGATCCATGTTCGCCTGAATTTTGAAGACGAAGGCGGAGAACGCGGGATTTTCGGGCGCAATAAACGTAGGATAGGCGTCGCGCCTGTCTCCATTTGCTGAATCAATTTTTTTTTCGGTTTGAGACAGGCGCGACGCCTGTCCTACGGGAGAAGCCGAATTCCTCCCCTTCGGGCTGGGCGCGTGTTTCAAAAAACCGTCGAGCAAAAGCTGCACGCCGAAGTTGTTGCTGGCGCTGCCGAAGAAAACGGGCGTGGTTTTTTCCGAAAGCACGGCCGCGTCATCCCATTCGTGGCCGGCGTGTTCGAGCATTTCCAGCTCCTCGACGATTTTATGAAACGTCTGGCCGTTGAGCCGTCCGCGAATTTCCGGATCGTCAATGCCGCCGACGGAAACCGGCGCGCGATATTTCCCGCCGACGGTGCGGTCGAAAAGATGAAACTGCTTCACCTGCCGGTCATAAACGCCTTGAAAATCAATGCCGTCGCCAATCGGCCAGTTCACCGGAAACGCGCCGATGCCGAGCACACGCTCCAGTTCGTCGAGCAGTTCGAGCGGGTTTTTCATCGGCCGGTCGCATTTGTTCATGAACGTGAAGATCGGCACGCCGCGCTGGCGACAGACTTCAAAAAGTTTTCGCGTCTGCGGCTCGATGCCTTTCGCGGAATCAATCACCATCACCACCGAATCCACGGCGGTGAGCACGCGATAGGTGTCCTCGGAAAAATCCTTGTGACCGGGCGTGTCGAGCAGGTTGATGCGATAGCCGTCGTAGTCGAATTGCAGCACGGTCGAGCTGATCGAGATGCCGCGCTTCTTTTCCAACTCCATCCAGTCGGAAGTGGTGGCGCGTTGGTTTTTGCGCGCGGTGACGGAACCGGCGAGCTGCACCGCGCCGCCGTAAAGCAGGAGCTTTTCCGTCAACGTGGTTTTGCCCGCGTCCGGATGCGAAATGATGGCGAACGTGCGCCGCTTGGAAATTTCTCTGGCTATGCTCACAAAGACGGACAGCATAGCAGAGAATCGGCGGCGGACAAGGCGGGAAGCTCGAATGATGGTTCACACGCTTGCGGTCATGGGCGACGCTGGTAAATTGGCCGCATGAAATCATCGCCACCAAACCGGCTCTCGCGCCGCGATTTTTTGGGGACGGTTGCCGGTGCGGCGGCGGCGGCGTCGCTGCCCGGAGTGTTGCACGCGGAAACTTCCAAGGCAGTGCGCCGGCCGAACGTGCTGTTCATCATGTCCGACGACATGCGCGTGGAAATCGGCTGCTACGGCAGCATGTTTCACGCGCAGACGCCGAATCTCGACGCGCTCGCCAAATCCGGCGTGCGTTTTGACAGGAATTTCTGCCAGTTCCCGCTCTGCAATCCATCGCGCGCCTCGCTGCTCACCGGACGAAATCCGACGAAGACCAGCGTGCTCGGCAACCGCACGGATTTTCGCATCGCGCATCCCGGCTGGACGACCCTGCCGCAATTGTTCAAGGAAAATGGCTACGTCACCGTGCGCGCCGGGAAAATTTATCACGGCGGCATTGACGACGCCCAATCGTGGGGCGCAACCAGCGACGCCGGCGGCCGGACCGACGATGGCAGCGGCCCGGCAGTCGGCCACACCATGGCAATTCCGCACGTGCAGATTCCCATGCCCGACGGCGTGCTGCCGCCGCTGCCCGCCGACAACAGCCGCGCGTCGTATTCGGATCGCATAGTCGTTTTGGAAGGCAACGGCGAAGGCCACGGTGATTTTCACACCGCCGACCGGACGATTGCCAATTTGCGCAAATACAAAGACCAGCCGTTTTTCATCGCCTGCGGATTTGTGAAACCGCACAGCCCGCCGACCGCGCCGCAGAAATTTTTCGATTTGTATGACGCGGACAAAATCCAGTTGACGCCGGATTTCGCCGCGTGGCCGACCGTGCCGCCGGGCTTTCCGAGCGCGGCCATCCGCAAGCGCAACGCCGACCTGTTCATCGGACGCGGAGCAAGTGAAACGGAGGCGAAGGAAGTCATCCGCGCGTATCTCGCCTCGATTTCGTGGGTGGACTGGAACATTGGCCGCGTTCTGGCGGAACTCGACAAACTCGGCTTGCGCGAAAATACCATCATCGTTTTCGTCGCCGACCATGGCTATCAACTCGGCGAAAAAGGAAAATGGTCGAAGGCCGGCTCGTTGTTTGAAATGGGCACGCGCGTGCCGCTCATCATTTCCGCGCCCGGCGTGAACGGCAACGGCGGCAGCTGCCCGCGCATCGTCGAGTCGCTGGACATTTATCCGACGCTCGTGGAATTGTGCGGCCTGCCGGAGCAAAATGAGATCGAAGGCGAAAGCCTCACGCCGCTGCTGAATAAACCGGCGGCAGGCTGGACAAAGCCCGCTTACAGTGTCTGGAGCGAGGATGGAAAAACATTGCATGGCGTCGCGGTGCGAACCGAGCAGTGGCGCTATGCAGAATTTGGCAGGGACGGCAGCAACGGCGCAATGCTGTTTGATCCCCATGCCGACCCGCTGGAAATGAAAAATCTGGCAAACGACGAAAAACACAAATCCATCGTCGAGGAACTCGCTGCGCTCACGCGCCAATACGCGGCCACTTTGGGATGAAGTGGCACAGGCGTCTCGCCTGTGAGATTCTGGATCGGCAGCTCCGTGTTGAACGAAACACACAGGCGAGACGCCTGTGCCACTATTTCTCAAAAAAGGCTCGCCCGGCCCGCGCTGATTTTCCACGATTCGGCGCATGAGTTTGGATGCAAGCCCGCCAACGAACGCCGCGGAGAAATCCGCCGGTGAATTTAAGCTGCCGTTGAAAAATTTCACCGGCACGCCGGAAGAAATCGAGCGGCAGTGGTTTGAACAGGTTTATCGCGGGCGCGGCGATTCGATGAAGCAGCTCACCTGGCGCGCGGTGCTCATGGGTTCGGTGCTGGGCGCGGTGCTCTCGCTCACCAACCTTTATATCGGCTTGAAATCCGGCTGGGGCATGGGCGTGGCCATCACCGCGTGCATTTTATCTTACGCCATTTGGACGACCTTCGTAAAGATCGGTCTCGCCAAAGTGCCGATGACCATTCTCGAAAACAACTGCATGCAATCCACCGCCAGTTCGGCGGGCTACTCGACCGGCGGCACGCTCATCTCGGCGTTCGCGGCGTTCATCCTGTTGAACGGCCACGCGATCCCGCTGCCGCTCACGTTCGCGTGGGTTTTCTTTCTGGCCATTCTCGGCGTGACGATGGCCATTCCGATGAAGAAACAGATGATCAACATCGAGCAACTGCGTTTTCCCAGCGGCGTGGCGGCGGCGGAAACCTTGCGTGCGCTGCATTCGCATGGCGCCAAGGGAATGCGCGCGGCCAAAGCCCTTGGCATTGCGGGATTGCTCGCGGCCATTGACAATTTCTGGCACGACGGCTTCGCCATGTTCGCAAAACTCGCGCCGTTTTCCAGCGACGCGTTGCTGACGCGATTCAACGAATTTATTTTTGGTTCCGCGTGGATGGGCCGGACCGTGATGTTCGATTGGGAACCGATTTTCATCGCCGCCGGCGCGATCACCGGAATGCGCGTGTGCATTTCCATGCTCGTTGGCGGCACCATCTGTTGGGCGGTTTTTGTCCCGGTAATGCAGCACGCCGGCGTCATCACCGGCAGCGGTTTTCGCGACGTCGTGCAATGGACGCTTTGGTTCGGCACTTCATGCATGGTGGCGGGCGGGCTGCTTAATTTTATTTTGCAATGGCGGCTTGCGTTGTCGGCGTTCAAGGGTTTTGGAAAATTATTTTCGCGCGCCGAAAAATTTCCCTCGGAAATGGAAGCCATCGAAACGCCGATGTCATGGTTTGCCGCCGGACAAATCATCTCACTCATCGCGCTCGCGTGGCTGGCGCACGTGTCGTTTGGAATGCCGTATTGGCAGAGCGCGCTGGCGGTCGTGCTGTCGTTCGCGCTCGCGCTGGTCGCATGCCGGGTCACCGGCGAAACCGACACGACCCCCATCGGCGCGATGGGCAAGGTGACACAACTGACGTTTGGCGCGCTCAACCCCGGCAACGTGAACGTGAACCTGATGAGCGCGAACATCACCGCCGGTGCCGCCGGTTCCGCCGCCGATTTGCTGACCGATTTGAAAAGCGGCTATCTGCTCGGCGCAAATCCCCGCAAACAATTCATCGCGCAGTTCGCGGGAATTTTCATCGGCACCGTCGTCAGCGTTTTTGCGTTCACGCTGATCGTCAGCAAGCCCGGCATCATCGGCTCGGATCAATTTCCCGCGCCCGCCGCGCAAACCTGGGCGGCGGTTGCCCGGGCGTTGAGCAAAGGTTTTGACGCGCTGGAGCCGGTAAAAATCTGGAGCATCGTCATCGGCGGCGCGGTCGGAATTGTCTTCTCGATCCTGCCGCTGATTTTTCCGAGGCAGGAAAAATATCTGCCTTCGGCGGCGGCGTTCGGCCTCGCCTGGGTTTTTCAATGGTATTACGCGTTGCTGTTTTTCATGGGCGCGGTCATCGCGTGGTGGTTCGCAAAAAAAACGCCGGCGAAGGCGGAGGAATTCACTTTCCCCGTGGCGTCCGGCGTGATGGCCGGTGGCGCGCTGATGGGCGTGGCGATCATTTTCTGGCAGAACGGGCCCGAGATGCTGAAGAAATTTCTCGGCCACTAAAATCAGCCGCCATCGCCTTCACGGTGGAGGCTTCGATTTCTTCATCGTTTTTTCCAATAGACAAGACTGGTCCCACAGATGTTACCAAGACCGCAGCCCTCCCGTTTTTCCAAATCTTCCAATGCTTTCGTGACTCCTTCCCAAATTCCATAATCGTGCCAGATTATCATTCCGCCCTTCCTGACAATTTTCATGGCTGCGCGCGTGTCCGATTGGGCGTAGGCGTAAGCATGGGAACCGTCCACAAACACCAACGAACAAGAGTCTTCGTATGGTGTAAAATCGAACACGGCCGAATCGCCATGCAATTGGTGTATTCTGGCCATGGCGGCGGGATGGAGGCTCCGGATTTTTTCAATTCTCGTTCCCGGCTTCGGTTTATCAACCATGTGGCGCTCTCCCTTTTCAATTTCAAATTTGGTTTTAAGATCCGGTGGCAGATCAAGTGTATAAACCTGGCATCGCGGCGAAGAATTCAAGGCGAGGTTGAGCGTCGTGCGTCCGTCAAACGTGCCGATCTCAAACAAATTGGTGCCGTCGCCGCAGTCCATGGCGAGCGCGGAGATTATTCCGAGTTCGCTGACGCGCACATTTCCGTTTTCCTTCTGGTGCTCCCAAATCCGGGGCATGTGCGAATTGGTGCAGCTCTTCCAAGAGATTTCGGGCAGACGCGTCAACTGCAACAAGCCGTCTGACTTTCCTCTTATATGGTGCGAAAACCTTCGCCAGCGTCGCGACAGTGATGACAGAGGCAGATAGATGCGAGTCGCATAATATCCATAACATAGCTCCTTCATATAAATACTGCTCCAACTGGAAGATTAGACGGCGCGTCGTGAAGTTGTCATTTGCACGAGACTATTTCCGCCGCCAGTGGCTGTCCAGAATGAATTCGTCCGCATTCATCGCTGTCGCCGTCGCGCGGCCGGCTTTCTGGCGGCGAAATAAAAAACCGCCGGAATAAAAATGTTCCGGCGGTGGGGCAGATTTGGCCGGCGTGGAATTTCAGCGGCCATTCGGGCCGCCAACGCCGTGCAGCGAATCGGCCTGGGCAAACTTCGGCCAGAAGAACGCGTAAAAAGCCACGAACGCAAAACACATCGCCGGCACAATGAAACCGCGGCACATGTTGTAATCGTCGGCGATGCGGCCCATCAGCTTCGGCAACAGCGCGCCGCCCATGATGGCCATGACGATGAACGCGGAGGCTTTCTTGGTCTTGGCGCCGAGGCCGTAGATGCCCAGTGCAAAAATGGTCGGAAACATGATGGACATGAAGAAATAACTCGCGAACACGCTGAACACGGACACCCAGCCAAGGTTGGCGAAAATCAGCAGGCAGCAGACGACGTTCAGCAGGCCGTAAAGACCCAGGATTTTGTGCGCGGAAAATTTTTTGAGCAGGCCGGCGCCGCTGATGCGTCCGAGGAGAAAGCAGCCGAACGCCACCGACGCCAGCGTGGATGCGCCCTGGTCGCTGACATGCAACAGGCCATCTTTGCCGGTTTCAAAAAGTGATTTCAGCGCGCCGTTGCCCCAGCTTTCGGAAAGGTGCGGCATCATGGTGAAACCGGTGGTCCGGTCCGCTGTCATGCTGTTGATGAAAAAACCAAAGATGCCCGCCTGCGCCGCGACGTAAAAAAACTGGGCGGCCACGCCCATCACAAAATGCGGACACTTGAGCAGCGAATGGGAAACACCCGGCCGTGATTCGTCCAAATGAAAGTCATCCTCGTTTTTGATGTCCGGCACATAAGACACTTTGAAAATGACCGCGAGCACGAGAACCACAAAAGCAACCGTGACGTAGGGCACAAAAATCTTCGGGTCTTTGGAATAAAAAAACTGCGCGCCGATGATCGGCCCGAAAATCCAGCCCACGCCGTTGCAGGATTGTGCGAGATTGATCCGCGTGGCGGCGAAGCGCGCCGGTCCCAGCACGGTGGTGTAGGGATTCGCCACCGTTTCCAAAAAAGTCAATCCGGCGGCAATCGCACAAACACCGAGCAGATACGCGGCAAAAGCGGTGTTGGCCGAGATATTTCCGGCCTGTGCCGCTGCCTGAATGCCCGTGGCCGGCAAAAACCAAAATCCACCGGTGGCGACCAGCAGCAAACCGGCGATGATGCCGCCTTTCCAGCCCCAACGCCGCGCCAGCCAGCCAGCCGGCAGCGCCATCAAAAAATAACCGAGATAATGCGCGAACTGCACGTTGGCTGACTGCGCCTTGGTGAGGTTCAGCTCGTTCTGAAAATGCTTGTCCATCACATCAATCATGCCGTTGCACACGCCCCACAGCAGAAACAGCGATGAAACAAGGCAGAAGGTGAACAGCATGTTTTTCCCGTCCGCCAGCTGGAACATTCCGAGTTTTGCGCCGGCAGAACCTGATGATGGGTTGGGTGTGCTCATGTTGGATGTGGAGTATCCGTGGGAGTCTTTAGAAATGCCTGCTCACGTCAAGTTTCAATTGCGGTTTTGGAGGCTGGACAAATGTTCTAGTCCGCACGCATCGCCAGAAATTGTTGCACTCTTCACTTGCCCGGAAATTTGGAACTGTTGTCTAATCACAGCATGAAATCCGGCAGCCGCCTCGTGTGCGCCCTGGGCGTGGTGGTTTTTTTGACAACCACTTTTTCCGCGTCCGCCGCCGATCACGCGCTCGCCTGGCCGCCGATCACATCGCAGACCAAACCGTGGGCGTTCAACTGGTGGATGGGCAGCGCCGTGGACAAAACCAATCTCACGCGAGAACTGGAACGCTACGCCGCCGCCGGCCTGGGCGGCATCCACATCATCCCGATTTACGGCGCGCGCGGTTTTGAATCAAAATACATCAACTATCTCTCGCCGGAATGGATGGACATGATGGGCTGGGCGGTTTCAGAAGCGCACCGGCTCGGCATGGGCGTGGACATGACCACCGGCACCGGCTGGTGTTTCGGCGGCCCGCAAGTCACCGATGAAGATGCGAACGCCAATGTCGTCGTGAAAACTTACGACCTTGGCGTCGGCGAAAGAATCAACGAAAAATTAAATCGAAATTCCATCCAGGCACTCGTCGCCTTTTCCTACGACGGAAAAGTGATTGATCTGACTGACTCCATCACGACTAACGGCGAATGTTTTTTTTCTCCGCCGGGCAATTGGATCACCCGAACCGGCGATACAAATTCAAGACCGCCGAAAATGTTCACAGTTTACGCCATCTCGCAAAAACCGTCCGGCCAGAAAGTCAAACGCGCCGCGCCCGGCGGCGAAGGCTGGATGCTCAACCTGATTTATCCGCCCGCGATGGACGATTTCCTCAAGCCCTACACCGCCGCTTTCGCCAATTATCACGGCCCAAAACCGCGCGCACAATTTCACGATTCCTACGAATACCGCTCCGACTGGTCGCCCAATTTTTTCGCGGAGTTTGAAAAACGTCGCGGCTATCGTTTGCAGACGGAATTGCCCGCGCTGTTCGGCACGAACAACGACGAACATTCCGCGCGCGTCCTCTGCGACTACCGCCAGACCGTTTCCGAAATCATGGCCGACTCGCTTTCCGAGTGGACGAAATGGTCGCACGATCACGGCTTCATCACGCGCGACCAGGCGCACGGCTCGCCCGGCAACTGGCTCGATCTTTACGCCACGGCGGACATTCCAGAGACGGAGATGTTTCACGCTGACCGCAGCAAATTGATTTCCAAATTTGCGTCGTCCGCCGCGCATGTCACCGGCAAGCCGCTCGTCAGCGCCGAGACCGGCACCTGGCTGGCGGAACATTTCACCGTGACGCTTGGCGATTTGAAAGGCCTGGCCGACGACATGTTTCTCTCCGGCGTGAACCACGTTTTTTATCACGGCCTCTGCTACTCGCCCGATGAGGCCGGCTGGCCCGGCTGGCATTTTTACGCCTCGACGGAAATGAACCCGCGCAATTCCATCTGGCGCGACGTTCCCGCGCTCAACGCCTACGCCGCGCGCTGCCAGGCCATCCTGCAATCCGGCGCACCCGACAATGACATCCTGCTCTACTGGCCGATCGAGGATTTCTGGATGCAGCCCGGCGACAAGCTGCTGCCGCAACTCACCGTCCACGCCCGCGACTGGTTCGAGGGCCAGCCCATCGGCCGGACGGCGAAAGAACTGTGGGATCGCGGCTACGCCTTCGATTACGTTTCCGACGCGCAATTGAAAACGGCCAAAGTCGCCGATGGAAAAATCCAGATGCCCGGCGGCAAATACCAAGTCATCGTCGTGCCGGAATGCAAATACATCCCGCTGGAAACTTTCAAACAACTGCTCGCGCTGGCGGAAAGTGGCGCGGTGGTAATTTTCGAAAAGCGATTGCCGGCGGATGTTTCGGGTAAAAATGATTTGGGTAAGCAGCGGGCGGAATTCAAGAAGCTTTCCGATCTAATTACAGCGGATGTCATTGCATCTGGCATCGGCGGCAACGTAAAAAAAATCGGGCAGGGGACGATTTTATCCGGCAACGCTGAAAACCAATTGTTGTATGCCCACATCAAGCCTGAATCAATGACCAGCTCCGGCCTGTCGTTTGTTCGCCGTTCGTTTGCCGGCGGCTGGCATTATTTCATCGCCAACTGCGGCGAGAAAAAATTTGAAGGTTGGGTGCCGCTTGCTCGTGCGGGAGATTCCGCAGTCATTTTAGATCCAGCCACCGGCAGATCTGGTGTTGCCTCATTTCGTGAAACTTATAATTACAAACAGGTTTATTTAACTTTGCCAGCGGGCGGCTCGGTAATTGTGCGCGTTTTCGAAGGTAAAAAAATTACTGGAAAAGTTTGGAATTATTGGCAGACCAACGGCCAGCCGGTGGAAATCGCCGGCCAGTGGAACATGAAATTCATCCTCGGCGGCCCGACGCTGCCGGCTGATTTTCAAACCGCCAAGCTCGCCTCGTGGACGGCGTTTCCCGACACGAACACGCAAGCCTTTGCCGGCACCGCGAAATATGAAACCACGTTTGACGCGCCGGATTCGGCGGCCAAATCTTTTGAAATCAATCTCGGCGACGTTCGACAAAGTGCGCGGGTCAAATTGAACGGCAAGGATTACGGCACGCTCATCACGCCGCCGTTTCGTGTGGTCGTGGACAATTTGAAACCCGCCGGCAACACGCTCGAAGTGGAAGTCACCAGCGTCGCCGCCAACCGCATCCGCGACCTGGATCGTCGCGGCGTGCCGTGGAAAACCTTCCGCGACATCAACATCGTGGACATCAATTACAAACCTTTTGACGCCTCCAACTGGCCGCTGACGGACTGTGGATTGCTCGGGCCAGTAACTTTGACGCCGGTGACGGCAAAGTAAAGTGGTGGAAGTTGTCGCGCTGCGACAACTTTTGCCCGCGCAGCGGGCATCCGAGCGTAGTAAATTTCCGCCCTGCTTGAAGCGTATTGCGCCCGCACCAACGCGGGCGCTACTCGTCGCAGCGCGACGAGTTCCACCTCAATTCCCCAGCGGCTTCTCTTTGGAAACCATCGGACTCGCTGGCATTTCAAATTTGTTCACATCATCCGGTTTGGCCGGGTCAAAATCCCCGAAGTCGTCCACGATGGATTTTGCCAGTGGCAACTTGTCCTGCTTGATTCCTTCAACCACGCACTTCGCCAGTTCGTAGCTGCCGTAATTATTGTGATGCGTGCCGTCCTGAAACGCCTTGCCCAGGTCCGCGCCAAGCGCGCGATAAAAAATCCGGCTCATCGCGTTCAAATCAATCAGCGCGCAATTTTTCTGCTTCGCCACCGCGCGCACGGCGTCGGGATAACCTGCAAGCGTGTCATGCTCCACGCCGTTCTTACGCTCCATCGAAGTCACCAAAACCGGCGTGCCGCCAAGCGACCGCGTCCGCTCAACGATTTTTTCCAGATCGGATGTGTAAATTTTCAGTGCATTGGTCGCATGGTTTTTCATGTCGTTATGCCCGAACTGAACGAACAGATAATCGCCCGGCTTCATCAGGCTGAAGATTTTTTCAAACCGCTGGGCGCGCAAAGAGTCGGCGACGGTCTCGCCAGATTCCGCGTGATTGGCGACGGCGACTTCCGGTTTGAAAAAGCGCGGCAGCATCTGGCCCCAGCTGTTCCACGGCTCGGCGGGCTGGTCGCACACCGTCGAGTCGCCCAAAATATAAACCGTCGGCACGTCGGCCTTTTCAATTTCCAGCGACCGCACGCTGGGATGCGTGCCGTTGAATTCCAGCGTCAGCTTTTCATCCCAGTCCCAGATTTCCGTCGTTTGTTCGCGCGCTTTGAGATGCACGTGATTGCTTCCGGAAATTTTCGGCGTGCGCAGGTTGACGATGAAGGTGCGCGTCTCGTTTTTTCCCGCCGGCGTGTGAATTTTTTCCAGCATGAGCCGGCGCAGTTCCGCTTTGACCGTCGTGGTGGATTCAGCATTGCCGCCGAGCACGGCGGTCACTCGATAATTTCCCTCCGGCAGCCTGGCGGAAAAATAAAATGGCTGGTCGCCCGTCGCTGAATCATTTTTGCTGACGACAGCACCCGGCTCAAAGCCATGGCCCGTTTCGATGGAATAAAAATTCGTTGGCGAAACTTGAATCCAGCCGGCTTCCGGTTTGCCGCCGCTGAAATCAAACTTGAAACCATCCTGTGCGCGCAGCATTGCACTGCTGGCCGCGAGCGCAAGCCACACAATGGTTCCGATGGCGAAATAATGGCGGCGTTTCATGGTTTGGTTGGCGGCGGGTTGGTGGAATTGACTGGCGGTTCGGCTTGGCAAGGTTCAACCGCTTTGCCTTTTTCGGAAAAAAATCGTTCCAGCGGATCGCCGGGCAGGCTTTTCAAACCGGCGATGACATGCGCCGCATTGAACTGCGCGCCGCTGTCCGTGGTGTGCGTGCCCTTGTCGGCGAAATAGGTTGCCACCTTGTCCGCGCCCTCTTTTTTATAGGCGTCGGTGATGACCATCGTGAGATCAAAATAAAGCGCGCCGCTGTTCTTGGCGACTTGCTGGTCCCATTCGGCAATGTTCGTGAAATCGCGTCCGTTTTCCCAATGCTGCTTGTGTGGAATCGGCGAACAAATGATTGCCGTCGCGCCCTTCGCTTTTGCATCGCCCGCAAATTTTGCCATATACCAGCCGAACGTGTGGACGAGTTCCATCGTGCCGTCGGGCTTGGCGTCTTCCACGGTTTCGTCGCCGATGCCTTTGCCGTCCGGGCGTCCTTTCATCGCCGGATCGCCGATGCGGCCCTGGTCGTTGTGACCAAACTGGATGATGACAAAGTCTCCGGGCTTGATGTCATCCGCAACTTTCTGCCAGCGGCCTTCGGTGTAAAACGTCCGCGCGCTGCGGCCGCCGATGGCGTGATTGACGACCTTGATTTTGCTCGTGTCGAAAAACGGCGCGATGCGTTCGCCCCAGCCCCAAAGTCCAACGCCCGTGCCACCGCTTTTCACGGTCGAATCGCCGACGATGTGAAACGTGGGCAGCGCGGCGTTGGAAATTTTTTCAACGGGAATTCTTGAGGCGTCCACCACGGGACGATCATCCTCGGCGGCGGAAACAAAGCCGCAGGAAAAAAGAATAATAAAAGCGAGAACCGCCAGGCGTGGGTTCATAAAATTATTCCGGTTCGGTTTTGTCCGGCGCAGGAACAATCGGTTTGGGCGCGGACTGGCTCAAATCGGCGGCCGCAACGCCATTCGCCTTTTCCGAAAAAAACTTTGCCAGCGGATCTTCCTTCAATCCTTTGAGCGCGGCGACGACGCAAGCCGCGTTCGTTTCCGCGCCCGCCATGCTCGTGTGCGGCCCTGCTCCGACGATAAATAGCGGCTTCACTTTTTCTTGTCCGAGTTCGTCATACTGGCGCGCGATGATTTCGTTGATGTCAAGGAACGGCGCATTTTCCGATCGTGCGGCCTGGCCGGCCCAGCCGGCGTAATCGTTTTTGTTTCGCGCCACGCTGCCATTTTTCCAATTGTTTCTCGGTATGAGCGAGCAAATCATCGGCGTCGCATCTTTCACCCGCGCCCCGGCAATCATTTGTCTTTCATACCAGCCGAACGAGCGGACGACCTCAAATTTTTTTGTGATCACATTGGTGACGGATTGCGTTTCGTCGCCGACGCCCTTGATGGTGCCGCGCGCGCGGGCACGCGAGTTTAGGACTGCCTCGTTGATCGGGCTGGCGTCGTTGTGGCCGAACTGCATGATGACAAAATCGCCGGGCTTCAACATCGCCTCCACGCGCGGCCATTGATCGCGATAAAAAGTGCGGCTGCTGGTGCCGCCGAGCGCGCGATTGACGACGTTGATTTTGTTCGTGTCAAAGAACGGCGCAATCTCGTCGCCCCAGCCCCACTGGCCGCCGTCGCCGCGACCCGATCCATTTCGCACGGTCGAATCACCGATGATGAACAGCGACGGCAGGTTTGAATTGGCCGGGACATTTTCCGGGCGTCGCGGACGCGCGGGCGCAATTGCCGCAGAAGCTTCGCTTGTTTGCGCAAAAAGATTTTCCGCGAGCGCCGCGAAAGCAATCATCACGGACAGGAAGTGGATTGTCGTCAGTCTCATTTTCATTTCAAAAAAAAACAAATCACTGGCCGCCGGTGCGCGGCAGCGGCAGCGCGTATTTGTCAAAGACGGAAAGCACCGGCAGCGAGTTGCCGTCGTCATCGAAAAAACTGCGCGAGACGAGGCCGCCGCGATTGCCCACCGCCGGCTCCCACCAGAAAATCCCCTGGCCGCGACCATTCGGCGTGTGCATCACGATGCGCGTCACCTCGTCGAAAAATTCGCGCTGGCCGGCGGGCGTTTCGGGGAACGGCTCGGCGCGCCCGGCCGATTCCCGCGCCGGCCGCCAGTTGTAGGCCGTTTCCACGACGATCACATCCTTGCCGTAGGTGTTGGCCGCGAACGCCAGATTTTCGCGCAAATCCTCCAGCGTGCCCTGCCACCACGGATAAAACGAAAAGCCGATGACGTCGTAAGAAATTTTGTAGCGGTTCAAGTTGTCGAAAAAGTATTTCGTCCGGGCGATGCTGCCGCCCGTGTCAATGTGGATCATGATTTTTGGGCGCGAATTTGTGCCGCCGCCGGCACCGGCGCCCGCGACGCCGGCGCGGACATAATCGGCAAAATTATTCCAATTGTCCGGCAGTTTTCCGTCCGGCCACAACATTCCATGCGTGATTTCATTTCCCACCTGCACCATGTCCGGCAGCACGCCCGCGTCGCGGAAGGCGGCGACGGTGTCGCGCGTGTATTCAAAAACCTTTTGCACGCGCTTCATGTGCGGCAAATCTTTCCACGCCGCCGGCGTCGGCTGTTTGCCGGGGTCGGCCCACGAATTTGCGTAATGAAAATCGAGCAGGAATTTGTAACCGAGCCTCTTCGCGTCCTGCGCCAGCGCCAGCGTGTATTTCAAATCGTTCGGCAGATTGCCGCCGACCGGCTCGACAAAAATACGCAGGCGAATCCAGTTGTAGCCGTGGTTTTTGAAAATCTGCAGGCCCGGCAGCGCGTTCGTGCCATCCTTGAAAACGGTTCCGCGATCCTCCGCCTGTTTCAAAAACGACAGGTCCGCGCCGAAGGCAAACTCCGAGGCGCATGAAATTTTTTCAGCGGCGGAAAAAAACAAAATTCCCGTGGCAATTCCAGCGGCCAGCTTGAACAGTGCTTTCATGGTTGGTTAAAATGGGATTGGAAAATGATGCCAGAACTGCGCGCGAGTTCATCTCGACAATTCTGGTGATATCTTGAGGGAGAGCGAACCGGCGTCCAGCCCGGCGGCGGTCGCCGACAATTTGATTTTGCCATGGGCGGCGGTCGCTTTGACAAACGCCACGCACCCGCCCTGGAAGGCGTGGCGCGCAGCGGCCTGGAACGGCTCGTGGCTCGCATTGTCGCCGTTGTCCACGGCGGCAATCACGCCCGGCCCGGAAATTTTGAAGGAAATCAAATCGTCCGCGCGCGGAATTTCAACGCCTTTCGCATCCACGATCCGGGCGCGAACAATCGCGACGTTATCAAAACCCGGCGAAAGTTTTTTAGTCTCAATCGCCAAAATAATTTTTGCCGGCGCGCCCGCAGTTTTCAATTCATGCGCCGCGAGAATTTTTCCGGTTTCGTTGCGCGCGACAGCCTTCAAAATTCCCGGCGCGAACGGAACGCTCCAATTTCGCGGCGACGCGTTCGAGTTGATTTCTTTTGCGCCGAGCGATTTGCCGTTCAAAAACAATTCGACGGTTTTGCAATTAGAATAAATTTCCACGTTCTCGTTGTGCGCTGAAGAATTTTGCGGCGTCCAATCAGCAAATAAAACCTGGCGGCGGCGCAAAGCATCTTGCGACGGCGGCTCGTAGCCGGGATCGGTCGGCGAAAGTGAAGCGGGCGAAATTCTGCGCGCGATGAAAACCATCGGCGCATCGCTCCACCAGCTTTGGCGCTCGAACGCCATCGGCTTGGGCACGCCGGTGCGGTCCAGCAGCCCCGAACCCGCTGTGGTCACCGGCCAGCGGCGCGACTCGCCAAGGTAATCAATGCCGCTCCACAAAAATTGCCCGGCATACGGCGGATGGTCCCGCAGCGCCAGCCACGCGGCGCGACTGTGCTGGTTTTCCGTGCCGAGAATTTTGCGCGACGGTTTTTGCCCGTGCGCGGCGAGGATTTCGTTCTCGCGGTAATTTTGCCCGACGACGTCCAGCATGTCCGCAAGGCCGTCGTCGTAATCATGGCTGGCGTTCGGACGGAACAACGCCTGCGTCACCGGCCGCGTCGGGTCGGTTTCGTGCGCGACTCCGACGAGGCCTTGCAAAATCCTTTTCGCCAGCTCCGCTTTCGGCGTGTCGTGGATTTCGTTGCCGACGCTGTAAATGATGATGCTCGGATGATTGCGGTCGCGCAAAATTGTGTCGCGCTCGTCCGTCTGCGACCATTCGTCAAAATATAAATGATAGTCGTAGGGATTTTTGGCGACCGTCCAGCAGTCGAAAAATTCATCCATCACGAGCAGGCCGAGGCGGTCGCACAGCTCCAGAAATTCCGGCGCGGGCGGATTGTGCGCGGTGCGGATGGCATTTACGCCCAATGTTTTCAAGGTTATCAAGCGTTGCTCCCAGATTGAAATCGGAATTGCCGCGCCGAAGGCGCCGCCGTCGGCGTGGAGACAAACGCCTTTGATTTTGAAATTTTTCCCGTTCAGCCAGAAGCCGGTGTCGGCCTCGAAATGCGCGTCGCGGATGCCCACGGCGGTCGTTTGTTCATCCAAAATTTTTCCGCCGGCGCGCACTTCGCTGACGGCGCGATAAAGTTTCGGGTCGTCGAGATTCCATAATTGCGGGTTGGGAAAAATAATTTGCTGTTCCACTTTCGCAGCGGCCCCGTTTTCAACCGTCTGGCTCGATTCAATGGCGCCCACCGTTTTCCCATCGGGCGCAACCAGGCTGGTTTGAATGGTGATTTCGCGCGCGGCGGCGGATTCGTTGGTGACGGAGGTTTCAATCTGCACCGTCGCTTCCGCCGCCGAAACTTTTGGCGTGCTGACGAACACGCCGTCCTCCGCGATGTGAACCGGATCCGTCACCATGAGCCGGACGTGCCGGTAAATCCCCGCGCCGGCATGCCAGCGCGACGCCGGCTGCGCCGACGTGTCCGCGCACACGGCCAGGACGTTCGCCGTGCCGTTACCGAAGTTGAGCAGCGTGCCGGTGAGTTCGTAGCGGAAACTGACGTAGCCGTTCGGACGGTGGCCGAGATGAAAGCCATTGATCCACACGTCGCTGTTTCGCATCACGCCGTCGAATTCCACGAACACCCGCCGCCTCAAATCCGAAAGTGGCAGCGAAAAGGATTTGCGATACCACGCGACGCCGCTTGGCAAAAACGCGCCCGCGCCGCCGGTCTTATTCGTCTCGGAAAATGGGCCTTCGATGCTCCAATCGTGCGGCACGCTGACCGGCTTCCATTTCGAGTCGTCGAAGCCGGGCGATTCCGCGCCGGGCGCGCCGCCCTTCAGAAAACGCCAGTTGTCGTCGAACGGCAAAACTTCCCGTGCGCCCGCTGACGTGAGGACGAGGCCGGCCAGAACTGCCAGAAAAACTTTTTTTGCATCCATAAATTTTTGGTGGCACAGGCGTCTCGCCTGTGTGCTTCGCATTTCAAGCCGGGCCGCGCAAAAATTTGAAACGCGCAGGCAAGATGCCGGTGCCACTACTTACCGCGCCACGATCCGCGTGGTCGCGTCTTTCAATCCGTCGGCATGAGCCTTGAGCGTGATATTGCCGGGCTGGTTCGCGCGGACGATGACCAGCGCGAGGCCGTTGTAGGCATTGTGCTCTTTCGCCTGAAACGGCTCGAAGCTCGTGGCGTCGCCATTGTCCACGGCCACGATTTCGCCCGGCCCTTCGAGGTCAAATTGGATGTGATTCTTTGAGCGCGGCACAAGCTCGCCCTTCTTGTCAGCCACGGTCACGGTGACAAAGGACAAATCTTTTTCGTCCGCCGTGATTTTTGCGCGGTCGGGCTGCAACGTGAGTTCCGCCGCCGGGCCGGCGGTGCGCACTTCGTCGGTCGCCCACTTTTTCCCGTTTTTGTAGGCGACCACTTTTAGTTCGCCGGGCTGGTAAATCACATCGTCCCAGACGAGGCGATATTCGAACTGGCCTTTTTTCTTCCGGCCAAGCGATTTGCCGTTCAGGAACAATTCCGCCTCGTCGCCGGAGGTGAAAACATGAACCGGCGTGACCTGGCCGATGCGCTCGGGCCAGTTCCAATGCGGCAGGATGTGCGCCATCGGAAAATCGGGACGCCAGTGCGCCTGATAAAGATAGAAACGATCCTTCGGAAAACCGGCGAGGTCAACGATGCCGAAATAGGAACTGCGCGCCGGGTCGTTGCGTCCGCCGTAAGGCGTGGGTTCGCCGAGATAATCAAAGCCCGTCCAGACGAATTCGCCCGCGACGAACGGATTGCGTTCCTGCCCGGCAAATTCCCAGTCCGGCGGCGTGGCCCACGGCGGCGCATACAAATCGTAGTCACTCACCTGAACATCCGCCCGGCCGCCGGCTTTGTTGGTGCTGACGGGAAAAAAGTATTCGCCGCGCGAGCTGACGCACGACGCCGTTTCGCTGCCGAACAACGGCTGATTGGGATTGGCCGCGCGGAATTTTCCGTATTCAAACGGTTTGTAATTGTAGCCGAACACGTCCTCGTTCGTCCCAAAGCCGTTGTAACCGGCGCGCGTGTCGCTGTTCGCGGAGGTCGTCGGGCGCGTCGGGTCTTCCTCGTGCGCGATGGCCGTCAGCTCCGCCGGAATCCAGAATTTCGCCGGGCTGTTCTGCTCGCCGACTTCGTTGCCGATGCTCCACAAAATGATCGAAGGATGATTCCGGTCGCGGCGCAGTTCCGCGCGCCAGTCGCGTTCATGCCAGTCGTCGAACAGCAGATGATAATCATTTTTCGTCTTGCCGCGCTCCCAGCAGTCGAAGGATTCGTCCATCACCAGCATTCCCAGCCGGTCGCACAGGTCGAGCAGTTCCGGTGCGGGCGGATTGTGGCTGGTGCGGATGGCATTACAGCCCATCGCCTTCAAAATTTCCACCTGCCGTTCCAGCGCGCTGGTGTTGATCGCCGAGCCGAGTGCGCCGAGGTCCGCGTGGTCGCAAACACCGTTGATGGGAACGCGCTTGCCGTTCAACAAAAATCCGTTGTCCACGGTGAACTGAATCGTGCGGATGCCAAAGGGCGTTTCCTTGCGGTCCACCAATTTGCCGTCCTGCTCAACCGAAGTGACCACGACGTAGCGGTTCGGTTTTTCCAGGCTCCACAATTTCGGATTCTTGAAAATAATTTGCCCGCCGCTGGATTGCGACTGGTGCGCGGCTATTTTCACGCCGTCAACGGTGATCGAGGCAATGGATTTTCCCTGCCTGCCGTCCGCGCCAAGTTCCAAAATTTCATTTTTCACCGCCACGGCGGCATCGGCATCCGCATCGTTGTCCACGCTGACCTGGATTTTCACCGTCGCCGTGTTCGCGCTGACTTCCGGCGTGGTGACATAAGTTCCCCAGTGTGCGACATGCACCGGCTCGGTTTTCACCAGCCAAACATTGCGGTAAATGCCGCCGCCCGGATACCAACGCGAGGAATTCGGCGGATTGTCGAGCCGGATGGCCACGACGTTTTCGCCGCCGCATTTCACGAACGGCGTCAGGTCCACGCGCCACGACGCGTAGCCGTAAGGCCAGCCGCCGACAAATTTTCCGTTGAGCCAGACCGTCGCGTAAGCCATCGCGCCGTCCACGTCCAAATAAATTTTTTTGCCCGCATCCGACGCCGGAATTTCCAGATGCTTCCGATACCACGCGACGCCGAACCACGGCAGCCGGCCAGTGGAACCGGGCAGCGCCTGATCAAACGGCCCTTCGATGCCCCAGTCGTGCGGCAGGTTCAGCAGCCGCCACTGGCTGTCGTCAAAGGCGGGCTGCGCGAAGGAGATGTTGCCGCCGCCCGGCTCACCCTCCGGCCGCACGGCGGGCGCGTTCGTCGTGAACGGATTGCCCGCCGGCAGCAGCCACGCCTTGATCGCGGCATAATCCAGGTTCGTGGCGCCCTCGGCAGGGTCGCCCTTGGTGAAACGCCAGCCGGCGTCGAGCGATTCTCTGACGCGGGTGGTTTCCGCCGTTGTGTTGAAGACCGGCAGAATCATGGCCAAGGCCAGGGTGGCAACTGGAAGGATGGTTGTGGTTTTCATTTGGAGTTTGACGCGCAGCATCAGGGAAAAGTGACGGAAAGGCAAGTCCCACGTATTGTGGGCAGCGGCCCAGTTTGAAAACGTGGCGCGGTCAGGCCGCTTCGCCGGTTTCTTCGGGCGCTTTCAGGGCCGGGCCGGAGCGCCGGTTTTTCAGGCGGTAGGCCATCGGCGTGGTCTTGGTCATTTTTTTAAAGACGTGCCAGAAATACGGCGTGTCGTGATAGCCGCAACGCGCCGCGATGTCGTCGAGCTTGAGATTGTAATTGCGGAGAAGATGTTTCGCGCGATCAATGCGGACATGGGTCAGGTAGTTGCTGAACGTCATGCGGCCATGCGTCTGAAACAGCCGCGAAAGATGGTTCGGCGTGATGCCGAACTGGTCCGCGACGGAATCGCGGGTGATTTCGTATTGATAATGGCTCTGCAAGAAGACGCGGATTTCTTCCAGCAACGTCTGCGCGCGGCTGCCGTGCCGGGTGACGGGCTGCCGCAGCAGATTTTCCACGCAGCAAACCAGGGCGCGGACCAGGTCGGTGAGCGCCGGGCTGGTCTCATCTTCGGCCAGCAGTTCGGCTAGCGCGATGAGCAAGTGCGGCACCGGGCCGCTGATGGACCGGGGCAGGGAATATTTTTTGGACGCGCGCTGCGGATAATTTTTCGACCGGGCGGACACCAGGCTGATGCCGAGCTGCGCCCGTCCAAAAAAAATGCTCAACAGCTCCAGCCCCGGCTGCCACTCCGGCAGGTTCCAGCAGTTCGGTGCCGCGTAGAGCGCCGCGCCGGGACGCAGGACGACGTTGGCGATTTTGCCGGCACTTTCGATTTGATTGCGATACGCCCCGTGCAACGGGATTTCCAAGCGGGGAAAATTGACGACGTGGCTGAACAGCGGCGGATTCAGGCGCTGGCCGCACGCCAGCACTTTTTGGATCGGGTGGCGCTGCAACTGCCGGGCCGGCCACCAGTCCGGATTCGTCGGTTCGCTCATGTTCTGAATTTATATGTTACAAAAACGAAATAAAAGCGACATATTTTGTCTTTTTTATCGGCGGGAATGCCCTAAGAATTTCCGCCCGGCTCAATCAACGTTGGCGGAACAAAACCGGCCTGGACAAAAATGACCGCCGACCGGCGATGGAGACGAAAGCACAAATGAATCCTGCACCAGATCAACCGGGCGCGTCCGTCAAGTCCGGTTACAACCGTTTTCTGCTGTTCGTCGCCGGCCTGGGCGGACTGCTTTACGGCATTGACGTGGGCATTATTTCCGGCGCGCTGCCGTATTTGCAGGCGACGTTCACGCTGCCCGACGGAAGTCTGTTGAACGCCCAGCAGATTTCGCTCGTCGTCGCGGCGGTGTTGCTGGGAACAATTTTTTCCACGCTGTTCGCCGGCGCGCTGGCGGATCTGTTCGGACGCAAAGTGATGATGACCGTCAGCGGCGCCTTGTTCGTCGCCAGCGTGCCGATGATTGCGCTGGCGCACAATTATTGGCCGCTGATTTTCGGGCGTATTTTGCAGGGCATCAGCGGCGGGTTGATCGGCGTGGTCGCGCCGCTGTATCTCGCCGAATGTCTGCGCGCGGCCAACCGCGGCAAGGGCACCGGCGTTTTTCAATGGCTGTTGACGCTCGGCATCGTCGCGGCGGCGCTCATCGGCCTGTTCTTCAGCCATCGCGTGGATGAAGTCGCCCGGCTCGGCGACGCGCAAAAACTGTTCGCCGCGCAGGCCGGCGCCTGGCGCAGCATCTTCTGGGTGTCGCTGCCGCCGGGAATTTTATTTGTCATCGGCAGCGTCATGGTGGCCGAATCGCCGCGCTGGCTGTTTCGCTGTGGAAAAATTGACGCCGCCCGCGCCGCGCTGTTGCGCTCGCGCACGGAGGCACAGGCGGAAATCGAACTGCAGGAAATGGAAGACATCGCCGCCACGGAAAAAAACCGGGTTTCGTCCGCCGGCGAAAAAATCCGCGAATCGCTGCTGCAGCGCAAATATGTGATTCCGTTTCTGCTCGCCTGCGTCATTCTCTCGTGCAACCAGGCCACCGGCATCAACTCGGTCATCGGCTACAACACCACGATTCTCATTCAAGCCGGTCTCGGCGACAAACCGGCGCATTTGGGTTCCACGCTGTTCACCATCGTCAATTTTCTCATCACCATCATCGCCGTCGTTTTGGTGGACCGCAAAGGCCGGAAATTTCTGCTCTCGCTCGGCACCAGCGGCGTGATCGTTTCGATGATCTGCGTCGGCCTGCTGTTTCATAAAACCGAAAAATTGCGCGTGGATGTCGGCAGCAACTTGCAAGCGATGGTCACGACGAATCAAACGCTCACGCTCGCCTTCGACGAACAAGCCGCGACGAATCTTTTGTCCGCTTCAACGCAACACTTCAACGCTTCAACCCCTGCAACGCTGGTCATCATTTATTCCTATGGCGATTTCAGCGCGGCGACGCCGGCGGCACGGTCCGACACGGCGGCCAAGCCGATTGAACTTTCGCGCGACAGTTGCGTGCCGCAAAACAAAGTCGTCGCCTTTTTCAAAAATCCGTTTGCCGACCTCAACGCCGCCAAGACCGCGCCGCTGAAAATTGACGCCGCGCTCATCACGCCCGTGCCCGACGCGCGCAACGGCTGGCTGACGGCCATTCTTCTTTACATTTACATGGCGTTCTACGCCGTCGGCCCCGGCGTGTGCGTCTGGCTCGCGCTGTCCGAGCTCATGCCCACGCGCATCCGCTCCAACGGCATGAGCATCGCGCTGGTCATCAACCAGGCCGTCTCGACGACCATCGCCGCCATCTTCCTGCCGGCCGTCGGCAAATACGGCTACTCGACGATGTTCTTTTTCTTCGCCGGCTGCACGGTGGTTTATTTCATCACCGCCGTCTTTTTTCTGCCGGAAACGAAAGGCAAAACGCTCGAAGAAATCGAGGAACATTTTGAAGGCAAACACCCATGAAAAATTCCATGAAAAAAATTCTGTGCGCCGCGCTCGTCGTCGCAAGCTGTGCCTTGACGGATGCCGCAGATTCTGTGTCCGTGATTCCGCAGCCGCAAAGCGTGAAAGTTTTGCCGGGCGAATTTGAGCTGATGCCGAAAACAAAAATCACTTTTGCTTTAGCTGGTGAGGCCGAGGCGAAATTGCTGGCGGCAACGTTGCGAAAACCCACCGGCTTCAAGCTGCCGGTGTCTTCCGTTCCGTGTCATTCAAGCGGAAACGAAATCACTTTTGGGCTGGATATGATGTTGCCGAAATCGTTGTGGGCGGAAGGTTATCATCTTTCGATCGCGACGAATCAAACCAAAATCACTGCGCGAACTGCGGCGGGATTGTTTTACGGCGCGCAGACTTTGCTCCAGTTATTGCCCCCGGAAATTTTCTCGACTCAAAAAGTAACCGGCGTTTCTTGGAAAGTCCCGTGCGTGGAAATTTCCGATTCACCGCGTTTCGCGTGGCGCGGCTTCATGCTCGACGTGAGCCGGCATTTTTTCACCAAGCCGGAGGTCGAGCAGGTTTTGGATTTGATGGCGCTTTATAAATTGAACACGTTCCACTGGCATCTGGTGGACGATCAAGGCTGGCGCATCCAGATCAAAAAATATCCCAGGCTCACCTCGGTTGGCGCGTGGCGCGACGGCGTCGGTTTCGGCCTTGATCCGAAATCCACGACGGCTTACGACAAGCACGGCCGCTACGGCGGATTTTACACGCAGCGCGACATCCGCGAAATCGTGGCTTACGCGGCGGCCCGGCACATCACGATTGTTCCTGAAATCGAAATGCCCGGCCATTCCGCCGCCGCGCTCACGGCGTATCCGCAGTATCTTTGCCGGAACGCGAAAGTTGCGATGCCCGCAAAGGGCGGCATTTTCAACGGCGTTTATTGCGCGGGCAACGACGCGACGTTCACGTTCCTCGACAATATTTTGGCGGAAGTGGCGAAATTATTCCCGGGAAAATACATCCACATCGGCGGCGACGAGGTGGACAAAAAGAACTGGAAGAACTGCTCCGAATGCCAGGCGCGCATCAAGACGGAAAATTTGAAGGACGAGCGCGAGCTGCAGGCGTATTTCATCCGGCGCATCGAAAAAATCGTGAACGCCCACGGCAAAAATCTCATCGGCTGGAGTGAAATCCGCGAGGGCGGCCTCGCGCCCAGCGCCGCGCTGATGGACTGGATCGGCGGCGGCGCGGAATCCGCCGCCAGCGGCCACGACGTGGTGATGTCGCCGACGAAGTTTTGCTACTTCGATCATTATCAGTCCACGAACCAGGCGGCGGAACCGAAAGCCATCGGCGGCTATTTGCCGCTCAAGCGCGTTTATGCGTTCGATCCCATGCCGGAAAATCTCGCGCCCGAATTTCAAGCGCATGTCCTGGGCGGCCAGGCAAATTTGTGGACGGAATACATTCCGAACTTCCGCCAGGTGGAATACATGATGTTTCCGCGCCTCGGCGCCTTGTCGGAGGCGGACTGGTCGCCGAAAGTCGCGCATGACTGGGACGATTTCCAGACGCGCGCCGCGTTGAATGAAAAACGGCTCGACGCGCTGGGCGTGAATTATCGTCCGCTGTCCAAGCCTGATTAAAATGAATTTTTCCGCCGCCGCCAATTTTCCCGCGCCGCTGGATCCGGAGTTCCAGCCGGCGGTGCGGTTCAACCGCAGCTATGTCGCCGCCGCCAGAAAATCCTGCCGCACGGTGCCGCTGGTTCTCGGTTTGGAACGCGAGCACGGCCTGGTGTCGCGCCACGAAACCGTCGTGCTGCCGCAGGCGGACAAAGTCACCTTGTTTTACGTTGAGCGGCTCGTGAAGTTTTTGCTCTGGGCGCGCGGCGGCTGGAAATTGCACTTCGGCGGACCGAAAGCCATCGGCGAAGCCATTCAAAAAATTTATTCGCCGCGCGGCGGGCGGAAATTTGACGTCAACCACATGACGACCGCTTACCTGCGGAAATTTCAGGTCGCCGTGACCACGGCGGAAAAAGTTCCGGCGGCAAAGGAGGCGCAGATGGCGGCGGGCGGGCATCTGAACGGCTGCCGCATCGGCTTTGATCTGGGCGCGAGCGACTACAAGGTTTCCGCCGTCGTGAACGGCGAGGCCATTTTCACCGAGGAATCGCCGTGGGATCCGAAGTCGCAGCCGGATCCCGAATATCATTACCATCACATTTCCGCCGCGCTGCACCGCGCCGCCGCGCATCTGCCGCGCGTGGACGCCATTGGCGGCAGTTCGGCGGGCATCATCGTGGACAACGAAATCCGCGTCGCCTCGCTGACGCGCGCGGTGCCGAAAAAAGATTTCCCGAAAGCGGCGCACATTTTCAAACGCATCCAGCGTGAATGGAACGTGCCGGTCGTGGTGATGAACGACGGCGACGTGACGGCGCTGGCGGGCGCGTTGTCGCTCGGCAGCCGGGGAATGCTCGGCCTCGCGATGGGTTCGAGCCAGGCGGCTGGTTTCATGGATCCGCAGGGCCGCATTCCCGGCTGGCTGAACGAGCTGGCGTTTGTGCCGGTGGATTATCAGCCGCAGGCCGCGGTGGATGAATGGTCCGGCGACAAAGGCACCGGCGTGATGTATTTCTCGCAGCAGGCGGTGAACAAACTTTTGCCCGCCGCCAGGATCAAGCTGCCGGAAAAAATGGGTTTGCCGGAACGGCTCAAGGAAGTGCAGAGTCTCATGGCGCACGGCGACGAACGCGCGGCAAAAATTTACGAGACCATCGGCGTTTATCTCGGCTGCGCGCTGGCGCAATACGCGGAATTTTATGATTTCCGGCAGGCGCTGATTCTGGGCCGCGTCACGACCGGCAGGGGCGGCGACATCGTGATTGAAACGGCGCGGCGGATTTTGAAAAAAGAATTCCCCGCCGTCGCCGCAAAAGTTGAACTGCGCGTGCCGGATGAAAAATCACGGCGCGTCGGCCAGGCGGTGGCGGCGGCGAGCCTGCCCGCGTTGAAAAGGTAACTTTATGATATTTTGCAAACGCAATTGGCATAGTGGCACAGGCGTCTCGCCTGTGTGTTTCCGGTGCAAATCAATCCGCAATTTGGAAACTCACAGGCGAGACGCCTGTGCCACGGCATGAAATTTCACAATCCCACGGCGGAAATTTTTGTGCCGGACGGCCGGCCGGTGGCTGCGGCGTTGAAACGCGTCACGCATCTCGGCATCGGCGCGCATCAGGACGACCTGGAATTCATGGCGTTCCACGGAATTTTGGAATGCCGGCCGAGCAAGTCGAAATGGTTCGCCGGCGTGACCGGCACCAACGGCGCCGGCAGCGCGCGCGCGGGCAGGTTCAAAAATTTTTCCGACGCAGCGATGCGCGCCATGCGCCGCCGCGAACAAAATCAGGCGGCGCAGCTCGGCGGCTACGGCGCGATGATCCAATTGGATTATTCCAGCCGCGCGGTGAAAAGCGCCGCCGGCACGGCACTCAAAGATGATTTGAAAACTATTTTGACTGCGACCAGTCCGGAAGTTGTCTATACGCATAATCTGGCGGACAAACACGACACGCATGTCGGCGTGGTCGTCGCCGCGCTGCAGGCGATGCGCGAACTGCCGCGCAGCCGGCGTCCGGGAAAAGTCATCGGCTGCGAAGTCTGGCGCAATCTCGACTGGCTGGCGGACGAAAAAAAAGTGTTGATGGACGTGAGCGGCCACGACCGGTTCGCGGCGAAGCTGAACGGTGTTTTTGCCTCGCAAATCGCCGGCGGCAAGCGCTACGACCTCGCGACGCTGGGCCGGCGGTCGGCGAACGCGACGTTCTTCAAGTCCCACGCGACGGACGCGGCGACCCAGTTGATTTTTGGCATGGACCTGACGCCGCTGGTGCAGGACACCACGCTCGACATCGCGGATTTTGCATTGAATTTTATTGAGGAATTCCGCGCTGATGTGCAGGGCAAATTGAGCCGCCGGCTCGGAAAAATTTGAACCATGGAAATCATCATCCAACCCACGCCGGAGGCCGCGACCGCCATCGCCGCGCGACTGATGGCGCGGCTCATTCGCGAAAAACCCGCCGCCGTGCTCGGCCTCGCGACGGGCGGCACGATGGAGCCGTTGTATCGTGAACTCGTGACGCTGAAGCTGGACTGGAGCCGGCTGACGACGTTCAATCTGGATGAATACGCCGGTCTCCCTCCGCAGCATCCGCAGTCGTATCACAGCTTCATGCAGGAAAAACTTTTCCAGCACGTCAACGTCTCCGCCAGGAACGTGAACATTCCCGACGGCCTCGCGAAAGACGTGCCGGCCATGTGCGAAAATTACGAGCGCAAAATTGTTTCGGCGGGCGGCATTGATCTGCAACTGCTCGGCATCGGCGCGCACGGGCACATCGGGTTCAACGAGCCAACCTCGTCGCTGGGATCGCGGACGCGGATCAAAACTTTGACGCCGCAGACACGGCGCGACAACGCGCGTTTTTTTGGCGGCGAGGAACAGGTGTCGCATCACGTCATCACCATGGGCATCGGCACCATTCTGGAATCCCGCCACTGCCTGCTGCTGGCGTTCGGGAGAAAAAAAGCCCGCGCCATCGCCAAGGCGGTCGAAGGCCCGGTCACCGCGATGAATCCGGCGAGCGCGCTGCAACTGCATCCGCAGGTGACGGTGCTGCTCGACGAGGAGGCCGCTGCGGAACTGGAACTGACGGATTACTACCGCTGGGTTTATGCGCAAAAACCGGACTGGCAGAAAATTTAATTTTTGGCTCCTCGTGCTGCTGTGGTGGCCGCTCGTTATCCCCGCAGCAAAACTGCCGGCGGCGGCGGCGCGGCTGGAAGTCATCACGCTGGCCAGCCAGGCGCTGAAAAATAATCCGCTGCACGATCCCGCCATTCGCCGGGTGCCGGTTTTTCTGCCCGCGCAGGCCACGGACGGCGCGCGGCTGCCGGTGATTTATTATCTGCCCGGCTATGGCAATTCAGCGGACAACTTCATCAGAAATTCCAACGTCTGGTTGAAGTTCACCCAGAAAATCGCGGATGAAATCACGCCGATGGTTTTCGTCGTGGCCGATGGCAAGACGCGCTGGGGCGGCAGCCAGTATTTGAATTCGCCGGCGCAGGGCAATTACGAGGATTTTGTCGGCGACGAAATTGTGTCCGCCGTCGAAGCCCAACATCCCGCGCCGGCGAAGGGCGTGCGGCGCATCATCACCGGCCATTCGAGCGGCGGCTTCGGCGCGCTGCGGCTGGGCAGCGACCGGCAGAAACTTTTTGACGCTGTCATCGCGTTGAGTCCCGATTCGGATTTCCCGGTCAGCCATCTGCCGCTGGTCAGAATTGCGTCCGTCACCAACCTGCCGCTGGCGGAGATTGAAAAAATCGCCGCCTTGAAATTGCCGGTGCCGCAGGACGGCGACGTGACTTACGCCATCGGCTTGTCCGCCGCCTACGCGCCGCGCGGCATCAACCATCCCGGCGAGTTTGAGTGGCTTTACGATGCCCGCGGAAATTTTCGCCGGGAAATCTGGCAGCGCTGGCTGGACAATGATCCGTTGACAATCGTGCAAAAAAATCCGCACGCGTTTGGCGCAAATCAGGCCATTTATCTCGAAGGCGCGGCGCAGGACGAATTTTCGGCCAACATCGGCGCGCGGAAAATTTTTGAAGTGCTGAAAACACGTCCGGCGCGCTGCACCTTTTATGAGCCGCCCGGCCATCATGCCGACCACGTCCGCGAACGCTTGCAGCGCGGGCTGGAATGGGTTTTCAACCGTCCGCTCACCGACATCAAATGACATGAAACTGAAAAACTGTTTTTTTACGGGCATGGCGCTGGCGCTTTTCGCCACCGGCTGCAGCACGCTGCCGCGCGAGGGAAAACTGGAGCCGCGCACGGGCGACGAGATTGTCGCCGCCGGACAATTTTTCCACACGGGCACGCGCGTGGTTTTGTGGCTGGATCCCGGCGGCTATGACGCGTATCGCGTGGAGCGGCGGTTCGCGCCGATTGCGGAATCGGACTGGGACACGTCGCACGCGAAAGTCAAATCGCTGACCTCGCCGAACCGCTACGGCCTGCGCCGACGAGGCCTGACGCCGGAGCAGATCGAAAACGTGCGCGGCGGCGGCTGGGATTTGCCGCTGCTGCAAAGCGTGGTTGACCAGTTCGTGCTGCATTTCGACGATTGCGGCACGAGCCGGCGATGCTTTCAAGTCCTGCAGGACGACCGTGATTTGAGCGTGCAATTCATGCTTGATCTCGACGGGACAATTTATCAGACGCTGGATTTGAAGGAACGCGCGTGGCACGCGACGACTTCCAACGACCGCTCCGTCGGCGTGGAAATCGCAAACATGGGCGCGTTTCCGGCGGCTGGTAAAAATCCGTTCGCCGAATGGTATCGGACGAACGCGGACGGCCAGGTGTGCATCACCATTCCGAAACGCTTCGGCGACGGCGGCATCCGCACGAAAAATTTCACCGGCCATCCGGCGCGCAACGAGCTGGTGCGCGGCACGATTCAGGGCGAAGACCTGGTGCAATACGATTACACGCCGGAACAATACGCGGCACTGACGAAATTGACGGCGGCGCTGTGCAACATTTTTCCGAAACTGAAGTGTGATTATCCGAAAGACGCGGAAGAAAAATTGATCACGCGCAAGCTGCCGGACGCGGCGCTTAAAAATTACGCGGGCGTGCTAGGACATTTTCACGTCCAGACGGATAAAGTTGATCCCGGCTCGGCGTTTGAATGGAAACGGGTTGTCGGCGGCGCGCAAAGCATTCTCGGCCTCGATTCGTCCGGAAAAATTCTGCCGGTGCGGCCGTTGCTCACACCGCGCGCACAGGGCTTGTTGCGGCATTGATGTTACAATTCCACAAGAAAAGCGACAACTTTGGCCTGTCCGCGGGCCGGTTGCGCCGTTAGATTCCGCGCCAGCAGTTTTAACCGCGCCCGAACCCATGTGCGTATCGCCGCCAATGCAACAATTCCGCCGCCGGCCGGCTGGTGAGGCGAAGGACTTTTTGCGCCGGGCGGATCATTGCTTTATGTTGCGCGCCAGATGAAATCGCCCTCCATCCTTGAACGGCTGGCCGTTTGCAGTTGGTCGCTGTTGCCGGCGGGTCCCGAAGACCTGGCGCAAAAGCTGCGCGAAACGGGCATCCGCCGCGTGCAACTGGCGCTGGACCCGCTCCGCGCGTCGCCAAAAATCTGGGGCGACACGGAAAAAATTTTCCGCGAGAACGGCATCATTGTCGTGTCCGGCATGGTCGGCTGCATCGGCGAAGATTATTCCACGCTGGATTCCATCCGGCTCACCGGCGGCATTGCGCCGGACGCAACGTGGGAGCAAAACGTCAAAAACATTGGCGCGTGCGCCGCGATCGCCAAAAAAATGGGCCTGAAGCTGGTGACGTTTCACGCGGGCTTTCTGCCGCCGGACGAATCGCATCCGACGTTTGCCAAGATGCTGCACCGGCTGGACGTGGTGGCGGACATTTTCATGGTGCAAAATATTTTGCTCGGGCTGGAAACCGGGCAGGAAACCGCGCCGGAACTCGCCGGCCTGCTGCACAAGCTGAACCATCCGAACATCGGTGTGAATTTTGATCCGGCGAACATGATCATGTATGACAAGGGCGATCCGGTGAAGGCGCTGCACATTCTCGCGCCGTGGATCCGGCAGGTTCACATCAAGGACGCCCGGCGCACGAAAATTCCCGGCACCTGGGGGCCGGAAGTTCCCGTCGGCGCCGGCGAAGTGGACTGGCGTGGATTTTTTTCCACGTTCAAGCACGTCGTCTTCAACGTGAACCTCGCCATCGAGCGCGAATACGGCGACAACCGCGTCGGCGACATCCGCACGGCGCGCGAGTTGATGGAACGGACCTTTTCCTAGGCCAAAATCATGCCGGCAAAAAAGGTCAACGTCGCGGTTGCAGGACTGGGTTTCATGGGTGTCACCCACTTGCGCGTCTATCAAAAAATCCGCAACGCGCGCCTCGTGGCGGTGTGCGACAACTCGCGGCTGCCGGTCAACGGCGTGTTGCGTGGCGTCAACGGCAACATAAAAAATTCCGCCGCCATTCTGATCAGTCCGCGCGTGAAAGTTTATCGTGAATTCAGCGAACTGCTCGCCGACGGCGATGTGGAACTGGTGGACATCTGCACGCCCACCGCGCTGCATCCGGCACAGGCCGTCGCCGCGCTCGCGGCCGGCAAACACGTCCTTTGCGAAAAGCCGCTGGCGCGAAATTTTGCGGACGCGCGGAAGGTTTTGAAGGTGGCCGCAGCGTCGGAAAAATTTCTGATGCCCGCGATGTGCATGAGGTTCTGGCCGGGCTGGAGCTGGTTGAAAAAAATTGTCGCCGAGAAAACGTTTGGCGCGGTGCGCGCGGCGAATTTCCGGCGCGTCACGGCCAAGCCCGCGTGGGGCCACGCCGGAACGCATGTCGGCGGCGCCTTGCTGGACCTGCACATTCACGACACGGATTTTGTGAATTATCTTTTTGGCCGGCCCGCAGCGGTTTTTTCCACCGGCGTGACCGATGCCGCTGGCACAGTGGATCATGTCGTGACGCAGTATTTTTATCCGCGCGGCCCGGCGGTTCATGCCGAGGGAAGCTGGCTGCTGCCCGCCGGTTTCAACATGAGTTTTGTGCTCCACTGCGAACGGGCCACGATTGATTTTGATTTGTCGCGCGGCAGCGGTGCATTGCATCTGCAAGAAGCTGGAAAAAAACTGCGGACGGTCAAACTCAAAAACGCAGACGGTTACGGCGAGGAGATTCGCTACTTTGTTGACTGCGTCGCGCGCGGCGAACGGCCGGCCGTCGTGACACCGCAGGATGGCGCGATGGCGCTGGAAATCTGCGCGGCGGAGGAAAAATCCGTGCGGACCGGCAAGATGGTCAACCTTTGAACTTCAATTATGAGCACGCGTTTCAAGCTGTTCGTGATGATGCTGCTGGAATACTTCATCTGGGGCGCGTGGTTGCCGCTGATTTTCAGCTACCTGCCGAGCCTCGGCTTTTCGCCGGCGGAACAATCCTGGATTTTGAACGCGTTTCCCATCGCGGCCATCATCGGCATGTTTTTCAGCAACCAATTTTGCGACCGGAATTTCGCGGCGGAAAAATTCCTCGCGTTCAGCCACTGCGTCGGCGGACTGGCGATGCTCGGCGTGGCCTTCACCAAAATGTTCTGGCCGTTTTTCGGCCTGATGCTGCTGCACTGCCTGCTGTTTGTGCCGACGATGTCCATCGTGAATTCCATCGCCTTCGCGCACCTGCGAGACGCGCGGAAGGAATTTGGCCTGGTGCGCATCGGCGGCACGCTCGGCTGGATTCTCGCCGCGTGGCCGTTCACTTTTATTCTCGTGGACTGGGACCAGGTGCATCAGTTGCATCCGCACGGCCTGGTTGGCTGGATCGGCGCGATGCTCGGCTCCGGCTTGACGGGCGAAAAACTGAAAGCGGCGACGGCGTGGACTTATGCCGTGGCGGGAATCGCCTCGCTCGCGCTCGCCGGCTTCAGTTTTATTTTGCCGCACACGCCGCCGAATAAATCCGGCGGAGAAAAATTCGCGTGGCTCGAAACCTTAAAATTGTTGAAGCACCCGTTTGTGCTGGTGCTGTGGCTGGTGACGCTGGTGGATTCGTTCGTGCAAAATTGTTATTTCAACTGGACGGGCGGTTTTCTCGGCACGGCGACGGCGGCGGGCGGCGTGGGCATTCCCGGCAACTGGATCATGCCGGTGATGAGCGTCGGCCAGATCGCCGAAATCCTGGCCATGTTCATTCTCGGCGCGACGCTCAAGCGGCTCGGCTGGCGCGTGACGATGGTGGTGGGAATTCTCGGCCACGTCGTGCGGTTCGGGGTGTATGCATATTTTCCGCAGCACAAGGAACTCATCATCGCGGTGCAGATTCTTCACGGCGTCTGTTATGCGTTTTTCTTTGCGACGGTTTATATTTTTGCCGACGCCTATTTTCCCAAGGACGCGCGGGCCAGCGCGCAGGGCTTGTTCAACGTGATGGTGCTGGGCCTCGGCGCGCTGCTGGCGAATTCCCTCTGCCCGTTTCTGGGCCAGAAAGTTTTTGCGCACGGTGGCGTGACGGATTTTCACGGCCTGTTTCTGGTGCCGATGTTTTGCGGTCTCGCGGCGGCCGTGGTGCTGGCGCTGTTTTTTCATCCGCCAAAAATTCCCGCGCCGGAAGTTGTGGAATAAATCCATTCACTTTTTCGGCTCAAGCCAAAGCGGAAGAATTTCCCTGATGGGAGGCCAGTCTGGTGAATTTGCGATGCTCGTTTCGTTCCACGTCGTCGCCAGAAAGCCGATGACGCGACCGGATTTGTCGGCGTGCGCAAAATCGCTGAACGCGCGGCTCGCCGCGAGCGGCTCGAAACCGGCCGGCCACACGCGAAAACCCTTGCCGGCGAGATACGGCACGGACGGGTAACTTTTTTCCCGCTCGTAATGCCAGTCGCACATCACAATGTCCTTGGGAATCAAATCCACCGCGGCGCTCAAATCGTTCCGGGCATTGTCGAATTTTGAAAAACCCTGAAATTTCGGGCCAATGATGCGGTCGGCCCACATCAGCATTTCGAGGTGGCGCTGGCCGACGACGTGGTCGTGCAGCACGCCCACTTGCGCGGCGTAGAGCCGCGCTGGATTTTGGCCGTGGCAGCGCGGGCATTCATCGGCGCCGATCAAATAAACTTCATCCATGCCCACATGAAAGGCATCCGCCTCGAAGGCATCGGCCATTTCATCTATCAGCGAAAAAATGATTTCATTCAGTCCCGGCGCGCGCGGACACCATTCGAGGCAATAGACATTTTTGTTCGTCAGCGAGAGCGACGGCGTTTCATTGAACTCCGGGTGCAACCGCAGCAGCGGTCCCACTTTCCCGCCGAACGACTGGTGGCCGAGGCAGTTGAATTCAGGAATCAGCCGGATGCCACAATGACGCGCCGCAGCGGCCAGTTGATGCGCCGTGGCGCGGGTGACGTAGCGACGATTGCGCAGTTCCGGGTGCGCTTGAAATTCAAAACTGTAATTCACCTCGACCACGACGGTGTTGGCCCCCGCTGCGGCGAGCGCCGGCAAAGTTTTGACGAGCGCCTGGGCGCCGGCATTGTTGTCCAGCCAGAGATGCACGCCGCGCCAGGCTTCGTTCGTCGTCGCGGCCGCGGGCAGCGGAGCGGCGCCGGAAAGAAAAACGGCCAGCGCCGCGCAACTGATTTTTTCCAACAAATTATTTTTCCCCATGCACCAAGGATAAACCGGAGCTGGCGCGCTGCCAACCGGGTTCGCATAAAAGGGCGGATTTTCCCGGCAGCGGAAATTGCGATGTTACAATTTTACAATAAAGGCGACAACTTTTTGCTGCCCAAATCAGCGCGGAGAGGAATAATGATGGTTAGTAGTTTGAAATGGCAATTTGATGAAATTTGAATTAGTGAAAGCAAGAATTCAAAATTAACATTTGTTCAAAAACGGTCTAAAAATTGTTGGCGGATGAGAAGAATGAGTTTGTCATGATTAAATCATTGACTAAAAGTCCGTGTCCAGCCGGTCGCCGGGCGTTCACCTTGATTGAACTGCTCGTGGTCATCGCCATCATCGCCATCCTCGCGGCAATGTTGCTGCCGGCCCTGGCCGCCGCCAAGCAAAAGGCGAAGACCACCCAATGCCTCAACAATACGAAGCAGTTGGTTCTCGCTTGGACGATGTATGCCAATGATTCGAATGATCGGCTGGTCAATAACCACGCTGCCGGGAATGCCGCTTGCGGGCAGAAAGCCTGGGTCACCTCGGGCAGTCAACTGGGTGTGGGCACCTGGAATGGCAGTGCGCGCCTGGAATCATCTTCGCTGGCCATGTCCCAAGGGTTGGCCATCACGCACGGAACCCTATACAGCTATAACGGCAATGCGGGAATTTACCATTGTCCGTCGGACACCGCCATGGCCAACGGCACGGCCAGCACCCCGCCTGTTTTGCGCGACCGGAGTTACTCCATCAGTTGCGGCATGAACTGGACGCTTGACAACGGGGATGCCGCGCCGGTGAACGGCAGCTTTGTTAAATTCGGCGCCATTATGAATCCGTCGCCGACGCTGGCGTCGGTTTTTATTGACGTTTCCGCCAACAGCATTGACAACAATGAGTTTCCCTGCTTCAACACCGGCTACACTTACTACAAACTGCCGGCCAGCCGTCACAGCAATGGCGGACTGATCAGTTTTGCTGACGGGCACTCCGAATATTGGAAATGGCGTTCGCCTTTCGTCGCCCAAGGAAACGCAATTCCGGATGATCCCACTCAAGCGGTTGGGCCGGGATGGGATGTGGAGGTCAGCAACGCGACGGATCAGGACCTTACGCGTTTGCAGGCAACCTTTCCTATCATTGCTTATTAGTCATTGACATTGAAAATATATCAGCCATCCAAGCACACTTTACCGGAAACATGCGCCATCTTAATTATCTTTCTCCTTCGCCATTAAACCAAGACTCCATAAAACCTAAAACTATGAAACACCAGAAAACATCAAATCCATGCCGCAGGTTCAATTGCTTGAACCCTCGGGCCATCCTGACCGTGCTGGCAACTTGCGCCTTTTTTGGCCTCGCCACTCTGGCCGGCGCCCAACAATACACCATCTCGGGCAATTGGTTTGTCACCAACAATGTGGTGAGCAGCACCAATCACATCACCGCCGGCGATGTCAATCGCGGTCTGGCCTACAGCGCGATCTCCAATCAGGTTTATGTTTGCAACAAAGGAACGCCCGCGATTGATGTGCTGGACGCCGCCACCGGCAATTACCTCGGCAGCGCCGTGACGACCGGTGTTGCCGGCGGCACGTTCCTGTTGGATCAAGTGGCCGTTGCCGATGACGGCATTATTTATGGCGCCAATCTGTCAACCGGCGTCGGGAGCTCGCCGTTTAAAATATATCAATGGACCAACTGGAACACCGCACCTTACCTTTCTTTCTCCGGCGATCCGTCGGGCGGAACGCTCACCTCCCTGCGCATGGGAGATAATCTTGTCGTGCAAGGTTCCGGCACCGGCACCGTGCTTCTGGCGCCGATGACCAGCAGCACGCGGGCAACGACCAACGTGGTTCTGTTCAGCACCACGGATGGAATGAATTTTACGCCGACCGTCCTGAACATCACCAACCTTCCGGTTCCGTCCAGCGGAAACAACGGCCCGGCCATTGCCGTCAGCTTTTACACCAACAACACGTTCCTCTTTAAGCAAAATGGCGCGGCTTTGTATTTGGTGCAGTATCCCGCCAATTTTGCCAGCCTGGCCAGCCCCGTGAATGCGGCTGCCATCGCCACCAATGCATTCTTTGCCGCCAGTGGCAATGTTGGCCAGACGGTGCTCAACTATTCCCCCGCCGGCAGCCTGCTGGCCGCAGTGGGGCCTATTCCCAACTCCGCTCCGTCCACCACTCTGGTCAATCTTTATAGTGGCAATCCTATGTCAGGGATCAACATTAGCGTCGGCAGCGCCAACTCCCCGCATGCCAATGCAAACGGCAATTTCGCCGGCGGTGTGGCCTTGGGCGGGAATGGCAAGACCAATTTCCTTTTCACCTTGGACTGCAATAACGGGGTTCGTGGCTGGGGGCTTGCCTTTGTCGCAGCTCCAGTTGCCCCAACCATTGGCAGCCAGCCGGTCGGGAACAATGTTTATACGAATTACGGGCCCTATGCTTTCACCATCAGCGCCGCCGGATCGGTGCCTTTAACCTATTACTGGCAATATAACAGCGTCAGCAATCAGGCCACGGCCACCACCTTTTTGGTGACCAGCAACAGCTTCTATACCATCAGCAACCTGACCACGGCGGCTTCCGGCTGGTATGATTGCATTGTCAGCAATGTGGCGGGCACCACCAATTCAGATGTGGTGCAACTCACGGTGAGCACACCGCTGGCCAGCGCTTACGTCACGAGCCTCTGGAGCCTGGCGGCGGACAACTCCCAGCCTTATTTGGACACCGGTTACAACACCCGCGGACTGGCCTTTGATCCGAACACCATGAGCGTGCTGGTGGCCGAACATAACGCGGCCCAGATTTACGCTTTGAACGCCACCAATGGACAGTTAAAATTCGAAATCACCGGTCCCACCACGGGGCTGCCCGCCGGCAGTATTTTTCCATTGGGCCAGGTGGGGGTGGCCGATGACGGCATAGCTTATTGCTGCAATGTTTCATCCTATCAACCGGGGCAGCAAACCGGGCTGAATGACTTTACCATCGTCCGGTTTGATTCGATAGCCGATTACAACGGCCCCAATCCGCCGAATGTTTCACTGGCTTTTGTGGGCGACCCTGGCGCCTACTCGCCCGTGGATCATCCCGGAACCAGTTCCCAGGACCGCTGGGGTGACAGCATGGCGGTGCGCGGTGCCGGTCCCGGCACGCAAATCTTGTTGGGATCCTATGAAACGCAGGGTGCCAACTTATACGGCACCGGTTCGGGCACCAACGTGGCGATTCTGACGACCACCGATGGGCTTAATTTCACCGCCACGACCATCACCGTCACCAATGCGCCCGATGGCTTCGCCTATTTGGGTGTCGCCTGGGGCGTGGGAAACACCTTCTGGGCCAAGAGTCCAGGCTATGATCTGCGCGAAGTCGAATATGACCTGAACAGCGGTTATGGCAACGTCATTCTTTCTTTTGCCACCACCGCCAGCGCGGGTTCGTTGAGTTCGGTCTGCGGCATTGGCCTGGATGTTTCCAATAATATTCTGGCGGGTGTGAATGTGGGCGACGTTCCCAATGATCTGGAGCTGTTCCAAATTCCGACTCTGGGATTCCCGCCCGAATCCTATTATCAGGCGTTCTTCCCGGCTTATAACGCCAATATCAATGGGAACGCCGCCACCACCATCAAATACCCCTATATCTTCTCGCTCGACGCCAACAACGGCATCATCGGCTTGAAATACAGCATCCCGCTTCTGCCCTTCGGCATCGTCAGTTCCTACGCGAATAGCCGGCAGATACTTACCTGGCAGACCATTATCGGACATACCTATCAGCTTGAGGCTACTAATGCCTTGGCGGGTGGCACAAATGATTGGCCGCATGTCGGGCCGGCTATTAGCGCGCCGTCATTGGGCACCCTGTCCTACACGAACAGTTCTTTTGGCGGGCCAGCGCTGTTTTATCGCGTTATCGCTCAATAAAGAGCCGAAGCTGACGCATACCGCCGTCGGTTAATCCCTGGCGGCGGGAGTCATTTAATCATGCAAAAAATCAATCGAAGAAATTTTCTCGGCACAAGCGCGCTGGCCGCGCTGGCGGCGGGCAGTTCCCGTTTCCCCTTCATCCGCGCCGCCCGCGCCGATGAGCCGGGCGCGAATGACAAAATCCGCCTCGGCCTCATCGGCTGCGGCGGCCAAGGACAGGTGGACTTGAAATGTTTTTTCCTGAATCCCGAAGTGGATTGCGTCGTCGCGTGTGACGTGGACGACGCGCAACTTGCCAAGGTTGCGGCCCTCTGTGAGGACAAGCGCGGCAAAAAGCCGGACACGGTGAAAGATTTTCGCCGCGTGCTCGACCGCAAGGACATTGACATTGTTTTGATTGCGACGCCGGACCACTGGCACGCGTTGCCGATGGTGATGGCCGCGCAGGCGGGCAAGGACATTTACGTCGAGAAACCGCTCGCCAAGACGATTGATGAAGGCCGTGCGATGCTCGAGGCGTCCAAGCGTTACCATCGCGTCGTGCAGATGGGTTCGCAATGGAGCAGCGCGCCGCACATCATCGAGGCTGCCGAAATCATCAAGTCCGGCAAGCTTGGCAAGGTCAGCCTCACCCGCGCGTGGGCGTTTCTCGACTGGCTGCCGAGCATCGGCCATGTGCCGGACAGCGATCCGCCCGCCGGGGTGGACTATGAATTCTGGCTTGGTCCCGCGCCGGAACGGCATTTCAACCAGAACCGTTTTTTGTTCAATTTCCGCTGGTTCTGGGATTACGCCGGCGGCCTGATGACGGACTGGGGCGTGCATTTGCTCAACATGGTTGAAATGGGAATGCCATCCGACTCGCCGAAATCCGTTTGCGCGTGCGGTGGAAAGTTTATTTTCGACGATGATTCCGAAACGCCGGATTCGCTCGTCACGGTTTATGAATTTCCGACTTACCAGCTTATCTGGGAACATCGCGCCGGTTTGAACAACGGCCTGAACAACCGTCCGTGGGGCGTGGAATGGCACGGCACCGAAGGCAATATCATTCTCAACGACACCGGCTGGGTGCTTACGACCGAGCCGAAACGCGCAAAAATTCCATCGCAGCGCGTCCACGCCACCGGCGACCCGCGCGTGCCGCACGTGCGGAATTTTCTCGACTGCGTGAAATCCCGCCAGCAGCCGGTGTTGAATCTTGAGCCGGGCCACCGCGTTTCCACGCTTGCGCATTTGGGCAACATTGCTTATCGCACCGGCGACAAAATTGTCTGGGACAGTGAAAACGAAAAAATCATCGGTGGCGGCGAAGCGGACAAACTGGTTGGTGTAAAATATCGCGAGCCGTGGCATCTGCCTTTCATGCGCCGCGCCTGAAATTCCAAAACCAAAAACATGACTCAAAAAAATCTTCTTCATCGCCGCGAATTTTTGAAACTTTCCGCGCTGGGCGTTGCGGGCGCGTCGCTCGGGCTCGCCGGTTGCGCCACGACTTCAACAGCGCGCAAAAAAATTCCCGTCGGCGTCCAGCTTTATTCCGTGCGCGAAAATTGCAAAACGGATTTTCCCGGCACGATTGCCGCGATTGCGCAGATGGATTACGCCGCCGTCGAATTCGCCGGTTATTGGAATTATTCCGCGCCCGAAATCCGAAAAATGCTCGACGACAACGGCCTCATCGCGTGCGGTTCGCACACGCCTTACGAAAATGTTCAGCCCGACAAATTGCCGGCGACGATGGAATTCAATCAAACGCTCGGCAACCATTTTATCATCGTGCCGGACATGAGCGGCAGTTCGCGAAAATTTTGGCTCGACCGCGCCCAACAATTCAACGGCCTCGCCGACCAATTGCAACCGCACGGACTTTCCATTGGCTACCATTCGCACTTTCACGATTTTCATCCCGTCGCCGGCGAAATGCCGTGGGAAATTTTTGGCGAGCACACAAATCCGAAAGTTATTTTGCAACTTGACATCAGCAATTGTTGCGACGGCGGCGCGGACCCGTTGACCGAATTAAAAAAATTTCCCGGACGCACCCGCAGCATTCACATCAAACCCAGCGGCGGCGGAAACGAAGCCGTCATCGGCGAAGACAAAATTGACTGGCCGCCGATTTTTGAATTTTGCGAAACGCGCGGCGGCACAAAATGGTTCGTCATGGAACATGAAACCAGCAAACAGCCGCTCGAAACCATGCGCCGGACTTTTGCCGCGCTGAAAAATTTCGGCCTCGTTTAATTTCGCCGCCGTTCATGCAATTCCACCGCGCCTTTGCCCTCGACGCTTTGCGCGGCCTGGCAATTTTGGCGATGCTGCTTTCCGGCCAATTGCCCTTCGACAAAAATGCGCTGCCCGCGTGGATGTATCACGCGCAGGAACCCCCGCCGCATTTTGAGTGGATCGGAACTTTGCCCGGAATTTCCTGGGTGGATTTGGTTTTCCCATTTTTTCTTTTTGCGATGGGCGCGGCGTTTCCGCTCGCCCTTTCGCGGCGGATGGAAAATAAAAATTCACGCTGGAAACTTTTACTGTTCATTTTGGAACGTGGATTTCTGCTCGCGTTTTTTGCGCTGTTCGTTCAAGCCATCCGGCCTTACACCTTGAGTTCGCACCCAACGACTTCCACCTGGCTCGTCGCGCTGTTCGGCTTTTTTATTTTGTTCCCGATTCTGACGCGCTTGCCAAAAATCTGGCCGCTCGCGTTAAAAATTTCCATTCGCGCCGTTGGTTGGTTTGGCGCCATTTTATTTTTCATTTTCGCAAAATATCCCGACGGCTCCGGTTTTCTGCTCACGCGCAGCGACATCATTATTGTCGTGCTGACGAACATGGCCGTGTTCGGCTCGCTCGTCTGGATGTTCACGCGGCAAAATCTTCTGGCACGTCTCGGCGTGCTGGGGATTTTATTTGCCATCCGTCTCTCGAATATGCCGCAACCGGCCGATGGCTGGGTGCATGACCTGTGGATGGCGTCGCCGCTGCCGTGGATTTATCAGCTCTACTATTTGCAATACCTCTGCATCGTCATTCCCGGCACCATCGCCGGCGATTTGATTTTGCAATGGACGCGCCGCGCGCCGCCGCCGGAAGGGATTTCCGCGCCGCGAAGCTGGCCGCTCGCGCAATCCTTTTTCATCGCGCTAAATCTGGTCGCGCTGCTGCTCGTCGTGCTCGTCGGTCTGAAAGCGCGCTGGCTGATGGAAACCACATTGCTGGCGGCTGCGCTTTGTTTCTTCGGCTGGATGCTGCTGCAAAATCCGCTGGACGAAACCGGGCGGCTCTGCCAAAAACTTTTCAACTGGGCGGTTTACTGGCTCGTGCTCGGACTTTTTTTCGAGCCTTACGAAGGCGGCATCAAAAAAGATCATCCCACGTTGAGTTATTATTTCGTCACCTCCGGACTTGCGCTTTGCGTCCTCATCGGCTTCTCGATTTTGATTGATGTGTTCCAGCAAAAGCGCTGGTTGCGGCTGCTCATTGACAACGGCCAGAACCCGATGATCGCCTATGCGGGCATCAACAATTTCATCACGCCCGTCCTCGCGCTCATTGGCGCGGACCGGCTGTTGTCTGCTTTTGCCACGACACCGTGGCGCGGATTTTGGAAAGGCGTTATCGTGACGCTGCTCATGGCGCTCACCGTGAGCTTATTGACGCGCCGGAAAATTTTCTGGCGCACTTGAAAATGAAAAAATCCAGCAACGATGGTGGCGCCAGCGTCCCGCCGGTGTGGTTCAAGCCGATTGCGCCGCCACTAAAAGAAGAAACCGACTGGCAAGATGCCTGTGCCACCACTGCCGATGAAAAATTCTAAAAACATATCTGGCCGCCGCGACTTTTTGAAAAGCCTTGGCCTCGCAATGCCGCTGCTGGCATCCGCGCCCGCGATGCTGACGGGTTGTGTCACGCAAAAAAAATCCACCGCCCGGTTCTCAAACCGCGCCAGGGAATTATCCGCCGACCTCGTCATCATCGGCGGCGGGCTGGGCGGCTGCGCGGGGGCGCTCGCGGCGGCGCGCAACGGACTTGACGTCATCGTCACCGAGGAAACCGGCTGGATTGGCGGGCAAATCACGCAGCAGGCCGTGCCGCCGGACGAGAACAAGTGGATTGAAACTTTCGGCGGCACGCGCAGCTACCAGAAATTTCGCGCCGGCATCCGCGATTTTTACCGCCGCAATTATCCGCTGAACGAAAAGGCCCGCGCGGACAAATTTTTAAATCCGGGCAACTGCTGGGTTTCGCGCCTCGGCGGCGAGCCGCGCGTGGCGCTGGCCGTGCTCTACGAAATGCTCGCGCCGTTTCTCGGCAACGGACAAATCAGAATTCTATTGCGCCACAAGGCAACGGCCGCAACCACAAACGGCGACCGGGTTAAAGCCGTCAGCGTGTTGGATTTTGATTCGGGCAACGAAATCATTTTGCACGCGCCGATTTTTGCGGACGCGACGGAACAAGGCGACCTGCTGCCGCTGACGAAAACGGAATACGCCATCGGCGCCGAGGCCAGATCCGAGACCGGCGAGCCGCACGCGAAGAATAAAGCCGAGCGAGATAATCTGCAAGGCTTCACGTTTTGTTTCGCAATGGATTATCTCGCGGGCGAAGACCATGTGATTGACCAGCCGCGCGACTATCCGTTCTGGCACGATTTTGTGATGACGACATCGGCGCAGAAGTCGTATCGCTTTTTGAGTTTTGACGAGAACGAATCAAAACGAATTGGTTTCGATCCCGAAGCGCGCAAAGGTTTCTGGACTTACCGGCGCATCGCCGACCGCGATTTGTTCCAGCCGGGATTTTATCGCGGCGACCTCACTCTCGTGAACTGGCCGCAAAATGATTATTCCTTCGGCCTCATCTGCGACGTGGATGAAGCGACGGTGAAAAAAAATCTCGAACGCGCCAGGCAGATGAGCCTGTCTCTCTTTTACTGGCTGCAAACCGAAGCGCCGCGCCCCGACGGTGGCATGGGCTGGCGCGGTTTGCGCTTGCGTCCTGATGTCGTCGGCACGGCGGATGGCCTGGCGAAATATCCCTACATCCGCGAAGGCCGCCGCATCAAGGCCGAGTTCACCGTGCTGGAGCAGCACGTCACGACCGCCGAGCGGATGAAGGAAACCGGCTTGAGCAAGGCAGAAGTTCGCGCTACACAATTTGCGGACACCGTTGGCATCGGCAGCTATCACATGGATTTGCACATCACGACGACGGGCGACCATTCGGAATTCGGCAGCACGCTGCCGTTTCAAATTCCGCTGGGCGCGCTGATTCCGCGCCGCGTGGAAAATCTGCTGCCGGCGTGCAAAAATCCTGGCGTGACACATCTGACCAACGGCTGTTATCGCCTGCATCCCATTGAATGGAACATTGGCGAGGCAACGGGCGCGCTCGCGGCGTTTTGCCACGCGCAAAAAAAGTCGCCGCGCGAAGTGCGGAACGCGCCGGCCCTGCTGGCTGATTTTCAACAGCGGCTGCGCGATGATGGCGTGCGGCTCGAATGGCCAAAGGAGGCTGGCGCGATCTGAAAAATGCAGTTGCCGCCAAACCGGGAAAGACTTCCGCATTTATTCCGGCGCGGATTTCATGGAATTCGTTTGGCGGTTTGAATGGATTTCTTCGACGTTGTAATCGTAGTTCCATTGATTGAAGTAAAGATTGCCGCCGCGCCACTCAACTTCGCCGCGCTGGAAATCCACGATCTCGGAACGGAAAAACATCTTCGCCGGATAAAGCGGCTGGCCGTAATCGGTGTTGACCACGAGCCGCCCATTGTCAATGCCGCCGAGGTAAAACCATTTTTCGCGTTCGTCGCCACTGTCCGTCAGACCGTAAGTCACGTCCGCCGGCACCCAGCCGTAGGGCGCGAGATAAATTTCGCACCAGTCGTGCATGTCCTTGACCGGATCGGTGGTCCAGCCGGATTCCCAGCGCGCCGGAATGCCGTTGAACCGGCACAGCGTCATGAACGTCATCGTCTTGATGCCGCAATCGCCGTGATGGCCGGCGAGCGCGTATTGCGGCAGGCATTCAATCGTGGAGTATTCCCGCGCGGTGGTCCAGGGAACGTGCTGGTTCACCCATTCGAAAATGCGCCGCGCTTTGAGACAAGGATTGGTCTCCGCGCCAACAATCTCCTGCGAGAGCTGCTTGATTTCGTCCGAAAAAACGATGTGCGGTGGCTCCTCGCCCAGGAACGGCATGAGTGCCGGATCGTTGGTGGCCACCGGCGCCACGCGTGCCGGATCAATTGGCTGATAAAAGGCGGCGGCGGTGTATTCAAAAATAATTTTGAACTCGGTCGGCTGGTTGTTCAACGCCGGTTTTTCCAGATACACGGACGAAAGCGCCGCGTTGGAGTCCGACAAAATGAACCGTGGCGGATCGGCGGAAATGAGCCGGATGCTTTTTTGCCGGCCGCCGGCGTGCGGAAACGGCAGCCACGCGCGGATGATTTCGCCGGGCGGAACCGCGCCGGGCTTGACGCTCAAAACGTAAGTCACGCGCCAGATCCGCGGCGAGTTGAGCCGCTCGCTGGTTTGGTCATAATTTGCGATCACGCTCCGAACGTCGGCCACGCGATAAAGCGCTTCATGGCCGGAATCGGGATGTAACTTCTCTTTGAGCGCCTTGGCTTCCGGATTGATGCGAAACAAATTGGCGGCCGCCTTGGAGAAATACCTACGCGCCCCGTCTATTTCCAGAAACTCCACCGCGCCGGCTTTTTCCCATTCCGAAAATTGTTCTTCGCTAAGGGATGGCACAATCGCGCGGGCATCCTGAAAAACCTGTTCGCGCGTTTTGCTGAAATCCAGGCGCATCCGCTGCATCCGGTCGCTTTGAAACAGCAAATCCTGCCGCGTCGGGAAGCTCAAGTTGGTCCGCGCCGATTCCTGCGCGATCTCCGTCCGCGCCTGCTGCCAGTGACCGTCGCCAACCAGCCGGCTGATTTCGTCAATCGAGGCGGCCTGAACATTGGCCGCCGACAAAACCAGCAACACCAAAACAAAAGGGAATTTCATGCGCAGCCGACACAATGAAGAGATTGAAAAAAAATGCAAACCGGTTTTTGGCGGCGCGTTCAGGCCGTTGCTGCCAGCGCCGAATTTCATTTCAGCAGAAAGAGCATTTATTCACTCGTTCACGCTTGCATTGGACCAGCCGTTGGGTTTAATCAGACCGGCATGAATCTGCCCGCCAACCTGTCTTTATTTGTGGTGATTATTTTCCTGGCGGGTGGTTGCACCACGATGGCGCCGACCATGAATTCCCATTTTCAAAATTACACACTGGATTACAGCACGCCCGTCAATCCGCCGTTACAAACCAGCCTCGAAAAAATTGACGCCGGGCTGCGCGCCAAGTATGGCATGACGACGGAGCAGACGGACGTCGGCCTGCTGGATTTGCGGACGTTGCGCCTGGCGATGGTGCGTCCCGACCATGAGGAATACGCCGCGAGCGTCGCCAAGATCGGCATTTTGCTCGCCTATTTTCAGTTGCATCCGGCGGCGGCCACGAACCTGGACGCGGTGACGCGACATGAACTGGGTTTGATGGTCCGGCCCTCCAGCGACGAAATGGCGACCAAGTTCGCCCGGCAAATGGGTCTGAAACAAATTCAGCAGGTGCTCGGCGCGTATCATTTCTACGACGCCAGCCGTGGCGGCGGCCTGTGGATGGGCAAATTTTACGGCCAGGGCGGCGAACGTTACGGCGACCCGGTGGCGGATAATTCCCATGCGGCCACCGTGCGCCAGTTGCTGCGGTTTTATCTTCTGCTCGAACAGAAGAAACTGGTCTCGCCCGCCGCATCGCAAACGATGCTCGACATTTTTGCGACGCCGGACATTCCCGCCGACGATATCAAATTCGTCAAAGGATTGGCCGGGCGCGACGTGCAAATCATCCGCAAATGGGGTTCGTGGGAAGACTGGCTGCACGACACCGCCATCATCACCGGCCCAGGACGCCATTACATCCTTGTCGCCTTGACCCATCATCCGCGCGGCGATGATTACCTCGTTGATTTGGCTGCGGCCGTGGATGATTTGATGAGCTGCGGCGTCGAAATTCAGTAACTATTGACTCCTGCATAATATAGTGAGTATTTCACCACAATTCAGCCTGTTTCCAGAAAGCGGCGATCAGCCTGGGGCGGCGGCGGATGTTCCGCAG
>Ga0075522_10000091_pt1 | contig 54092 bp, 49 predicted proteins | sample NGEPerA_FD_74796 | JGI IMG/M metagenome (GOLD analysis project Ga0075522, IMG submission 74796) | Arctic peat soil microbial communities from the Barrow Environmental Observatory site, Barrow, Alaska, USA - NGEE PermafrostL2-A | ecosystem: Environmental > Terrestrial > Soil > Wetlands > Peat ... | reverse complement strand
CGAACGAATGAAACCCAAAAATCTTGATGACCTTGATGGCCACCAATCCATTTTCGCTGCCCCTCGATGCCGCTGCGTCCGCTCGATTTCAAAAACAACCCCTTTTGCAGACATCTCAAACAGTGTTACCATCCCTGACAGCGTCACCAGCATCGGGAACTATGCGTTTGGAAGCTGCGGCAATCTGACCAGCGTCACGATTGGCAGCGGCGTCACCAGCATCGTGTCTGGTGCGTTCCAACAGTGCAGCCGCCTGACGAACATTACCGTGAATGCATCCCCGGATTACAGCAGTTTGGGCGGGGTTTTGTTCGACAAGGCGCAAGTGACACTGCTCCAATTCCCCGGCGGTCTGGGCGGAAGTTACACCATCCCCGCCAGCGTCACCAGCATCGGGGAAGAAGCGTTCCTTTTCTCCGGCCTGACCAGCGTTACCATCCCAGGCAGCGTCACCAGCATCCCGCAAAGTGCGTTTGAAAACTGCGCCAATCTGACCAGCATTACAATTCCCGACAGCGTCACCAGCATCGGAAGTCAGGCGTTCGGGGGGTGCGGTCTGACCAGCGTTACGATTGGCACCAACGTCACCAGCATCGGAGATCAGGCTTTCTTTTACTGCTCCAGCCTGACGGGAGTCTATTTTCAAGGGAATTCTCCGACGCCAACCAATGACACGTCTGTTTTCTCCGATGACAACCTTGGGGTCGTCTATTACCTGCCGGGCACCACGGGCTGGGGCGCGTTGTTTGACGGTCTGCCGACCGCGTTGTGGTTGCCGCAGGTGCAGACCGGCAATGGCAGCGTCGGCGTTAAATCGAATCAATTCGGGTTCAACATCAGTTGGGCGGGCAGCATGGTCGTGGTGGTGGAAGCCGCCACGAATCTGGCCAATCCGGTCTGGATGCCGGTGAGCACCAACATCCTGACGGGCGGCACGTCCTCTTTCAGCGATCCGCAGTGGACGAATTATCCCGGCCGTTATTACCGCCTGCGTTCGCCATAAAACAAATCACGCCGGCTTTTTCATCAAGGGGTCAGCAAGCATTGAAACAAATTTTAACCAAGCCGTTGCGGGCAACCGTGGCGGCGGTTTTGTTTTAGCGCCGTTGGCGCGGTCAGTTCGCGTCGCAGTTCTGGCTTTGATACAACGCCACGAGCGCGGCGGAAGTCATCCTTTGATTTTCTTCGCCACGTCGGCGGGCAGGAGTTTTTTCAGTTTGGGATGCGCTTCCACGAGGCGCAGGATGTCCGTCAAATCTTTCTGCCGTTTGCTGGCGCGACGTTCCGTGTCGCGGTAGGCCAGAAGCTTTCCGGCCAGCGTGTCGGGCAAACCCGCCACGCGCATGAGGATGCCGTGGATGTCCGCCGGCACGGAGCGCCCGGGAAATTCCTGATAGACTTTCTCCGTGCTGATCTGCACGGAAACTTTTGAACGGCCTTGAAGGTTGACCGACCACTTGAATTTTTTCGCCTTGAAGCCCGCCGCCGTCAACGCCTTCACAGCTTCTTCAACCCGTTCGGACGCGATGACTATATCAACGTCCGCCGTCGCCATCGGCTCGGTCGCCCAATGATTGACCGCCAGCCGCCGATCATGCACCACGCGATCCCAAGGCGTTCGAGCGTCGCGACAAGCAGCGAAACATCGCCGCCGCCGCCCGCCGTCTGCCAGTCGTAAAATTGCCGCATGGTCATGGGCGGAACTTAACCGGTGCGGGCGGCAACTTCAACTGCGGCTTTGGTAAAACGCCAGGAGCGACGCGCCGATGGCCTGCGATAATTCGCCCAGCACGGCACGGTGCTTGGAGGTCAGGTCGGCGCTGAACTCGATGCGTTGGCGGCTTCCGACACCGCCGGCTGCGTCACCAATCCTTCACCGGACGTAAATTGTCCCCCCGCTTTTCCGGCGGCTTGAACTGAAGCGTCTGCTCGTCGCCCTTGCGCGCGTCCAGCAGCCGTTTTGCCTCCTCCGGCGTCATCTGCCCCGGTTTGACCGGCTGGCCTTCGGCCTTCTGCTGGTCTTGTTTGTCGGCTTCCTTTTTTTGCGCGGCAGCCTGCTTCTGCTGTTCCTGCTGCTTTTGTTGTTTGTCTTTTTCCGGTTCGGCCTGGTTTTGCTTTTGCTCGTCCGGCTTTTGCTGATCCTGGGAATTGTTCTGTGACGATTGTTGATTCTGCTGCTGATTTTTTTGCTGCTGGCTCTGCGACTTTTGCTGTTGTGACTGGTTCTGTTGATCTTGCTGCTGTTGATTCTGCTGTGACTGCTGCTGCTGCTTAAGCAATTGCTCCAGCTTTTTCAACTTTTCGTCGTCAGGATAAGTTTTCAGCCCGGTCTCCACGCGCTCCAGCGCCGCCGGGACGTTGTTGGAAATGTAAAGCTGCGCGCCGCTGTTGAAAAAATCATCGGCGGGCGCAAGCTGCGCGCAAACCTTCTGCCATGCGAGCAGCAGGCTAAGGCTGATGAGGAGTCGCAATGTCATCAATGTCCTTCAATTTCTTGGTGAATTCTTCAAACTGCTTCCCGGCGATTTTATATTTCTGCGTCAGGCTCTGCATGATTTCCAGCGCCGTATGAAACTCCGCGCGCCGCACCGCCACGTCGGCGCTGCTTTTGCCGCGCGCCAGCGCCGCCTTGATCTGGCGAATGTATTCCGCCGCGTTTTTTGAAAAATTCAGATTGAACACGGCGTCAACGTCGTTGGTGTTCAGCATCACTGCGCGCTCATAAATTTTTGCGGCGGCATCAAAGCCCTGTTCCAGCCCGTCCAGGTCCTTTGCCTGTTTCGCCTTTTGAAACTGCACGTTGCCGAGGTTGTAAAACGCCTGCTGCTGCAACTTCAAATCCGGCGACAGCGCGGCCTGCTGAAAATTTTTCAACGCCTCGTCGTAATTAGTGGCGCGATACGCCGCCGCGCCCGCGTTGAAAACGAACCGCAAATCGTTCGTGTGGATTTCCGCCAACTGCGAAAATTCCTGAAGCGCATTTGTATAATTGCCGGTTTGATAATCATGCAACGCGCTCGAAGGCGAAGCATTCACGGCAACCGGCAAAAATAAAATTGCAACGAGCGCGACAATCGCTCCGACTTTGGGCTTTGGACTTTGGACTTTGGACTTGGTGGCCGTCCGCAAGGACCGTTCCGGCAGAAAAATTTCCACCAGCAGCAGCACCATCGCGGCGGCGAGCGGCCAGTGAAACTGCTCGTGATAGCGCCGGACCAGTTTTTCCTGCGACTCGGATTTTGGCAGCGGCGCGAGGCCGCGGTCGTAAAGCGTGTCCATCGTGTCCGCGCCCCGCAACGGCAGATAAAACCCGCCGGTCGCGCCGGCGATTTGCTGCAGCAGCGGCGCGTTCAAATGCGATTTCACGACCTGCCCTTTTTCATCGCGGATGTAGTCGGAGTTGCCGTTCGCATCCGTGACCGTGACCAGCGTGCCTTCCGCCGAGCCGATGCCGACGGTGAAAATTTTCAAGCCTTCCTTCGCCGCGTTTTGCGCCGCTTCGAGCGCGCCTTCATCGTTGTCCTCGCCGTCGGTCAACAGCACCAGCGCCTTGAAATGATCCTTTTCCTTGAATGCCGTCAGCGCCGAGTTGATGGCCGCCGCCAGCGCCGTGCCGCCCTGCGGAATTGAATTTACGTCCAGCGCCTGCACGCTCTGCTGGAACGCCGTGTTGTCAATCGTCAGCGGACATTCCAGAAACGCGTCGCCCGCGAACGCCACCAGGCCCAGCCGGTCCGTGTCGGCGCGCTGCATCAATTCCAGCGCAGCCAGCTTCGCGCGCGCGAGCCGGTTCGGCGCGATGTCGGTTGCGAGCATGGACTTCGAGGTGTCCACGGCCACGACGATGTCCAGTCCGCGCTGCTGGACTTGTTCCAGGTCAAATCCCTGCTGCGGCCGCGCCAGCACCACAATCAAAAGCACCACGGCCAGAATCACCAGGGCAAAGCGGATTTTCCGCCGCGCCGGCGAGACGCCCACCGTCAAAGCCGACAACAATCGCGCTTGAATGAATTGGGCCAGCAATTTTTGCCGCGAACGCGTCGCCCACCAGAAAAATGCCGCCAGCGCCGGCGGAACCACCAGCAGCAGCCACAGCAGATTTGGACTTTCGAATCGCATCTTCAAATCGTAAATCGTAAATCGTAAATCGTAAATTTCATGGCAGCCTCCTGAACACAGTTTGTCCCAGCAGCAGTTCGATCAACAACAGCGCCGTTCCCGCGCCCACGAACCACGGAAACAGCTCCTTGAACTCCGTGTATTTATTGATGACGGCCTCGGTCTTTTCCAGCTTGTCAATCTCGTCGTAAATCTGTTTGAACTTCTCCGCGTTGTCCGCGCGATAATATTTTCCGCCCGTCTTGTCCGCGATTTTTTGCAGCGTGTCCTCGTCCACGTCCACCGGCACGTTTTGATAGCCGACCTTTTGACCGCCCATGAAGACCGGCATCGGCGCCGTGCCTTGTTCGCCGATGCCGACCGTGTAGACTTTCACGCCCAGCGCCGCCGCCGCGTCCGCCGCCAGCAGCGGCTCGATTTTGCCGGAATTATTTTGGCCGTCGGTCGCGAGGATGATGATTTTGCTTTTCGCCTTCAAGTCGCGCAGCCGGTTGACCGCCGTGGCCAGCGCGTCGCCAATCGCCGTCGCGTCGGAATTGATCGTGCCGATTTCCAGGCGCGCGAGATTCGCCTGCAAATAATCGTGGTCCAGCGTCAGCGGCGTGGCGATGAACGCCTGGGCCGCGAACACCACCAGCCCGATGCGGTCGTTCGGGCGCCGGTCAATGAAGCTCTTCAGAACCGAACGCGCCATGTTGAAACGGTTCACCCGCCGGCCCTTCACCACAAAGTCTTCCGAAATCATGCTGCCGGACAGGTCGAGCGCCGCCACGATGTCAATGCCGCTGGCCTTCACCTCCGTTGTGCTTTTTGAAAGCCTCGGCTGTGCCAGCGCGACGATGAAAAGCGCCAGCGTCAACCAGCGCAACGCGGCCAGAAAATTTCTCGCGTGCGAACGCCGCGTCTGCGTCAAACCTTCGACCAGTTTCACCGATGAATATAAAAACGCCGGCGGCGAACCGCGACGGCCCTTCAGCCAAGCCAGCAACGGCAGCAGCAGGAGCAATAAAAGAAAATATGGATGGGCGAATGCCATTTTTGATTTACGATTTACGATTTATGATTTGCTCTTCTTCGACCATCGCAGACGATTTGGCATTTGGAATTTCCTTCGGTTCCGTTTCTTCAACCAACTTCACCGCTGAATTGTGCAGTTCGCGCAATTCCGGTTCGCCCGGCTCGTATTTGGCGAACTTCACGAGGTCGCAGCTTCCCAGAAATCCGCCGAGACTTTCTTTTTGCTCACCCGTCAATAAATCCGTTCCGCCCAGTTCGCGCAAAAATTCCTCCGTCGTCCGCTCCGGCGCACGGAACTCAAACCGCTCCTCCAGATAAGTCCGCGCCGTGTCGGACACCGCGATGACAAACGGCTTCGGCTGCGCGATGAGCGCCAGCGCCGCCGCCAATTTTTGTTTCGCGCGGACATGCGCCGGGATCGGCGGCGTGACGGGAATATTTGCCCTTCGATGTTGCCACCATTTCCAGAGGGCGAATAAAATCGCCGCGCCGGCGATGACGGCAAGCGTCCACCAAACCCATTCCCAGCCGTTGGGAATTTCAATCGGCGGCTTGATGTCGCGGATGTCGCTGGCGACCGGAGCCACGTTTTGAGGTGTCGCATTGGTGATCATCCGCGCAATCTCCGTTTTTCCCGCGTCTCAAAAAACTTCCCCAAAGTCGCGCCGTAAGCCTCGTTCGTGCGGAGCTGGATGGAATCAATGCCCGATGAGCGGAACTGCTTCGCCAGATCGGCGATCTGCTTTTGCTGGCGCAAGGCGAACGCATCGCGGCTGCTTGCACTTCCCGTATTCACTTCCAGAATTTCGCCGGTCTCCGCGTCTTCCAAAGTCAGACGGCCGAGCGCGGGCAATTCCAATTCATGTTTGTCCGTGATCTGCACCGCGACGACATCGTGCTTGCGGTTCAACATGCGCAGCCTAGTCTGCGTAACTTTGGGCAGGATGCCAGCCGCGTCCGGCGAGATAAAATCCGACACGACCACAGTGATGGCCCGGTGCGCCGTGACGCGCGCCATGAATTCCAGTGCGTTCACCAGATTCGTCCCGCGCCGCTTCGGTTCAAAAAATAAAACTTCCCGGATGACACGCAAAACGTGGCTGCGACCCTTGCGCGGCGGAATGAATTTCTCCACCTCATCGGAAAAAAGAATCAGGCCGACTTTGTCATTATTCCGAATCGCCGAAAACGCGAGCACGGACGCGATTTCCGCCGCAAGTTCGCGCTTGGATTGATCGCGCGAGCCGAACAGGCCGGAGCCGCTCACATCCACGACGAGCATGAGCGTGAGTTCGCGTTCCTCGACGAACTTCTTGATGAACGGATGGTTCATCCGCGCCGTGACGTTCCAGTCAATCGCGCGCACGTCGTCGCCGGGCTGATACTCGCGCACCTCGTCGAAGTTCATGCCCTGTCCCTTGAAAACGGAATGGTATTGGCCCGCGAGCGTTTCGGTCACGATGCGGTTGGTGCGCAGCTCGATCTGCCGGATTTTTTTGAGAATTTCTCGCGGTATCATGCGCTTGCAAAAAATTTAATGTCCGTTAAGTTTAACGCCATGAGTGCAACGCAAGTTTTGGAAAAAATTCGCGAGCTGCCGTTCGAGGAACAATATGAAGTCTTCGAGCAACTTCGCGATGATTTTGACCCCGAACTCACGCCCGAACAAATCGCCGAACTGGAACGTCGTGCTGCCGACGCGCGGGCGCATCCTGAACGCGGCATTCCGTGGGAAACTTTACGGGCTGAAATGTTTGCCCGGTATGGCGTGAAGAAATGAGGTTCGGCCTCATCATCGAGGCTGAAGTGCGCGAAGAGATGTGCGCAGCCGGTGACTGGTATGAATCGCGAGAGACGGGAGTTGGCGGACGCTTCGCCGTGGTGCTTGACGATTATCTTGAGCAAATCATTTCTGACCCGTTTCGCTACCGAAAAGCTTCGCCGACCACTCGCAAGGCAAAAATCATCGGCTGGCCATATTCGATTTACTTTACAATTCTTGAAGAAAAACATTTGGTGAAAGTCGTGGCCGTCTGGCAGGGAAACCAAGACCCCGCCAAACTGCGGCGACGGTTGAAATGAAAAGCCTGCGAGCGTTTCGGTCACGATGCGGTTCGTGCGCAGCTCGCTCTGCCGGATTTTTTTGAGAATCTCGCGGGGAATCATGCCGGGGAAAATGTTGAATGTTGAATGACGAATGATGAATCCGCGCGGCGGAAAAACTCGGCTTGCACGAATAAATCAAAGGAGTAAATTGCCGCCATGAGTGCGACTGGAATTCTCGAGGAACTGCGCCGGATGCCTGAAAACGAACGGCGCGAAACCGTCCAGCAAATCTTGGATGAATTTACTGAATTCGACGACGAACTCACGCCCGAACAAATCGCCGAACTTGAGCGGCGTGCCGAAGATGCGCGAAAAAATCCCGGACGCGGAATTCCAGCGGAACAAGTTTTTGCTGAAATTGAAGAACGGCTCGCCTCGCGCCGAAAAAACCTTGCTTGCGCGAGTGAATCAAAAGCGTAAATTGCCGCCATGAATGCGACCGAAATCCTCGAACAGATCGAACAGTTGCCGCCGCAGCAACAACACAATGTTGCTGAAAAAGTTTTTGAAAAATACGGCGGCTTTGATGACGAACTGACGCCGGAACAAACCGCCGAACTGGATCGCCGCCTTGCCGAATTCGAGAAAAATCCGCGTCGCGGAATTCCTTTGGAACAGGTCAAAGCGGAAATGCGGGAACGTTTTGGGTGGTGATGAATCTGGATTCCCTTTTCGAGCCCGAAGCCAAGGCCGAATTCTTCGAGGCCATCAACTAGTATGAAAATGAATCTTCTGGCTTGGGTAAGGAATTTGCCGGCGAAGTTCTTGGTGCGGTGGATCGGGCGTTGCTTCAGCCGGAACTCTTTCGCAAAGTGCGTGGCCGCGCCCGCAAAGTCCGCTTGAAACGCTTCCGGGCATACAGCATCTACTTCGCAATCAAGGATGATGTTTTCTCCGTGGTTTCGGTTTTTCACGGCGCGCGGAATCCGGCGGAACTGCGGCGACGGCTGAAATGAAAAGCCCGCGAGCGTTGCGGTCACGATGCGGTTCGTGCGCAGCTCGATCTGCCGGATTTTTTTGAGAATTTCGCGCGGAATCATGGGGAAAATTCTAAATGCCAGATTTCTAATTCCATCGTGAAAGCCACTCCGATTTAATCTGCGCTCTCTGCTGCCGCCCGTAACGCGAGAAATGCCTCTTTCAAAGCCGAACTGACTGCGCTGTCAGCTTCGCGAAGAACGAGAACTTGGTATTGGTCGAGAAAATCCTTACGTAGGCGATGAAACAGGTGAAGGAAATGGCGGATGAATCCGACGCAATCAAGAATGGCGATTTCAACTCCGCCGGTTTCGTCGTATTTTGAACGTCCGTATTCTCGAACCTCATCCGTGACAGCCTCGGTTGTAATGAAGATATAGTTTTGAACGTGCTTGCCTTGGCCAACGATTTTCTGGAGCGCCCGATCAATGTCGCTATTCAGCACTGCCTTGTTCTTCATTTCACAACTTGTGACAACTTTGTCCTCACCCAGCAGCGTGATTTGAATATCGCCCACCGCGCCAGTTTGTTCATCGGCGGCATTGTGAGCAGTTAGATTTAGCACGCGCTCACCGAGCCGTGTCTTCGCGGATTCGTAAGCTGCCGCAACAATCAAGACCGGCAAACGGCTTGAGCCTTTGCAGCGAAGATGCTGCTCAATCAGATTCACCGTATCCTCGGACGAAAGTGGAAGGGCTGTTGCAACGCGGCCAATCCCGGAGAGCAAAGTTTTCAAACGAGCTTTCCGCGCATCGCGTTCGAGCAATAACAAGCGAATGGATTCATCCAACACATCTTGCGCGGAAACATCACCTCTATGCACATGATCCAAGACTCGTAACGCGTCTTGATACATTGCCGCCGGACGCCCGACCAAAACAACTTTCGTCGTAAGCGTTTGATCCATGTTTCGCAAAGTAGGCGTCAGAAACGCGGTCGTCGAGTTGCATGGCAAATTGTGCTTTGTGATGAAGTCGCCGATGAATTGCTCATCGTAAGAGCGGCCAGAAAAACAATCCTTGCCGCTGGTTTTCGTGTAAGGCTTGCGCGGGTCAACTTCCGGGCGATGCAACTTCGCCAACATACACGACATCAATAGCCGCACACCGGCACGATTACTCGGGCAATTTACAACCGACAACACGCGCGCTGAAATTTCTTCATCGTGAATGAAGGAATGGCCGAGATTCTTTTGAGCGCGCTTCAGCGCAGCTTCAAGTAGTGGTGAACAATTCTCCATGAGTTTTGCCGTTGCGATGTATTTTGTGCGGATCGTAGTTTGTCCAAAGCACTTCCACGCGTTTATCTTTTGTCGAATGCGTCGTGCGTGCAATCGAAACGGTTTTGTGCCATTTCGAGGGAGGATAAAGTTTTTCGAGCAGCGGTGCTTGGTAATTTGACAACGCCACCATGCCTTGAACGGAATTCAAAACATCAGCTAGGTCTCGATGCTGCGGGTCGGTCATTTCAAACTCATAAGCCTTCGCATCACCACGCGTCGAGTGAACATAAGGCGGGTCACAATAAAATAGCGTGGTCGGCGAATCGTAGAGCCGAATGACATTTGCAGCGGGTCGGTTTTCAAATTGAACACGAAGCAACCGCTCGGCCACCGCCGGCAAATCCTCCACTGCACCGAGCCAACGGCTGACAACACCGCTCATGCCAGCGCGACTGGTATTTTTGCAATTTGCCCAACGACCGATTGTGGCCGTTTGTGCCAAGCCAGTCCGCACCTGACGGGCGCGAACATAAAAACGGCGAGCGCGTTCCAACGGCGGCAAATCTGGGCTAACTTCACAGGCTGCTGCAAACTCTTCGCGTGAAAACGGCGTCAGTCCGATGGCTTCAACCAGCCGCTCCTTTTCTTCGCGAAGCACTCGGAAAAAATTCACCACTTCACCATCAAGATCGTTGAAGGTTTCCACCAGCGACGGTTCGCGGTTGAGCAGCACCGCGCCAGAACCGGCGAACGGTTCGCAATAATGATGGCAATCGGGCAGCAATGGCAACAACCAGTCGAGGTGAGAAAATTTTCCGCCATACCAGCCAAATGGAATAAGTTTTTTTCTTTCCTGAAGTCGTGCAATAGGCGGTGGGACGGTTCTGCGAGTTCCACCGCCATTGACGTGATAAGGCGTGGCATCTTCACGCAAAGCCATATCGGCTGATTTTTTTGCATGGCGATGAACCGGCTTGCGAAATGGCTTTCGCAACTTCGCGCTGGAATTGGTTCGGTATTTCGCCATAACAGGATTTTGCCGACGGTCTTAAAAAATTCGAGGTAAATCTACATTCGCTCACGGCACGGGCAGTTCATCAAAGATTTTCTGGATGACCGTTTCACTGGTTTTTTCCTCGGCCTCGGCCTCGTAGGTGATGGCCACGCGATGCCGCAGCACGTCCATGCCGATGCTCTTCACGTCCTGCGGCGTCACGTAGCCGCGGCCTTTCAGAAACGCGTAGGCCTTGGCCGCCAGCGTCAGCGCGATGGTCGCGCGCGGCGACGCGCCGAGCTGGATGAAATCCTTCACCGCGATCTTGTAATGATCCGGGTCGCGCGTGGCGCAGACGAGGTCCACGATGTAATCCTTCACTTTGTCGTCCACATAAATGTCGTTGATGACTTCGCGCGCCTTGAGGATTTGCTGCGGCGTGACGACGGCGCTGCACGTCGGCTGGCCGGAAGTTTTCGCCATCGTTTCCAAAATCTGCCGTTCTTCCGCGCGCGACGGATAACCGATTTTTAATTTCAACATGAACCGATCCACCTGCGCTTCGGGCAACGGATAAGTTCCTTCCTGCTCAATTGGATTTTGCGTCGCCAAAACGAGAAACGGTTCTTCGAGTTTGAAAGTGTTTTCGCCAATCGTGACTTGTTTTTCCTGCATCGCTTCGAGCAACGCGCTTTGCACCTTGGCCGGCGCGCGGTTGATTTCATCGGCGAGAACGAGATTGGCGAAGACCGGACCTTTGCGCGTGGTGAAGCCGCCGGATTGCGGATTATAAATCTGCGTGCCGATGACGTCGGCGGGCAGCATGTCCGGCGTGAATTGCAGGCGCGAAAATTTCACGCTGATGCACGCGGCCATGGATTTGACGGCCAGAGTTTTAGCCAGCCCCGGCACGCCTTCGAGCAAAACGTGGCCGTTGGCGAGCAGCCCGATGACGAGCCGCTCGGTCAGATAATTTTGGCCGACGATGACTTTTCCAAGTTCTGTGAAAAGCGGGTGCGTGAACGCGCCCGCTTCCTTGACCGCTTCGTTGATTGCAGAGATGCCTGTGTTCATTTTTTGTAAATTATTTTTTCCGACAACAGAATTTTCGTTTGCGTTCAAAATTGCAACCGGCTCCGATTTGGCGTAGGACAGGCGTCGCGCCTGTCTACGCGCCCGGCAAAACTTCCACCTGGTTCACCGGCAACCAGCCGCTTTTACCCGCGCCATTGGCTACCTGCACCCAATCGTCGCGCCGGTCCAAAACGGAAAGCTCCGCGCCGTCGCGCGCCGTGAACGCGCTTTGCGCGTCATCAAACGGGCCGCTGCGGGCGGTCACGCTGTCGGCGATGACCACAGCGGTCGCGCTGGAAAAATGATCCGCCGCCTGCAAGCCCAGCACCGTGCCGGCAAAAATCGTCAACGCGGTGAAGATCCTGGTCGCAGATTTCAACTTCGGCACGAGCACCGGACGAAGCTGCCGCGCGATGAGCAGCGCAAACGTGAGCCAAAATAAAACCGCCGTCAGCACCGCGCCTTCATTGAGCGTGAGCGTGCCGACCCAATTTTGCCAGCGGCGCTCGCGAAGGGCCGCGGCTTGAACTTGATTGCGCACAAACGCGAGATTGGCCCGCAGTTCCGCGTCGCGCGGCGCGAGCAGTTCCGCCTGACGATAGGCAGCGATGGCATTCCCCAGATGGCCGGCCTTGAATTCCGCGTTGGCGTCATTGAACAGCAGCGCCGGTGACTGCCTGCCGGTCTGAAGAATTTTTTCGTAACCGGCGGCGGCGTCCGCAAATTTGCCCTTGGCGTAAAGCTCGTTGGCTGATGCAAAGTCCGCCGTGGCATCCGCCGCGAAAATTTTGGCCGCCAACAGCAGCACGCACAGGCTGGCAAAAAGATTTTTCACGCTTTCACCTCCTGCAGTTCGCCAACGGCCCGCTCAAATTTTGCCGCGACAGAATTAAGCTCGCCGGTGCCGCGAACCGGGGCGTAACGCGCCTGATTGCAAAGCTGAAACAGTTCGCGCACTGAATCGCGCATCGGCGTCGGCGCGGTGCGCAAAACGGAATGCTCGTCAATCACGTTTTCCGTGATGGCCGATGCGGGACAATCCAGCCGCTCGCCCAGTTGCTCCTGCAGCAGCCGGAACAGCGTGGCGAAAAACTCGTCCGGCTGGTTTGCGGCGGCGAATTTTTTCAAATCTTCCAACCCACAGACCACGAGCGCGGCCACGGCGCGCTGGCGGCGCCGGCGCGGATTGTTCGCCAGACTGTCCGTGCGTTTGCGCCAGATGAACGCGGCGAGAAACGCCAGCACCGGCAGGCTTTGCGCCGCCAGAAAAACGGGCTGGGCGACGAGCGGAATCCGGCTTTGGGTGAGCGGCCCGAGGTTTTCCTTGATCGGCAAAATGTCCTGCGGCGGCTGATTTTCCGGCGCGGCATTTTTCGCAGCGGCGATGGCTGGCATCGGCGTCGCGCCGGCGGCTTTTACAGTGAGCGGCACGGCGGCTTGTGTGAGCGTGTGGTATTGGCCGTCGTCGGGATTAAAGAACGAGAACGTCAGCGCCGGCAGTTCATGCACGTCGGAATTTTGCGGCGAAACGATCTGCTCGAAAGTTTTTGTTCCCTGAAAACCAAACTGGTCGCTGGTGTCCAGCTTGCTCGTGGGCGGATAGGTTTTGAAATCGTGCCACGCGCCCTGCGCCGGCAGCGTGACCGCATCCAGCGCGCCGCGCCCGGAAATCTGCACGCGCACGGTGATGGGATCGCCGGCGGTCACGTTTGTCGGGCCGGCGGTGGCGGTCATCGTGAAATTGCCGACGGCGCCGGTGAAGTTCGCGGGCTGGTTTTGTTCGGGCAAAGGCAGCGATTCGACGTTGACGGGATCCGTCGCCATTGTGACCTGCTTTTGTTCGCCCTGATTGAAAAATTGGCGGAAGAACTGATCGCCCCCGTCATTTTGCGACGGCAACACGACGACCGCGCTGGCGGTGAAGGGGCCGAGCGTGAGCGCACCCGTTCGGACTGCGGTGAGCGGGATGGCGATCGGAATGAGGGTGTAGACGTGGTTGCCGATCCGCACGCGGTGGCGCTGGTTTTGCAATTCCGCCGTCTTGCCGGCGCTGAAGCCGTCGGTGGGCGAACTGGTCAGGTGGAAGTTGCCGAAATTCTGCACGTCATCGCGCAGATAGAGTTCGAGCCGCGCCACGGCGGATTCGCCGACGTAAACTTTTTGCGGTGGAAAAACCAGTTTCAGGAACGCGGCCTCATTGCCGGAATTCACGGCGGCGGCGGACGGCGCGCTGGCCTTGGTGACGACCAATCGCAGCGGCGCGGTGGACAACTGCTGGCCGTTCACGTCCGCCGTCAGCGCGGGAATGGTGAACACGCCCGCCTGCCGCGCCGTCACGGAAAAGGCGACGGTGACGGTGGAACTCATCGTGCCGTTGATCCAACTGACATTTTGGGAGGTGCCGGCCTGGGTGATTTGCAAGCCGGGGACATTGGGCGCCGGCACGTTTTTCGACTGCCCGCCCTCGAACGAAAGCGACAATGTGGCCTGCTCGCCCAGCGTCATCGTGTCGCGGTCGAGCGACGCGGTGAACGACGACGCCAACGCCACGCCATTGAACAGCGCGGCGGCCACCAGCAACATCCAGATTTTCAAAATGAACTGCATCTTTCCAACTCGACACTTCTGACAGACGAAAGCCGGAAATGTTCACAAATTTTTGGCCCGGCGAAAGCGCAAAATGGAAGCCATAGTGGCACAGGCGTCTCGCCTGTGTGTTTCAAAAAAAATTGCCCCATCCCAAGAACCGCACAGGCAAGATGCCTGTGCCACTAATAATATCATTCTTCAAAGCACGAGCGCCCCGGCGTGCAGGCATTTTTGTGGACCGGCTGGTCATCCACGCCAACCACGGTCTGTGTAAGATTGCACCAGAAGTGGCAAGGCGTGGTGTTCTCGCCGAACTTGTCGGCAAAGGCCTCCGCCGGCGTCGCGCCGGTGAACATTTTTTTCGTGCGCAGATGCTTGCAAAAAATATTGTTCATGCGTCGCCTTTCAATTTGAGCAGCGTGCGGCGGATGAGCGCGTGCGCCATTGGAACCTTGTAGCCATTGTGCTCCAGCGGTTTTGCGTCCTTCAAAATCAAATCCGCCGCCTGCGTCGCAATTGCGTCGTCCAAAATTTTTCCGTCGAGAAAACTGTTCGCGGCCGCGACCTGATGCGGCACCGGCGAAATGCTGCCGAGCGCGACGCGCGGTGATTTCAATTTCCCGTCCGCCACTTCCGCCGCCGCCGCGCAACTCACCAATGCCCAGTCAAACGCGTGTTTGTCGCTGACTTGCAGATAGGCGCTGCGGGCGCGGGCCGTCGGAATTTCCACGCGCAAGATCAGGTCGCCGTGGTTGAGCGAATTGTGCGCGAGCGGATTTTCCCACGCGCGCTGGTAAAGTTCGGCCATGCTCATGCGCGTCTCTTTTCCTTCGCGCAGCACGATGGCCGTGGCATCAAGCGAGGCAAAAATCGTGGCGAGACTGGACACGACCGGGCTGATGCAGGTGTTGCCGGTGAACAAACTGTGGTAGCGGTTCTCGCCGTTGAGCGCGTAACAAAGATCGCCGTTTTTCTTGAGGCAGACCGTGTCGCGATGGCGGAAATACCAGCAGCGCGAGTGCTGCGCGAGGTTGCCGCCGACGGTGGCGACGTTGCGAATCTGCTGCGAGGCGACCTCGGACGCGGCTTCGTGCAAGCCGGGGAAGACTTTTTTGATTTCCGCGTCGTCCTCGATTTGCGCGACGGTGACGAGCGAGCCAATCGTCCAAACTTTTCCGCCGCGCGCGACTTTGTCCAGGCCGGGCAACGACTTGATGTTGACCAGAATTTCCGGGCTGCTGATCAGATAATCCTTCAGCAGACCGAGCAGATCGTTGCCGCCGGCGAGATAAACCCCGTTGCTGGCGACGAGTTCGCGGGCGCTGTCGGTCGAGTGCGCGGTGGCGTATTGAAAGGCATTCATGCGTTGACAAATGGCGGAACTTTTCCGAGGGCGGCAAGGATTTTTGCGGGCGTGATCGGCAGGCTGGAAACGCGCACGCCGATGGCGTTCGCCACGGCATTCGCAATCGCGCCCGCCGTCGGCACCGTCGCCGGCTCGCCGATGCCGATGACGCCGCGTTCGGGCATGTTGATCAAAACGACCTCGATGTCCGGCACGTCCGCGATGCCGGGCAGCTTGTAGGTTTCAAAATTCGGGTTCAGCACCACGCCGGACAAGTCGTCCATCACGCGCTCCTCATAAAGCGCGTAGCCCATGCCCATGATGATGCCGCCATTGATCTGGCTTTCGAGCGTGATCTTGTTGATGATGAGTCCGCAGTCGTGGACGCCGAGCATTTTTTTCACAGTCACCACTCCGGTTTCCGTGTCCACTGCCACCTCGGCGAACTGCACGCCGCATGCGTGGTCGGAAGAAAGTCCCGGCTGCCATTGGCCGTGGACGACGAGTGGGTTGACGCCGAGTTTTTTGCACGCGGCAAACCAGTTTTCCCCGCGCGCATCGGCAACGCCGGACTGCGTTTGCAATTGTTGCAGCGCCTTCGTGCAAATGTCATGGACGGTCGGTGAAATCGAGGCGCACGTCGTGCTGCCGCCACTGCCGGGACCGGGCGGAAAATTGGTGTCGCCCACGCGCACCGTGATCTGCTCCGGCTTGAGGCCGAGCATTTCCGCCGCGACGACCGCGATGACCGTGCGCGTGCCGGTGCCGATGTCCTGCACGCCGAGACGAAATTCGATGCTGCCGTCGGGATTGATCTGCGCGTCGCCTTGCGTGCTCCGGCTCGCGCCTCCGCCAGGCCAGGCCCCGCCCGCACAGCCGATGCCGGTTTTTACAATGCCGGGCGAACTGCCGGGCTTTTGATATTTTTGCTTCCAGCCGAATTTTTCCGCGCCCATTTTATATTCGCGCTGGCGGATTTCACTCGGATCATTTTTCAGCCGCAACTCCAGCGGATCCATGCCGAGCTTTACCGCGAGATCGTCCATCGCGGATTCCATGCCGAACGACGCCGGCGGATTTCCCGGCGCGCGAAATGCGCGCATCTGTCCAGCGTTGACTGCAACCGAAGACTGTTTCACGCGCGAGTTTGGCACCCGGTAAAGATACGGCATGGGAATGTCCGCGCCGCCGCCACCGCCGCCGCCCAAGTCCGCGCCTGCGCCAATGCCGGGAGTGCCGTAATTCTCCGCCTCAAACGCGTGCAACATTCCGTCGGCCGTCGCGCCCATTTTGATTTTTTGAAAACTGGAAGGCCGGTTGCCGACGGCGAGCGCCTGGTCAAACCGTGTGAGCATCAGGCGGACGGGCGCTTTCGCCACGCGTGAAAGTTTTGCCGCCAAAACGCCTTCAACGCCCGCGCCGAATTTCGCACCGAAGCCGCCGCCCATGTATTCAGTGATGACGCGCACTTTGCTTTGGTCCAGTTGCAATGCGCCGGCCAGTCCGTCGCGCACGCTGGAAATGCCCTGCGTTGAAGCCCACGCCGTCACGCCTTCGTCCGTCCACGAAACTGTGTTGCCCATCGTCTCCATCGGATTATGAATCTGCACGGGCGTGGTATAAAACCCTTCGATGACCGCCGCGCATTCAGGGAATGCCGTGTCCACGCTGCCGTTTTCGCGGACGTGCGGCGCCGAGGCGTTGGCCGAACCGTCCCAGACCGGCGCGGAATTTTCCTTGCGCGCCTCGCTTTCATTCACGACAAATTCATGCTTCACATCGGCGGTGACTTCGATCGCGCGCAACGCGTCGAGACAGGCCTGTTTGCTGGTGCCGGCGACGGCCGCAATCTCTTCGCCGTAATAGCGGACGGTGAACGCGCCTTCGCGCGCAACCACGGCGGCCTTGATGCCGGAAATCTGCCGCGCCTGGTCCAGATTGACCGACAAGATTTTTGCCGCCGGCCATTTCGAGCGGAGAATCATGCCGTAAAGGCAGCCTTTCTCCTGAATGTCGGACGCATAACGCGCTTGTCCGGTCAGTTTCGCGGGCGCGTCAATGCGCGGCGTGCTCTGGCTGATGTATTTGGTTTCGGCGGGCCAGCTAGACATAATCAATTTTAGTGGCACCGGCGTCTTGCCGGTGCGTTTTTGCTGCCGAGATAAGCCGCAGTTGTGAAACACACAGGCGAGACGCCGGTGCCACTATCGCGCTGACGAGCAGGTCAGGCATAATCAACGACCTCCGTTTTGCCTGCCGTTTCGACGCCCGCCGCCTTGAGCGCCGCCTGCAAAATGTGCGGCTGCGTGCCGCAACGGCAGAGGTTCCCGGCGCAGGCGTGTTTCACGTCGGCGGCGTTCGGACGCGGATTTTTTTTCAGCAGCGCCGTCACGCTCATCAAAAATCCCGGCGTGCAGTAGCCGCATTGCAGCGCGTCCGTTTCAAAAAAAGCCTGCTGCACTTTCGACAGCTTGCCGCTTTTCGCCAGCCCTTCAACCGTCGTGATTTCGCCGCCCTGCGCCTCGATGGCGAGTTTCTGGCAGGAATAAACCGGCAGGTCACCGAGCAGCACCGTGCAGGCGCCGCAGGCCGCGCGGTCGCAGCCTTCCTTCGCGCCGGTGAGGCTGGAATAGTTCCGCAGCGCGTCGAGCAGCGTCACGCGCGGTTCCAGCATGAGCTTGAGTTTTTCGCCGTTCACTTTCAGTGTCACCGGAACGGCGTTCGGGCCGATGACTTTTTCCGCGTTGGCCTTTTCCAGTTCGGCGGCGACGGACTGCACCTGCGCGGTCGCGGCCGTGGCCGCGACGGTGCCGAGGCTTTTAAGAAACGTGCGCCGCGAATGCGCGCCAAAATTATCCGGCTCCGGATTTTTCATGTGACTCATTGGAAAACTGTCAACCGTTTGTAATCCTCCGGCGTGTCCATGTCAAGCGTCAGACCGGGATCATTTATGACGAGTTGGACGCGGCGGCAGGCAACAAGTTTCAAAAAATCCTTCAACGTCGCCGCGCCCGTCGCCGCGCCGGAACTTTTTAATTCCATAAACGCCGTTCGCGGCAGAATCACCGGATGCCCGGTGCGCCCGCCAAACACCGGCTGGCAAATCGCCTCCTGATGTTGCGTGGAAAATTTCAGCAGGCGCCGCAGCGTTTCTGTTTTCAAATGCGGCTGGTCGCCCAGGACCATCGCCCAGTTGAAAACCTCCGCCGGCCAGCCGTTCCAGTCTGCCGCACAAACGATGGAACTGAACATGCCGCGTTCCGGCTGCGGGTTTTCAATCCGGTCTGATTTGGGAAAATCCAGCCGGTCCAGTTCCGCCGCCAGCGCGCTGTCGTTCGCCCGCAGCACGACGGCGATTTGCGCCGCGCCGAGTTCCTGCCATTGCGAAAGCAGATGACCGATGACCGTCGTGCCGCGCCACGGCAGCAGCAGTTTCGGTTTGCCCATGCGCGAAGACGCGCCGGCGGCGAGGATGATGACGCCCAATTTTTTCACGGGTAACCTGCGACGAACGCAGTGGCACAGGCGTCTCGCCTGTGAGTTTCAAGACAGGCCGTTTGTCGAATAAAGAAACTCACAGGCGAGACGCCTGTGCCACTATGTTTGCAAAGTTTCATGTCACGCATCCCTCGTCATTTGTCACGGCTTTCGGCCCGGCGTTGAATTAGTTGCGCCACGACACTGACCGCGATTTCGTGCGTGCCGACGGCGGCGATGTCCAGCCCGACTGGACACGCGACATGGTCGAACTCTTCCGCCGTGGCGAGTTTCTGCCGCAGAAATTGTTCGCGGATGATGCGCGCCTTGCGCCGGCTGCCGATCAAACCGAGAAACGCAAACGGAAAATGAATCCACTCCGAAAGCGCCAGCGCATCGTGCTGATGGCCGCGCGTGACGATGAGGCCGAACGCATTTGCCGGCGGACGGAATTTCAGCAGTTCATGCCAGCCGCCGACTTGCAATTTTGCCATCGGCGGAAAAAATTCGTGGTTTGCCAGTTCTGCCCGGTCGTCGAAAACCGTGACCGCAAAATCGAGCTGCAGCGCGAGCGACGCGACGGCCTGCGCGACGTGGCCGGAGCCGGCAATCCACAATTCCACCGGCGGCGAAACGGTTTCCTGATAAAGCCACTCGCCCGCATCATCGTCGCCGGCGCGGGCAATGGAAAAATCTTTTTTCACGCCCCAGCGGATTGGTTCGGAGACAGCGGCAAGCTCCTGCCAAAGATTTTTTGACTGCGCCGCGTGCGGCAGGATCACGCCGTTCACCTTGCCGCCGCAGATAAGGCCGTCGTCCCAGCCGAAATCGTGATCCAGCACCATTTCAAACTCGGCGGGCTGGCCGGATTTCAGCGCCTGGAGCGCGCGTGATTGCACCTCGGCTTCGAGACAGCCGCCGCCGAGCGTGCCGATGATTTTGCCGTCGGCGGAAAAAATCGCCTTGGCGCCGGCGCGCTGCGGGCTGGAACCTTTGGTGCCGGCGATCAGCGCCAGCACGAACGGCCGGTGCGCGGCGGCGGCGAGTTGTTCGTAAATGCGGGCCACGCAGAAGTGTTAGCGCGAAGACAATGAAGATTCAATGGAATCTTTGTTCTAGCGAACATTGAAATCAAAAATATCCGGCACTTGCTTCGGTTGGCTGACTGACACAAAAACCACAGGCGTGCTGTTCTCTTGGATAAAATATGGGTCGTAGCCAGAACAGCCTGCGGAAGCATGGCCAGACACACTCGCAATATCTGTGACATCGTCCTGGACTTTAATACGCGCTCGCGATGCCTGCTGCGGAATCATGAGCCAGCTAAACAAGCAGGCGAAACCGGTAACCGTCAAAAGAACCGGCCAAATAATCCTTCGTGCTTTCATTAGTTCATTGGACTGGCTAAATCCAAAACCGTTCAAGGCTCCGGCGCCTATAATTTAGTCGCCCAGGCAAATGCCCAGCGAGCGTGTGGCGTGGACAAAACCTTCATCCAGCGGCACCGTCCGCAACTGGCCGATGGCTTCGGCGAGCGGCACACTTTCCACAAATTTTCCGTTGTGGCAGACCATCCGGCCAAAGCGGCCTTCGGTGATCAGCTCCACGGCTTTCGCGCCGAACAAAGTGCAGAGCACACGGTCCATGAACGTCGGGCTGCCGCCGCGTTGCAGATGGCCGAGCACCATCGCGCGGGTTTCCTTGCCGGTGCGCTGCTCAATTTCCGCCGCGACGACCGCGCCGATGCCGCCGAGCCGCGCCTCGCGGTTCAGTTGCTGCGCGCCGGCGGTGACATAATCGCCGCCCGCCGGTTTCGCACCTTCGGCGGCGATGATGAGCGTGAAATGTTTTCTCTTTTTCTCGCGATCCATGACGGCGTTGCAAATGGTTTCGTAATGAAAGGGAATTTCGGGGATCAAAATCACATCCGCGCCGCCCGCCATGCCCGCGTAAATCGCAATCCAGCCGGCGTAACGGCCCATCACTTCCAGCACCATCACGCGGTTGTGGCTTTCCGCCGTCGTGTGCAGGCGGTCCAGCGCGTCCGTCGCGCAGGCCACGGCGGAATCGAAGCCGAACGTGATCGTGGTCGCGGCGAGGTCGTTGTCAATCGTCTTGGGCACGCCGACGATGGGGATGCCGGCCTCGTGCATCTGCTGCGCGATGGTCAGCGAGCCATCGCCGCCGACGGACACCAGCGCGGAAATGCCCAGCGCCTCCATGCCGGCTTTCGTTGCATCCAGCAATTCCTTTGGCAACTGGCGCGTCTCGCCGTGGCCGGTCTTGGCGGAAAATTGTCCGCGATTGGCCGTGCCAAGAATCGTGCCGCCGCGCACGAGCAGGCCGTCGAGCGCCTTGTAATCCAGCACGCGGTAATTCTGCGGCGGCAGCAGGCCGTCGTAGCCGCCGATGATGCCGAGGGTTTCCCAGCCGCGTTTGGCGGCGGTTTTGGCGACGGCGCGGATCACGGCATTCAAGCCGGGGCAGTCGCCGCCGCCGGTGACAATGCCGATTTTCATCTGGTCATTTTATCTCATCGGCGGAATTCATCAATCCTTTCCCGGTTTCAAAAACGGCCCGTCCCACCCGCCGTGACCAGTTTCAGCCGGTTTTTCATCCGCCGCAAAATTTTTTCCGGCGGATTAACATTTGCCCTGCGTTTCAACCTGTGGCATTATCTTGTCATCGTAATGACAATTTTTACAAACCTATGAGCCAACCGAAAATCATCGCCTACCTGAAACCGACCTGCGGCTGGAGCCAGGGCGTCCGCGCCGTCCTCAAAAAATACGAGCTGCCGTTTGAAGACCGCGACGTCATCAACGACCCGTTGCAGCGCCAGGAAATGATCGAAAAGACCGGCCAGATGTTAAGCCCGTGCGTCGAGATCAACGGCCACATGCTGCCCGACATCAGCGGCGAGGAAGTCGAGGCGTGGATGCTTGCCAACAACATCGTGTCGCCCAACGAACGCATGCCCGATGCGCCGATCAACCAGCCCTGCGCCCACGAAATGCCGCCGAGCGCGCCGCTGAATTTTGCCGTGCGCCGGTAAATTGGCAGCGGCGCCCGTTGAGCGTCGCTGGATTTCGGCGGTCATCAGCCCGCTGCAAAACCATGGTGGCACATTCAAATCCGGATCAAAGAATTTACGCGTAAAGTTGCCTCGTGCGAATGGCTTCAGCGACCGTGGCCGGAACCAGATTGTCAATCGGCAGTCCGGCCTTCACCCGCGACCGGATTTCCGAGGACGAAACGGCAAATGGAAAACCGCGCAGCATCCGCCCGCGAAACGGCGGCGGAAAAACCGGCGGCACGCCGCCGGGACGCGGAATCGCCACGAACTCCGCCCGCCGCGCCAGTTCCGCCGGCTCGCGCCATCCGTTGAGCTTCGGCACATTGTCCGCGCCGATGAGATAAAACAGTTCCGCGCCCGTAAATTTTTTTGCGTAATCGCGCAGCGTGTCCACCGTGTAGGAAACGCCGCCGCGCCGGATTTCTTGTCCGTCAATTTCGCAATTCGTTTTCCCGGCGAGCGCGAGCCGGAGCAGTCGCAGCCGCACGGCGTCCGGCGCCGGTTTATTTTCCGGCTTGAACGGCGACTGCGCCGCCGGTATGAAAAAAAGCCGGTCCAATCCGAGTTCCTCAACCGCCGCCTGCGCCACGAGCAGATGGCCGAGATGCACCGGGTCGAACGAGCCGCCAAAGATTCCAAGTTTCATGTTGAAAGTTGCAGGTTGCAAGTTCATCAGTCGCATGCTGCGGGTTCAACTTGCAACTTTCAACCGGCAACCTGCAACTCTTTTAACTTTTAACAGCACCGCCGCACGCCGTTGAATTTTTCTTCCGTGGCCTGCGCGAAAATTTTCTGGTCGCCATGCTGCTCGCAAGCGCAGGCCTGCTGCCGCGCCCGCTCAAAGTGGGTTTCGCCGGACAATTCTTTGGCCAAGCCAAGCGCAATGGCGGCTGCGCCGGCGGCGGTGCGGAGATTGGGACCAGATTCTTTCAGCGCATAATCCGGCAGCCAGACCGGCGCGGTTTCGTGCAGCACCGCCGGCTTGCGCCCGGACAAAAGCAAAAGCCATTCGCGAAGACTGGTTAAAACAATCACGGAAACCAGAATCAAAAATGCCCCGGCCACGCCAGCGTCAAGCCGGTTGTTGAACTGTTGCGTTTCATTTGCCGCAACCAATTTCCAGGTTTCGTCACCAGCTTTTTGCAACGCCACAAGCTCCGTGGAAAATGCCTCGTCGTGTGGCCGGCCATAATTCTTGGCTGCAAAATTCATTAAATCAAAATTGGCCTGGGCGTGGGTGCGCTGAAGTTCATGATTCTTTTCCTTGAGTGAACTCGCCTGCGCCAGAAATCCGATGCGCGGATCGGAACTCCAAATTTTCTCCGCGCCCGCCGTGAACGTCACCGCCAGCAGCCAGACCAGTGGAATCAATGTGATGAGCGCGAGCCAAGGTGATCGTAGGACAGGCGTCGCGCCTGTTTCTAACTTCATTTGTGCCTTTTTGGAATCAGAGACAGGCGCGACGCCTGTCCTACGAAGTTGCATCTTCAAAATAATCGTCGTGCCCAGACACAACGCGATGGCGGCGAGCATCTGATTGGCGATGCCAAACAGCGGCCAGAGCGAATTGATGCCGCCGAGCGGATCGCGCACGCCTTGAATGAGAAAATATCCCCATGCGCCGACCAGCAGCCCGGCGGCAACCGGCGTGGCGACAAAATTTTTCGGGTCGCCGAGCGGTTTCCAGGCGCGGCCCAGAACACCTTGCAGCAAATAACGGCCGACGCGCGTGCCGGCGTCGAGCGTCGTCAAAATAAACAGCGCCTCGAACATCACGGCGAAGTGATACCAGAGATCGAGCCAGCGGCCATTGACGGCCCTGGAAAAAATGTGCGCCATGCCCACCGCCAGCGTCGCCGCGCCGCCGGTGCGGCCGAACAATGTTTTTTCGCCGAGACCGTGCGCGAGGGAAGTCATCTGATCCACCGTCACCGGAAAATTCAGCGCGTTGATTGTCGCCACCGTCGCGGCGGGATCGCCTTTGACGTTCATGCTCAAATACACGCCCGGATCGAGCGTGCAGGCGGCGATGAGCGCCATGATGGCGACGAACGATTCAAAGCACATCGCGCCGTAGCCGATCGGCCGCGCGTATTTTTCGCGCGTGATCATTTTCGGCGTGGTGCCGCTGGCGATAAGCGAGTGAAACCCGGAAATGGAACCACACGCGATGGTGATAAAACAGAACGGAAAAACTTTTCCCGCGACGACGAGGCCGGAGCCGTCAACGAACTGCGTGAGCGCGGGCATTTGCAAAGGCGGCAGCGTGCAGAGAATCCCCAGCGCGAGCAGCAAAATCGTGCCGAGTTTCATGAACGTGCTCAAGTAGTCGCGCGGCGCGAGCATGAGCCACACCGGCAGGCTGCTGGAGATCACGCCGTAGCCGATGATGATCCACGCGAGCGAAATGTCGCGCAGGCCGAAAATTTGTGACCAGTGCGGATTTTCGTAAACCAATTTTCCGCCCCAGACCGCCAGCAGCAGCAGCATAACTCCGAGCGCAGTGGCTTCCAAAACTTTGCCGGTGCGCAGAAACCGCATGTAGCCGCCCATGAACAGCGCAATGGGAATGGTCGCGCCGACGGTGAAAACGCCCCACGGACTTTCGGCCAGCGCGCGGACGACCACCAGTGCCAACACCGCGAGCAGAATCACGAGGATGGCCAGTATTGCCAAAACAGAAATGGCACCGGCAGGCGAATTCAATTCTTCCTTCACCATTTCGCCGAGCGATTTTCCGTTGCGCCGCATGGAGCAAAAGAGAATCACAAAATCCTGCACCGCGCCGCCGAGGACGACTCCAATCAAAATCCACAACGCGCCGGGCAGATAGCCGAATTGCGCCGCCAGCACGGGGCCGACGAGCGGACCGGGTCCGGCAATCGCCGCAAAGTGATGGCCGAATAAAACAAATTTGTTCGTGCGGACGAAATCCTTGCCGTCGTCACGGACTTCGCATGGCGTGGCGCGGCGGTTGTCGAGGCCGAGCACGCGGAGCGCGATCCATTTGGAATAAAACCGGTAGCCGATGGCGTAGGTGCAAATCGCCGCGACAAGTAAATATGCGGAATTGACCGGTTCGCCGCGTTTGAACGCGAGCGTGGCGTAAGCCGCCGCGCCGAGCAGCGCGAGAAGAATCCAAAAAATCGGAGCGACAATTTTTTTCATCGGCGGCGGAGCAGTTTGCGATTTACGACCGGTGATTCACACGGGTATTGTTTTTCCAATCGTAAATCGTAAATCATCAATCGTAAACCTCTATGACGCGGCATTGCCACAACTGCGGTGAACCCTGGGTGATTTCCGGCCAGCCGGGCCGCGGCGAGGTCTGCATGAAATGCCGCGCCGATCTGCGCGTGTGCCTGAACTGCCAGAGTTACGACCCGCGCGTGGCGCAGCAGTGCCGCGAACGCCGAGCCGAGCCGGTGCTGGAAAAACACATTGGCAACTTCTGCGAGTATTTTGAATTCGCCCGCCGTCCGTGGGCGCCGAAGGAGGTGAAAAATTCCCGCGAAGAGTCGGCGCGGGCGCAGTTGAAAAAGCTGCTCGGAGATTAGCGGCCGGTTGATCTCATCGGCCCGGCGGTTGAAATTTCAGCGTTTTTCGCGGTTGCCGGATCAGGTTAAAAACCGGGGCCGGGCGCGCTCACCAAAAATTCCACGCGCCGCGCCAGACGACCCAGACGCCGAGCAGAAAATTCGTGATGGCGTGCGCGGTCATCGCATCGCCGAGCCGGTTTTGGCGGAGAACGAGCCATTGATAGGCCGCACCGCACAAAATTCCGGCCAGCCATTCGTTGTGGGAAAAACCAAAGACCGCCGCCGTCGCCAGAAACGGCCACGGCAAAAACCGGTTCAGCGGCACGGACAGAAAATCCTGCCGCGCAATGTAGCGATACAAAAATGAGCGGTAGAAAATTTCCTCCAGTGGCGGCACGATGAAAGTCGAACCCAGAATCCGCACGACCACGAACAGCCACGCCAGCGCGGAGCCGGCGCCGAATTGCTGGACGGGATTCCAGGCCGGTGCGGGTTTGGCCGACGGATGTGAAACGCCCAGTTTCACCCAAAGGGAATTTTGCGTTGTCCATTCGCCGTTGACGCCGACCCACACCACAAAAATTCCGACGCCGACCGCGACCGCCTTCCAACTGAACGCCCAGCGCATTTCGGCGACGAGCGGGCGGATTTCCAAAATGAGCCACAGGCCCACGAGCGTTTTGGCCAGGTAAAACCAATAGGTTGAGGCCGCGCCGAATTTTCCCTGCCCGGCGGTGAGCAGAACGAAAATGAAAAACGGCGCGACACGGGCCGCCAGCGGCGAACGGGCAAGCAATTTTCGCAACGGCATCGGGTCAGTTGTCCATGCCGATCTGGATTTCCTTCTGATCCGGCCCGACGAGGGTCACGGTGTATTTGGAAATCGCCTTCACGCGATACTGGCCGAACTGGTCGCCGGGGCGGACGGTTTTGCCGTCCAAGATGGCGGACGGCGCGGCGGGCGAATAGAAAATTCCCTGGAGCTTAGGCACGTCCGGATTGACCGGCGGCGTGACCGGTGGCGTGACCGTCGTCGTCGTGACAGTCGGCAAGGTAATTGAGGAGAGTTGCTGCGTCGGGCTGGCATCGGGCGCGGCGACGATGGTGCGGATGGCGTGATGCGCCACGGCCCAGCCGATGAAAAAAATCGCGGCCACAATCAGGATGATTACGATGGCGGGAACGAGCCACGCGGCCACCGGCGAGGATTCGTCGGCGACCGGCCGGAGCGGCGGCAGCGCGCTGGGCGTGCTGCGCGGCGGCGTTTTCCGCGCCTGCTTCAGGGCATCATTGATGAGGCTCATGCGTGAATGTCTCCTTCCAGTTCGCGGATGGCGCGTCCCACCATCCGGTAATTGATCCGATAACTGCGCTCGACAAACCCCGCGAGCAGGGCCTTGTCGCAAACCGCGTTGACGAGGCGCGGAATGCCCTGGCTGTAGCCGAAGACGCGCCAGATGGCCGGCCCGGTGAACGTCGGCACGCCGGCCGAACCGGCCAGCGCCAGCCGGTGATGAATATACTGCCCGACTTCGTTCCGCGTCAACGGATTCAAATGATAGCGCACGGTGATGCGCTGGCGCAGTTGCCGGAGCTGGTGGCGGTTCAGGCGGTCGCGCAATTCCGGCTGGCCCATCAGGACAATCTGCAAAAGTTTCCGGTCGTCGGTTTCGATGTTGGAAATCAGCCGCACCTGTTCGAGCAAATCTTCCGTCAAATTTTGCGCCTCGTCCACGATCAAAACCGTTTCCTTACCCGCCAGCGTCTGCTTCAGCAAAAAATCGCTGATGGCCGCGAGGGTTTCCAGCCGGTCGAGTCCCTTGACATTCAGGCCGTATTCCGTCGCGATGGCCTTCATCAGTTCATCGGCGTTCAGGACGGGGTTTAGAATCAAGGCGGTGGAATAATGTCCGTCGAGATGTTCCAGCAACGCCCGGCACAAGGTCGTCTTGCCCGCGCCGACCTCGCCGGTGAGCTGCACAAAGCCCTTGCGCTCGCGGATGCCATAGAGCAGATGATTGAACGCCTCGCGATGCTTGGTGCTGTGAAACAGGAAGCGCGGGTTCGGCGTGATGTCGAACGGCGCCTGCTTCAATCCATAAAACTCCAGATACACGCCCGGCTTTTAACAGAAACCTGCGGGCGATGGAAGCGAAAGAAAATTTACAAGGTGGCGGTTCAATATTATTTTCTGTGCATGGCTGGCCGGGAGGGATGAACAAATGAATCTAACCTTGAATAAAATACTTGGGAGATCCTTTATGAGTTTGCCGCGCGGACAAATCGTAAATCGCAGCACGCTCCTGAAAGAAGTGGATACGGACACCCCTGATTTGCTGGAACGCCGACATGGATGATTTGGTTTTGCAATTCGACGGCACAGACGCGGGCAAACGATTTATTGAAGCATGGAAACGCGCCCGCATCATTGTGGATTCCGGCGGCGGCCACAGCGGCACACCGCCCACGCCGCCGCCAGCCCAGTAAGTTCCGATTGGCAGAAAGCCGGGGAACAAACTAATTCTTTGTCATCACCGGACAATAAAGCTGGATGTCCACACTGTTTGTCCCCATGTCGGCCACCGCTTCAAGCTGTGCGAATGGATAAACAACATTTTGGGTTTCCTTAGCGGGTGCTCCCATGTATAGCAATGAGAAATCGGTAATCGTCAGCCTTTTAACGTCACCTGGTTTCACGAGATTTTTATGCGTCAGCACGGCTTTTCCATCCAGCACAGCTTGCATGATCGCATCTGGACTGGCCACCGTTCGTTGCTCATACCGTTGCAGGTTTCTCCAGACCATCTTCACATCGGAAATTTTTCCATGATTACCAAATTCAATCACAGCACCACCATCCAAACCGATGCTCGCAAAGCTCAGACCGTCGAGCCGCCGATTGAAAAATATGCCTCGCGCATAGACTTCATCATCAATGTATTTATCGATTTTCTTATCCATGTAGCTGCGCGTCTTTTTCTCACCGTAAGTTAGTAGGTGCCCGTCTGCTTGTTGGACTAAATCACGACGTTGGATTCCGAATTGATTAAGAAACTGTAGCCCAAGTATCTCGATGTTTGTGGCGTCTGGCAAACCGACAGCCGGAGCTGGACGGTGTGTTGACCTGTCACTCATCCTAGCCGGTGCTCCACCATTCCAGTATTCAATCCAGCCTTGAGACGGAACCACAGTGAGATTACATTGTCGCTTTTTGTCGAAGAACCAAAGTGTCTCTTTGTTCGTATCAGAAAGCGTTTTATGACCATGCTTTTCATCCTGCATAGTGAACGACCCGGCGGCCATCAAGTTTGAAATGGCAGTGGCTGGGAAGTGAGACGGTAACACCTTGTAAGTCCAAACCATCGGACGAGTTTTATTCGTCGCAGTCCAAGTGACTACGGGTTTAGCCATCTGGAATCTTGGAAACGAATTGTCGAAGGTTGGCTCGCTGGCTACCAGCTGTTTGGCTGGAAGTGGAACCATCAACAGAACCCACAGAGGTTCAGGTGAGGCTACCTGAATCTCTGAAGGTCGTGGCTGGTGCAACGGCAATCCAGAGAATGCCAGACTCACTAAACTTAGCAAGCCGATGCAGCAGGGAATTCTCATGGATTGTTAAATACCGTTTGGTCGGCTTTGATAATATCCGACTGGTCTCCGGTGCCAGGTGAAGTGTTCACGTCTGACAATGTATCAGCGAATGCGTCAGGCCAGCCAGCGACTCGAAACGTGATGACAACGTGATTCGTTTCACCAGCCGCGTAAGCATCTTGTCCGGCCTTGAACCAACTTTGCTCCATGTATCCAGCCCAGTCAGTGCCTAGTGTCGGAGCCGCCGAGGCGGTCGTTGCCGTGCTTAACAGCAAATGCAGATCATTGTTGATTGGTAGACGGCCCAACGAATACAAAGAGTTGTAATCATTATTAGTCAAAACCGGGCAGGCCAGAATTGCCATCCATTTAAGACCATTTGTGTCTGAGCCTCCAAATGAGCAGGCATCGAGTTTGCAGTAAGAGGACGATTGAGTGGTTGGATTCCAGAAACGTAAATAGGAACGTTTCGCTCCATCGGATTCAGCAGTATTGCCAGCGCTGGCATGAACACACAGCAAACCGACATTGGCCGAATTAAAGATTCCTCCCGTCACGTCCGCCGCCGTGATGTTAGGGTTTGATGTTCCAGAATAACGACCTGCTTCCATTGTGCTTTTAAAACCAGAGGCTATGTCAGCATTTTCGTAGATGCTGCCAAAATTTTCATAATGTGCCGCCTGAGCAGTCGTCTCATTATCGAGAGTTACCCATTGTGGATTGACCGGATAAGGCCAGCCAGTGGGAATTGATGGCGTCGAGAAGTAAGCGTATTGGTATGTGAAATAGATTTTATAACCAACGTAGAATGTTCCAATAGTTCCTTTACCTGGGGTTGTTGGAGAACGTTGTGGGGTCAAGGTGGATTGGCTCGATGGAGTGCCTGCGTCAGTGAATCTGGCGTGACACCGCCGCCAATGCGGCTGATTGAATATCTACCGGACCTAGTTGTAGTTGCAGTCAGTGACCGGACTTCCGATGTAGTTGCGGGGATAATTGTCAAACCGTTCGTGTCGAATGACGGAGGATAGATTGCGGGCGGCGTGACCGTCTCCGTGTCAGTGTCAACGATGTAGAGGCGAGAAGCTTCATCATCGGGCGATGGAGGACTGCCTCCTCCACCAGATCCACCGCCTCCAGTCACGACTTCATCAGCCAGACCATTTGTAACCGCTGAAATCAAGAACATATAAGAGCCATCCGGCATGTTGGTCTCGCCGTCTCCCGTTCCATCCCAAAGGTAATCCAGCCAATTTCCACTGCCGCTCGCATGACGCACTGCGTTGCCATTTTGGTCTTGGATTTGAAGCGTCCAATCAGCATTAGCCGCAAATGTCGCAGTCACTTCCTGGGTTTGACCTAAAGACGGCTCAAAATACTGCTGGCTATATTGAACCTCGCTAATCAAATTATTGAACGTGACATTGACATACGAGCTAACCGCATGTCCGTAAGTGATAGCGTTGTCTCCGGGAAGCCCTTCGTAATGCGTCATTGATTTGGCTGTAGCGAATAGTGTGTGTTGACCATTCCACCACTCTGTCGTGTTGATGACGAAGTTAGAACCATCTTGACTTGGATTTTGTTCCTGACCGTCCACATACAATTTGATATTGGCCAAAACCACCGAACTGGCCGCTGAAACCGTGACTGTCAGATTACTCGAAGCGGTTGCACCATCGGTTGGATTCAAAATTGAAATCGTGGGATTGGGGCCAGAATTTGTTCCTGTCAGCACGACGCGATAAAAACGCAATGAATCATTTTTGGGATGCGGGACGGACGGGGAGGCTTGGAAATTTCCGGCATCCAGCCAGAATGTATTCGTGCCTTGCGACGGGTAGTCCGAGTAAAGCTGATTCCAGGTAATCGTGCCAGTGTTGGTATCAATCAAACTGGTTGCATAATCAATTTCATAGACTTCATTCGTATTGCTCGCCCAGTGAAGTTGGATCGCTTTTTCAGGCGTCGCATTGACGCTGGTGAATTGGAGTGTATTTTGTGCGAATACCCTTACGGTGGGAGCCAATACAAGCGCACCCACCAGGATTATTTTCATGGATTTTGGTTTTTGTTTGGCCGGTTGTTTTCACCCAGAAATCAGAGAGGCGCACACCCGTGCTCCTCCCAGAGGCACCCGCCAAGGCGCCCGACAGAAAAAACACAAGGTGGCGCCCATTGGGCGTGCCTTGGCTCTTTCTGTCTTAAAACTTTGGCGGGTTTTCTGGGAGATTGTGTAGCAGCCAATGCTACGCAAAATTTGATTTGTTAAAGAACTGGTGAAGGTTTAGCGGATTGCCAAAGAAATGCAAGTGACGATTTGGCTTCAATGGCGGAAACGTTTTAGAGCCTGCACCAAAGCCGCCGCTTCCGCCGGCGTGCCGATGGTGATGCGGAGATATTTCTTCAACTCCGGCGCACTGAACCAGCGCACGAGAATTTTTTCTCCGCGCAACTTTCGCAGCCAGTCCTCCGCCGGGAACAACGGCGGCTGCGCCAGGATAAAATTCGTCTGGCTCGGCAGCACGCGAAAATCCAGCGCCGTGAGCGCGCGGGCCAGCCTTTCACGCGTCGCGATGATTTTCTGAAAATTGGCGCGGTAATAATCCAGATCGTCCAGCGTCGCCTCGGCGGCGATCTGGCCGAGGCCGTTGACATTGTAGCTGTCGCGGATTTTATCCAGCGCCGCGATAAGTTCGGCGTTGCCGACAAAATAGCCGACGCGCTGGAAGCACAGCGAATACGCCTTGGAAAACGTCCGCGCCACGAGCACGTTCGGAAATTTCAGCGCCAGCCGCAGCGCATTTTCATCGGCGAAATCAACATAGGCCTCGTCCAAAACCACGACGCCTTTTTGCGCGCGGCAAAGCTTTTCCAGTTCCGCCGTCGCGCAGCCGCGCCCGCTCGGCGCATTCGGCGTCGTCACAAACGTCAGCGCCGCGGAGAAGTTCCACTGCCGGCCGCGCTGCAATTCCGCAACGCCCGGCAGACCAAAATCCAATTTGAGCGGCATCGCATTTTTCGCCGCGCCATGAATGTCCGCCAGCACCGGATACAGCGAATAGCTCGGCGTGAAATACTGCACCGTCGCCCTGGCGCGGTCGGCCTGTTTGCCGAAGATGGCGTTCAAGCCCTTGCGCGGCTCGACGAACGCCCGCACCGCCAGCGCCAGCACTTCATCCGAGCCGTTGCCGCCGATGATGTTTTCCGCGCGGCAGCCGTGCAGTCGCGCCAGTTTTTCGCGCAACATCTGCGCCGTCGGATTCGGATACAGCCGCAGCCGCCCATCCACCGCCGCCTGAACCGCCGCCAGCACTTTCGGCGACGGCGGATACGGATTCTCGTTGGTGTTGAGCTTGATCAGCCCTTTGATCTTTGGCTGCTCACCCGGCACATACGCATGCAACTCCCGCACGAGCGGGCGGATCATTTGTTTTGGGCCGCGTGGAATCATGTGTCCGTCATTACAGGCGAAAACGGGCGGAATGTCGAGCGCCCGTCTGGTTCGGGCTTATTGCGATTGATTCGCCTGCTCCAGCAATTGCTGTTCTTCCGGCAACAAATGGCCCTGGGTCCGGGCGATCTGGAGATAGGTTGTGGCGTAGGGGTTGTGCGTGGCCGCGAGCAGGACACCGTAATACAGCGCTATGGACGGGCGTTCGAGCTGCGCCGGCTTGAATTTTTGCAGCACGGCGAGACCGTCCTTATCACGATCCTGCATATGCAGTGCAAAGGCGTAAGTGGAAGCCACGTCCGGATTGTTCGTTGACCGGGCATAGGCTTCCGCCGCCCATTTGCCGGCCTGGGTGAGATTGGTTTTCAGCAACAGCGACGTGGCCGCCAGATTATTTTCGTAGCCAGGCTGGGTGGGAAAAAGGTGAAACAAGCGGGCATAAAGCTGGTGCAAGGCCTCCGTTTTGCCGGCGGAAAAATAGAGCTGCGCCAGCGCCTGCTGCGCCCAGTTTTCCCCGGGAAAGTTTTTGACAATCCGCTCGAGCAAATCCTCCTGTTCGCGCGGCAGCTTCCATTGTTCCGTCAGGCCGAGCAAGGTGGTCAAGGCTCCGAAATGGTCGCCGGCCCCGGTCACGGCCGCGCTCCAGTTGCTGTGGGCCATCTGCGTCTTGCCCAATTGCGAACAGGCCCGGGACAGCAGCGCCAGCCGCAGAAATTCCGAATCCGCCCAGTTGCCCTGTGAGGCGAAATCCCGCAGCGCCGGCCAGTCGCCGCCTTCCATATAACCATCCGCCAGCGCCAGCCGGACGGGTAGCTGGTCTTGGACACTGGCGGGCAAAACCGCCAGCCACTTGAGACTCCCGGCCAGCAAATTATTTGCCTGCATCCACTCGGCCACTTGCGCCACGGCGGGCGCATTGGTGGCGACCGATTGCTGCACGGCCTGCAACCGGGCGGCGAAATCGCCGCTTTTCAATTGCTGCAAAATGTCCAGTTGCTGCAACCGATCCGCCAGGCTGGCCTGCGGGCTGGCCAGCAGTTCGGTGGAATACTCATTTGCCGCCGCAACGTCCTTCTTGGCCAGCCGGTCCACCACCAAGGCCCGCAATGCGGCCGCTCCAAGATTCGGATCCATCCGCATTTTTTCCAGCAACGCACGGGACGCGGCCGCCTTCGTCTCGTTGGTCATGCCCAGCCGGAGAACGGCCAGATTTAGTTCGAAGAGCTGGTTGGTCGGTTCCAGCCGCGCAGCGGTTTCAAAGTGGGCTTCCGCATCCGCCAACCGGTGCGTGCTCACGGCCAGGCTTGCGGCGACTATCTGATAATCGGGCAGATTGGTGGCGGTGGCGGCCAGTTCAAGCAGGATTTGCGACGTGAGCGTATATGGCGGGCCTTCGTAGCGCAATCCCGCCGACGCCAGCTGCAGTTTGTCTTCAATCGTCGGTTCGATTTCCACAATATGCTTCCGCCAGTCCAATGCGGCCGGCGAGCGGGAGCGGTCGGCGAGCGCGGCCATGACGCGGCTGGCGGGCACGTTGTTGGGATTGAGCAGCAGCGTCTCGCGGGCGCTCAACGTGGCGCTGGCATAATCGCCTTTGACCAGAAAGGCCTGGGCTTGCGCCTGATCACGTTTTTCCTTGAAGTGATGGTAGACGGATCGGCCAAACAAATCCGTCACGGCCAGCAGCAGCAGAAAAGCGGCAAGCCCCACCACCCAAATCCGGACTCGCTTGGTCATGAACGGAGCGGTCCAAAAGCGCTTGATATCGTCGGCAAAAGTGGTGGCCACCAGCCGCGGAACATAAATGATCGCCGCTCCCAAATTCTGGAATAGATTTTTTACAAACCGGCTTTTATCGGCCTTGAAACTGGCGGCCAGCCGCTGCGGAATGGCGGCGATCTCCGCCGCCCAAAGCCCGAAACGCCATTTCCAAAAACGCCTTTTATCTGCGGCAAAAAATTTGGCCACTTGCGACGGAACAGTGGCGATCTCCGCCAGCCAGAGCCGAAAACGCTCTTTCAGCAACCGGCTGGTCCACAAACGTCTTAAATCTGATTCCAAACTGTCGGCCAGCAGCCGCGGAACGTAGGTGATCGCGGCCACCAAATTCCGAAATAGCTTTTTCAGAAACCGGCCTTTTTGGGAGCGTCTTTTTCCCGCGTCAAAACTCTTGTTTTCCTCATCCATTGCGGGAGAGCATGGCAGACCGGCGGCAAGGTTCAAAGTTGATTTTCCAAAATCTCGGCCCTCATCCCCGCAAAAATCTGCGGCTTGAATCAACCTTGACGGAGGTTCACGCCGATGATGGGTTCCGCCCCTTAAACGCCGTCGCGCGCACGTCGCCTTCTTTGATGATGGCGTTCATCGGCACTTCAATCGCCGTCTGCCGGCCCAGAAAATCCATCAGCACCACGACGCGTTCCCGGCCGGGCATGACGCGCGAAACCACGGCAAGCAGTCCGCGCATGGCGCCCTCGGCCAGCTCCACCTCGTCGCCCGGCCGCAGCTCGGCGGAGACGGTGTGCAACTCGGCCGTCCCGAAGGCCGCCTGCAATTCCGCGATGACGTCGGCGGGGATCACCGGCCAGCGTTCGCCGAAATGCACGACGTTGCTGACGCCGCGCGCGGCCTGCACCCGCCGCAAAGAATTTTCCCAGTCAAAACGCGCGAAGAGATAATTCGGAAACAGCGCCTCGGTCACCCAGGCCATGCCCTGCCGGGTCGCCCGCTTGAAACGGATGCGCGGCAGGAAGACCTCGACGCCCTCCATTTTTTTGAGGTGCGCCGCCGCGATGTGTTCGTGCTTGGGCTGGGAACGCAGGCAGAACCAGCTTCCGATGACGGTCATAGGATTGAGTGTTGCAAAAATATGGAACGGAGCGCGGGCTTCAGCCCGCTTCAATGATCCTCTGGCAAAGTGCTGATAACAACGGCCCGCTTTCGTGGCGCACCCGGCGGCGCCGGAAACGCCGCGCTTCAGATTCGCGCAGGATGCCTGACACCAAAGGGCCGGTAAATCAAAATATGACCACGGTTCCTCGGCCGGGCCGCCGCTGGAAAAGCATTGGTTTCGGTTCGCGCCTGCTTTATTATCCGCGCTGATGGCGGTTCAAAACCTCATTGTCAAAATTCAGAAACGGAACCGCGCGCTGGTGAAGTTCGATCCGGCGCGCCTCTGGAATGCGATTTTTCGCGCGGCGGAATCCATCGGCGGCTTTCATCGTGATTTTTTGCCGGGCATCAACGGCCCCATTTTCGCCGCGCACCAGACGGAAGAAAGCATCGCCACGTTTCTCGCCGACGCGGCCATTGTCTGCCTGAATGCCGACCCGCATCATCTCATCTCCAATTTTCCGCCGACGATTGAGACGATCCAGGACGAGGTGCTGCACGCGCTGCGCAGCTACGGTTTTCAGCACACCGCCGACGCGTATGAATGTTACCGCTGGGGCCGGCACTGGCTGCGCGAGGGCGCGCTCACGCCGGCGCAGTTCGTGGGCAACGGCTTTCCGCACGACCGCATGTGGCAGACGCTGGAGGCCAACCGCAAACTCGGGGTGGACTCGGTGGCGGCCCTCAATGAAACCGTCCGCAGCGGACGCATGAAGGAAGTCATTGACGCGTCGCTGGCGGCTTATGAGGCGTCGCTGGACGCGGCGGCGGAAAAAGTCCTGGCGCGGCGCAACCAGATTGATCCGCTGCGCATGATCTGGATCAGCGGGCCGAGTTCCTCCGGCAAAACCACCACCACCGTCAAGCTCACGCAGCGGCTGGAGCAGCACGGCCTGAAATTTTTGATGCTGAACCTGGACGACTATTTCTGGTCGCTCGTCGAGCATCCGACCGACTGGATCAACGACCGCAATTTCGAGACGCCCGAGGCGCTGGACTTTCAACTGCTCAACCAGCACCTGCGCGACCTGCTCGAAGGCCGGACAATCGAGAAACCCATTTACAGTTTCAAGGAAGGCCGGCGGCTCGGTTCCAAGCCGGTGAAACTGGAGCGCGGGCAGATTTTATTGCTCGACTGCCTGCACGGATTTTATCCGCCCATCACCGAGGGCATCAGCGCGGCCTCGCAATTCCGGCTGTTCATCGAAACGCAAAACGTGCTTTACGAAGGCGATGGCAGCTCGAAAAAACTGACGCATTTCACCGACGTGCGGCTCATCCGGCGGATGCTCCGCGACGTGCAGCATCGCAACCACAGCGCCCTCGGCACCCTCCTGCACTGGCACTACGTCCGCGCCGGCGAACTCTTCAGCATCATCCCGCTCATGGGCCTTGCCGACCACATCGTCAACGGCGGATTTCCCTTCGACCTGCCCGCGCTCAAGCCGTTCTTCAGCGGCGAGAAAAGCATTTTGCCCCAGCCGGAGGCGTTGGCGAACTACGGCGGTTTTCTCGACGCGCGCATCCGCTACGAACGCGTAAAGGCGCTGCTCGAATCCGTCAACGGCTTCACGCCCGCGCAGGTGGCCGACGCCAGTTTCATTCCCGGCGACGCCGTCATCCGGGAATTTGTCGGCGGCAGCACCATCCAGATTCCGCACAACGAATAAGCGCAGCGGCTTTGGGCAGAAAGCCGGATTATTCCTTTCCAAAGCCTGGCGACGGTCGGCCGGCACGCCGCCACGGGAAGCCGGAAATTTTATTTTTTCAAGCCGAGCGCCCATTCGATGCCGCCGAGAATATGCGCCTGATACATTTTGCTGATTTCAACCGAATTTTTCCGGTCCTTCATGTCCGGGTCGGCGTCAATGAGGTCTTCGCGATGGCCGAGCGACGTGTAAAAAACTTTTCCCGCACCGTAATTTTTGCACCAAGAGACCGCAAAATGTCCCGGCGCACCGGTTTCAGGATGCTTGTCTAGAATTAGCAAGTCGTGAACTTTCGCCGAATCGTAATTCTTGAACTGATAAATTTCTTCCTGCTTGATCGTCCAGACTTTCGGCAGTGATGCCGTCGCCGGATTTTGCGGGTCTTGATTCAGGCAATCCACGCTGACCTGCCGTCCGTGATGCTGGAACTCGCCGCCGAGCATGTCAATGTAGCCGGGCCAGCCGTGAAACGTGTCGCTCGCCGCGTGAATGCCGATGAACGCGTGGCCGGCCTTGATCCAGTCGAGAAATCCCTGTTTGTCAGGAATCGGCAGATCGCCCGTCGTGCTGGCAAAAATCACGCCGTCGTAATTTTTCAAATTCTCCGGCGACAATTTTTGCAGCACGTTTTTCAAACTTTCTTGCCAGGCGGCTTCGGTGGCTTTGTCGGCATCGCTGGCGTCGGCTTTCAATGGCGGCGTAAATCCAGATTCAAGATGTCCCGGCGGTTGCTCCACGAAATCCACCGTGAACTCGCCGCTGCTCTGCGCGAGTTGGGACAGAATTTTTTCCAGTGTCGGAATCGAGCTGTGCCGGAAGCCGGTCGTCGTGGTGACGACGAGAACCCGTTTGGGCGCGGCGTGAAGTGAAGTCACCGCCAGCGCGGCAACCAGAAGGGTGATAATTTTTTTCATTTTTAATTTTGAATTTTTAATTTGTTCTCACGGATCGTTGACCACCGGAATGGGCCGCACCCAGATGTTGCGGAAGGAAACAGAGTTGTTGTGATATTGCAGCGCCAGCGGCAGTTCCCCGGCGTGGGCCGAGTAGCTGCCCAACGAACGCCAGTTGCTGGCGCCGCGATATGCCTGGTGATTTTGAATCACGACGCCGTTCAAAATGACGGTCACATAGGCGGGTGACGTCACCTTGCCGTCGGCATCAAAGCGCGGCGCGGTGAAGGCGATGTCGTAAGTGGACCATTCGCCGGGCGGCTTGCAGGCATTCGCAAGCGGCGGATGCTGGCCATAAATCGCGCCGGTCATGCCGTCGGCATAGGTTTTAGCGTCATAGCAATCGAGCACTTGAACCTCGTAAAGCCCCATGAAATAAACGCCGCTGTTGCCGCGATCCTGGCCGGTGCGATTGGATGACAAAACCGGCTCGCGAAATTCCAGATGCAACTGGATGTCGCCAAATTTTTGCTTCGTCTGGATGTCGCTCTTGGCGGAAACCATCACGCCATCTTCCACCGTCCACGGCGGCGGATTGCCATTGCGTTCGGTCCATTGGGAAAGGTCTTTGCCGTCGAACAAAACAATCGCGTCACTCGGCGGCGCGGCGTTCTGGCTGAAGGTCGCGCCGGGCGTCACGACCGGCGGCTGCGGCCGCGCCGGATCGTGGACATGCCACTGGCTGCCCGGTTCCAGCGGCGTGTCTTGAAAACCTTCGACGCCGTCAATGGTGAGTTCAGGAATCCGCTCGTTGCCGATCTTGATATAATTAGTGGTAATCGTCGGATCCGCCTGGGCACGGATGCTGACCAAGACGGTAATGAGCAGGATAGAGAGGATTGTTTTTTTCATTTTCATTTTGATTTTAGTTTTTCGGAAAGTTGATTATCAGCCGTTGGACGCGGCGGACTTCATGGCGGTTAATTTTTTTTGGGCAGCGCGGTCCACGCGCCTTGGTGCTTGCCGCTTTCAACACAGGTTTCAATGAATGCGAGGCCGGTCCAGCCGTCCTCGACGTTGGCGTATTTGCTGCCGTCGCAGGAAAATTTTTCGCCGGCCTTCCATTTGCGCACGTCGGCCTCGAAACAGCGGTGCAGCCGCGCATACGCGTCGTGAAACGCTTCCGGGTGGCCGGAAGGAATCGTCGGCTCGGCCATCAGGTCGGCGGGCAAATTCTGCGGCAGAAAACCATCGCCGCCCGTCACCGCGCCGCGCCAATAAACGCGGTCGGGCTGGTTCGGCAAATAGATCGTGAGGCTTTCCGGTTCTTCCTGCCGCCAATGGAGCGAGCCTTTGGTGCCGGCGACGACGATGCCAAGGTCGTTTTTGGAGCCGATGCAGATTTGCGACGCGCGCACGAGCGCCTTGCCGCCGTTGCTCAATTTGCAATAGATGGTGAAATGATCGTCGAGCTGCCGGCCTTCGACGAACGTTTCCAACTGCGCGGAAACGTCCGTGACATTCAGGCCGGTGACGTAGCGCAGTTGCATCAGCGCGTGCGTGCCGATGTCGCCGCCGCAGCCGGAACCGCCCGCGCGTTTGGGGTCCACGCGCCAGGTCGCCTGCTGCAGGCCGGTCGCTTCAATCTTGGTCGCCAGCCAGCCTTGCAGATAAAAACTGTCCACCCAGCGCACGTCGCCGAGCAGTCCGCTGGTGACGATGTAACGCGCGAACCGGCTCGTCCAATGGCCGAGATAAGTGTGCGCCACGCCAAACGGGACATTGAGCGCGTGCGCGGTCTTCACCAGTTCGTCGGCCTCGGTCAGATTCAGGCACAACGGCTTTTCGCAGAACACCGCGATGCCGGCTTTCATCGCCTTCATCGCCGGATCGAAATGCACGAAGTTCGGCGTGACGATGAGGATGTAATCCAGCTTTTCGGCTTCGGGCAGCGTCTTGTTCGCCGCGATCATTTCATCATACGAGCCGTAGCCTTTGATCGGGTAAGGCCAGTTGGCGGCTTCTTCCAGCGCGATTTTCGGATCGGGAAACAGCGCGCCCGCGACCACGCGGCGGGTGCCGTCAAAGTGAATGGCTTTTTGATGCGGATGGACGATGAACGCGCCTTTGCCGCCGCCCACCAATCCGACGTTGAGAGGTCTGTTAGACATATTTTTTTGGAGACACGACAATCTAGGCAAACCGGCGTGAGGAGACAAGCCGCGAGTTTTGCGGACGCGCTGCCGGGCGCCGCCGCGCGCCCCGGAAACGCAGCGGCGCGTCGGCCGACCGCCGCAAACCTATCCACATTTTTTTCAGATGGCGGCGCTCTGCCGGCACGCCGTTACGGACGAAATGCTGCAAAACAATCCGGCATCGCGGGCAATCAAGGCTCCACCGGTTTCAGTGACGCGAGCCAGCGCTCATGCTGCGGGTGCTTCACCCAGCGCCGGATGGGCACTCGTGCCTGCAAACCGTTTCGCATCTTGACCATCTTGACCTTGTATTTGTGCCGGTGACACAGCAGCGCGGCATGACCATACGTCACTCCCAGTTCCCGCGCCACGGCGGAGACGGTGAGCAGCGGGGGCAGGCTTTTTATCCGCTTCCGCCAGTAAAAATGTTTCGCGGCGGACGCACCGATGAACTCATAATCTGCCAGCTTCCCATACCTATACACCCCCACCGCCGTGATCCCCAAGTGCGCCGCCGCTGCCTCGGCCGAAAGCCCTGGTGGCAGCCTCCGCATTTGTTCAAGCCGGCGTTGCGTGCGCTGCGTGTGCCCGTTGATCTTGGTGATTTTATACCGTTTCCGCTGAAACTGCACCGCCGCCCGGCCGACTCCCAGCATCCGCGCGATCTCGGCGTCGGTCTTGTCCAGGTTCCGGCGGATGATTTCGAGCCGCTGAACGGTCAGGGCGCGCTGCCACTTGAGTCTCGGTTTGGTTTGCATAGGCCGCCAATCATCTACCGCAATTTTTGCCGGGAGTTCAAGCATTATTCCATCGCGGATGAGGTGGACCCGAAATTGGCTTTCCAAGTCCGCCAAAATATGGCGTCCCAAATCTTGCTGTTCACTGACGTGAAATCATGGTCACAACCACGCAAGTTTTTTTAGTCACGGATGCAACACGGATTCAGACACGAATTAAATTGGTTGTAATTGACGTCAAAGTTCTTTGCCCCTCGGTTCATCTGTGTTTGTCTATGGTTAAATTATTTCTTTTTTGAAAACGCCGCGTCGAACGCTGCCTGGTTCGGCGTGAAATCCAGTTTGCGGACAAAGGCGCAGCTTTCCGTCGCGCCATGCACGCGGTCCATCCGGCCATCCTCCCATTCCACCGAGAGCGGGCCGCGATAACCGACGTCGTTCAGCGCGACGATGATGTCTTCAAAATTGATGTCGCCGTGGCCGAGCGAACGAAAATCCCAATAGCGTCGCGCGTCCGTGAAATCCGTGTGGCCGCCAAAAACGCCGACGGTGCCATCGCCGTGACCCCACCACGCATCCTTCATGTGCGCGTGAAAAATGCGGCCGCCAAATTCGCGGATGAATTTCACATAACACACGCCTTGATAGCCGAGGTGCGACGGATCAAAATTAAAGCCGAAACGCGGATGATTTTTCACGGCGGCGAGCGCGCGTTTGGCGGACGCGATGTCAAACGCGATTTCCGTGGGATGCACTTCGAGCGCGAAATTGACATTTTCTTTTTCAAACACGTCGAGGATCGGCAACCAGCGTTTGGCAAAATCGGCAAAACCTTGGTTCCAAAAATCCTGGCTCGTGGGCGGAAATCCGTAAATGGAATGCCAGATGGATGAGCCGGTAAAACCATTGACGATGGCACCCGCATTTTTTTGGGCACCGGGCTTGGCATTGAAAAATTTTCGCGCGGCGCGCGCGGTGGCTTTCATTTTTTCGGCGGCGCGCTGGCGGACATTTTCCGGTTTGCCATCGCCCCAAACGTCGGCGGGCAAAATCGCTTTATGCCGTTCATCAATCAAGTCGCACACGGCCTGGCCGACGAGATGATTGGAAATGGCGAAACAGTTCAGCCCATTTTTTTTGAGCAGCGCCCATTTATTTTTGACGTAATCTTTTTCCGCGAGCGCGCGGTCCACTTCAAAATGGTCGCCCCAGCAGGCGAGTTCCACGCCGTCGTAGCCCATTTTTTTGACGAGCGGGAGAAGTTTGGCGAGCGGGAGATCAGCCCATTGGCCGGTGAAAAGGGTGACGGGACGTGGCATAATCATAAATGAATTGGGTGCGGCCATGTTGCCAAGTCGCACCGGCACGTCAAGCGTCCAGCCAATATTTTACCGGCATGAATAAATTTATTCAGCGCCGCCGGCCATGCGACTGCCGCCGCGTTCGGACAAATTGAACAAAAAAGATTTTTACTGTTTCAAAAAAAAGCCTATGCTGGTTGAAACCGTGGCACCAAATTGCGCGCCAATCATTTTGATTTTGCCGGGGACGGCCAGCATTTTGGAAAATACTCAACGGTTTTTTACTGAAAAAAAACATGAATGACATGAAAAATGATTCCGGTGATGGCCGCGCCTGCCATTGCGATTATTCACTCGCTTTCTGGGTGCTGCGTCTGTGGCTGGGCGTCCGCGCATTGCTGGCGGGCATTGAAAAATTCGGGATTTATAAATCCGTGGCGATGCCCGTGCTCGACCCGACTACGGGCCAGCCGGACGCGAGCGGCGTGATGATCAATGTGAATGTGAAAAATTATGCGCTGGCCAATTATTCCGGCGTGCCCGGCGCGCTCAAGGATAAATTCACGCACGAACCGTTGCTGCCGCATTTTGCGCTGAACGTGTTCGATCATATTTTGGGACCACTATTTATTTTGACGGGCATCATGCTGTTGATCGGTTTGGGCACGCGCATTTCACTATTTGTCCAAGCGTTGCTGTATCTTGCGTTGACGGTGGGACTGATTTTGCTGGATAAACCGGACGGCATTACTTATCTGGGCGTGCATGTCGCGCTGGTCGCCTTCGCGCTGGTGCTGGTGCAACACAACAAACTCGCGCTTCTCAAAAAATGGTAAAATCACTTCTCAACCGCCGCGAATTTATCGGCGCGACCGCCGCCGCCGGCGCTGGTTTATTGCTCACTTCGTGCAGCGAGGATTCGGATCAAAAACCGGCGGCAAAAAAATCTTCATTGAATGCCCTGAACGTCGCGCTCATCGGTTACGGCGCGGAAGGCGGTGTGCTGTCGGAATCCTTGATGAACATCATGAACACCGGCGCCATCAAAGTCGTCGCGCTGTGCGACATTTGGGAATACGCGCGCAAAAAAGGCAAAAACACTTACAAGGCCAACGGCTTTGAAGTGAACGATTACGAAAATTTTGAAGACTTGCTGGCGAAGGAAAAAGATTTGCAGGCGGTGGTCGTGGCCACGCCGGATTTTTGGCACGCGCCGATCACGAACACTTGCTTGAAAGCGGGCCTGCACGTCTATTGCGAAAAAATGATGAGCAACACCATTGAAGGCGCTCGCTCGATGGTGCAGACGATGCGCGAAACGGGAAAACTGTTGCAGATCGGCCATCAACGGCGCAGCAATCCGCGCTACATTTTTACATTGAACCGGCTGTTGCATCAGGCGAAATTTTGCGGAAATTTAACGGCGGCGCAGGCGCAATGGAATCGCGCCGTGGAACCAGATTTGGGCTGGCCAAAACATTCGGACATGACGTCGGAGCAACTGGCCAAATACGGATTCAAAACCATGCACCAGTTTCGGAATTGGCGCTGGTTCCGGGGATTGGGCGGCGGTCCGTTGTCGGATTTGGGCGCGCATCAAATTGATATTTTCAACTGGTGGCTGGGCGCGCCGCCGAAATCCGTCATGGCCAGCGGCGGCGTGGATTATTACAGCCCGGCGGACCATGAATGGTATGACAACGCGATGGTCATTTACGAATTTCCATCAACCAAGGGCATCGCGCGCGCATTTTATCAAGTGCAAACCACGACGAGCGCGGGCGGCGGTTATTTTGAAATGTTCATGGGCGACGACGGCACGATCAAAATGTCCGAAGACCCGTCCATCTGCGCCATTTATCGCGAAGCGCGCGCGACGGGCACGTCCTGGGATGATTTGATTCAAAAAGGTTATGTCGCCATCAAAGAAATGCCGGCCACGGACGCCGCGAAAGTGGACGTGCGTGAAACGGCGCAGCTCGCGCAATATGAAATTCCCGTCTTTTTCAACAAGCCGGTGCATCAGCCGCATTTGGAAAATTTTTTCAACTCCATTCGCGGCACGGCCAAATTGAATTGTCCGGGCGACGAAGCCTTCAGCAGCGAATACATCATTCACAAAGCCAACGAGTCCATTGCCGCGCAAGCCCGCATCGTCATTACTCCGGAAGAAGTCAAAGCCTGAACTGATTTGCCACATGAAAAAATTATTTTTGAAATTTTCCATTATCACGTCGTCCTTGCTCGTCGCCGCCACAGTTTTTGCGCAGGACAAAGTTCCGCTCAAAACGGACCTGCCGCCGCCGCTGTTCGTCGGCACGCCGGTGCCAATCAAAGTGCCCAATCTCGAACCCGAACAAACCGGCAAGCGGCCTGATTTCATGGTTCCCGCCGGCACCGTCAATTTGGCCAAAGATAAAAAAGTCACGGCCAGCGACAATGATCCGATCGTCGGCACTTTGGATTTGATTACCGATGGCGACAAGGCGGGCGACGAAGGTTCCTGGGTCGAACTGGGTCCCGGCAAACAATGGGTGCAGATTGACCTCGAAAAAGAAGCGGATATTTATGCCGTTCTCGTCTGGCATTATCATTCCCAGAAACGCGTTTATTTTGATGTCGTCGTGCAAGTGTCCGACGACCCGACGTTCGGCAAAGATGTGACGACTATTTTCAATACCGATGCGAACAATGAACTGGGACTCGGCGCAGGCAAAGACCGTCCCTACATTGAAACGTATCAAGGCAAATTGATTGATGCCAAAGGCGTCAAAGGCCGTTACGTGCGCCTTTACAGCAAAGGCAACACGACCAATAAATTGAACCAATACATCGAAGTCGAAGTGTGGGGCAAACCGGCGGCTTGAATTGGCATTGTATGAAAAAAATTTTCATACTTTTGTTCGCCGGCTTTTTTTTAATTTTTTCTGCATTTGCTGACGACTCTGCAGGCTCGTTAAATTTCCAAGGCGTCCCATTAAGGGATGCGCTGGTTGTTTATCAAAAAATGTCCGGGCTGGAATTGGATATTGACGTTCGTGTCAAGCGACTTAATTCATCCATAACCGTTCGCACGGAAAAGTCGCTCACAAAAAAAGAAGTGTTGAAGCTTTTGGAAACGACGTTTGCCAAACAAGCACAAATCGTCATCACGCAAACCGATGACAAGCACGCTTCCGTGAAGTTGAAGCAAACGCCGCCTTCGGTGCATTAAGCTGGTGGGAACTGTGACACCACCGTCAAAAATCCGCTGGGCCATTTTTCTCGCCCTCGCCTTCGTCGCGCTCGCCATCCGGCTCCCGCAACTCGGCAGCCGGCCGATGCACACCGATGAATCCATCAACGCCTACATCACCGGCCAGCTTCTCGCCGGCCAGGCATTTCATTACGATCCGCGCGATCGCCACGGACCGTCCCTGTTTGCGCTCGCCGAACCGTTGGCGAAATTGCAGGGCGCGAAAAATTTTTCCGACCTGACGGAATTTCAGTTGCGACTCGGCCCGGTAATTTTGGGCAGCGTCACCGTTTTATTATTTGGCGCTGGCGTGGAAATGTTCGGCTTCATCACCTGCCTCGTCGCCGCGCTGTTATTTGCCATCGCTCCCCTGCCCGTTTATTACAGCCGCTATTTTATCCATGAAACATTATTTGTCGCCGCGACGTTGGGTTTGATTTTGTCCGGCTGGCGAACGCTGCAAAAAAAATCTTTTGGCGCCGCCGCGCTCGCCGGATTTTGCGCCGCGCTCATGCTCGCCAGCAAGGAAACCGCCGTCATTCATTTTTTCGCGCTCGCCGTTGCGATAATGTGCGGCTGGTTTTTGAAACCGCGCGAAAAATTTCCGCCGCTGAAAATCATCGCCACGGCGTCCGGTGTTTTCGTGGCCACCGCCGTTTTATTATTCACCTGGTTCGGCCAGCATTGGTCGGTGTTTGCGGATTTACTCCGCGCCATTCCAAGTTTTGCCGCGCGCGCCGGCGGCGAAGGCCACGAAAAACCGTTCGACTATTATTTTCATTTGCTCGATCCGACGTTGATTTTATTCATCGTGGCGGCCGGCGGCATTTTTGCGGCAATTTGCGAAGTCGTCAGCGGCACATGCAAAACCACGTTGCTGCTGGCAATTTACGGAATCGTCATTTATCTGGTTTATTCCGCCATTCCTTACAAAACGCCGTGGCTGGCTTTAAATTTTTGGCTGCCGCTGGCGCTCCTGTGCGGCGCGGGCGTGGAAGCATTTTGGGAGCAGATCAAAGTTCCGTCCGGGCGTTGGATCGTGCTGATCGGCGGCGCATTTCTGCTGTCAATTTTAAGCGCGCAAACCAAAAAATTTGTTTTTGACGAACCGGCAGATGAAAAAAATCCTTACGCCTACGCGCACACGGGCGAAGACATTTTGCGTTTGCCCGTGCGATTGGAAGAACTGGCACGCCAAAATAAAATCGCCGATCCGCGCATCGCCGTGATCGCCGCCGACGCGTGGCCGCTGCCGTGGTATCTGCGGAAATTTTCGCAAGTCGGCTTCTGGCAGCCCGGCCAGGATCCGGGCGGCGCGGATTATTTCATCACTTCGACCGACGTGTCCGATCAACTGGCGGCGCGGTTGAAAAATTTTCGCCCGGAATTTTTTGGCGTGCGGCCCAATGTTTTAATTATTTTGTGGCTGCCGACGACTCCCTGAATTTTTTGCCAAAAAAAATTGCGCATTGGAAACAATTCGATCATGAGCGAAATTCACGTTTTCAATCATCACGCGATGGCGACGCATTTTCAAGTGCGGCTCGCGGGCGAGGAAAAAACGTATGCCGCGCAAACGGCGCAGGCCGCGTTTGCGCTGACCGATGTTTTGGAAGCGCGCTTGAGCCGTTTTCGTGCCGGCAGTGACATTTGTCAAATGATGCAACTGGCGCCGGGAGAAAAATTGCGCTTGAGCGAACCGACGCGGGCGTGCCTGGAAATCGCAAAAAAAATGGAACTGGCCACGCGCGGCGCTTTTTCCATCGCCGCCAGCGCGTTAAAAACCCAATCTGCCGCGCCGCAATGGACTTTGCTCAAGGAAGAGTTTTCCATTCGTTGTGATCGTGGCCGACTTGAATTTGATCTCGGTGCCATCGGCAAAGGTTTTGCGCTCGACCGCATGGCGGATGTCTTGCGCGAATGGGGTTGCAAAACATTTTTGCTCGTGGCCGGCGGCAGCAGTATTCTCGCCGGCGATGCGCCAGCGGGAACGGACGGCTGGTCCTGCGGTTTGGGCGATGACAATTCTGCGCGCCGTTATTGGCTGAAAAATAATTCGTTGAGCGGCTCCGGTTTGGCGGTGAAAGGAAACCATGTTTTGGACCCGCGCACCGGCCTTCCGGCGCAGCGTCAGCAACGCGCGTGGGCTTTGTGCGACACGGCGGCGGAGTCGGATGCGCTTTCGACCGCGTGCATGGTTTTGTCGGAGACAGAAATTAAAACGGTGCTGTCCGCCAACCAAAATTGGCTCGTTTTTTTGGAAGCGCAAAATGACATCGTCGTTTCAGGTTCGCGGGCGATGCCGTCCGCCGCTTAAAAAAATGATGAAAATTTTACGTTTTTTTTGTTTTATCTCCGCCCGTGTCCGCGTAGAATTTTTTTATGAAACCACACCGCAAGCCTATCGTCGGCGCTTTGAGCCGCCGGAATTTTATCAAGACCACCACGCTCGCCACGGGCGCGGTTGCGTTTGGCGTGCCGACGCTGTTGCGTGCGGCGAATCTGAACAGCAAATTGAACATTGCCGTCATCGGTGCTGGCAAAGGTGGCAAAGGCGAGAGCGATACGAATTGCTGCGACAGCGAAAACATTGTCGCGCTATGCGACGTGGATTCGGCACGTTGCGCCGAGCCGCTGAAAAGATATCCCGGAGCGAAATTCTACCAGGATTATCGCAAGATGTTCGATGAAATGGCCAGTGGCATTGACGCGGTGGATGTTGCCACCCCCGATCATTTTCACGCGATTGCGGCTTCCGCAGCGATGGCGCATGGCAAACACGTTTATTGCCAGAAGCCGCTGACGCAGACGATTTACGAGGCGCGCTACCTGCGGAACATGGCGAAAAAAAGCGGTCTCGTTACGCAGATGGGCAATCAGGGCAGCTCGGCGGATGGCTTGCGGCGCGCGGTTGAATGCATCCAAGCCGGCATCATCGGTCAAGTGCATCAGGTGCATGTCTGGACCAACCGTCCGATCTGGCCGCAGGGCATGGGCCGGCCCGATGGCGAAGACGCAGTGCCGGATTCACTCGACTGGAACACTTGGATCGGCCCGGCACCGATGCGGCCTTACAAGAAAAATGCCACGATCAATGGAATTGATTTAAAAAATGTCTATCAGCCATTCAACTGGCGGGGCTGGCTGGACTTCGGCACGGGCGCACTGGGCGACATGGCTTGTCACACGGTCAACATGCCTTTCCGCTCGCTACAGTTTGGCTATCCCTCGGAGATCGAGGCGATTCCTTTTAGCCCCATGAATACCGAGACTTATCCCATCGGTTCAAAAATCCGTTTTGAATTTCCTGCGCGGAAAATTTCCACTCCCGCCGCGCACAAAACCTTCTTCCATAAGCACGACACCATGGCCTTCGACCCGGTCACGCTCTGGTGGTATGATGGCGGCAAGCCGCTGGCCGACAATCCGACCCGGCATGATGGCAGCAACAAGCCGCCGCAGGATGTCACCGCCGACATCGTGGAGTTTCAAGGCGAGATGCCCGGCAGCGGCTGCCTGCTCGTCGGTGACAAAGGCAAGATTTTTTCACCGGACGATTACGGCGAACAGTTTTTCATCAAGCAAAACGACGACAAAAAGTTCGTCCATTACAAAAAGTATCCGGCGGTGGAAAGCATTCCGCAGACCATTCCGCGCAACGGGTTCAAAGGCGACAATGACCGCAAGCATCATCAGGAATGGATCGCGGCCATCAAGGCGGGCAATCCGGAATTGTGCTACTCGCGTTTTGCCATCAGCGCACAGCTTGTGGAAATCATGCTGCTGGGCTGCGTCTCGCTGCACGTCGGCAAAAAAATCGAATGGGACGGACCCAAAATGGTCGCCAAAAACTGCCCCGAAGCCGCGCCGTTCATCAAGCGCGAAGACCGCGCTCCGTGGGCGCTGGCTTAAAATTGGAAAACGCGGGCGAACAAAATCAAATAAAAAGCGGCGGATTTTTCCGCCGCTTTTTTTGTTGCCCAGCGCGGGATAATTTGCCGCGCCCGTAATGACGCACCGCTATTTTAACATTTGATTCGAATCCAGTTTCACCGGCCGATAGCCACCCTTGCTTTTGAAATAAAACAGCAATGCCAGATAGCAAAGAAACGTGAACACGGGGAACAATGCCATTTTGCCGAGCGCGCTGAACTGCGCTTTCGTAGTCGCGCTGGCCAAATCATTCTGTGCCGTGGGGTCGCTAACGCCGGCGCTTTTTAGCGGATCAATCGCCTGGTAAGCACCAAGCAAATAATTTTTTTGCACGGTCACGGTTTGATACAGCGCGGGATTTTTAGCTTCCAATTGTTGCGTCGCGGATGATTCCTGCAAATAGCCGATGAACGGCGCGCCGAGAATTCCCACCGCGAGCATTCCAATTCCGCCGACGGCATTGAGCGTAAGCGCGCCGCCGCGCGGGCATTGTTCGGAAGTCAGACCGAGAATCGTCGGCCAGAAAAATGTGATGCCAACGCCGAAAAGTGTCGCCGCCGCAAAAATCACCGGCATACCCGCGCCGGCGGTTTTTGAAAGCGCGAACAAGCCGAGCACCGCGAGCGCGGAACAAGCGGCGAGCAGTCCCACCGGCGAAAGTTTATGCACGAGCGGCCCGGCGCAAAATCGCAAAACCATCATAATGGCCGAGGTATAGACGAGCACCCAGACGGAATTATGTCCGGCTGCTTTCATGGGCGTTTCCATGAGCGAACTGATCCAACTGTTCGTGCCGAGTTCGGTGATCGCCTGTGGAATCATGATGATGATGAGCATGGCCAGAATCCCGCGCCCAAAAGATTTTGTGACGACGGCAAAAATAATTACGACCGCGCCCGTCAAGCCCCAAACCAAGGCGTTGCTCCAATTAAAAACCTGTCCGAGTTGCGCAAAAACCAAGCCGAAGCCGACAAACGCGCCGAACGCACCGAGTTCTTTGAGCATCGCAAGATAGCTGATGCCGGCTTGTTCGCGTTCACTTTTCGGAAATCGCAAACTGGCGAGAATAAAAAAGAAAATAAAAGCGGGAATTAAAATTAATCCGAGCGTAATGCGCCAATCAGGATTTTGCGCCAGCGCGATGGTGCAAAGTCCGCCCAGCACCAACCCGCCCGGCCAGCCCGCATGGAGGCGATTGAGCCATTTCGTTTTATCCAAATTAAACATGGTCGTCACGACCGGATTGGCAAACGCTTCAACGCTGCCATTTCCCAAACCCAAAATAATGCTGCCCCAATAAAGCATTTGATAACCGTGATGTTGCCCCGCGATCAACGCGTCGCCGCTCAAACCGTGGACGGCACTGTAAGCCGCAAATGCCAGCGCCGTGTAAATCAAATAACTGACGAATGAAAAAATCATCGCCACTTTGTAACCGATGCGGTCAATGAACAAACTGAAGACAATGATGCTCACGCCAAACGGCCAGATGCCCGCTCCCACCAGTTCGCCCACGCGAACTTTGTCCAGACCGAACGCGTCGGCAAACGGCGCGCCGGTGCATAAAATGATCCGGCTGATGAAGGCGTAACTCGTGGTGATGATTGCAATAAAGCAACCCCAGAAAAGAATTTTGTCGTGACGGTTGTTCATGAGTTTTGGAATTCCTGTAATGCTCCCGACCGGCGCGCCGATGTCAACGCCAAATTACAAAAAATTTTTGACCGTCAGTGCGGCCAGTCCGTCAGAACGTGGCCATTTCATGCCACAGGACTTTTCATCTTTAATCTGCTAGTTATGATAATACGCATCGCATAATGCCGAAATATCTCGCAACCTCCAAATCTCCGGTTTAATCGCCCAACCTATTTTCAACCGAATAAATGAAAACGATAGAAGGCAAATACCCGATCCTCATCGCAGTCTTGGCATTCCTATGGAGTGCCTGGGTTCCAGGTGCAAACGCCGATTCCTACTGGCAAGGTGGAACCAGCGATTTTAATCACCCGGCTTCGTGGAATCCGACCGGAGTGCCGGCCCAGGTGGTCAACGGTGTTACGGTAAATATTAATGCCGATAACGACAGCGGCTCGAACAATGTGTGTCTGATCCAACCCGGCGATCCCATTTGGAGTCCATGGGATGTTCGGGCTGGCGATGGGGCAAACGCATCCGGCGCGTTTTTGCAAACTGGCGACACCGTCAATATCGGCGGATGGTTCCGTCTGGCCGACAGCACGGGAAGCACTGGTTTCTACACCTTGAGCAATGGTGTGGTCAACTGCAACTTACAAGCACATGTTGGTGAGGTTGGAAATGGCGTGTTGGAAATTGACGGCGGCACATTTAATGTCGTGCAAGACCTCTTTTGCCTGGGCGACGGCGACTTCGGTCCCAGTCCATCCGGCATCCTCAAAGTGAATGGCGGCACGATCAACACTGCTGCCGGTGTTGAATTATGGCTCGGCGAAGGCCACAATGGCGGGATCGGCGGCACCGGAACCATGTTAATGACTGGCGGCTCCGTAAATATCGGCAGTTGGTTCGCCATCGGCCGCTTTGGTGGAATTGGCGACCTGGAAATGTCCGGCGGAGCCATCACCATGTCTGCCCCCAACAGCGGCAATATCACGGTGGCCACCACCCCCAGCACCGGCGTTGTCAATCAGAGCGGCGGCACGATTACTAATAAGGTCTCGCAAACTTGGATTGCAGAAAGTGGCGTGGGCGCCTGGAATCTAAGCGGCGGCGAGGATGTGTTCGATGTGGTTCATCTTACTCAAAATCCGGGCGCCCAAGGCACGTTCAATCTTAACGGCGGCGATCTCATCGCAACCGAAATCACCGATAACGGCGGCAATGGCACTTTTAATTTTAATGGCGGCACCCTTCATGCCAGCGCGGGCAGCGTTAATCTCATGCACAATATAAACGGCGGCGTTGCTGTGCGATCCGGCGGTGCCATCATAAATACCGAAGGTAACAACGTCACCGTCAATCAGTCATTAGTTGATGGTGGTGGCGGTCTGACCAAACTCGGTAACAGCACGCTGACGCTTGCCGGCAACTTGTTTTACTCCGGCGCAACCTTGGTCAGCAACGGCACACTAATGGCAACTGCCCCGGCCACCTTTGCTTCAACCACCTGCGCTGTCGCTGGCGGCGCGGCCTTTGGCGTGACCCTGGCCTCGGCCAACGCGCAGCTTTCCGTGCCAACGTTGTCACTTGCTGCCGCCGGCAGCGGATTCAGTTTCAACTTCGCCGGACTTGGCGGACAGCCCACCGCACCACTCCATGTGAATTCACTTTTAGTCAATGGCCCGGTAACGGTCAGCATTGCCGGGTTCAATTTTTCGACCGGCCAGTTTCCGCTCGTGCAATATAATTCCAAAACCGGCAACGGAAATTTCACGCTGGGTTCAATTCCTTCTGGAATGGCCGCGCAGTTGGTGACGAATGTGCCGAATAAGTCGCTTGACTTAGTCATCACCGCCGCGCCGGCTTCGTTGCCGTGGCAGCCAAAACAGGCGCCGTTGATGACCGATTGGGCGCAGCAGGTGAATCCTGCCAACGTCCTCGCGGAATATCCGCGACCGCAAATGGTGCGAACCAACTGGCTTAATTTGAATGGCGTCTGGCAGTTCCAGGCTGGCGCGACCAATGACCCTGTGCCAGCCGGGCAGAATCTATCCGGTGTCATTCTGGTCCCGTTTCCGATGGAATCGGCACTTTCAGGCGTCATGCAGTATTCCATGTTCTCCTGGTATCGCCGGACCTTTAACCTTCCTACCAATTGGACTGGCCAGCGCATCATCCTCCACTTGGACGCAGTGAACTGGCAGTCACAGGTCTATGTCAACGGCCAGAGTGTAGGGATGCACAAAGGAGGTTACGATCCATTCAGTTATGACATCACTCCTTATCTAACCAACAGCGGCCCGCAGGAGCTGATAGTGCGGGTTTATAGCCCGGAGGACAACGGCGGTCAGCCGCGCGGCAAACAGACGCTTTATCCGGGAGGAATCATGTATGCTTCGTCCTCCGGCATCTGGCAGCCGGCATGGTTGGAACCAGTTCCGGCCACCAGCATCGGCGGGGTTCATCTCGTGCCAGACATTGACCACCACCGCCTGCTCGTCAATGTCGGAGTCAGCGGGACGGCCAATGGTGTGACCGTGAACGCCGTCGCTTTTGATGGCACGAATCAGGTCGCGTCGGCCACGGGTTCGCCGGGAAATGATTTTTTTGTGAACATTCCGTCGCCTAAACTATGGTGTCCGACAAATCCATTCCTTTACGATTTGCAACTGTCACTCACCACTAACTCGACCCTCATTGACTTTGTCGCGAGTTATTTTGGGATGCGCAAGATCAGCATCGGCACCAACGACGGCTTCTTGAGAATCTTCCTGAACAACCAGTTCACGTTCGAGTTCGGCCCGCTGGACCAGGGCTTCTGGCCGGATGGCATTTACACCGCGCCCACGGATCTTGCGCTTATTGACTTCTGCATAATAAAGTGAACGTATTTAAGGGTATGCTGTCTGATCTTGCATGGGATTTCCCAAAGGACAAAAACGCGATTTTAACGCACTGCAACGCCGGCGGCTGAAAGC
>Ga0075522_10000088_pt1 | contig 54246 bp, 45 predicted proteins | sample NGEPerA_FD_74796 | JGI IMG/M metagenome (GOLD analysis project Ga0075522, IMG submission 74796) | Arctic peat soil microbial communities from the Barrow Environmental Observatory site, Barrow, Alaska, USA - NGEE PermafrostL2-A | ecosystem: Environmental > Terrestrial > Soil > Wetlands > Peat ... | reverse complement strand
TCACTGTGCCGATCGAACAGGGTGGTGGGCAAACCAGCTGCGGCTGGGTGCCCGTGGTGGTGTGTCTCTTTGAATGGCTGTGGTGGCGCCGATGATGATGCTTAGCCGGCTTGGCCCTGATCGCCCGGATTGCAGCGGAGGCCGGAGCTGATCCGCAGACCGGCGGCGGGCCGGGTGGGCCGATCACAGTGCCCGTCACAACGGTAGCTGTGCCCACTGTCCCGGTGGCTATCGTGCTCAGGGTGACTGCTGGACGATTCGCGAGCGCCGGCACCACGCCCACCGAGACACCACACATACAGACGAGGACCAGCCACCGCGCACGCATCTCAGAAATGTAGCGCGAACGAGCGCCCAGAATCACCGGACCCATCGCCCAAGCTCGCCTGATCTGGGCCGGGGAGGCAGGCTCAGATCCGCTCGGCGCTAAGCATCTGTCGTGATATCCCGACACCACATGCTTGTCGGACTATCCCGACACTGCTACAATGTCGGATTATGCTGGCAAATAACACGAGCAGCAGTTCGAGGGGTCCATTCCGGATCTACACCCCCGCCTCGCTCGGGGATGCGATCCGCCATTACAGGACCGCGGCGGGCTTGACGCAGGCGGAGCTGGCCGAGAAGACAGGGCTGCAGCGCAGCTACCTCTCTGAGCTCGAGGGTGGCAAGGAGACCGAGCAGCTGAAGCGGGCCTTCCGAATCCTGAGACAGCTTGGCGTACGCATGACGCTTGACGAGGCGGACTGGTAGTGGCCGATGAGCTGGCGGTCTGGTTGTACGGCGAGCGGGTGGCGGTCATCGACCGTCACCGTGGACGCCTTCGGCTCGCCTACACCGGCGAGGCGCTCCGACGGTATGCCTTGGGCACGCCGCTGCTTTCCCTGTCCATGGCCGTAGGGGACCGTCGATACACGCAGGGGATCGTGAGCCCGTTCCTCGACGGGCTGCTCCCCGAGGGTGAGTCGCGCAAGTCAATCGCCCGCGGCGTGGCCGTGCGCGCGGACGACACGTACGGTTTGATTCGCGAGCTCGGCCGTGACTGCGCCGGCGCGGTCGTCATCCAACCGGCTGACGATCCCCCTCCACCGCGGGCCACCACCCTGACCGCGGAAGCGCTGGGCCCGGAGGCGATCGAAGCGCTGGTCGAGGACCTGCGCAGCGCGCCGCTGGGTGCTGGTGGACGGGTCCGCATCTCGCTGGCCGGCGTCCAGGAGAAGCTCCTCCTGACGCGGATGCCGGATGGAAAATGGGGCCGCCCGGTGGACGGCACGCCGTCCACGCACATCCTCAAGCCCGAGATCGCCGCGTACCCAAGGACCGTCGAGAACGAGATCTTCTGTATGCGGATCGCGAAGAACCTCGGCCTCGATGTCGCGGCTGTCGAGACCACCGAGATCGCTAAACGCAAGCTGATCGTTGTCCAGCGGTACGACCGCACCGTCAACGCCGACGGTTCCGTCGAGCGCATCCATCAAGAGGACTTCTGCCAGGCGACGGGGATTGCCCCGGAGACGAAGTACGAGGAAGACGGCGGCCCGTCACTGCAGCGGATCGCCGGAATCTTGCAGTCTGTGGCGGCCGCGGATTCGCTGGAGCGGTTTCTGCAAGCGGTCACGTTGAATGTGCTGATTGGCAACGGGGACGCCCACGCCAAGAACTTCTCGTTGCTTCACCATGCATCCGGGGGGTTGACGCTCACGCCGTTATACGACCTGATGTGCACCCAGCACTACGGCGACGATCGTCTGGCGATGTACATCGACACCGTCCAGCGCACCAGCCGCGTGACGGCGGAGCGGATCGCGAACGAGGCCGTGCGGTGGGGAATGTCGCGCAAGCGCGCGACAGGGACGATCGGCGACGTTCTCGATAGAGCTCCCGCGGCTATTGCTGCGGCGCGCGACGAAACGGACGGAGTTCCGGACGAGATGGTTGCCACCATCGAGCGTCAACTGAACCAGTTGCGGACGGCGCAGTAGGGCGACCGTCAAAAGACTGGCCTGGAGAGGCAGAATGGGGTTTTGAACGTAATAAACCTAATGGTCTAGTATTCCGGTCACGTTATGCCTCGTCCGGAGCTCCACTCAACTGAGCACATCCTCGATGCAGCACGCGCGCTGGTCCTCGATCGCGGCGCGCGGGCGGCGACGGTCAACGGCATCGCCTCTACCAGCGGCGCACCGAAGGGGTCGATCTACCACCGGTTCGCAACGACCGGCGATCTGCTGGCGGCGATGTGGCTACGCGCGGTGCGGCGGGCGCAGAGGGGCACTCTCGACGCGATGGCGATCGACGATCCGGTCGAGGCGGCAGTCGCCGGTGGGCTGTCCGTCTACGACTTCGCACGCGCCGAGTCGGCGGACGCACGTCTGCTCGCCTCGCTGCGACGCGAGGACCTCTTCGACAGCGTGTCCGATCGAACGCTCCAGCGTGAACTGGGCGCGGCCAACGACGCGCTTCAGACCGCGCTCGTCGAGCTCACGATGCGCCTCCACGGCAGAGCCTCACGCGCGGCGGTCGAGCAAACAGCGTGCGCCGTCACCGACCTTCCACTCGGGGCGATCCGCCGGCACCTCGTGGCGGGCTCCGCGCTGCCGGCGGCGCTCCGGGATCAGCTCGAGGCCGCTATCCGGGCAGCGCTGGCGGTGGACAGGTCAAATGAGCCCAGCTAACCCGAAGGGAGACTCGGAGAGGGCGACGAGAGCTGGCTTGGCCCGTCGTGATCTGACGGAAAGCTGTACCTGACCGGCTTCGCGGTCATCGGTGAACGCGCCTACGAGGCGACCGCTCCTGGCGACCCGGGAGCCGGCCGCGTGTGCGAGGAAGACGAAAATCATGCCCTGCGTAGTGCGGCTGAGCGAACCGTTCAGGTTCGAGCGGGCCAGGGCTCCGGTGCACGTGCCCTGAGACCACACCTCAACCAGGGCGAAGCCGAGGCAGGACGGTTGGAGACTCATGCCGCCGGCGCGGGTGAGCCGTGGCGCGCCGCGATGCGGTCGTAGTTGAGTCGCATCAGCTCGATCACGTCGCGGATGTCATCGTCGTCGACGATCTTGCGGCCTCACCGGTGCATCGGCTGCGGCTGCCTCTCACTCGAGCGCTGCAAGCTCGCAAATCCCGAGGACCGCGCCGCCCGGCTCGGTCCCGGCCCGCGCTACTGGGTCGGGGACCGACTGGCGGCCTGAATCGCCTCGTCGCCCGCTTCGAGGAGCTCAACCTGCTCTCGGAGGTAACGGGGCGGCGACGGTCGTGAGTCTTTCGTTACGAGCCCTACCTGCGGCTGTTCGGCGAGCCGGCAGAGACATAGCCGAATCAGGGCCTTGGCATCGCTCGGCTGTCACCCGAGTGCGACGGCAACGGCGAAGAAGAACACTGCGAAGCCGGGGAGCGCCACCACGAACCCGCGGAGCATGGCGAGACTAGCCGCCGGCCCGTCGTGCGCGAGCGTGAACGCGGCAAGAACACTCGCGGCGACCGGGAACGGCGTCAGCACGCCGCTTACAGCTGGGCCGAGCGCCCCGGCGGCCGTGGTGAGCACGACCACGAGCACGGCGGTCGATCCAGCGCGGGCGTAGAGGTCCCAGGGCGGCGGCGACGAGAGGGCATAGGTCTGGTCGTTTTTCCTGAGGAACGCCCGCGCGAACAGTAGTGCCGCCAGGGCAGTCGCCAGCCCTGCGACCGGTGGAGCATCCCACCGCGATCCGCACGCCGCGACACCTACATAAGCAGCCCACCCGATCAGTAGCACAGCCGGCCAACGCATCAGTGGCGCTGCTGCTGCGAAAGCGACACAGAACGCACTGAGCGCGACGACCCCCAGCAGTGCGCCGCGCGCCACGCGCGCCGCGAACACCTCGCCGTGCTCAAGCGTGATCACCAACAAGATCGGGCCGGCCACCACCGGCAGCGCGATTAGCATGCCGCCCACCCGCGGCCCCCACCGTCGCGCGGCGAGCGTCACCGCAACAACCAACGCGGGCGCGAGCGCGACCTTCAGGACGAGCGTTCCCACGCGGGCAACCTACATCGCACCGACCACCCGAGCCATACCGCTTAGCTGTCGTCGATTAAAGACCTGTTTATTGTCCGCGCTGGACGACCGTCCGCCCCCCTGACGGGGAGCCCGCATCGTCTCTTGCTGATGCGGCGCACCCCTCGCGAGCGTGGTTCGCCGAGGCGACAACGAGCCATCTCACTGTACGATGAGACGTCCCGCCGACGTACTGAGCTGACCCGACAGCTCGGGCCGATCGACTCACATGGCGGACGAAACGCGCCGGCCACAGACGGATGCCCAGGTCATCCCAGGGGTGCTGAGCCAGCCTCATCCTCCGGCGCGGCGGCGGTAGGATGCGAAAGTCGCGCCGACGTAGCTCAGATGGCCAGAGCACTCGCTTCGTAAGCGAGGGGTCCGGGGTTCGACTCCCCGCGTCGGCTCTTATGGGATCGTGCGCTCCCACGCTTGCTGGAGACTCCCAATCCCTTTGGCGGGACCAGACCACAAGGGGTGCAACAGCGGTGTTACACTTGGCGTAGATGTCAACGGTCCATCCACGCATAGCGCTGACACGTGACCCTGAGCTCGACGACGCGCTGAAGGTTGGCGCGTCCGTGCTCGGCCCGTCGAAGCCGACGTCGCGTGTGGCGCGGGAGTTGATTCTCCGGGGCGCCAAGGACCTCCTCGCGAATCTCGGCTCGGAGCTCGACCGGTGGCTCAGCGAGTTGGGCGCTGCACCCGCGACGCGTTCCACCGGCGAGTTGCTTGCGGTCGCCGCGAGTCTGGGTGCGCCGGATCCGGAGAACCCGCGTCCTCTCTCTGACGCGCTCGCTGAGATGCGCGCCGAAGAAGATCGCTAGCGATCAGTGCCGGCTGAGCTCGTCTATGTGGATTCCTCGGCGTTCGTCAAGCTGGTGCTCCCCGAGCCCGAGACGCCCGCTCTGCTCGCGGCATTGGAGGGTGTCGAGCGACTGGTCGCCTCGGAGATCCTCGAGATCGAGGTGCAGCGCGCAACCCGCCGCGGCGGCGGTGACACTGCTGCCGCCCGTGTTCAGCTTGCCGCGGTGCGGCTGCTGCCGCTGAGCAGCGAGATACGCAAGCAGGCGTCTGAGCTAGACCCGCCCTCGGTGAGGTCGCTGGACGCGATCCATCTGGCCACAGCGCTCAGCCTCGGCGATCGACTCGATGGTCTCTACACCTACGACGAGCGAATGTCCCTCGCCGCGCGCGAAGCCGGGCTCGACGCGCGGGCGCCCGGTTAGCAGAAGCCTCGTGCGTAGCTGGCTCGACTGCCGCCAATCGTCCAAGGCAATAGCGTCGGCCCGATCGCGGACACTTCCGCTCTTGCTTGAGAGCGCTCACACCTGACTGCACCGCCACGGCATCGAGTTTCGATAGACAGTGGCCTATCGCGCCTGGCCGCCCAGCGTCTGGAGCAGAGACTCGCCGTGCTTCTCGCAGAACGCGGGGCCGATGCCGCGGATCTCGATCAGCTCCTCGACGCTCCCCGGGCGCCTGCGGAGAACCTCCTCGAGCACCGCGTTCGCGGCGACCGTGTAGGCCGGCTTCCCTTCCGCGCGCTCCCAGCGCCACGCCTTCAACTCTTCGAACTGGCCCTCGTCCACCGGCTCTCCGGCCGGCTCGTCGAGCGCCGATCCCGAGGAGCCCAGACCGGCGGTCGTGGTCGGTGAGCCGCCTGTGCCGTACGCACTCCCTCCGGCCGACCCGCGTCCGGCGCGCTCGCCGCGCCCGCGGCGCGCCTTCACCGGCGCCGCCTGCATCGCCCGCTCGAGCTCCGGGTCGGGGTCGCAGACGTCGCAGCAGCGCCCGTCCGGGGCGCCCGCCTGGGAGTCGCCGAAGTGGTCGAGGATCTGGCGGCGGCGGCACCTCTCGCCGCTCGCCATGTAGCGCTCGATCGACCGGTAGGACTCCCAGCCACGGTTCTTCGCCGCCCTAATCGCCTCAGCCGCCGCGCGCGGAGAGCCCTGTCCGGTGAGCCTCACCCGCAGGCCGCCGCCCGCGCCCGGCTGCAGCTCGACCGCGCCCGCGCGCTCGGCGATCGACAGGAGAATCCGCTCGCGCTCCGACAGCTCGCCGTGCCCGATCGCCACCACCCCGTCCTGCGCGCCGCCCCGCAGCCCGCCGACGTAGCGCTTGACGTCCTCCACGCTCGTCTCGCGCTCGGTGATGAATCTGATCAGCCGGCCCAGGTCCATCCTCGCGGCGAGCAGCAGCGCCCTCGCCGGCCGCCCGTCGCGCCCGCCTCGCCCCGCCTCCTGGTAGTAGGCCTCGAGGCTCGTCGGCAGCGCCCAGTGCGCCACCGTCCTCACGTCCGCCTTGTCGACGCCCATCCCGAACGCGTTCGTCGCCACCACCACCTCCGCGTCCCCCTCCATGAACGCCGTCTGGCTCGCCCGTCGCGCGTCGGGGCTCATCCCCGCGTGGTAGCGCACCGTCTCGATCCCACCTCGCTCGGCGATCAGGGCGGCCACCTCATCGGTGTCCTTACGCGTGCCGCAGTACACGATCGCCGGCCGCGACCGTGGGTCGCTCAAGACATGCAGGAGCGCCGCCCGCTTGCGTGCCACGGCGCCCTTACCTTCGACGCTGACGACGTCAAACGCCAAGCTCGGCCGGTCGAAGCCGGAGCGGACCGACAGCCACTCGCGCAGCCCCAGCCGCGCGGCGATCTCCTCGGCCACACGCGGCGTCGCCGTCGCCGTCGCCGCCATCACCGGCGGGCGTCCGAGCGCCTCGATCGCGCTGTGCAGGCGCAGGTAGTCCGGGCGGAAGTCGTGGCCCCACTCGGCCACGCAGTGCGCCTCGTCGACGACGAACAGCGCGACCGTCCGCTGCGCCAGCGCCTCGCGGAACGCGCGCGAGCCGAAGCGCTCGGGCGCCGCCAGCACGAGCTGCGTCCTCCCGGAGGAGATCTCCCCCAGCGCCTGGGCGTTGTGTCCCTCCTCCATCCCCGATGCCAGCATCGTCGCGTTCACGCCCGCGTCCTTCAGCCTGCGCCACTGGTCGGCCATCAGCGCGATCAGGGGACTCACGACCACGACCAGCCCCTCCCCCGCGAGCGCCGGCAGCTGGTAGCACAGCGACTTTCCGCCGCCCGTGGGCATCACAACCAGGCTGTCCCGTCCGTCCAGCGCCGCCTGCACCGCCTCACGCTGACCCGGCCGGAAGGCATCCAGCCCGAAGCGCGCAAGCAGCGCCTCGGGTGTCGCGGCGGGCGTCTCGATCATCGCCTCCATCCCTAGGAAGCTACCCGCCGCTTCGGCCGGTTCTCCGCCTCGAGCTTCCCCTCACGCGCGCCCGAGGCCATCCATTGAACGGAAAAAGAAGGGTGTGTCTAACTATAGTTACACACCACTCCCAAAAAGTATATAAACTTTTGCCACCTTTATCTTTGGATCTTCGCCCCTAATACCCGTTCGGAACCTCCTCGGGCACGGAACCTCCTCGGGCACGACATCTAGCGAAAGAGGCGCGTCTTCGCGGCGCGCAGGCGGCGGTGCACCGGACGCGTCGTTCGGGCCGAGCCGGGCGACTTGGCCCGATACTCCCCCAGCGCCGCAGCCACCTGCCGCCGGGCCTGCTCCACCTGCTCCTGCGTGAGCGTCGCCGGACGGCGCTCGAGATACCCCGCGAGCATCCGGGCGGGCGTGACCCGCACCCCCTTGCGTCGCGCGAGCGGTTTGTCGACCCATGCACGGCTGAAGACGAGCAGCGGCTCCACCGGGACGCCGGTGACGCGTTCGATCGCCTTACGCTGAGCCTGGGCCTGGCTGAGCGTCGCGCCGTGGATTCGCGCCACCTTGATCGGCCCGGGGTGGCTCTTGGTCTCGACTGTGAAGATCCCCGCCGGCCCGATCAGGATGTGATCGACGTTGCCCCGGCCGAGACTTGCGTCGTGAATCACGTGCCAATGCTCGCCGGCCAGCCCATCCAGGAGTCCCCCCACCTGCTCCTCGCCCGTCGCCCCGCGGTCGTGACGCTCCACGAGCGGGAGCACGAAGCGGAGAATCACGAACATACCCACCAACAGCGCTATCTCCGAGCCCAGAAAGCGCACGTCGCGCAGCCCGAACATCCGGCCCAGCAGCGCGGTTGCCACGGCGAGCACGCCGAGCGCCGCCAGCGTGCGCATGCGTAGCCGCCGCACGGTCGTGCGCTCGTGTTGGCCGGCCGCGCGGGCGGCCGGGTCATAGCTTGCTATCTGCATCTCCTCCTCTGCATCGACCGATCGAGGCTAACTCTAAATCGCGCAAGAAGCGTGGAAACTCGCCGGATCCCCTAAAGCCGGGGCGAGCGTACGCCGAAGCCAGAAGCAGGTCGCCGATCCACGTCGACCCCTGCCGAGCACGGATGCTTGCATGACCCACGATTCCGATCAATCCCCCCCATCAGACGTCTCCCTGCTCCTGCGTGCCCACGCGGAGCAGCGCTGGCTGAGCCTCGAAGTGAGCCCGGTGCTGCGTCAGCTGCAGCAGCCGGACGCTCTCCCCGAGGAGCAGATCGGCGCCGCGCTCGCCTACCTCGAGGTCCTCTGGATCGAGGCCTCCCAGCGCGCCGCGGAGACCGACGCCGCCTGCGCCCAGCTCGCCGCCACCGAACACTCCGCCGCAGACGATGACGGCGGCGATGGCGGTCATACGCTGCCGAGCAAGGCCCGCCGCTACCACGCGGCCGTGAGGACCTTCCGCGACGTGCTCGGGCGCCAGGTGGCCGCGCTGATCGCGATCCCCGGCAACGCCGCCCCGTGGCACGCGAGCTTCTGAGCGCGCACACTCCCGTCTTCTGAGCGCGCGCGTTCCCGGTCGCATACGCTCCCGCGGATGGCCCTCCGCTTCGATCTGCAGTCTCACTCGACCCACTCCGACGGCGCGCTCGAGCCGGCCGAGGTAGTGGATCGCGCCGCGAGCGCCGGGGTGGAGCTGCTGGCGCTCACCGACCACGACACCGTCTCGGGTGTCGAGGAGGCGCTGCGCGCGGGCGAGCGCCACGGTGTGCGGGTTGTGGCGGCGGTGGAGATCTCCGCGCTGGACGCCGACGCGGAGACGCCACGCGAACTGCACATCCTCGGCTACAACATCGACCACACCGGCCCCGCCCTCACCGCGCGACTGGCGGAGTTCCTCGCCGACCGCGAGCAGCGCACCCTGCGGATGGCCGCCGCGCTGCGCGAGCTCGGCTGGGAGCTCGACGAACACGAGCTCCAAACGCGCCAGGCGGCCGGACGACCGATCGGCCGTCCGCACCTCGCCGAAGCCGTGCTCGCCTGCCCCGGTAACGCCGGGCGCCTGGAGGAGGAGGGAATCGATGACATCGGCTCACTGATCAGGGGCTACCTGATCGAGGGCAAGCCCGCCTTCCGTCTACGCGAGACGCCCACAGTGGCGCAGGCCGTCGAGGCGATCCACGAGGGCGGCGGGGTCGCGGTGTGGGCGCATCCCTTCTGGGACATCCCCGACGCCGACGAGGCGCTCGCCACGCTCGACCGCTTCGAGGCCCTCGGGATCGACGGGGTGGAGGCCTTCTACGTGACCCACTCCGAGGAGCAGACCGTGCTGCTGGCCGAGCGCTCCGCGGAGCTGGGCCTGCTCAGCACCGGCTCGGCCGACTTCCACGGCCCCGATAACCGCCTGTTCTCGCGCTTCCTCGCTTTCGAGACCTACGGGCTCGAGCCCAACCTCGGTCCGATCGCAAGTTCCACGCGGTAGGAGAGCGCCTCCAGCGCCAGCTCCTCCGACACGTTCAGCGGAAGCCGCAAGCGCGTGTCCGCCACCAGCTCCACCGCCTCGCGCAGAGACGCGCCGTCGCGCCCCTCCGCGTCGTGGCGGAGCTCGGCGAGGCGATCGACGGCGTAGACACACTCGGGAGCTCCCTCGGCGACGCAGAGCACGTCGCGCAGCCACAGCTCCGCGAGGCGCAACGTGAGATCGAGCGCCTGCGTGCGCGCCCGGCGCTCGACGCGCTTGCGGGCGTCGAGGCCTTCGCGCTCGTACCGTTTGCGCTCCTTACTCGGCACCAGCTCGAGCTCCTCCCGCAAGCGCGCCCCCTGTTCCTCGCCGGTGGCCGCTCCCGCGGTCTTCGCGGTCTCCAACAGCTCGATCCAGCGTCGCTCGCCGGTGGCGCCGTCGAGGGCGGAGCGCACGAAGCCCTCGGCGCCCGCCCGTAGCGCCCGGCCTTCCTCGCCCGCCAAGCGCGCCGCCAGCCGCGCGTCGCCAAGCGCCAGGCGCGCACACGCCTGCGCCCCCTCGGGCTCCACGTTCTCCAAGCGCGCGGCGATCGTCGCGGAGGGGAGCGGATCGAAGCGCACCGCCTGACAGCGCGAGGCGATCGTCGGAAGCACATCCTCACGCCGGTCGGCGAGCAGCACGAGGTGGACGAACGGGGGTGGCTCCTCGAGCGTCTTCAGCATCCTGTTCGCCGCCTGGTCGTTCATCGCGTCGGCCCCCTCGATCACGAACACGCGCCGCGCGGATTCGAAGGGCGTGCGCGTCGCGGCGGCCACCACGGGCTCCTCGATGTCGCCCACGAGCATCTCCGCGGCGCCGCTCGGCCGCACCCAGGTCAGGTCCGGGTGGGCGTCCCGCGCGACCCGCTCCTCCACACCCTCCCGGTCGGCCGCACCGTCGGCCAGCAGCGCCGCGGCGAACGCCCGCGCGACGGTGCGCTTACCGGTCCCCGAGGGCCCGTGGAAGAGATAGGCGTGCGAGGGCCTACCGGCGGGCGCCAGCGCGGGTAGGAGCACGGCGCGCGCGTGCGGATGGGCATCGATACCGGAGAGCGTCGCCGTGGGCGGGGGCGCCGCGGTGGGAGCGGGGGTCATGTCGCCCATCGTAGAGGCGCCACCGCCACCCAGCTGTCCGCTGCACGCCGGCCCGTGCCGGACGGTACGGTCCTCCGATGACCCAGGGGAAGCTGATCACGATCGAGGGGCTCGACGGCGCCGGCAAGTCGACGCTCGCACAGGCGCTCGCCGGCGAGCTCGAAGCCCGCGGGCTGGAGGTGGAGCTGCTGCGCGAGCCCGGAGGAGTGGAGATCTCCGAGCGGATCCGCGCGCTCGTCAAGGACCCCGCCCTGACGGTGGCGCCGCGCGCGGAGGCGCTGCTCTACGCGGCGGCGCGCGCCCAGCTCGTGCAGGAGCTGCTGGCGCCGCTGCTCGAGCGGGGCACGCTTGTCCTGTTGGACCGGTTCGTGGACTCCTCGCTTGCCTACCAGGGCGCCGGGCGCGGGCTGGGGGTGGAGGAGGTGCGGGCGATCAACCGGTTCGCCACCGGCGGCCTGACCCCCGACCGCACTCTCCTGCTGCGCATCCTCCCCGCGGTGGGCCGGGAGCGGCAGCACGAGCGGGCGCTGGAGCCCGACCGGCTGGAGCGTGAAGACGAGGCCTTCTTCGCGGCGATCGCCGCGGCCTACGACGAGCTCGCCGAGACCGAGCCCGAGCGGATTCGCCCGATCGACGCCGAGCAGCCGCCGGAGGATGTCCTGCGCGACGCGCTCGCGGCACTCGGAGATCTCCTGTCCGCCCTCGCCTCCGATTAGCATTGACGAGAGATGCCCCTCCCGACCACCACCACCACGCCGACCTTCCCGCTGCCCGCGTCCGCGCGGGTGCACCCGACCACGACGATTCCCACCGCCACCGCTCCGGGCAAAGTGATCTCCCCGGCGACGACCGCTCCACTCACGACGAGCACCCAGACCACCACCGGAGCGGGTCGCGTCGCGACGCTTCCGACCACCACCGTGCCCTCCGGATCGACGGTGCACCGGGTGACGGTGACGCACACGAGCGCACCGCAATCGAACACGCTCTCGACGGGCGCGATCGTGCTCGTCGTGGTCGCCGCGCTGCTGGTGCTCGCCTGCATCGGCTGGGCGCTCGCGCGACGGCGGGCGTTTGAGCCCCATTGGTTGCTCTCGCTGCGCCACGCGATGGCCGAGGCGGGCTTCCGCGCATCCGCCACCTGGGCTGAATTCAGCGACTGGGTCCGTCTCGGACATTGATTTATCCGGAGGATGCGGCCCTTCTGGCGGCCCACTCGGACACCGGCCCGAGCCTTCTAAAATAATAGGTGTCGTCGTCGCTTTTCCGTCCGGCACGCGCGGGACGATGCCCGGCCCAGACAACAGCTTCGAGTGGGCGTCGCGCGACGCCGGCCCAGCGCAGAGGAGGAAGGCCGATGAACCCAATCACGCACCCCACCACCACCCAGGAGACAGCGCCCGGAGCCGGCCCCACGACTCCCCGGGAGACGACGCCCGAAGCCGGCCCCACGACCCTCCGGGAGACGACGCCCGCGGGCGGGCTGTCGATCGGGCGCCTGTTCACCTCCGCGGAGGTGCATCCATTCGATGCGGTGGAGTGGGAGACGCGCGACGCGCGCATCGGGCACGGCGACCGCGTCGCGTTTGAGCAGACCGACGTCGAGTTCCCCAAGAGCTGGTCGCAGAACGCGACGAACATCGTCGCCCAGAAGTACTTCCGCGGACAGATCGGCAACCCCGCGCGTGAGTACTCGGTCAAGCAGATGATCTCCCGCGTGGCGGGCACGATCTCCGGCTGGGGTCGCGACCGCGGCTACTTCGCCGCCGAGGAGGACGCGCAGGCCTTCGAGGACGAGCTCACCCACATCCTGCTTCACCAGATGGCGGCCTTCAACTCGCCGGTGTGGTTCAACCTTGGTTTTGAGGAGAGTCCTCAAGCTAGTGCCTGCTTCATCCTCTCCGTCGAGGATACGATGGAGTCGATCCTCGACTGGAACACGAAGGAGGGGATGATCTTCCGCGGCGGCTCGGGCTCGGGGATCAACCTCTCGAACATCCGCGGCTCGATGGAGCCGCTGGCCAAGGGCGGCACCGCCTCGGGCCCCGTCTCCTTCATGCGCGGCGCCGACTCGTGGGCGGGGACGATCAAGTCCGGCGGCAAGACGCGCCGCGCGGCGAAGATGGTGGTGCTCGACATCGATCACCCGGACATCCGCGAGTTCATCTGGTGCAAGGCCAAGGAGGAGGACAAGGCCGAGGCGCTCCGTGACGCGGGCTTCGACATGTCGATCGACGGCGAGGGCTTCAAGTCGATCCAGTACCAGAACGCCAACAACTCGGTGCGGATCACCGACGAGTTCATGCTCGCCGTGGAGGGAGACGAGGACTGGCGCCTGACCGCCCGCGCAACCGGCGAGCCCGTGGGCGAGCCGATTCCCGCGCGCGAGCTGATGCGCGAAATCGCCGAGGCCGCCTGGCGCTGCGCCGATCCGGGCGTGCAGTACGACACGACGATCAACCGGTGGCACACCTCGCCGAACAGCGGGCGCATCAACGCGTCGAATCCGTGCTTCCCAGCAGACGCCCGTGTGCACACAACGCTCGGGCTTCTACCTATCGGCGAGCTTGTCGCCCGCGGCGAGAACGGCGAGCAATTCAGGGTCTACACCCATCGGGCAACGGCCGATCAACCGGGCGAGGGAGTCGCGGCGACCCAGCCGGTGGCGTTCATGCGCAACGGTGTCAAGCCGATCATGCGGCTGCGCTTCGCCAATGGCGGTGAGTTGCGCTGCACCCCCAACCACCGCATCTGGACATTGAACCGGGGCTACGTGCCAGCCGAGGAATTGACCACTGAGGATCGTGTTCTCCTGAACGACAGCCCGACGCCCGCTGAGGATGCGAGCTGGGCGCTGCCGGTGAAGGTGAACACGTTGGCCAAGTCCTTCGCACGCGGTGGATCTGTGAGCCATCGTGCGCTGCCCGACCACTGGAGCGAGGGGCTGGGAGAGCTCACGGGACACCTGGTCGGAGACGGCTGGCTGACTGACGTGCAGACCGGGTGGGTGTATGGCGGCGACGATCTAGAGGACGGCTTGGCTGACGCTCACGAGGGCATGCTTCAGGAGCTGATCGGCGGCGTATCGAGACAGGAGATGGACAACGGTACCGTGCAGTTGCGGGCGGGTAGCGAGGCTGTACGCGAGCTGTTCCGTGGGCTCGGGGTGACATCGGCCCGAGCTCACGACAAGCGTGTTCCGGCGGCAATCTTCACTGCCCCGACCGAGATACAAGCTGCCTTCCTGAGAGGCCTGTTCGGAGCCGATGGTTGCGTGTCGCGGGTCGAGACCGGCGGAAAGGCCAACCGCTATGTGGGGCTGGGTAGCCGCAGCAACGGTCTCCTGAAGGACGTCCAGCGGCTGCTGCACGCCTGGGGAGTCCGTGGACGTATATACCGCATCACGGATGGCGCAACCCCAGATTTCTCCTACACCCGTAAGGACGGGACAACCGTCGAGTACGCGACGCGGGAGGGCTTCGACTTGCGTATCACGGGTAGCGACCTGGCTCGGTTTGCTGCTGAGATCGGCTTCTCGTGCCCGCGCAAGCAGGGCGCCGTCGAGAGCATTGTCAACGAGCGCAGGCTTTATCGCACAAAGAGTGGCACCGCGTTGACCGCCCGCGAGGACGATGGTCAGGAGACTGTCTACAACCTCACCGAGCCACTGCATCACTCCTACATCGTGGACGGTGTGGTCGTGGCGAACTGCTCAGAGTACATGCACGTCGACAACTCGGCCTGCAACCTCGCCTCGCTGAACCTGATGAAGTTCCGCCGCGCCGACGGCACGCTCGACACCGCGTCCTTCGAGCACGCGGTCGACGTGATGCTGCTGGCTCAGGAGATCGTCGTCTCACCCTCCAGCTACCCGACCGAGGAGGTCGGCGTGAACGCGCGCGCCTTCCGTCAGCTCGGCCTCGGCTACGCCAACCTCGGGGCCTACCTGATGAGCGACGGGATGCCGTACGACTCGGATGCCGGGCGGGGCACCGCGGCGGCGATCACCGCGCTGATGACGGGCCGCGCCTACCGCCGCTCGGCCGAGGTCGCGGGCGCGCTCGGTCCGTACGAGCACTACGAGGTCAATCGCGAGGCCCACATCGATGTGATGGGCATGCACCGCGACGCGTCCTACGCGATCACCGACTCCACCTGCGCCGACGCGCAGCTGCTCGCGGCAGCGAGGCGCTCGTGGGACGAGGCAGTGGCGCTGGGCGAGCGTTACGGCTACCGCAATGCGCAGGCCACGGTGCTCGCGCCGACGGGCACGATCTCCTTCCTGATGGACTGCGACACCACCGGCGTGGAGCCCGACTTCTCGCTGGTCAAGTTCAAGGAGCTCGTCGGTGGCGGGCAGATGACGATCGTCAACCGCACCGTCCCGCTGGCGCTGCAGACGCTCGGCTACTCCGAGCAGCAGGTCGAGCAGATCGAGGCGTACCTGGCCGAGCACGGCACGATCGTCGGCGCTCCCGGCCTCTCCGAGGAACACATGCCGGTGTTCGACGTGGCCGTCGGCGAGCGCGCGATTAGCCACATGGGCCACCTGAAGATGATGGGCGCCGTCCAGCCGTTCATCTCGGGCGCGATCTCGAAGACGGTCAACCTGCCCCAGGAGGCCACCGTCGAGGACATCGCCGACGCCTACGCCCAGGCCTGGCATCTGGGAGTGAAGGCGCTGGCGATCTACCGCGACGGCTCGAAGACCGCCCAGGCACTGCGCACCGACGCACAGAAGGACGGGGTGGGTGGGACCTCTGATAAGACCGACGTCGACGCGATCGTCGAAGCAGCGGTGGGCAAGGCCTTGAAGGAGGCCGGCCCGCGCCGCAAGCGGATGCCACGCGAGCGCCAGTCGATCACGCACAAGTTCTCGATCGGCGGCCACGAGGGCTACATCACGGCCGGCAAGTACGAGGACGGCAGCATCGGCGAGATCTTCCTGACCGATATCGGCAAGGAGGGCTCGACGCTGAGAGGCATGATGAACTCGTTCGCCACGGCGATCTCGATCGCGCTGCAGTACGGGGTGCCGCTGGAGACGCTCGTGCGGAAGTTCAGCTACATGCGCTTCGAGCCGGAGGGAATCACGGGCAACCCGGAGATCCCGTTCGCGAAGTCGATGCCCGACTACATCATGCGCTGGCTCGCCTCGCGTTTCCTCGACGTCGACGTCCAGGAGGATCTCGGCATCCTCACCCAAGAGGTGCGCGCCCGCAAGGCCGCCCAGGACACGGCGCAGTCGGTGACCTCCTCCGACACCGCCGGGCCCGCCTCCGAGAATCAGCCCGGAGACACCCCCAAGGCCTCGAGCGGCAACGGCGGCTCCAGCGCCCCCACGGCCTCGCTCACCGACACACCCCCCGTTGTCCCCATTCGCCTACAAGGCCTCGACCTCGGCCCGGCCTGCAGCCAGTGCGGAGGCATGATGCAGCGGACGGGCTCTTGCTACACGTGTTCATCGTGCGGCAACAACACCGGCTGCGGCTGACGGGCGATAGCCGGCGCATCTCGGCGTCCTCGATCGCTCGTGTGCAGAGCACACTTCGCTCATTGCGTCCTTGACCTGCTTGGCTCTCGCCCGTCAGGGGCGCGGTGATGAACAGCTGGGGCTAGACAGGCAGGTGGTCGGGTGACCCGGAGGCGGCGTACTCAGCCAAGGTCACGCGTGAGTCGTCGCGGCCGAGCATCGTGATGAAGACGGCCGCGAAGGCGATGCCAAAGACGAGGAACTCGACGAAGCACATGCTGGCGCCGGCGAGGTGCTGGTCGTTGATGGCTGAGAGGCCATAGGCGCGGGGGGCGCCGGCGTAGAGCGGGTACTCGGTGGCGGTCAGCCACGTGAGGGGCAGGCAGACGCAGGCGCTGGCCAGGCGTGTGAAGCCAAGCAGCGCCAGCCGCTGGCCGTTGGGGCGCAGGCGCGCTCGGGGGAGGGGGTCGATGATCAGCCACCACATCGCAAGGCCCGTGTAGAAGAGCGTGGCGTGCTCGAAGGCGTGCAGGGTGGGGTGCTGAGCGGTGAAGTCGAACACGCTCGGGATCGCCCATACCCAGGTGGCGAGCACCCACAGCGGAATCGCCAGCCACGGCGAGGTGAGCCGCGCCAGCAGGCGACCTGACGGGCGCCCGGGGGCCACCGCCGTCAGTGCCCGCCGCGACAGGCCGAGGGGCAGCACGGGCGAGCGCAGGCCGAGCACGAGCAGCGCGGGCGCGATGTCGGAGAGGAGCACGTGCTGCATCATGTGCGCCGAGAGCAGCCAGCCGTCGCCGATCGTGTCGAGCGGCGAGAGCAGCGCCACCGCAAGCGTCAACAGCCCGCAGGCATACGGCAGCCAGTGGCCGACGCCGGGGGATGTCGAGCTGCGCACGGCTGCACGCCGATACATGCGCGTGTAGATGACCCCGGCGGCCACGAGCGCGATGATCACGATCGGGTTGAAGCTCCATGAGCCCCAACCTGGAGGGGAGACAGTCATGCTTGGCGGAATCCTACCGATCCTCCGCTCGCCCAGTGCTCACCGGCCCGCACAGGGCCGGTGACACCGGGAAGCACATACGGGTTGGTCAGTTGAGGCGCTTCTTCAGCGCGCTCGCCGCCGAGAACTTCGCCGCCTTGCTGGCCGCGATGTTGATCGTCTCGCCCGTCGATGGATTACGTCCCTGCCGTGCAGCGCGCTGACTGACGCTGAACTTGCCGAAGCCGGCAAGCGCAACCTCTCCACCGGAGGCAAGCTCCTTGGAAATCGTCTCGATCGCCGCCTCCAGTACCTCGCGGGCCTGGCTGGCAGCCAGTCCGGTGCTTCCTGCGACCTGCTCAGCTAGCTCGTTCTTGGTCATGGCACTCCCTTCTCGAGTGTCGTTACTTCCCCGCAGGCTAACCGCTGGCAAGGACGACGACACGCGAAACCCCTCCGTCGGCCCCCGATAGAAGCCCTAATTTCCGGGGAACTCCTTGGCGGAGAGGCCGAGATCGGCGCCAAGAGCGCCCGGGACACGTCCCCGTTCAGCGTCCCAGCTCAGGCCGAAACCCGCGCCCGCGGCTCCACGCGGCGCTCGGGCGAGAGCGCCGTGCGCGGGACCGAGGGACCCGCCGCGCAGGCGGCCCAGAGGGTGGTCAGCCACGTGAGGCAGGCGAGGCCGACATGCACCCAGACGAGCTCCGCGGGGAGATGCGTCTCGTATTGATCCAGCCCCACCACGCCCTGCAGCGCCAGGAGCACACAGAGGATCGTCAAGGGCCGCTGCACGGCCGGCCCCACCGAGCGGCGACGCCCCAGCCACCACACGGCGACGGCCGCCAGACTGAAGACGAGGGCGATCTCGGCGTGGCGGTGGATCACGAAGTCCATCGTCCCCCGCCCGTCGAAGTCGAGGCGATTGATCTTCTGTCCCGGTGAGCCGCCGGCATGCGGACCGGCGGCGGTGGCAGCCGTGCCCGCGAAGATCGTCAGGGCGCCGAGGCCGACCAACGCACGCACCGACCAGACCAGCGTCCGATCGGAGACGGCGCCCCCGACCGCGTCCGCCACCCCGCCGACCGTGCTCCCCACGCCACGCGCACCGCCGGATAGGCCTTCGGTGCCCCGATCGCGCTCCCCGGGCTCGTGCGCGGCGCGCCACACGAGCACCACGGCGGCGACGAGGATGAGCATCGACAGCGCGAAGTGGCCCATCACCCAGCCGTAGTCGAGCGCGCCTTTGACGGTGAAGCCGCCTAGCACGGCCTGGCCGACCACTCCGAGTGGGAGCAACGCCCCCAGCCACACGAGGTCGCGCCGATACGGTCGGCGGCGGAGGGCCAGGAGCCAGGCAAGGCCCGCGGCGATCGATACCGGGAAGGTGATCATCCGGTTGGAGAACTCGATCACGGCGTGGGTGTTCAGCGGCGGGTAGACGTTCCCGTAGCACTTCGGCCACGTCGGGCAGCCGAGGCCCGACCCCGTCAGGCGGACCGCGGCGCCGGTGAGCACGATCAGCGTGAGCGCGCCCAACGCGACGTAGGCGACGCGCAGGTACTGCGCCGGGGTGACGGTGTAGCCGTTGGTTTGCTCCCTAAGGCGTTCGAGACGGTGGCGCATCGACTGTAAGGATGCCAAGATGCCTGCCGGTGCGGGCGACAGAGGACATCGTCCACGTCTGGCGGGCCGATTTGGCCGCGGCAGCGGCGGACGGACTCGGGGATCTGCTCTGTGCGGAGGAGCTTGCGCGCGCGGCAGGGATCGTGCATGAGCGCCACCGGCGGCCGTGGATCCGCTCCCGCGGCGTCCTCAGGGCACTGCTCGGCCGCTACCTCGACCGCGACCCGCGCGAACTGCGCTTCAGCCTCGGCCCGCACGGCAAGCCGAGGCTGGAGACCATCGGCTCAGGCCCCGGCGGCGTGGATCTGCGCTTCAACCTGTCGCACTCCGGCACGCTCGCGCTCTACGCGGTGACCGCCGGGCGCGAGGTGGGGGTCGACATCGAGTGCGCGCGCGAGCGGTACACGGCGGAGTTCCTGCGCGAGTGGGTCGCGCGCGAGGCCGCGGTGAAGTGCCACGGGATCGGACTCGGCGCGCCGTCGCGGGGTTGCCCCGCGGACGAGCCGTGGATGGCTGAGCTTGATGTCGGCCCTGGTGCGGCGGCCGCCGTGGCCGTGGAGGGGGGGCGGTGTGAGCTGCACCGATGGGAGTGGCGCGGCTGAGGTCTATCGAGGCCCGGGCTACATGCCAAACGAGCGCGGGCTACACGCCATCCGGCCCGACACACATCGAGGCCCGGGCTACACACCACCGGTCAGCGCCGCCTGCTCGGCGCTGACCGCAAAGGCATCCCCTGGGAACCCCCACAGCGCATTTGCACCACCCCAGATATAGCTCGCCGCCGGGCGCGGATAATCCAGGGCGTGGGAGTCGCCGCCAGGCAGATAGAGCGCGCTGTCCGAGCCTTCTGATTGGCATGACGGCTGCCTGCGCTCCCCGAGCAGGAACTCGTAGTAGAAGACATGTTCCGGCTCGACGTCGCGCATCAGCGTGTTCACCAACCAGTTGGCTCGCTGCGCCTGCCCCTCCTCGCCATTTTCTACCTCGCGCCCGCCGAAGTCCGAGCACTTGCGGGCGGCGACCTCGGTGAACCAGATCCGCTCGCCGGCACCTCCGTGTGGGAGATGTTCGCGGAAGTCTAGGAATGGTGTCTCGTTCTCCTCTTCGACGGAGTAATAAGGATGGACACCCCAAATCGTGGGTATGGGATTGAGATTTTTTATATATTTATTCTCGTACACGGCAACACCCGGCGAATCTTCGAAGTTCCCGGCGATTGTCGTGCAGCCGTAGCCCTGCCCGCAGATGGCATCGGCGGCGTTCGTGAAGTGGGCGGCGTTGGCCGCCGACTCAGCTCCCTGGTTGTTCGGCTCGTTCCACGCCTCCAGGTAGCGGATCGGATGGCCCATCCTCAGAGCCCGACCAAGGATCTCCTCCAGCTGCGCCTGATATTCATCCGGAGACGATGGGTAGGCGCCGGTGTAGCTGGTCAACGCGAGATCCGGAGTGAGTCCAATCCCGGCGACATCCTCCAGCCAGGACTCAAACCTCCTGAGATATTCGGGTTTGCCTTTCTCACTTTCGGCCACCGCGTCCCACTGCACGACGTAGCGAGCGAGGGTGACGTGCGAGGGAGGGCTGCCGACCCATGCCTGGTGGAAGATGTCCGCGAAATAGCTGCCGTGAAAGTCGCCGTCCCAGCTCGGGAGGCTCTGGTCTGAGATCCCATCGACATAGGCAGTCCCGGCCTGGGCCGGCACACCGACAAACGCAAGGTTCAGGCACAGCGCCACGCAGGTGGCGGCAATCAAGCGACAGGCGCAATGCCGAGTCACTCGAGGCCTCAACGCGAGACGCTCGCCTTCTCGCGTTGCACGTTTTCGCTGCCGGATCCTCCCCGGACCCTGTGATCGCTCGCTGGCTGGGTGAGCAATCGGCGTCGTGATTGGAGACAAGATCACTGGGACCCTAATACCGCCCGCGCGAGGATATCGCAAAACCATAACTTGCAAACATATAACTTTGCAAACCATAGCTTTGCTAGACTGGCCAGATGATCGACCGCCAGGAGGAGTTCGCGCGGTTGCGCAGCGCGGCCGCGGAAGCGCCTCAGCTTGTCGTGATGCGCGGGCGCCGGCGCGTCGGCAAGAGCTACCTGCTGGACCGTAGCTTCGCCGAGCATCGCCTCGTGTACTTCCAGGCCGACGAGGGGGAGACGCGGGGGCACCTGGACTTCCTGGCAGCCGAGCTGGGGCGGCTCGTGAATGCGCCGATCGCCTTCGGTGACTGGAACGAGGCCCTGAGCTCTCTCGACGAGCAGGCCCGGCGAGCGCCGCTCGTGGTGGTGCTCGACGAGTTCCAATGGATGCTACTGGCCGAACCCCTGCTGGACTCGATCATCATGCGTCACTTCGACCGGTGGGAGCGGGCGCGTATCCCGATCACCCTTGTGATCAGCGGCAGCGCGCTGACGATGATGGAGCATCTCCTGGAGGGCGATCGGCCGATGTTCGGCCGCGCCGGCTACCGTCCGTTTCTGCAGCCGTTCGACTATCGCGACGCGGCTCTGTTCGCGTCCAGCACGACGAGTGCCGCGCAGAAGCTGCTGCGATATGGAGTCCTGGGCGGAACTGCGCAGTACCAGGTCTGGGCCGGGCAGGCATCTCTCCGCGAGATTCTCAAGCGCAGGATCCTGACCAAGGACGAGCCACTGTTCGAGGAGCCGCTGCAGCTGATCAGGGGCGAGAGCGCGATCCGCGAGCCGGGCAACTACTACGAGGTCCTTCGCGCCATCGCGCGCGGCGCGACACATTTCAACGAGATTCTGCAGCAGTCAAAGATCTCCTCGGGACAGCTCCTCACCGGCCGCCTCGACCGGCTGGCGAAGCTGCGCTACATCGATGAGCGCCGTCCACTCGGTGGCAACGGCTCGCCGAGCTGGTCAGTCAGCGACCCCTTCTTCCGCTTCTGGTTCCGCTACGTATACCCCAACCGCTCGCGGCTGCAGCGCGGGCGGGTGGAGGAGGTATGTGACGCGATCCTCGCCGACATCGACAACCACATGGGCGGCGTCTTCGAGCAGGTCTGCCGCGACTGGGCCGGGCGCCACAGCGCCGAGGAGCAGCTGGCTGGCGCCGAGGACATCGGCGCCTACTGGACACGCACCCACGACATCGAGATAGACCTCGTCGCGCGCGGACGGAAGGGCATCCTCGCCGTCGGGTCGTGCAAGTGGTCGACGCGAGCCGACACGCACGACCTCGATCGCCTCGTCGAGCTCCGCGGCCGCATCCGCGGCGCGGGGTCAGCCGCCCTGTACGTCTTTGCACGAGACTTCCACGGGAGTCTCGTGGAGCGCGCCGAACGCGACGGCGTACGCCTGGTGTCGGCGGATGAGCTGTTTCTAAGCACTATTGTGGCGTGATGCGGTAGGTCAGGCGCAGCGGGCATCCGAACCAACGCACGTGCTCGTGCACCAGATCGAATTCGAGCACGTAGCGACCCGCGATCTCTGGTGCGCCCACGGTCACGGGTGCGATGCAGCTCTCGCCTGGGTCGAGCGGGTGCGGCAGCGAGGTTCGCTCGCCCTCGTCGATGCAATCACCGCCCTCGGTCCACCAGCGGTAGGAGAGGCGGATGACGGGCGCGTGCAACGGCGTCGCCCAAGGCCAGCGATCGGCGAGGATGGATGGAGCGCCGCCTCGATCGCCGCCCTGTCCTCGGCCGGAACCGCGGTGGGCTCCAGGCGCGCATGACGCTCGGGTAGGAAATAGTGCTCGTTGAGCGATCCGCCGCCCGGCGCCAGGAGGCCGCGCGCCACCTCCTCATAGCGGATGACCTTCTCCTCGCGCGCGGCCGGCGAGGTGAGCGCGCAGTCGAGGTGATAGAGCGGCTCCTCCAGGTAGCGAGCCGGTTGCGCAAGCGCCGCACCGCTATGGATGCTCCCTCCAAACCACAGCGAAGCATCGTTGCGCACGAGGCGGTTGTGATAGTCCGGCCACCAGGGGAGCTCCTCGAGCCAGTGACCACCGTCAGGGTACAGCCAGCGCATCGGGATCAGGTACTGCTGCACATCGCCCTGATCCGGGAGCTGAGCCAGCCGCCTACCCGTGGTGGTGAGGCGAGCCTTCGGGTAGGTGCACGATCGAGACGTAGGCGCGCGAGACGTTGCCCGGCTTGTCGTAGGCGAGGATCGTCAGGAGGTGATGGCCGACGGAGATATGCCTTGCCCCGGCCCAGTGAATTTCCGCAAACAGGACACGCGGGTAGCTATGCGTGTGCACGCCGGGATCGAAGTTGCGAATCAGATGACCGTCGTAGAGCAGGCGGATCCGCTCGACGCCCTGACCGTCGACAGCCTTGACCTTGATCGGCAGATGGCCTGTGTAGTGCTCACCGCGGGTCGGGTTATAGAGCGTGATCTTCGGCCCCGTGAAGTCTCCGCAGGCGCCTCTCACCTTGTCACCGTGCCGGACGTAGGCGCGCATCGCCGAGTAGGCCGCCTTGCGCGTCGCGTTGGAGTGGAGCAGGCCGGAGTCGATCGTGCCTTCGTCGATGATCGGGAACCACAGTCCCAGCTGTACATAGGAGTTCTGGGCGAGGCAGTGGTAGGAGTCGGACAGGTAGGTGGACTGCTTGACTTCGGTGACGCCCTCCGGCTTGAGGCCGGAGAACATGCCTTCCGCGCACTCCGCCGCGGTTGTGCGCCAGCTCATCTCGGTCATCCAGATCGGCACGTGGTCGCCGTTTGCCAGCTCGGTGGCATGCACTTCGCGGTAGCCGAGGAACGAGTCGGGGTCCAGTCGACCGTCGGAGTCGCGGAGGACGAGGTATGGCGAGTTGACGTCACAGGCGGTGTCTGTATGCACGCCGATGGCGTCGAAGTAGCCCTTGCCGCCCGCCTGGTAGACGCCCTCGAGGAAGTTGTAGTCGTTTCCGGTCAGTCCCCCGAGCACCACCTTGGCGGCGGGATCTGCGGACTTGACCGCCGGGTAGGCCGCCTGCAGGAGGCGGGCGTAGGCCGCGGGGTCGGGGGCGCCGGCCCACCACCGCGAGGTGTCCTCCTCGTTCCAGATTTCGTAGGCCGCCACGTGTCCCGCCCAGCGCTCGGCGACGAGGTGGAGGATGCTGGCGTAGTCGGCGGGATTGCTCGGCGGGGCGTTGGGAACCGAGCCTGTCTCCCAGGAGGGGGCGTCGACGAAATCGACGATCGCGTGCATCCCCTTCGGGAGGGAGTCGAGCAGCCGTTCGAAGCGCGGGAACCAGAAGTCGGAATAGACCCCCGGGGAAGGTTCGAGATCGGGCCACGGCGCGAACACGCGGATCCAGTGGACGCCAAGCTTTTTGGCCTGGATCAGGCCAGATGGTTCGAGCGTGTTCAGGTTCACACCGGCTTCGGCGGCGGAGGCCTGCGAGAGGAGCCCCGACCCGGCCGAGCCGGCGAGCAGGAAGCCGCTCAGCAGGACGGCGGCGAGAAGGCGCGTGGCGGCGCGCAGCGGAACGGGAGATCGCACGGTGCTCCGAGCATCGGCAGAACCCCTGCTCTGCCTTGATCCGGCGGGCCTCACTTGGCCCAATGGCGGAGATACCGAGGAGCTCAGTAACGGAAGGGTAGCTCTCCGGCGAGCTCTGCCAGCGTGGGCGCGGCGGCGTCGCGCGGGGAGACGATCAGCTCCTCCACCGGGAGCGGCCATTCGATCGCGATCTCCGGGTCGTCCCAGGCGATGCCGCGCTCGACGGCGGGGTCGTAGTAGGCGGTCTGCTTGTAGAGCACGTCCGCGACATCGCTGAGCACGCAGAAGCCGTGGGCGAAGCCGACCGGGACGTACAGCCCGCGCATGCCCTCGTCGTCGAGCTCGACCCCCTCCCACTGACCGTAGGTGGGCGAGCCGCGGCGCAGGTCGACGGCCACGTCGAGGATCCGCCCGCGCGCGCAGCGCACCAGCTTGGCCACGCCCGCGCCGATATGGAAGTGCATGCCACGCACCACACCCCGGGTCGAGCGCGAGTGGTTGTCCTGGATGAACGCGTCCGCCGCGGGGATGCCCGCCTCGGCATGCCACTCCCGGCGGTAGGTCTCGGTGAAGAAGCCGCGCTCGTCGGGGAAGACGGAGGGCTCGAGGATCACGAGGCCGGGGAGGCGTGTTGGGATCGACTGCATTGACGGGAGCCTATAGCCGGTTGTGCCGTCACGCTATACAAGATCCCCTCTGTCGAATCTATAATCTCCCCGCTGGAATCTCTATAATCTCCCCGCTGGAATCTCTATAATCTCCCCCCTATAGGACAGATGCTTTACCAGCCAAGAGTCGTTGACGATGAGCTCGCCGCTCGCCTGAGCGCGACCGGCGCCGTGGTGATCGAGGGTCCAAAGGCTTGCGGAAAGACGGCGACGGCGAGGCAGATCGCGGCGAGTGAGGCGCTACTCGATGTCGATGCAAACGCCCGACGGGCGGTCGCGATGGATCCCACGCTCGTCCTTGACGGCGCGACGCCGCGTCTGATCGACGAGTGGCAACTGGAGCCTGCGCTTTGGAACCATGTTCGCCGCGCCGTCGACGAGCGCAGCAGGCCCGGCCAGTTCATCCTGACGGGGTCTGCGGTGCCGGCTGACGACATCACACGACATACAGGCGCCGGCCGGATCACCCGGCTACGGATGCGACCGATGAGCCTGTTCGAGGTCGGTGTGAGCAACGGCGACATCTCGCTCGCTCGACTGCTGGCCGGAGAGCCCGCGCGTAGCGTCGACCGCGGCTTAACCATCGCGGATCTCGCGCGGGAGATCTCGCTCGGCGGTTGGCCTGGTTTCCGCGGCCTCGCGCTCGCCCAGGCGCTGCGGGCCGTGCGCGACTACCTCGACGAGATCCGCCGTGTCGATGTCAGCAGCGTCGACGAGACACGCCGCGACCCGAGCAAGGTGGGGCAACTGCTCCGCAGCCTCGCTCGCAACACCGCCACCTACGCCACTGCGACCACGCTCGCCAGCGACGCCGGTGGCGCGGATGGGCCCTTGAAGGACGATACGGCGCGTGAGTATCTCGATGCACTTGTGCGGCTGATGATCATCGAAGACCAGCCCGCATGGGCTCCCCACCTGCGCTCGAGGTATGTGCTGCGCAGCGCGGTGAAGCGACACTTCGTGGACCCTTCTCTTGCGGTCGCCGCTCTGCGTGCCACGCCCGAGCGCCTCCTGCAAGACCTGAACCTGTTCGGCTTCCTGTTCGAGTCGCTCGTCGTGCGCGATCTGCGTGTCTACGCGCAAGCAATCGACGGCCATGTTCTCCAGTACCGCGACAGCAACGGCCTCGAGGTCGATGCGATCGTCGAGACGGCAGACGGCCGTTGGGCAGCTTTCGAGATTAAGCTTGGACCGGGACTCCTGGACGAGGGCGCGGCGAGCCTCAACAAGTTCGTTCGGCAGATCGACACGGGCAAGTGCGGCAGCCCAGCCGTGCTCGGCGTGATCGTCGGGACGGGCTATGGATACGTTCGCGACGACGGCATCCACGTCATCCCGATCGGGACACTGGGGCCCTGACTGAATCAAGCTACGGGCGATCATCGCCTCCGACGGGCTGACCACGCACTGGTCGATTCGCATCGTCAAGCGAAACGGCGGGCAAATCCATTACAGGGTCCTTGCCCACGGCACCCTGAGGCCAAACGCGACCAAGACCGTCACGGCCGTGGCGGGCGGAGCACCCGAGAGCAAGCTCAAATACGACGTCACCGCGAGCAACGCCGACGGCGGAACACCGACGCCACCGCAGCAGGCAAAGATCGCCTGACGCTCAACCGGCCTTCCAGGCCGCGTAGCCGGGCTTCTGCGCGCCGTCGGTTTCGAGCAGGCCGCCGTAGGAGGTGGGCGGTTCGTCGTAGAGGTGGATCCATCCGACCGCGTAGATGCTCGGCAGGCTCTCGGCGAGGTGCAGCCCGTCGGTGATCCACTTGGCCTGGATCGGGGGTTCGACGTAGAAGTTGAACTCGAGGTCGATCTTCGTCGGGACGGTCCACTCGGAGATGAACAGCTTCGGCTCGGGATTGCCCGGCCGCCCCAGATAGCGATCGACCAGCTTGCTCAGACGCCCGAGGTCGGAGAAGTCGATGTTCTGTTCCTTCGAGGGAGGGTTGGCGAGGTTGGGGTCGCGGTAGCTGAAGGGGTTGTGCCCGTACATGTCCAGCCTGGGCGGCTTGCCGCTGGGCAGGCGCAGGTTTTCGATCCACTGCTGCGGAGAGATATCCCCGGTGGTGGATGTCATGCCACCGATCACGAGGTTGGAGCGACTGACGCTCTTCAGGGCGCCGTAGGCCGCGTCGAGGATCCGTGCGTAGATATGTGGTGCGACCTGCTGCTGGGCGTCCAGTTTCACAGAGCGTTTCGCTGGGGTCAGCGGCTCGAAGTTATGCCCGCGCGAGGGCTCGCCCCAGACCATCCACAGATGCACCGACGGGTAGCGTTTGGCCGCAGCCACGGCGAAGTTGGCGTAGTCCTCAGCGTGAATCGGCGCCCAGTTCCACGGTTTGCCGCCGTTGGCCCACATGGGGGCGCCGACGATCTGAAGGGCGACCTGGATGTGGTAGCGCCTGGCTTCGGCCACGGCTTGGGTGACCTCGGCGGGCCATACGTACGCTGGGTCTTTGGGGTCGGTGGGATGCCGAGGGCGCCGTAGGGCAACCGACGCCCAGGGGATCGCATCCTCGTAGAGCTTGATGCCCAGATCCCGATAGATCGGGAAGCGGGATACCCCTTCATGGATGCCCGGGCCCCACATCGCCTTTAGATCTGAGGCTTGAGCGCCCGTCGCGGCCGCAGAGATCAAGAGCGCAATAAGGACGACCACGATACGGAGCGCGTGGCCGCTCTGATGCCTGTCGTCCCTCACCCCGCGTGGGCAGCAAGCCGCTGAGCCATCTCCCTGAGCCGATATCCGCGTCCTGATCATCTGCCTCCTCGCCGCTCGATCGATCCGAGACACTATTGATCTTGAGCGTCGCTTACGCCGCCTCCCCTGGGCCGCGGGGTTACAAACGCGCCCGACGAGTCACTGCCGGGACGACTTATGCGATCCTTTGCGCGTGATGCCCAGCGGCAAACGCATACTAGTAACCGGCGGTGGCGGTTTCATCGGGTCCCACCTGGCCAAGCGCCTGGTCGGTCTCGGACACCGGGTCACGATCCTCGACAACTTCTCGACCGGACGCCGATCGAACCTCGAGGCGCTTGCATCTGAGGTCGAGATCATCGAGGGAGACATACAGAGCTACGAGCGGGCTTTCCACGCCGTCCGGGACTGCGAGGTCGTCTTCCACGAGGCGGCCCTTCCCTCTGTGCCCAGGTCTGTGCAGGATCCTCTCACCAGCACCGCCTCGAACGTCATCGGCACGCTCAATGTCCTGTTGGCTGCCCGCGACGCGGAGGTCCGCCGAGTCATATACGCCTCATCTTCGTCGGTCTATGGATCCAATCCGACTCTGCCCAAGAGCGAGGATATGGCCACGCTTCCAATTTCGCCCTATGCGGTAGCCAAGTTGGCCGGGGAGGGATACTGCCGCAGCTTTGGTGTTGTGTACGGGCTGGAGGCAGTGGCTATCAGATATTTCAACGTATTCGGTCCACGCCAGGATCCACGATCAATGTATGCGGCGGTCATCCCGAACTTCATCTCGGCCCTGTTGGCGGGTGAGGCGCCCACCATATTCGGCGACGGCGAGCAGTCACGGGATTTCACCTACGTCGACAACGTTGTCGAGGCAAACCTGTTGGCCATGGACGCGGACTCGGTTGCCGGACAGGTCTACAACGTTGCCTGCGGCACGAGCGCGACCCTGAACGAGCTCGTGACATCGCTAAACGAGATCATTGGCACCACCATCGCGCCCGTCTACCGTCCACCTCGCTCCGGGGACGTCATGCACTCTCTGGCGGATATCTCCCGCGCCCGCGCGGATCTCGACTACCAACCCACGGTTTCCTTTCGCGATGGGCTGGAACGGACCGTCGCGGCGATTCGCGAGGATCCGGCGCAGCACCTGGATCTCATGTCGAGTGTCTGATCGGGAGATTGTAGGTCTCGATATATCACCGTCTTTTCGTTTGAAGGAGATCGGAGTAGAGCCGATCAAGATCCTCTACGAGGCGCTCGATCGAAAAAGCTCCCAGCGCGTGAGTGCGACCTGCCGCTGCCAGGCGTTTCGCAAGGACATCGTCCGTCAGGACGTCCACGACAGCTTGAGCCAGGGCGCGTTCGTCGTCTGGATGCCTCACGATTCCCGTGTGGCCATCATGCACAACCGAGCGCACACCGCCAACGTCCGTCGCAACCACCGGTACCCCGGAGGCTTGAGCCTCGATCAGACTCACCGGGGTCCCCTCGTTGTCAGACGTGAGCACCACAACGTCGCTTGCGAAGCACACGGCGGGCATGTCGCGTCGAAAACCAATCCAAGACAGACGCTCGCCCAAAGCGCGCGCATCAGTGCAGGAGCGCAGCTCAACGCCCAGATCCCCGTCTCCCGCGATGACGAAATGTGCCGCCGTGCGCTCGGCGATGAGTCTCGCCATGCGCAGAAATCGATCGACTCGCTTGATGGGCACGAGCCTGGCCACCAGCGTGACAACCTTGGCTTCCTCTGGAATCCCCAGCTCGCGGAGAAGCTCCAGACGCTTGGTTTCGCGTGGAGGACCCTCGACCGCGAACGGTCCGAGGTCAAAGCCGAGCGGCACGATCTCGAATCGGTCTGCGGGCGCCACTCCGAGGCTCGCCAACTCATCGCGAACCTCCTCGGAGATCGCGATCAGGCAGTCGGTGCGTCGAGCAAGAACCCGCTCGATGATCGTGTAGAGGCGAGCGGTATGAGGATTGAAGTAGCCGGTCAGCGAATGACCATGAAAAGTGTGAACCAACACGTGCTCATGGCGCCGGAGGGCTATCAAGGCGCTCAGGCGCCCAAGTGTGCCCGCCTTTGCCGCGTGGGTATGCACGATCCGTGGACGGGTTCCTCGCAACTCGAGCACGAGAGCGAGCAGGGCACGCAGATCATGCAAGCCAGGATCTCGACGAAGCGACCCGATCAGCACCGGCTGCACGCCGAGCTCATCGGCAAGATAGTCCATACTGCCCTCCTCGGGCCCCTCGCGCCCACGAATAAGGCGCGTGCGATAACCGCGTGGCTCGAGCAGGCGAGTGAGCGAGATGGCCTGGATAGCAGGCCCGCCAACATTCAGACGGGCAATGATCCGTGCTACTCCTACGGTGGTAGGCGATGTCCCATCGCTGGCAGTGCTCATCCGCGAATAGTCTGCTCTGGTCGGGGTTTGCTGCTTGCCTCGGAAGGTAGTCGGGGTTCGCCGCGCGTCTCTGGAGGTGAGTGGTGATCGGCCTGTCGATCTTCCAAGCCGGCCCCGTGGGCATTGCGTTGTTTGCGAGTCTAGTAGCTGCGGCGCTATATGCGCTGCTGCGTCATGCGGTGAGGCTGCATTTGCTTGCGCCCGTGATCGTGGCCCTCGTGGTGCGGCTCGTGGTGATGGTGGTTGCTCAACTGGCCTCTGGCCATGGCGGGGCCTTCTATCTGGACGATGCCGGTTACAGTCGCGAGGCTGCCCTGATCGCTCATCAATGGCTCGAGGGGCACGTGATCAATCCGAGCTCCTATCAGTATGCCGGGTCGCTTGCCTTCGGCTATCAGACGATGGTGGCCTGCATATTTCTCCTAACTGGGAAGAGCATGGTTGCAGGCAAGCTGATCAACGTGCTGCTGGGCACCGCCACGGTTCTCTTGGTCGGCTTGCTGTCCGGTCGGCTGTTCGGAACATCGACGATGCGTCGGGCGGCTTGGCTGATGGCCTTGATACCCACGAGTGTCTGGTGGTCGGCCGTGCTCCTCAAGGAGTCGCTGGTCGCCTTTCTAGTAATCGGAGCGATGCTGGCGTTTACATATTGGCCACGTAGAGGCGCCGTGGTGGCGTTTGCACTGGCCATGGGTGCTCTCGCCGTCACTCGCAGTCCAGCGATGCTGGCCGTCATGATTACAGTGCTGAGCGCGCTCGGAATAGGTGCCATTCAGCAGCGACGTGCAATCGATTTCAGGGCAACTCTGACATATCTAGCGCTAGCCTGTGGTGCGCTGCTGGTTGGGTTTGCGGCTCTATCCGCTGGACACCCGGAGGCTGTCTTGCACCAGATCGGACACACCCTGGGACGGTTAGGCTTAGAGCAGCGCCAGGGCGTAGCTGGGGTGGCGGTAGCTATTCCCAAGTCGCTGGTGTCCCCCTACCCTTGGGTGTTCACTCGGGCTACCCACACGTGGGACCGGGCGCTCTTTCCTGGCATGTGGGTGTGGTATGCGCTCCTGCCTACAGCGACGGTGGGATTGTGGCGGTTGCGTGGCAGGGCAGAGGTGCTGCTGTTCGCGCTCCCCATAGGCGCACTGTTGACCTTCAACGCGCTCACCGCGGGATTCACCTTTCGTCAGCGATCCACGGTCGAGCCGTTCCTGCTGCTGCTCGTCGTGGCGGGCACCGACTCGTGGCGGTGGGTTGCCCGCCGTGCGGCCATGGGTTATCTGCTGGTTGCGCTGCTGGCGACGGCGCAGTCGCGCTCGCCGGCAACGGGGGGTGTTATCGCTCTGGTCGCGCTCACTCTGGAGCTCTTGGCACGGCGATTGCCGTCTACGCCGACGCTACAGGTGCCGCTGCCGTCGAACGTGCTTCGGGACCTGGTGACCCGGATCCGCATGCCGAGCCTCACGAGCGCGGTAGCCGCCTCGGCTGGGACGGTTGCCGTGGCCCGCGCCAGCGCTCCAAGGGCAACGGCTGCTCCGGGGCGCGGCACGGCGGATCGCGTGAAGCGCCTTCTCAGAGCATTCCGGCAGGTTGCACCCCACCCGCGCATCGCCCGCAAGGACCTGGGCGACCGCGCGAGCGCCTGGCTAGCGATACTGCGCCAGGCGGCACCCCACCCTCGCACCGCCAACAAGGACCTGGGCGACCGCGCGAGCGCCTGGCTAGCGATACTGCGCCAGGCGGCACCCCACCACGGCTGATCCCACGGACAGCCGATTGAACGATGGCAAGTCCACGCGAGCCCGTACACTGTGGCGGTCATGAGAGGTATTCCTCGGCTTCGGTGGCCGTCCCGTGCGCGTCGAACCAAGTCGGAGCTCGGCGGTCGCTCACGGATACGCGGGGCTGCTCTGCCGCGGGCTGGCCTGTGGCGCCGCGCAACGTCGTATCTGCGAATGCGCTGGGTCGCGCTGGCGGTTACCCTAGCGGCAACGCTCGCGCTCTCGTTCGCGGTCATTCCAAGGATGTACTCCAGCGGGGACGTGGTCGACACAACCGTGCTTCCACTTGGTGCTCAAACGCCGGCTCCGCACGCTCGTGCCAGCGGAACGATCATCGAAAATTCATACGGCTACGTGCTCACTCCCCATGCAGATGGAAAGGTGGACATCCCTCTGCGGTTCACCACCCAGCCAGGACAGAGGCTACTCCTACGTCTTTGGGCCAGCGGACTCAGGCCGGTGGACATCAGGGCGACTCTGATCGATCACGGTGGCCGACGGCGCTTCCTGGGCCGAGCCCAGGACTGGATCGGACGGCCGTTCGACGTGACCAGCGACGTGGCCGGCGGAAGCCGGGTGGTACTCGAGATCTCGGCCAGCAATCCGACCGCATCGCCCGCCCTCATCCTCGATCAGATAGCGCAGAGCCAGGCGCCCTCGTCGGTGGTCGTGACCGCGCAGGGATGGATGGTCGGGCTCTGGCTTGCCCTGATCGTGAGCACCGTCCTGCTCGCGACGAAGCGACTGCGCCGACACTGGGTGCTCGTCGGCATCACCGGCGTCGGAGGTTATTTCCTGTGGCGAGCAATCCCAGGCATGAGCCTCTATCCCTTGGATGGCCAAGCCGTGCTGATCTGGCCTACCGTACAGAAAGCTAGCTGGCTGGGCTTTCACAGTGGCTTGTGGTGGGGCTCCTGGGTGGGAGTGTCCTCGCTGGCTGTGCAGCTCTCCCACGCCATGACCCCACTGGTCGGTACCGGCAGCGCCGGCGCGCCGGGTGCCAACGCGCTCTTGGGCATCGCGGCCGTGATCGCGATCTATGCGGTCGGCAACCGTGTCGCCGGCCGGCGGGGCGCCGTGATAGCCGCGGTGAGCGCGCTGCTTGCCGGCTCGTTCCGCCTCGACGTTGGCCTTGGCACCTCGATTCCGGTCCTCGCCCTGGCCGCGGCACTCTTTCTCTACGCGGTCCACGTCTGCCTGACACGGACAGGTCGCCAGGAGATCATTCTTCTGGCCGGGGCAGGCTTGCTTATGTGCCTTGCCAACCCAATGTGGATCCCAGGGGTGGTGATCGCGATCGTCGTGATGGCGCTTGCATACGCACCCGCGGGGCAGCGCATGCGTGTGCTGGGGGTGGGCCTTCTTGCGCTCACGCTGCTGATACTCCCCAATCGAATCAGCACCGCGGATCAGAACGGTGGCGATCCTTTTGCCGATATAAACCATGAGATTCGATCCGCCCGCAACCTCGAGTTCGCTGGGCAGGACCGCCACGGGGCTCCCTCTCTTGCCGCCTTCAGACGCGATCCTGCCGGCAGTGGCAGTCCGGTGGGTCTGGGTGACTATCTATTTGTCGACCACTCGGTCCCGGTTGCGGTGGGGGCTACGCTCACGGGTGGGTATAAGGCCATCGGCTCGTTCGCCGTGCGCGACGAAACCAAATTAGCCGGGCTGCTCGCCTTTGTGCTGATGGTGGCTGGCCTAGCGTATCTACTGATCCTGCCGCGTCTGCGCATGCTGTTCATCGTCCCGCTGCTGGTGAGTGCTCCGAGCCTGTTTTTGGCAAGCAGGCATGTGACACTCCCGTTTGAAGCCGGGATGGGCATCTGGCCCGCGCTGCTTGTGGGCAGCGGTGTGCTCGTATACGCAATCTCAAGCCCTATTGAGAACCAAGCAAGAGCACGCCTACGAGGTTTCCATTTTGGGCGGCACTCTTTTCGGGCCGTCGGCACGGCCTGGCGTCAAAAGCTATCTGGACCCGGCGCTGGTACGCCGATCGACACCGTGGCCGAGTGTGATCAGAATGAAGCAGCGCCCATGACAGCAGCTGGGTTGACAGAGACACGTGACTCCACTCCCACCTGACCTGTGAGATTGCACGTCAGCGAGCACCGAAACACTGGTTGCGACAGATCAGCGAGCGAGTGAGCCGTCGTGCGTGCCGACGTGGTACATGTACTTCCTCATGCCCACACTCTGGGAGGCACAGAGCGAACGGTCTTGGATCTTCTCGACAGTCCGGAGCTGAACGACGTCAGTCAACGGGTGGTTTTTGTGCGCTCCGGGCCCTTCACGTCATTTCCCGAGTCACTGGTCTTGACCTCGCAAGAGGGAGGATGGCAGCGATTGCCGTCCGCGGTGCTCGCGGTCGCTCAGGCTCGCCCCAAAGTGATCCACAGCTGGTTGCTACAGGGCAACCTGGTGGGCGCGGCGGCGCGGGTATTGTGGCCGTTGAGCAGCCTTGTGACCAGTGAGCGCAACCTGGGACACACTCTCACCCCTGCCAAGCGTCGACTGGAGCGCATCGTGGCCTCTCTTGAGAGCGTGGCGACAGCCAACTCCTCGGCGGTACGTAACGCCGCGGTCCAGCGTCTTCCGCAAAGAGAGCGCAAGATGCGCGTGATCCTCCCGGGGATTGAGCCACCGCTGCGGCCCGCTCGTGTCGTCCCCACCACGGCAGTGATGGTCGGTCGACTTCATCCAGTAAAGGATCACTCGACCGCGCTGCGAGCCTGGGCACTCGTTCGTAAGGAAAATCCTGGGGCTGTGCTCACGATTGTCGGCGATGGTCCCGAGCGTTGTGGGCTGGAGGCGCTCGGCTGCTCGCTAGGGCTCCAGGACGGCGTGAGGTTCGTTGGCCAGACGGATCCCCGGCCGCACCTCTTTGGAGCCCAGGTGTACCTCTCCACATCTCTCGCGGAGGGCTTCTCACGCAGCCTGCTCGAGGCTCTCCTCGCCGGAGTTCCATCCGTTGCCAGCGCGGTGGGCGGGGTCGCCGAGATCCCGCCTGGCGCTCTCCATCTTGTCCCACCGGGGAATGATCATGCAGTGGCTGCGGTGCTGAATGAGGTGCTCCGTGACGCGGATGCCCAGACGCACGCCGCGCGGATGGCAGACGTGGTTGCGAGCCGGTTCTCTGCTCGTAACTGCCACCGCGCCTACCGCCAGCTCTATCGCGAGCTGGGGGTGAGCTGATGTGCGGGATAGCAGGACTCCTGGGCGTTACCGGTGATCCAGCGGCCGCTGTCCACGACGTGAGCGAGATGACGGCCAGTCTGATCCACCGCGGTCCCGACGATTCAGGTCTCGCCAGCGGCAACGGGTGGGTGCTCGGGATGCGTCGACTGGCGATCCAGGACATCAGTCAGGCCGGGCATCAGCCGATGCGCGTACGCGATTTGACCCTCGTGTTCAACGGGGAGGTCTACAACTTTCCTTCTTTACGGCGGGAGCTCGAAGGATTCGGGTACATCTTTCGCTCGGGATCGGACACCGAGGTGGTTCTCTATGCTCTCGAGCATTGGGGAACCGAGGCGCTGATTCGGTTTAACGGCATGTTTGCCCTAGCGCTTATCGATGAGCGGCGGCGCCGGGCGTGGTTGGCTCGTGATCGCTTCGGAAAGAAGCCCCTGTTCATCGCGAGATTGCAACGCGGGTTCGCATTCGCGAGCGAGCTGAAGGCGATCATGCGGATCGCCCGCGACGAGCTCACGATCAGCCGCAGGGCGCTGGCGGAGTACTTCCGCTTTCAGTACGTGCCGGCGTCCGCCTGTATTTTTGAGCAAGTCGAGAAGCTGCCCGCGGCCTCCTGGGTGCAGATCGACCTCGACTCGGGCCACTGCTCACCAGCCCGGCAGTTCTGGACGCTGCCCGAGGATCTTCCCCCTGCCTTGCCCGCCACTCCAGCCAACGTACTTGCTGCGGTACGTGAGGCGGTCACGCGGCGTCTCATCGCCGATGTTCCCGTCGGTGCGTTCCTGTCGGGCGGTATCGATTCGAGTCTGGTCGTGGCATGCATGTGTGACGCAAGTGCGGATGTGCGGACGTTCTCGATCGGCTTCCAGGATCCCCGCTTCGACGAGTCCCGTCATGCCCTTGCGGTCGCCGCACACCTCGGGACCGACCACACCCATCTGCAGCTCGAAGCCAGCGAGGCGATGGCGATTGTGCCCAACCTCAGCGACGCATATGACGAGCCGTTCGCCGACAGCTCAGCTATACCCACGATGGCGGTCGCGCGCCTAGCGCGCCAGCGGGTGGCTGTGGCGCTTTCGGGTGACGGTGGCGATGAGCTTTTTGGCGGTTACACCCGCTATCGGCTCGCGCGGATCATGCGCCTCGCGCGTTTGCTGCCCAGTAGAGGTGTGCAGGCGCTTGGGATGGTGCCTCCGAACGGCTTAATCGGTCGGCGCCTAGGTCTGTTCTCGAGCCTGGCTAATGCGCGCTCGGCAGCCGAGGCTTACCAAGAGTTGGTTTCCATCTGGCGCTCAAAGGAACTCGCCGGGCTGATGCCCGACGTGACCCTGGGGTCCAGCTTCAACGGCACAGACTGGGCTTCGGGTGCCGGAATCGTCGAGCGCATGATGCGCTGCGATGCGCGCACCTATCTGATCGACGACATCCTGCAGAAGGTCGATCGCGCGACGATGGCCGTGAGCCTGGAGGCACGCAACCCGCTGCTCGACCCCGCTGTCGTCTCCCTGGCGTTCGGTGCGGCCAAGCTGGCCGAGGCGGCCCCGGGACGCAAGCCGCTGCTGAGAGCCGCCCTGAAGCTGCGCCTTCCCGAGCATATGGTGGAACGTCCGAAGATGGGATTTGGAGTGCCCATAGGAGAGTGGATGCGCCAGGAGATGAGGCCGCTGCTGGAGGACCTTGTGCTCGCGCGTAAGGACGCCGAGTACGACCTCGGCGTGGCGCGTAAGGTATGCCATGGCCATCTTGCCGGCGAGCGGGACGCCACTCCCCAGGTCTGGAGCCTGCTCGCATTCGAGCTGTGGCGAGAGCGGTGGGTGTCGGGGGCCAGCGGGGGCTCATGAAGCTGGCCTTGGTAATCAGCAGACTTGAGCGGGGGGGCTCGGAGCGCCAAATCGTCGAGTTCGTGTGCGCTACTCACCCAGATCACGCTCAATGCGTGGTGATTTGCCTGGGCGAAGAGGGTACGTTGGCCGGCGAGGTACGCGCCGTCGGGGCCAACGTCATCGCCCTTGATGCGAAGCGTATCTACGAACCGAGCGCCTTGTGGCGTCTGGCGCGTGCTCTTAGGGATCAGCGCCCCGATGTTGTGTACGCGTTCCTGTTCTGGGGCTACAGCGTCAGCCTGCCGCTCGCTGCTTTAACCGTGCCGCGTGCGTGCCGCATCCAGGCACGTCGGTCGTTGCCCGATGTCGACGTACCGCGTTGGGCGATCTTCCGGGGTTTACGCTGGATCGCTGATCGCTGCTCCCACGGTGTCATCGTCAACAGCCTCGCAGTGGGAAGCGCGGTTGCCCGCCACGAGCCGGTGCTGAGTGGCCACTTGTGGGTCGTGCCCAACGGCGTGCGGAGCATGGCGCAGCAGGCGCGCCCGACGGGGGCGCGATTGACCATCGTGTGCGTGGCCAACCTGATCGCATATAAGGGCCATTCGACTCTGTTGGCGGCGGTGCGACGGCTGCGCCCCCATGGCTGGTCGCTGCTGCTGGTGGGTGAGGGCCCCGAGCGGGAGAGCATCGGACGTACGATTGCCTCGGTGAACCTGCAGGAGCGGGTGTTCATGCTCGGGCGCCGCTCAGACGTCCACGAGATCCTCGACGCTGCTGATCTGCTCGTGCTGCCCTCCTACTCGGAGGGGATGCCCAACGCCGTGTTGGAGGCAATGGCGCACGGCATCCCCGTGGTGGCCAGCGATGTAGGGGGCGTCAGAAGTCTGCTCGGTTCGGGCGCAGGGATTATTGTTGCGCCCGGGGATGATCAAGCCCTCACAGACGCTCTGCAGCGCCTTATCGACAATCCGTCGCTGCGCAAGGATATGGGTGATAAGGGCCATGAGCTCACACGGGGCTCGCTCGGCGTCGATGCTATGTGCGAGGGCACGCTCAGCGCCATCTCTGATATCCGTGCGCAGCGCCAAAGCCGCGTGAGGAGCTCCAGTCGGACCTGGCTCAGGAGGAAATGGTGGACTTGACAAGCACGAACTGATTACAGCCGAGGCTGCCGCCGCAGGTTTTTAGTTGGACGAGTGAAAAGCCACGCTCGCGGTAGAAGTCGAACACTAACTCCGGGGTGGCAACCTCGAAGGGATAGCCCCCCACCCAGTCGACGAGATCATGCCAGCGACTCATCCCGCGCCGGCGTTTGTATTCAGTCCAGGTGCGCGCATAGCGTCCAGGCTGCAAGCGAGCCACTGCGAGGGCCGCGCCCATGAGCTCCTGAGGCGCCATCACCAAAACCACATACGGCGTCCGCATACCCTCGGGGAGTCGGTTGTAGGTACGCTTTATCGTGCGCCACATCCGGCTGCGCAGTCCCTGATCGTTGTATATCGAGATGAATAGCCTGCCACCGGGAGCCACGGGCAGTGCGGCGTTCTCCAATGCTTGCATCATATTCCCAGTGTGGTGAAGGACTCCCCACGAGTAGACGATGTCGAAGGTTCCAAGCGACTGTAGATAGACGCGATCGAGCGCACTCCCCCGCTCGATTGTCCAGCTCTCGCTATCGGGCAGGAAGCGTCGCTTCAGCTCCTGGGTGCAGCCAACGCTGGTGGAATCGAAGTCGAAGGAATGGACACGCCTTGCGTGCAGTTGGGCGGCTGCAAGCGAGAACAACCCGCTGCCAGACCCGATATCCAGGAAGCTCATACCGTCGAGCGAGCTTACTCCGAGCATCGTGCATAGTGAGGCCCGTGCTTCAGCGACACGCTCTTCGTCAAGGACCGAGAGGAAGTTGTGCCAGTTCTCTCCAAACTCGAACCGCTGGCCCGCAGCGACCTCGTTGGCGTAGGTGTTCATAAAGCTCCTTTCGTTCTCGGCACACCGAGGGTGGTGTCCGCTCGGACCAGGCGAGCCGACCTCACAGCTTAGACAGAGGATACGTGCGCCTGGCCGTCGAGTGGCGGCTACCGCGCGATCAGGTGCAGACCACGCAGAACAAAAATCTTGACGACCGCCGGCATGTCGAGCTTAGCGATCATGTCGGCATCGCTCAGGTCAAAAGGGGATGCCCAGCGGAGGATCGCAGCCGTGGCGAGCATCGCTGCGGGTATCCCCAGTGCCACGGCGACCCCGGGCCCGACAAATAGGACCGGAAGCGTTGCCACGAGCAGCGGTGCAAGCAGCACCGCACGCCTTGATCCCCGAGTCTTCGTGCACCGCTCAGCGACAATCTGATATCCAGCGGCGATCACGGCCAGCGCCAATGAGGTGGCCAATGCGGGCCCCAGCACGCCCAAGTGCAGTGGACCGACGAACAGGATGTCCCCGGCTACGTTGATTACAGCCGCCGCCACATTGATGATGGCGACGGCCCGGGTGCGCTCGTTGAGTATAAGGATGGGGGCCGAGAAGCTCGCGGAGGCATAGAGCACAAACGCCGTGAACAACACGGCCATCGGTTCGGCCGCCCCCGCAAACGGAGCACCAAAGACGATCGGCACAACGATCCCGAGGAACGGAACCACAAGTCCGGCAGCGACCGCCGAGATGAAGACGAGTTGGGGGATAGCACGACTCACATAGCGGCCGAGGAGCGCCTGCTTTTTTGCCGCAGCCAACGAGACAAACAGCGGCGTGAGTACGATCGTAGCTGTGGTGGCCACCTGCTGGAGGACGCCGTATCCCTGGTAGGCGACGGCATAGATCCCAGCCTCCGTGGGGGTTCCGTAGGCTCGGAGAATCACGATGTCCACCGACTGGATGAAGTATTGGCTTGCCGAGAACGCGATCAGAGGGATCGAGAAGACCAGCATGCGGCGCATTAGGGCGCGATCGATCGTGGGTGGCCACAGCGCGATGGCCCAGACTCTGGTAGCCATAAAGATGACTACGATGGCGAGAGCAATCGCGCCAACGGCAATGATGACCTGGGGTGAACGGCCGCGTCCACTGACGAAGATGGCCAGCAGAACTGCAGTCGACACACACTGACGCAGGGTTAGAGCGACGGCCGTCAGCCTCATCCTCCCCGCAGCCTCCAGAAGCGTGACGATGTGCTCCGATGCGATGAACAGCAGACCGGAGACGATGGCCAATCCAACGAAGAGCCACGTCATCTCCGCAGGCAACGCGCCGGCTAATCTGAGGATGACGATGACCGCAATGGACGTCAGAATTAGCGGGGCCGTGAGCAACAGCCGGTTCCAACTCGTGCTCGTCATCCTGCCTCTTAGCTCGAGCTCCTCCCGTCCATAGCGCGCCACTGCTGTAGCCGTCCAGGCAGAGGTCGTGGTGAACATTAGGGTGGAGATGATCGCCACGTAGGCGATCAGCGCGTATTCCGCAGGAGCGAGGATCCGAGTGGTTATGACCACCGTGACTACCGAGAGCATCGCCGAGCCAAGGCGGGCTCCTGAAACCGACGCCAGATCGCTAAATACCGTGCCGGCGCCGCGCACACCGCCAATTGGCTGAACGGACGGAGGCGAATGCGAAATGTCTGGCAGCAGCTCCTCGGGCTCGGGCACCGTCCGGCTCATACGCGGGCTTCGTCTAAAACGCGCCGTTATGCCGGTCGCTCGAACTCAGCCAGCATCGTATGCCCAAAGATACCCTGGCGAGCGTAGTGTCCGGACTGCGCCGCGCGCTCGTACGCCCGGGACGAGAGCGTCAGCTTCGCCACCACACGAGCGCACAAGCGCCCTGTACCGATGCCCAGTATGGGACTGAGCCTTCGTCGGAGTGCACGCTCACGCACAAGGGACGCCGCCGACAGGCCTGGAGGCTGCGTCTGCACGCGGCGTAGCCGCAAATCAAAGCGCTGCGCCAGCACTTGGAACTGCGCTGGAGCCCAGCGCGAAATGTGGTGGGGCGGACAGTCGAGCGGCTCCAGACCCGACTTTCTGGTGCGCTCGCGTGTGGGCACCGAGACGAACAATGAGCCGCCCGGGCGCAGACATGCCCGCGCCGGCTCGACGACCTCGGCGATAGTCCGCAGGTGCTCGATTAGCTGAAACGCACATACGACGTCGAATGTTTCCGGATGCTCCGCGGCGAGGGAAGCAATTTCGCTCCGAAACTCGATGCCATCGGTGCGCAACCCCTCCGCCACATCTACGTTGTGGTCTACTGCCACCCGTCGAGCCGGACTGTCTCCAAGGGAGCGCAGGAAGGCGCCAGAGCCGGAGCCGAGGTCGGCAACCGTCAGTCCTGGAGGAAGGGCAGAGGCCACCTTCCCGAACTCCCACCGGTCCTCCTCGTAGTGAGCGCCCTTCATCAGCTCACGGTAAAAATCCGAGTCGCCCGCTACAAGCGGGCTGAAGTAGCACAGCCCGCACGTGTCGCACTCCACCAAGGTCGTCGCCTCGCCAGGTGTATGCCTACTCTTGACCGTCGGCGTGAAACGCACGCCGAAGTCGTCCTCCAGTCGAGCCCAGATCACGTCGTATTGGATGATCTCGACCGTGTGGGCGCACCGGTGGTCACAAAGGGGGCAACGGTCGACGTCCCGCGGCGCGTCGACGCTCCCAGAGACTCGACCGATCATAACCCGGCGCGGAAGAGTGGGAATGGGCATGTCATCGAGCGGCCTGTGAGGAACGTGTGATCTGAAATTGCGGGCGAGCGTGGACAAGCGTAGACCTTGGACCCCAGCTATCCTACGCGACTGAATGTACTCCACGATTGTGCCCTCAAGGCGCTTCGCGTGTGGACCTTACATCCCTCACGGGCGTGGGCCAACTGCGCTTTGGCCCTGGTCGCGGAAGCAGGCTCTGGTGGGGGACATCCACAGGTTGCGAAGATCGGCCGAGGAGCGGCGAGCGAAGGATAATGGAGCCCCATGGCGCTGACCGTTCGTCTGCTCATAGGTCTCGCTATAGCCTCGCTGATCGTCTACGCCACCACCCCCTACGCGATCAGCCTCGCCAATCGCCTGCAGTTCTACGACAAGCCCGTCGGCTACAAGGGCCATACGCGCCCCACTCCGTATCTAGGCAGCGCTGCCCTCATGGTGGGCTTCGTCAGCGCGATGATCCTGACCGCGGGCGACTGGCGCAAGACGGTGCCGCTGGTGGGTGGTGTGGCGCTCCTCTGGGCTGTCGGCACGATCGACGACCGGCGCACGGTCTCTCCCGTGATTCGTGTCGTCATCGAGGCCGCCCTGGCCGCTGTGATCTGGGCCTCAGGGCTGGGCTGGAACCTACACCTGGGCGGCGCTGTGGACCTCACGCTGACATGCCTGTGGGTGCTAGCCGTCGTAAACGCCTTCAACCTCTTCGACAACATGGACGGCGCGGCCAGCACGATGGCGCTGGTCGTCTCCGCTGGAGCCGCGCTGATCGGAATTGTGCGGGGGGACGTCTGGCTGGCCGTCGGCGCGGCATCGAGCGCGGACTGCCCTTCCACAACTGAGCGTGTCCGGAGTCACAGACTCCCCTTCGAGGTAGGTGCCCTGGGCCTGAACCCGTGCTGGATCCACTGCAGGTAGGCGTTATAGAAGAGCGGGAAGGCGTCGGAGACGATCCGTGCCGACTCGTGGACCTCCTCGGCGGTGGCGGTCGCGTATTCGTGGACGAGCATGCGCCGCAGTTCGCGCAGACGCTGCAACCGTCCAACGAGCTCAGTGGAGAGCACGCGGCCGCTCCGGAGCGCATCGAGATCGCGGCGGGCGTTGGTCTCCTCGTGTCGGCGACGAACCTCGGCGAGCTCCAGTCCCAAGGCGGCAAGCTCAGCTATGTAGTTGTAGAGTTGGTCCACGCCGCGCTCCACCGCCTTGACCCGGTTCAGCAGCGCGGGATCGTCTGACGCGTACGCCGATCGAAAGGCATCCAAGTCGAAGTCCTCGCCGAACTCCGCCATCGCGGCGCGAAGCGCAAGCAAATGGCGACGCACGTCGCCGATGCGATCGCGGATCTTGGCCTTCAGTGCGCGCGCCCGGTCTGGGTCATGCTCCTCCAGCGGCGATGGGGGCGCCTGCTCTGTCACGAGGTCACCTCGCGATCCGCCAGGAGATCGTCCATCGTCTCGATTCGCGAACGTTCCCGGCGGTCTGCAAGACGCCGCCAGCGCGCCGTTTGCGCTTGCAGATCCGGCCAGCGACCCGCGCGATCGACTAATACCCTTCCCCGCGAGAGCACGTCGGACATGAGTGGCGGCGACCCTTCGGCATCGATGAGCCGCACAGGCTGCACGTCACGGCCGGTGCGAGACGACAGACGCTCCGCCAGATCGGCCAGACGCCCCACCGACTCATCCGCGAGTACGACCAGCAAGTCGAGGTCGGAGTGCTCGCGATCGCTGCCGGTCGCCAGCGACCCGAAAAGCACGGCGAGCCTGACGTTGGGCTCGGTGCGCAACGCGGAACGCAGCGTTCTCAGCAGCGGCCAGTGCGAGCGCAGGTACATTTCCTCGCGCAGTGTCGTGCGAAAGCGGCGCGGGCTCACACGCTCCCCGCGGATCAACCCCTCATTCGCGGCACGACGGAGTGTACGCTCGGGGATCGACAGTTCGCTCGCGAGTCGGCGAAGAGACTCCATGGTATGGCCGATACTTTAGCATGATATGGCCGATAGCTCGGGTTGGTGTGGCCGAAGACGAGCGCAAACCGCCGCATCGCATATCGCTTCGCCTCGGTCGAGCGCCTATCGCCGGCATATGTGAGATTCTTCGGCCGCGGCAAGGACCCGCGCGGCGATGAGCGCATGACATGACCACTGCGACAGCGAGGAGAGTGCTCCATGTCCCTCGCTGAGCGTCTGCTGATCGGCATGGCACTGGCCGCGATGGTCGTCTACGCGACGACGCCATTCGCCATCCGCGTCGCCGGTCGTCTGCAGTTCTACGACAAGCCCGCCGGCTACAAGGGCCACGCGCGCGCCACCCCGTATCTGGGCGGGGCGGCTGTGATGGGCGGCTTCATCATCGCGGTGCTCGTGGCCGCCGGCGACTGGAGCAAGACGGTCCCGCTGGTCGGCGGCGTCGCGCTCCTCTGGGCCGTCGGGACGATCGACGACCGCCGGACCGTCCGACCGGAGTTGAGGGTGCTCGTCGAGTTGGCCCTGGCCTGGATGGTGTGGGCCTCGGGACTGGGCTGGCACCTGCACATGGGCGGTGCCGTCGATCTGGCCCTGACCTGTCTGTGGATATTGGGAATCGTCAATGCCTTCAACCTCTTCGACAACATGGACGGCGCGGCCAGCACGATGGCGCTGGTCGTCTCCGCTGGAGCCGCCTTGATTGGCATCGTACGCGCGGATGTCTGGCTGGCGGTTGGAGCAGCCTCACTGGGCGGCGCTTGTTTGGGTTTCCTCCCTCGAAATCTCTCCAAACCCGCGGGAATCTTCCTGGGCGACGGGGGAAGCATGCCACTGGGCTTCGCCACCGCGGTGCTCGTGATGGCCGCCGCGAACACCGCTCCGGTCGCGTGGCAGTCGCTACTGGTCGCCCTGCTGCTCGTCGGGATACCAGCCCTCGACACGAGTCTCGTGATCGTCTCCCGCCGGCGGCGGGGGGTATCGGTCCTCACGGGCGGCCGGGATCATCTGACTCATCGAACTCGAAGATTCCTACCCAGCGCCCGTGCCGTAGCGCTTTCTCTGGGTGCGATCCAAGCGGTGGTATCGGTAGTGGCGGTGCTTGCGATCGAGGGCGGCACATCCTTCTTGGTGATCAGCGCGATTCTCTACGTGCTCGCCGCCGCCGGCGCGATCGTGCTGCTCGAGACGCAGCAGGTCGAGGAGTTCGGAGTGGCGCCGCAGGGAGCTCTCGTCGCAAACGCATCCAAAGGCCGCTCTCCGGCAGCTGACGGCGGCCTGCTCGTGCTCGGGCTGGGCGCCGGCCTGAGCCCGTTCTTCTTCGCCTACTACGCCACCTCGGCCTGGGTGCCGATTGGGCTCGGCCTCGTCGCCGCGAGCGCCGTGGCGGTGGTGGCGCGCCCCGCGCGTCCTTCCGGTCCGGGCGCACTCGCTCTCGGGGGTCTGCTCGGTCTCGGCGTTTGGTCTCTGATTTCCACCGCCTGGGCGGAATCGGTCGAGAACGTCGTCGTGAGCGGAAACCGCTGGCTCGCCTACGGGGCGCTGCTCGTGCTGCTGCTGGCGCTGCTGCGCAGCGAGCGCCGCTCGGCGCTGCTGCTCGGAGCGGCCGGGCTCGGGGTGGCGGCGGTGGCGATCTCCGTGCTCGCGCGATTGCTCGGCTCAGACCCGGGGACGCTCTTCCTCGGAGGCCGCCTGAACTCCCCCCTGGGCTACATCAACGGCGAGGGTTGCCTGTTCGTGATCGGCTTCTGGCTGTGCTTCGCCGCCGCCGAGGCCCGGCGGGCGCTGGTGGCGGGGCCGGCGGCGGGTATGGCCACCCTGATGGCCTGCCTGGCGATCCTGTCACAGTCGCGCGGCACGGCGCTGGCGGTGCTCGTCGCGCTTGTGGCGGTGGTGGCGCTTGTCCCCGGCCGTACCCGCCGGCTCTACGGATTACTGGTGGTGGCGGGGGCGGTGGCGCTCGCCGCGCCTGATCTGCTGCGCGTCTACGAACACTCTGCGGGTGGATCGGTGTCCATGGAAGCCGGACATGTCGCCGGTCGAGCCGCGCTGCTCGCCTCCATCGCCGTGGGTCTTGCCTGGGCGCTGCTCACGCTGGTGTGGGAGCTGGCTGTCGCACCCGGCGCGTGGGGCTCGCGAGCCGCCAAGACTGGATCGTGGCTACTCGCGATTCCGATCGTGGTCGCGCTGGTCGTCGCTGGGGCCTCCGCTCATCGCATCGAGCACAGCGCCCGCAGCCAGTGGCACGCCTTCACCAATCTCGCCGCGCCGAGTTCCATTGCTACCGCCTCCACAGCCAGTCAATCACGGCTGCTGTCCGGCGGGGGCAATCGCTATGACTACTGGCGCATCGCGTGGCAAGTGTGGCGCGAACACCCGGTGCTCGGCGTCGGCGCGGGCAACTATCCACATCCCTACTACGAACAGCGGGCCACGACCGAGGACATCGACCAGCCCCATTCGGTCGAGCTTCAAGCTCTCTCTGAGCTGGGTATCGTGGGCGCCCTGCTGCTCGCCTGCTTCATCGGCGGTATCGGTTGGGGGATCGCGCGCATGCGTCCCGCGGCGGCGCGCTCGTCGCTGTCACGCGCGCTGATGGTCGGTGGGGTCGGCACCATCTGCGCATGGCTGGCCCAGACGAGTGTCGACTGGATGCACCTGCTTCCGGGTTTGACCGCGATCGCGATCGCCGCCACCGCTGTCGTGGTCAGGCGGCCGCGAAGCCCTCGGGCGGGGGGAGACGTCGCTGGGGATGCCCGATTCGGCAAGGCGCTCGCGGGCAGGCCGGCGCTCGCGCTGGGGGCGTCCGCCGTGCTGGTGACGCTTGTTGTGGCGGGAGCGAGCCTCAGCCGCCAAGGCCTGGCCGACATCTATCGCACGCGCGCCCAGAACGAGCTCGACCTGCATCCCGCGGCGTCGATCACCGACGCGAACCGCTCGCTGGACATCGACTCCGACGCCGTCGAAACCTATTACGTCAAGGCAGCCGCCCTCGCTCGTTTCGATCAACCGGCCGCCGCCCAGGCGGTACTCGCTCAGGCGCTTGCGCATGAGCCAAACAACTTCGTCACCTGGACGTTGCTCGGTGACATCTCGCTTCGAGAGCGCAGGATGGGAGCGGCCAAACGCGACTACGACAGGGCCCATAGGCTCAATCCGCGAAACGTCACGTTGCGGGGGCTGGCTGCCAATCCGTCCACCGGACTGCAATAGCGTCGGGCCACGCCTGAGGAGCCTGTATCTTCACAGTCGTGCGTGCCAAGTGTGTCTCAGCCGCTGGAACCTGTGCAATCCTTGCGCTGGGTTGCCTTACGGTCTCCGCGCAAGCCGCAACGGGCCTGGAACCCGGCGTCCATCTCGACCCGGGGTCACCGGCGGCCAAGGAGTACGCGCTGCCTCTCAATCAAGCCAGGCAGACGGGAGGTGGCTCCAGGCATGCGAGCACCGGCTCCGCAGCCCTGTTCGGAGCCGGCATCAAGCCGCCCGGCTCAGGGGGATCGGGGCAGGGAAGATCGAGTGCCGGCAATACCCCAAGCGGAGCTCGTCACGGCACCTCCGGGGCGTCCTCATCCGAGGTGGGCACACCCGTTCCCGCGATCGTGCTGCGTGCGGCGCGCTCGCAGACCGCCGCGAACGGCAACGGGTCGACCCTCACGCTGCTGGGCGGGGGAGTCGCGATCCTGATTCTCGGAGCGTTCGGGGGAACGGTCATGAGACGAAGTCACCGATCCTCTCTCTCGGCATGACTGAGGAGACCCGATGAGATTTCTAATTACCGGCGGCGCCGGCTTCATCGGCTCGCATCTGAGCGACCTACTGATCGAGCATGGTCACGCGGTGCACGTATTGGACGATCTCTCCACCGGCGCGATCGAGAACATCCGCCATCTCAAGAGCGATCCCGCCTTCGAGTACACGATCGGCTCCGCCGAGAACCACGCGGTCGTCGCGGAGCTCGTCGACGAGGCGGACTTCGTGATCCACCTCGCCGCCGTCGTTGGTGTCACGCTCGTGGTCGAGAGTCCCGTGCGGGCGATCGAGACGAACGTACACGGCACCGAGGTGGTCCTCAAGCACGCCAACAAGAAGCAGAAGCCCGTGCTGATCGCCTCCACCAGCGAGGTGTACGGCAAGAGTCAGGCGCTGCCCTTCAGGGAGGACGGCGACCTGCAGATGGGCGCCACCGACAAGGGCCGCTGGGCCTACGCCTGCTCGAAGGCGATCGACGAGTTCCTGGCGATGGCCTACTGGCGCGAGCGCGGCCTCCCGACAACGGTGGTGCGCCTGTTCAACACCGTCGGACCGCGCCAGACCGGAAGCTACGGGATGGTCGTGCCGAGGCTCGTCTCCCAGGCGCTCGCCGACGAGCCGCTGACCGTCTACGGCGATGGCCGGCAGACCCGCTGCTTCTGCCACGTCGCCGACGTCGTCCAGGCGCTGTTCGGCCTGGCGACCGAGGAGCGCGCCTACGGGAACGTGTTCAACGTCGGCGCCACCGCCGAGATCTCGATCCTCGACCTCGCCCAGCTCGTCATCGACGTGACCCGCTCCAAGTCGACGATCTCCCTGATCCCCTACGACGAGGCCTACGGCGAGGGCTTCGAGGACATGTACCGCCGCGTGCCCGACACGACCAAGATCCGGGAGCTGATCGACTGGCGCCCGACCCGAACGCTCGAGGACGTCGTCCAGGACGTCATCGCCTGCCAGCGCGGCACGGCCTCACCGGCCCCGGCGGTCCTCGGCGGACCGAGCACCCGGTAGAGCTCTAATCCCGGTTATTGCTCACTCCGGCCCTACCCGAGTGCCCAGAGCAGCAAGTGCGCGGGTACGAGCGAGTACGCATCGCGGAAATCGAGGTCGTTCTTGGTGGCCATCACGACCGGCCGACCGGGATGCGCGCGCGTGGCCCCTCCGGCCGCGGAAAGGCCGGGATTCTCGCGGTACTTGACCTCCACCACGTCGAGTGAGCGGCGCGGACCGCAGACGAAGTCGATCTCCCCGCCGCGTGCCGTCTGCCAGATGTGAAGGCGCTCGGGGAGGATGAACGTTTCAAGTAGACGCTCGGAAGGTTCGTAGCGCCGCAGCAGGGCCATACCCACCGCGTTCTCTACGAGCGCGGGTGTGTTGAACGCGAGTCCAGGAGCGCCATCGAGTGCGATCGTGTGGAGTAGGGGGTCGGCGAGGAAGACCTTCTTGTCCCTTGACAGCTCGTTGGTCTGCGATCCGCTTCGCCAGAAGTAGGTCACGAACAGAAAGTAACCCGCTGCAAGCAGCTCGATGTAGTCGCGCAGTGTTTGGTGGCTGGGTGGCGCCTTGCCTCGCCCAAGCGGAACGTCCATCTCGCGCGCCATGCTGCTCCAGCTGATCTTGGAGCCGAGCGAGCGCACGACGCGCTCCAGCAGAGCATGGCCGGCGGGAACGCTCGCGCCCTTGCGCTGAAGCTCCCTGAAGAGTGAGTCGTACAGGATTCGCTTGACTTCTTGTGATGGCTCATGCGCACCGGATGCCGCCTCGGCTACCGCGGCGGGAAGCCCACCGAAGCGAAGGTAGCGTCCTAAGGCGGCGTCGAGAGCCGGGCCGTACACGCGCATGTCCCGCAACAGCGCCTCGCCTTCGCCGCTGCAGAGATCGGCAATCGTCAGTCTTGGTGAGACGGGGATGTCACTGTTCACGGCGCGAGCGAAGGCGGCGAAGCTCTGTGGCAGGGAGAGATGGTCGACCCCTTGCCGGCGGCGTCCCGGCAGCCGTTCGGCGGCGCCCCGCTGAAGATCGATCGCCGATGAGCCGGTGCAGACGACGACATCCTCGCGGATGGCGCCTTGGTCCCACAGCGACTTGATCGCTGTTTGCCAGCCGCTCATAACGGTCACCTCGTCGAGCAGCAACAGACCGGGAGCGTCGCGGCCTGCGAGATCGAGTGCCCTCAAGACGGTTGTGGCCATCTCGGAGAGATGCCGGCCCTCCAGCAGGTCTAGCGCGAGATAGACGATCGTCCTTGCCCGGAAGCCACCAGCGAGCGCGCGCTCGACGAGCAGCTTCAGGTCGGTGCTCTTGCCGACTTGGCGCGGTCCGCGCAGGATGTGAATACCGGGTCTACCCAGATCCAAGCCGTCGACGAAGTCCGCCGCCAATCGCACAGGTTGCGCCTCCAGCAGCGCCAAGTGGGGGTCCGACGCACGCCAGGCAGTGCTCGTCCACCACGGGTTCTGGGCGGATATCTGCTCATCTGAGATCGCCATCGAGAGCACCAAGAATAGCAGCGATCATCCATCATGCTACCGATATTGCCAGTTATCTTACGAAAGATGCTGCATTTCTTGGGACACCTATCTCCAGAATAGGCTGCATTGCAACGACCCGTTCCTACCGTGGTAGGATTGGGTCATGGCGAGTCAGAAGCGATCGGGCGAGTCAGAAGCGATCGATTTCATTTGACGAATCGCTGCTCCACGAAGCCGAGCAGCGGCTTGCGGATTCGGGGGGAAGCCTGTCGGCGTTTGTGAACGCTGCGGTGCTCCATGAGCTTCAGGTAACTCGTGGTCGCGAGCTCTTGGCAGAAGACGAGGCCCAGTTCGGCCCGGTGCCACCCGCGGCCCGAGGCCAGATCGCGGCCGAGTGGCCGGCCTGACGCTCGACGCCGGCGCGCTGAGCGCCTACGAGCGAGGCGGGGAGCGTGTGGCGCGTGCTGCCGGCAGCACGCGCAGAGCGACCCCCGGGGCAGCCACGATCGACGCATGCATCGCGGTCGGCGTCCGCAGACGCGGCGACGCGATCGTCACCTCAGACCCAGACGACATGCGGGCGCTTCTCGGGCCGGACTTCACCATCCTCGCCGTATAGCTCGACCGCGGCCCAAGATCCAGCGCGGCACACGCTCGCCGCCCGAGCGGCCTGCTGCGTCCCGACATAAATGTCAATGAAATCGAGGCTACCCCAAGCGCCGGGCGGTACACGCTCGAGCGCGCTCGTCCCCTGGCAACCCCTCGCAATCGTGGACTCAAGGCCCTCGGAATAGAGGATTTACCTCCCTCGAAATCGTGGATTCGATGCTACGGTTAGGCTTATGAACGCAAACAGATCTCCAATTTCGGGCGTCGTCGCGCGCCGGCTCTTGGAGGTGACCCGTCAGCGCCTCGAGGATGAGCCGGTCATCGCCCTGCAGGGACCGCGAACGGTCGGCAAGTCGACGCTGCTGGGCGAGTTGGCAAGCTCTCGCGGGGTCGAGGTGGTGGACCTCGACGAGCCCGCCACGCGAGCCGCGGTGCTGGCCGATCCCGGCGCGTTTGTCGACGGGCCATCGCCGGTGTGCATCGACGAGTACCAGCACGTGTCAGCCGTGCTTGACGCCATTAAGGCGGAGCTGAATCGCGAGTTGCGCGCCGGACGCTTCGTGATCACCGGATCCACCCGCTACGACGCGCTGCCCGTCGCAGCGCAATCGCTCACGGGCCGCATGCACTTGCTGACGGTGTGGCCTCTCACCCAGGGCGAGATCGACGGTGTGAGAGAGAACCTGCTCGCCGCGCTCCTTGACGATCCGGTGGGCGCCCCTCCTCGCGGAATCGTCTCGGAGACAAACAAGGAGGAGTACATAGCGCGCATCGCCGCGGGGGGCATGCCGATTCCCCTAGCAAGACGCAGCCCCGCCGCCCGCAACCGCTGGTTCGACGACTACGTAGAACTCGTCTTGGAGCGGGACGTGCGAGAGCTATCCAGACTGCGCCAGCGCGAGCAGCTGCCGGCGCTGCTTCGCCGCTTGGCGGCACAGACTGCGGGGGTCCTAAACGTCACGACGGCCGCCGGCGAGGCGGGACTGGAGCGAACCACCGCGGCGGACTACGTGAAGCTGCTCGAGGCCGTGTTCCTGATCATGCGCCTGCCGGCGTGGGGGACGACCGTGAGGGCGCGAGCGACCAGCGCACCCAAGATACACGTAGTGGATGCCGGTCTGGCTGCACGCCTGCTGGGGCTCACTCCGGAGAAGCTTGCCCGGCGCAATCCTTCCTCCCTATCGCAGTTCGGCCACCTGCTAGAGACGTTCGTGGTGGGCGAGCTCGTCCGACAGGCCTCGTGGCTCGAGGGGATCACAGGGTGGGGGCATTGGCGCACCTATGACGGCGACGAGATCGACTTGGTTATCGAACGTGCCGACGGAGGTGTCCTCGCCTTCGAGGTCAAGGCCGCAGGTCAGGTATCCGGCCGCGACATGCGCCACCTGCGCAAGCTGCGTGAAGCGCTCGGAGACCGCTTCCTTGCGGGTATCGCGCTCTACACCGGAACCCGGGCATACAACTTCGGAGACCGCCTCCACGTGATGCCAATCGACCGGATTTGGACTCCCCTATAACGACATCGCAAAACTCCGCGCAACCTGGATGCGACGCGGGCGGTGCTCCATTTCGCGGCAACATAATCCTGGTCAGCTGCCAGCCCGTTGAGCCATGCAGCGAGTCTGCCGGTGCGCTGCTTGATCACCATCAAGCACACGAAGCTCGCCATCGAGATCGAAGGGCGCCACGATCCCGCGCGCTCTGTCCATCCGTCTCCTCATTCCTCGCCCCGTCGGTCGAGCCGAAATCCAAGTCCTCGACGGACCTTGTGCGACTCGAGGCAAGGGCGACCCAACCACGCCACCGGGTCGGATCCTAGCCCGACATAATGTCGGCGGGTGTCGCTCTCGATCTGCCTCATAACCGCCGACCCGCCCGAGCGTATATCGACCATCCTCGAGCCCCTGCGGCCCTACGCCGACGAGGTGATCATCGCGGCCGACTCGTGCGTGGACGAGCAGACACTCGCCGGGTACGGTGCGCTCGCCGACCGGCTGTTCAGGATCGAGCACGTGCTGGCAGACCGCCACCTCGCCTGGATGTTCGCCCGGTGCAACGGGGACTGGATCCTGCGACTCGACGGAGATGAGGTCCCGAGCGGCGCGTTCGTCCGGCGGCTCCCGGAGTTGCTGTCCTCGCGCGAGGTGCAGCAATACTGGATACGGCGGGCATGGCTCTATCCCGATCCCGAACGTTTCCTCGACAGCGCACCGTGGTCCGAGGACTTTGTCAACCGGCTGATGCGCAACGACGGCACGTTGCGTGTGCGCGGACGCCAGCACATGGATCCGGAGCCCGTGACACCGCGCGAGTACGTCGAGGAGGGGCTCTACCACCTCGATCTCCTAATGACCAGCTCTCAGCAGCGACGCGACAAGGCGGTGCGCTACGAGGTCTCGTTCCCCGGCCTGCTGGCCCAGAGCGGTGGGCGACTCAACGAGGCCTTCTACCTTCCAGAGCTGCGCAACTCACTCGAGTTGAAGCGGGTTCCTGAGGAGGATCGGGCTTCGATCGCACGGGTGCTCGCGGCGAAGCAGCCGATCAGCTCCGGTGAGGCTCTCGAGGACGTGCCCTACGTCTCGTTGCGGGAGATGGATCGCTTTTGGGAGGGGCGTTCCGTCGCAGACAGCGCATACCACGCCACGATCGACCCCTACGGATCGACTGTTTCGCTTACGCCCGCGCAGTCGCGGTCGGTCTTCTTGCACGTCAGCAACGACGGCACCGAGCGCTGGCCTTCGCGCCTCGAGGAGAAGCCCGCGATCCGTCTCGGCTATCGCTGGCTAGACCTCGATGGGAGCCCCGCCATCGAGGAGGGTCCGAGGTCCCCGTTTCCTCGATCTGTAAATCCCGGCGAGCGGGTACTCGCGCCACTGGACGTCGTGGCTCCGGCGGATCCTGGCGAGTATCTGCTGGAGGTCGACATCCTTCATGAGGACGTGCGCTGGTTTGGCTGTGCTTGTCGCATTCCCGCTCGCGTCGAGGAGGATCCACGAGATCTGCCGCCGACGGGAATCCGCCTTCGCGAGACCTCACCCCCCCGCCTGCAGCGCTGGCGAGCTGTGCGGATTCCGCACACGATCCACCGGGTATGGCTGGGCAGCGCACCTATGCCAGAGGAGCACCAGCGCTTTGGCGAGACCTTCTCCAAACATCACCCCGGCTGGGAGATGCGACTGTGGACTGACGACGACCTATCGGCGCTCGGCATCACTGCTGTCGAGCGCAAACGCTCGCGCACCCGCTCCGAGCTGTCGAACCTCGTGCGCTATGAGGTCCTACACCGATTTGGCGGTGTCTACGTCGACACCGACGTCGAGTGCCGGCGCTGCCTCACACCGCTGCTTCGAGGGATCGACGCGTTCGCCGCCCTGGAGCTCCCAGGACGGGTCTGCACCGCGGTCCTGGGAGCGATCGCAGGCCACCCCGTCTTCGATCGGGCGACGCGGCTGACGCGCGACACACTCGGCACCGGCATTCACTCCGCTATCGCAAACGGGCCGTATTTCCTCAGCCTGCTGCTCGAGCAGGAACCGGGCTTTGCAATCTTCGCCAAGAAGCTGTTCTATCCATACCTCTGGGATGAACCGGAGCGCCGTCATGAGGTGTTCCCAGACGCTTACGCGATCCATCATTGGGCGCTTAGCTGGCTAAAAGAGAAGCCCAGCGGATAAGAGGCTTTGTTATGGTGGTTGTCCGCTTGTATCTCGACTTTCGTAGTTTTAGGCGGCGGCTGACGCTGGTGGCGTCTGGGGTTGTGTGAGTTGTGGGTTGGTGGTCATCGGGGGTGCTTGTGCCCAAAAGTCTTGGCGGATGAGTTCGCG
>Ga0075522_10000087_pt1 | contig 54260 bp, 56 predicted proteins | sample NGEPerA_FD_74796 | JGI IMG/M metagenome (GOLD analysis project Ga0075522, IMG submission 74796) | Arctic peat soil microbial communities from the Barrow Environmental Observatory site, Barrow, Alaska, USA - NGEE PermafrostL2-A | ecosystem: Environmental > Terrestrial > Soil > Wetlands > Peat ... | reverse complement strand
ACCCGGCAAATCTCGCCGTTCTGGGATTGCTCTCGAACCTTACGAGTACCGGTGCGATTACGACGATCATTCCTGTGCCCCAGTAACAACGGCAAACGGCCTGCAGAGAACTTTCTTCAAGACATTGCGCTTGGCTGTAGCAGCATCGCTCCCCAGGAGTAGCCCACCCCAAAACCCACCAACATGGTGAGCGAGCCGGGCTTGAGAACACCCTCAAGCGAGGCTTTTCTTAAAGCGATCGGAATGGTTGAAGATACCGTATTGCCGCAGTTCTCCAAGGCAAAATAGAACTTTTCCGAAGGGATGTGCAATCGCTTGCGCAGGTGGTCCAGCATGTACCGGTTGGCTTGGTGAAACACAAAAAGGTCGATGTCTTGAAGAGCAACACTCGCTTTTTGGAGCAACCTCTCAATGGACTCTGGCACCGCCGACAAGGTGAAGTTGAAGATTTCCGGACCATTCATGAACAGATCGTCCTGCGACCGTACGTTGCCCTGATCGTCGGCTTCCACAGCCGAAGCTGCGCTTCGCGGTTGCCGCATGCCTCCGGCTGGCACGATGAGATTGGGACCGCCCGCACCGTCGGTACCGTAGACGAAGGGGCCCAACAGAGCCTCTTTGGTATCAACGGCCTTGAGCAAAGTGGCTGCCGCAGCGTCGCCGAAAACGGTCCGAACACTGCGATCACGCTCATTCATAAACTTGCTATAGGTTTCCGCGGTGAGCAGCAGCACCGAGCGAGCTTGACCGGTGGCGATCAACCCTTCCGCTAGCCCAAGTCCGTAGATGTAGCCAGAACAGCCCAAGTTGATATCCACAGCGCCGGTACTGGTCGGAATCCCCAACCGGTCCTGAATCAGACAAGCGGTGGTAGGCAGAAAGTGATCGGGGCTCTGCGTGCAAAGGATCAGGTAGTCGATTTCCTCGGCGTGTACGGACCCTCCGGCAAAGAGTTTTTGAGCCGCGGCTACAGCCAGATCCGAGGAACATTGGTCTTGGGCGGCGATGTGGCGGCACCCGATGCCTGTCTTTGCCTCGATCTTGGCAGCGGACCAATCGGGGAACTCGCGCGCCAGGTCAGCGGTAGAGACCGTTTTCTCCGGCAGATAGTATTCGATAGCGGCCAAAGACGCGTGCATGGTCCCTTTTACTCGACCTTCGCCAAGCGTGGAGTTCCTCGAGTCATAGCTCTTTTATAGCGCACCGGCGATTCTTTTGGCTGTCGATCGCCTGCGAGATAGGACTTTCTTAGTACAGGCAAGCAGGCTATTTGGTGGATGAGTATCCGCCATCCACCACTAGCGTCGTACCGGTGATCCAAGACCCCGTTTCCGCTAACAGGAATCCGATGGCGTGCGAAACCTGCCTCGGTTTACCGAGTCCCAGCAAATGTAGTTTAATCATTGCGTCGAGTGCCTCTGACGGCGCCTGATCATGGAAGGTGTCCAGCATAGCGGTTTCAATCTGGCCTGGCGCAACGCAGTTGACGCGGATTGGTATATGCGCCAACTCGCGAGCCAGTGCACGTGTCATGGCAATCAATGCGCCCTTACTGGCTGAATACGAGGCCCTGGCTGCATGGCCAACGAGGCCCGCCACACTAGCCAGGAAGACCACGCTGGCCATAGGCTGGTGACAATTTTTTTGCCGTAATCCCTTGGTGAGCATCATGGCGGCAGTGACGTTGATGCGCATTAGCTTTTCCATCTGTTCCACATTGATCGTGGACACCGGGGTTAACTGGGCGATGCCCGCCGAATGGACTAACCCGTTCAAGGGGCCGTGATCGGCGCAGAGCGTCTTGATCCAGGCCGGGATGCCGGCAGCGTCGAGCATATCGTAAGGCGCAACGATGTGCTGGTCTGGGGCGACCAGCCCGCTCCGTGTTTGTTCAAGAGTCTCCGCGTTGCGCGCCACGAGCACGAGTCGAGCACCCATTTGGCTTAGAAAGAGAGCAGCATCACGCCCAAGACCCGCGGAGGCCCCCGTGATCAGAATGGTCTTGCCAGTAAGATCCATCGGATTGGTCATGCAATCTCTCGCAACGTGGGCAAGGAAAGGTTGTTAATTTCGATCCACGCCGCCCCCCAAGAAAAACCTACCCCGAAGCCACCCAGCAACAGCCGTGCGGAAGGAGCCTTCGAGAGGGACCGAATCACAGACGACACCGTCATCGCCAATGGGATCGACGCCGAACTTGTGTTGCCGTATTGGCCGATTTCGACGATGAACTTTTCCGGCGGCACTTTCAGCTTCTTGCGTAGATGCTCAAGCATGAACGCGTTGGCCTGATGGAAGATCACCGCGTCAGCGTCGTCCAGGGTGTGTCCCGAAGCTTCGAGCAGTTGCCTTACCATCTTCGGCACGCGCTGCAAGGTAAAGGCAAAAACCTCCGCACCGTTCATGTATAAGTCTTCATCGCTGCGAACGTTGCTTTCAGTCTCCTTCGCCGTCCGCGCCGCCGTCACGCTGGACCGCGGCAGCCGGAACCCACCTGCCGGAACAATCAGGTGCTCCGCCCCTGCTCCATCAGTGCCGAAAAGAAAGTGCATTGGCGGAGTGTCGTCGGCCGGATCCAGGAGAGTAGCGGCGCCCGCATCGCCAAACAAAAGCGCCACCGATTGATCTACTGGCGATGCAATTTTGTTGATTGTGTCACCCACCAGCAACAAGACTGGGCGGGCCGTGGATAACACCAGTGACGCCGCAAGCCACAAACCGTACACATAACCCGAACAGCCCAGGTTTACGTCGAAAGCAAACGCCGAATCGGGCAGACCGAGCCGATGCTGAAGCACATGCGAGGTCGCGGGGAGGACGTAGTCTGGGGTCTGCGAAATGAAAATCAAACCGCCAATGCCACTGGCAGGCCGATCCAGCTCCTTGAGCAGATGTTCTGCGGCCGCGACACACAGATCGGAGGTGCAAACGTCCCGCGGGGCAACGCGTCGCTGGATAACACCGGTGGCTTCGCTGACCTTTCGGACCGATTCTTCTCCAAACACAGCGCTCCCCTCGGCCAAACCGGCTCGCTGAGCGGGTACCGCGCTGGCGACCCCCGCTAGCCGCACGCCAGAAATTCTTGAATAGGACATATCTCAGTGACCCGCTTCCCCCTCGGGTGGCCGTTGCAAGGGAGGTTTCTTCTTGCGGCGCGTACTCGGCAGCCCAACATTCGGCAGGATCACTTCAGCCGGGTTTCCCATGGCGAGTGCATAAGGGGGAATATCGCTGATTACAACTGAGTTGGCCCCGATGATGGCCCCCTCGCCAACCGTGACGCCTTTCATGATGTGGGTCCCGTTGCCAATCCAGGCATACTTCCCGATTCGTACCGGGCGGCAATCTGCGGGTGACGGAGGCTGGCCAGCGGCTCGCAGGTCTGCTTCCCTCCGGTGACCATCCGTGTCCGAGATACGGCAATCGTAGCTCACAATTACATCTTCTTCCAGAATCACCTCACGGTTGACGGTGATAGTGGTGCCCCAGCCGACCCCGGCTCGCTCTCGAAAAATCAATAACGGCTTTTCGTAAACGCTTCCACTCAGTATCGATACGTTGCCTCCAATGATCGTGTTGTCGTGCAAATGGATTTCCACACCGCCACTCACGTACGGCATCTTATCGATCCGAATGTTTCTCCCGAACGTCGCACAACGAGCTTGGAAAAGAGGATAGCTGTAGAACACGCCTACCAGGAGCCGAAAGATCATCACACCAACCCAATGCAGCTCATAAACCAGCCTAAGGGGCGGCTTAGTCCAGCGCGGCAATCGATATGCAGTGGGATACATAATGTAACCCAAGAACCGCTTGAGACTGCGAAAGAAAGGATTCTGTGATCGTTTGACTCTGTAGATGAAGTCGTTGAATCCGCTCACAAAGCCACTTCTAGAGGCCCACGAGCTTTGCCAGATCGTTTACGTCCTTGCAGGCACCAAACTGGCGGGGAGACAGCCGGACGCTGAAGTGCTCATCGGCCATTCCCATAAAACTAACCAAGGCGATGGACGTCCAACCTTCTAGGTCCTCGATCTTCTCCTCGCCTTTCAACGAGCCAGGCTCGACCTCGACCAGTTCAGCGACTTGATCCAGAAATTCCGATTTCGTCACAGTTTCTCCTTAAGGATTCAGCCAACACAATTCATCGCCATCTCACGCAAACCGTCGAGAACTTCAGTTTAACAAAGCTAAGTTTATCGGATCGGCCTGGGACACAGCAACGTGACAAGGATATCGGCATCTTGGCGAATATGCTTTAGCCTGACCTGATCCTGGCGTCGGCGACCCCTGCCGTTGCAAGGTGTGCTGAAATTGAAAGACATGCCAGTCGAGTTAGTGATGATTGCGGGCGCAAGACCCAATTTCATGAAAATCGCTCCGCTCTGGAATGCACTCTCGCAGGACAGCAAATTTGCCGTCACGCTGGTTCACACTGGCCAGCACTTCGACGACAGCATGTCCGGGCAGTTCTTTCGCGACCTTGGACTTCCCGAGCCCACCTATCACTTGGGTGCTGGAGGCGGCAGCCACGCCCACCAGACTGCCGAGATCATGAAGCGTCTGGAGCCTGTGCTTCTGGAGCGATCCCCGCGCGGCGTCATCGTGGTCGGCGATGTGAATTCCACCGTGGCTGGAGCTCTCGTCGCCAAGAAGTTAGGCATCGACGTGGTTCACGCGGAAGGAGGCTTGCGGAGCTTCGACCGGACGATGCCGGAAGAGATCAACCGCCTGGTCACCGATTCCATTTCCGATGTGCTGCTGGTAACCGAACAGAGCGGCGTCAACAATCTACTCCATGAAGGAGTGGCTCCCGAACGCATCCATCTGGTGGGGAATTTGATGATCGACTCGCTCCGCAAGCATCTGTCCCGCGCAATGCAGTCGGATGTCCGTCAGCGGTTGGGAATCAAAGGCGAACGCTACGGCCTGGTCACGCTGCACCGTCCGGCCAACGTCGATGATGACCGGAAACTTTCGGAGATTCTGGAGGCCTTGTCTGTGATCTCGGAGGACCTCCCGCTATTCTGGCCAGTCCATCCCCGCGCACGCGCACGACTGGAACGCGGATCCGTGGATCTTCCTCCGCGAATCCACCTCCTCGATCCTCTGGGATATCTGGATTTCCTCCGATTGCAGGCGGAAAGTTTTACAGTGTTGACAGATTCCGGAGGCATACAGGAGGAAACCACGGCGCTGGGAGTTCCGTGTCTCACCTTGCGTGAGAACACCGAGCGGCCCGTCACGATTGAGTGCGGAACGAACCGCCTAGCGGGAACAACTAAGGACTCTATCCTGCAGGCTTGGAACGCGGCACGGCTAGTTCCTCCTAAAGGTGTTCTACCACCATTGTGGGACGGGAAGGCCGGTGAGCGCTGCCATGCCGTCCTCAGCAGCTATTTTCAAAACAACGAAACGTAGGAACGGTAAGCGTGTTGATACCAGACACCGTGCTGATGTTCACGTACCATTTTCCGCCGGAGAATGCGATTGGCGGAGTGCGGCCGTTCCGGTTTTACAAATACCTGTCGAGGAAGGGTCTGAAATGCCACGTCATCACGGCAGCCGACGGCGCAGCGGACGTCGTTCCAGACGCTGAGAGCATTCCAGATCAGTTCCTCACCGGACCCCGGGAAGGCCTGGGATGGCAATTGGAGCGGGCGATACGAAAGTTCGTGTTGCCGGGAGCCACCGGTATACGATGGTCATTCGCGGCGACCCATGCAGGCCGAGCCTTCTTGTCGGCGAACCCATCCGCCCGCGCAGTGATCTTTTCCACATACCCTCCGCTCGGGCCCCATCTGGCAGCGTGGCGCTTGGCAAGGCTTACAAGACTTCCCTGGGTCGTTGATTTCCGCGATCCGATGGCGGACAGCCCCGGCGGTAAGTGGACCCGCAGAGCCAGGCTAGCCACGAAAGTGCTAGAGAGAAGAGCGATGCGCGACGCGCACGCGGTCATCGCCAACACGGACGGCGCGGCGGAACGGCTAAGACGGATCTATCCCGAATGGCGAGATAAGGTTCACCTAATCTGGAACGGCTTCGATCCTGAAGACCGGGTGCGGCCGCGACCGCTTTCCAACAGCAGCCGCAAACTGATGAGTCACGTCGGGGAACTATATCAAGGTCGCGATGCTACACCGCTGCTCGAGTCAATCGCGCGCCTGGTCAGTAGCGGTAGACTGTCTCCCGAACAGTTCTGCGTGCGGCTTGTAGGCCCGGTCCGCGCCGGGTCTCTACCAGGTCAGGAGTTTCTGGGGAAGGCCGCGAACTTGGGATGGCTAGAAGTAGTTGACAAGGAGGTTCCGCTAAACGAGGCGCAGAGCATTTCCACAACTTCCGGAGCGACACTTCTGATTCAGCCGCACTCTACCGTGCAAGTCCCGGGAAAACTCTTCGAATATATTCAGATCGGGCGGCCGGTGCTGGCCTTCGTCCCCCGGAATTCCCCGAGTGAGCGAATTCTGCAGCAGTGCGGCATTCCTTATCGCTGCGTGTATGCGGAAAGCGACCCGGCAAGGATGGACGAGCGGATTGCAGAGTTTTTCGAGATGCCCTGGGGAGACGCCGCTCCATCCCCCTGGTTCGAGGAACAATTTAATGCGGAGCATCAGACCGCGGAATTGCAGCAGCTTTGGGAGTCCTCGTGATCTCCTGGTTATAACAAAACACTCGCGTTCACTCCAGCGGCAACTTTCGGATAGCCCTAGAGCCGGGAAAGGCAAGGTTGTCGCTTAGGTTAAGCTGAAGAGCGTATGGGCGTCAAGCGCGGCAGCTGCGTTTGACAGTGATTGGCCTCGGACCCGATCAAGTCGGCAACGCGGACTCGCTCGGGACTCAAGGATGTCGCCGAATTAGGTCGATTCGGTGGCGCGCTGGACTACAATCCAGGAAGGCCCGTCACCAAATATGAAGTTCTCCGAGGTCTTTCAAATTGTTCAAAGCGCTTCTGCCGAAGCCGTCCCGCACCAGGGTGCTTCCGGCGTGCGGCTCTGCCCCTTTCCTATTCCGACATTCCTGAATGGGCCCTTACAGCAACAGCTTCCCTACCGAAAAGTGACCCTCGCCACGGGTCTTTTTGGTGATCTTCTAGGCACCGTACGCGGCGCCAGTACAGTGGATGACAACGTGGCAGCGATTGTGCTCGAGTGGCCGGACCTAGCCCCCCGCGGGGTTACCGACGCCGCTCAGCCGGCTGCAGAGGTGGTGGCAGATCATGGACGAATCTCGACCTACTCAACTGCAAAACTCGCAGCGATGCGGCAAGGAGACTGAGCAATCAATAGAGCCTCGAAGGGTTACTAAGATTACTCTCGCACCCGCGGTGTTTCTAGCTCTTTTGCGTTAATCCGGACTCTAGAAATCGCAATTGGCTGCGTTCTTGTTCGCAGCCCGGTTCCGCTCGCGCGGACGCTCGCTCACCCTTCGATCTCTGCAATCGCGTCCGCCCGGAAACCATTGCGAAAAGATATAGGACCGCGCCCACCCAGGCGTTGTTGCTAGCGCGTAAAGACCCCGTTTGCGCTAGGTCATGAGAACGCGAGCTGAAAGCCTAGGGCCCTAGACGTTTCGGTTCTGTAACTTAAAACCTCTAGTGCTGCTTCAGTGACGCCAGTGGTATAGTTGAGCTTGTTCTACACTCCCCCTGCCGCGGCCGATACTCGCAAGCTACAGATAAATAATGGGCTTTCGTCGGAATCCCGGTCGGTGCGGCGGGAGTAGAGTGTCGATCAGCGTAACCCGTATGCCTCCTGGCGGCTCAGCATTCTACCGATTTTCCTTCGTGTGGCAAAGAACCTCGGAGGCCGGACCCTGTGATGCCCGTCTTTTCTCCCCGGCTATTCTGGGACTTCCCCCGGTGCCACGGACGGCTGAAATTTATGAGCGAAGGTCGTCTGAAATCCTTCTCGAAGGCGTGTCACGAGGAAGCGCGCAATGATACGGAGGGCCATTAAGAAGGCGGCGCTAAGGACTCTTCGGTTTACGGGAGCCTTCGCTGCTTCCGCGTCCTCCACCGGCCGCCGCAACAGCCTGCTGATCCTGTGTTACCACGGAATCTCCCTGCGCGACGAACAAGCCTGGGAGCCGCTCATGTACTTGAGCCCGGCGCATTTCCGGCAGAGGCTAGAAGCCTTGCGGGCAGCCCGCATCGAGGTTCTGCCACTCGAAGAGGGATTGTCACGCCTTCGCGCCGGCTCATTGCCTCCTCGCGCCGCCGTTATCACCTTCGATGACGGGTATTACGATTTTTACGGCGTAGCGATGCCGTTGCTACGGGAATTTGGGTTTCCAGCGACGCTCTATCTCAGTACTTACTACTGTGATCACCGGCTGCCCGTTTTCAACTTAATGATCCCGTACCTTCTCTGGAAATCCGGTCGTACGACGGTGAATTGGGGAGAAGCTAAGTTGCCACCGATGCCTGTCGGGACCCGTTCAGAGCGCTTCCTCGTGACACAGACGCTACTCCGATTGGCCGAAAGCCGGCAATTGGATACTCGGGGCAAAGACGACTTGGCGCGCCACCTCGCAGCGCATCTTGGCATCGATTACGACGACCTGCTCCAAGCTCGGCTCTTTCAGCTTGTCACGCCCGAGGAGGCTGCCTTGACATCGCGCGCCGGCATCGATATCCAACTCCACACGCACCGCCATCGTACCCCGCGTGATCAGGCCTTGTTTACGCGGGAAATTCGCGATAACCGCAACCGGATCCGCGAATTCACTGGACTCGAGGCAACTCACTTCTGCTACCCGAGCGGAGATTATGCCCAAGAGTTCTTGCCCTGGCTACGCGAACTGGGTGTGAAAAGTGCCACGACCTGTGAGGCAGGTCTAGCATCCCAACGCTCCGAGCCGCTGTTGCTTCCTCGCCTCTTGGATGACGATCTCGTCACTCCAGTGGAGTTTGAAAGCTGGCTCTGTGGCATTCGGTTGTGATGAAGATCAGGCACAGAGTACTGCTTGGATCGCTGGGCGTGTTCATGCTTGCCGCCGGTACGGGTATCGCCGTCGAGGCGGCGCGCGGTTCGCTTGGTCGGGCCGCCCAAAGCGGTGAGGCGGGTGGAGACGGGCCATTTTACATTAGCCTGGCCCGTTCAATGGCTGCTGGCCGAGGCTATGTTTCTGACAACACGCCATGGCCCAACAGCCCGCACCTTAGCCGGCTTCCGCTTTGGCCTTGGCTCCTGACAGCCCCGCGCTGGCTGTTTCCTTCGGCCAGCGACTCTGCGATTCTGCAAGGGACGTCTATTTTTTCGCACGGTGTTGTAGCCCTGCTGCTGGTTTTGTTGACCTACCGGTTGTGGGGTGACTTGCTAGCCGCTTCTCTTGCCGGCGCGATGTTCGCGCTATATCCTGTCGCGCTCGCATTGATGGATAGCGGACTTTCGGAACACGCGTTCCTGCTCGCCACCACCTCCGGCATTTGGTTGTTGTTGTATCCCGGCTGGAGACAAGCAATCGGTTCGCTCTTGTTGGGTTTCTCTGTGCTGGCCAGATCCAACGGCGTATTGTTGCCGGTGCTCTTCATAGCGGTTGCACTGATTTGGCGCTGGTCATGGATTCGCCACTGGAGGCGAACCGTACTCTTGTCGGCGATTTTCTACCTGCCCGTCGGTATGTGGATATTGCGAAACTATATCGTCTCGGGAGATATACTGATCAACGCCATGGAAGGGGAAACTCTTTATGGCGCGAATAATCCCGTCGTTGCAAACGACCTGCTGACATGGGGCTATTGGGTTTTCCCCGACGCCATCCCGGGGGGAGATTCCCAAACAACAACTGGGATGGATGATGAGCGAGGCCCAGGTAAACCGCTATTACCACCGCAAGGGCATCGAATTTATCCGGTAAAATTGGTTCGCATTGCCGCGTCTGATCTTGGGAAAACTGATCCGAGGATTCGTGCCGATTCCCTTTGTCCCAAGTATTTCTTCCTACGCAGCATTTAGCTTCCGGTGGATACTCTACGGCGCGGCGATTTGGGCTCTCCGTGGGCGCGTGAATCTCAACCCACTCTTCGGTGTTTTCCTTGCCGCCCTGCTGCTGGATGAGTTGGCGACGACGGTGATCTTCTACGGATCCTTCCGGTTCACCTTTTGTCTCGAACCGTATCTGATGTGCTGCGTGGCGGCTGCGCTGGCGCAAAGGGCTCGGAGCTGGCCTATAGGTCACAGTCCCGAAATTGCAGAATGAGGTGCCATAAAGGGATTTCCAGCACATCGCCTTCCGGGCGTGAAAAACACAACCCCCTGAATCACGTAAGCCAACTCGCCACCCTCATCGCGATTCCGTTCCCGGACTGTAAGAGCAGAGTCCTGAGTTCACCTACTGCTGGGGGCTGCCGCCACCACAATATCGCCAGATAGCTTAGTGCCCCGATCGCCGCCGTGCTGAACAACTGTATCGTGGCGCCATGCACCCCCATTCGTTCCAAACCCATGAGCCACGCCGCAGCAACAAGGGCCATTATGAGACTGGCCTTCAATCCAGGCCACAGCTGCAAGGCGAACTCTCTTGCCGGCAATTCAATGAGTCGGAAGGGGATAAGGAAGCCAGGAACCATCAAGATGGTCCATGCAATGCTGTAAGAAATCGCCACACCTTGGATTCCCCACGGCAACCCCAAAAAAAACGACGCAACGTACACTGTTGCCGAGACTAGGCCCCAGCGCAGCAGCCAGTCCGCACGCCCCTTGGCCTGGTAAATCAGACCTGTCGTCGTGAAAACGGATTGCGCCATTCCCAAAGGCCCAAAAACTCTCAGCAGGCCTGCTACGGGCAACCAGCGTTCCCCCAAAACAACGCGCACCAATGGGTCCGCCACAACGGTAACCCCCAGCATCGCTGGGAAAGTGGCCAAACCAATGAGAGCGCACGTCCGGCAATAAGCGGACCGGAAACGCTGATTGTCGTCCTGAACTTTGGCTAAGGCGGGAAACAGCACCTGACAAATCACCGCACTGAAGTTTGAGAGCGGATAGGTCATCAAGGTGTAAGCCATGTTGTAGAACCCGAGCGGATCTTTGCCCAGGAAGCGCCCCACAATGAGGTTGTCCGCATTGCGAGAGAAATAGTTTAGGACGTTGAATCCGGACAGTCCCAAACTGAAGGACCGGATTGAGCGGGATTCTTTCCAATCCAGCACCCACTGGTAACGGCGGCGGCCGAAGACCCAAAAGGCCACGGCGGTCATGGTGGTACTCGCGAGCGAGGCGAAGACCAAACTCCAGACTCCTCCTCCGTTTAGCGCGATCCCGATCGCAACACCTGTCCCCGTTACCGCCCCGGCAAACTGCGTGATGGCGATTTCACGGAAAGCCATGCGCCGGGTCAATAGCGCGTTCGGCACGACACTCGTGGCTGTGATCACGAAGGTGATCGACAGGGCTTGAAGGATCTTGGCCAGGGCGGGCTCGTGGAAGAACAGCGCGGCCGGAAAAGAAAGACCTACGACACACAAGGTGAGCAGCAAGCCCAGAAGACAATTGAACCAGAACATCGTCGAGAGGAGTCGGTCGCTGAGGTTTGGCTCGCGTACCAGCGCGCTCGTGGTTCCCAAGTCGCGCACGGTGTCAAGAAAGTTCGTGAGTACCGTAGCCATGGCGATTAGTCCGTACGCGCTGGGCGAAATATGACGCGCCAGTACGCTGATGGACAGCAAAGACAGTAGTTGCCGTGAGATTTGAAAGAGGCCAGTCCACGCCACACCCACGGTGGCTTTCTGGGTGAGGGTAGCGCCGGGGCCTTGTGCGTTATCCAACGTTACCGTTTCTCGCACCAAGGATTCCGAGAGCTCCGAGGCATTCCGATCTTCTCCCATGCTTATCGCCAGTATTGCATTAAGGCTCCTCACGGTTCATGTTCAAATAGTCTGAGTGGTGCAATTGGATGCCCGGACGTCCCTATGGATAAGGCACATCCCGATCAATCTGCGCTTGCCCCCTCGGCTGACACAAGCAGTTAAGACACAGTTGGCCGTTCGCTGAAAACTTCTCGACCGGCAAGACGACATTACGGCATACTGGTGCCCGGCTGGTGAAGCGGAAGCGGGCCATGCTGGAGAGCAACCCGCCAAGGAATAGCCAGCCGGAAACTCATCCAGACGATGAGCGGGGACGTTGGCCGCAAAGCCGGCGTCCCCATCGGATGGAAAGATTTCCCGATGCCTTGGAAAACTCATATAGAAAGCGGCCGCGCAGCGGCATCCATTTGGTTTCGTTCGAACTCGGCGGGTGGCACGTAGCCGAGGGCCGAGTGCAGCCGTTTGTGGTTGTAGACCTTTTCGAGAAACTCGCGGATGGAAGTGCGAGCATCGGCCAGGTCGCGGTATTCGTTGCGCAGCACCTCTTCGTACTTGAGGGTTTTCATGAACGACTCGCAGGCCGCGTTATCCCACGGATTGCCCTTGCGCGACATGCTGATGGCGATGCCGTTGGACTGGAGCAGATCCGTGTACTCGTTGCTGGCGTACTGCGAGCCGCGATCGGAATGATGGACCAGCTCCGCTTCGACGACGCGGCGCGATAGCGCCATGCGCAGCGCCGTCAGCGTGAGCTCATCTTCCATTGTGCGATCCAGCGCCCAGCCGATCACGCGGCGCGAGTAAGCGTCCAGGATCACGGCCAGGAACACGAACTCGTCGCGCAGCCGGATGTAGGTGATATCGGCCCGCCACAGTTGATCCATGCCGTCAGGATCATATCCCGCGCCAGGTTGGGATAGACCTTGCGGGGGTGGCTGGAATCGGTGGTCACGACGAACTTCCGCTTGCGCACGCACAGCAGGTTGTCCTCGCGCATCAGCCGGTAGACGCGTTTCGGGTTTACCTTCCAGCCGCGTCGGCGCAGCTCACGCGTCACGCGCGGTCGCCCGTAAGCGGGCCACTCTACGGCGATCTTCTGAATCGCGTCGCGTAAATCCATGTCGCGATCCGAGTCCGGCTCGGTGTCCTCAAAGCGGTAGAAGCCGGACCGGGAAACCCGGCCCAGCCTCACCATGGCTTCCACGGTCAGTCTGCCTCCGGCCTTCACTTCTTCCTGGACCTTTTGGTAGACGGCGGATTTCCAGTCAAGGCCTGCAGCATCCGCTGTTCCTCGATGCGCTGCAAGCACCCCTTCAAAAAATCAATCTCCAGGGCCTGCTGGCCGATCTTGCGCTCCAGCTCGGCGATGCGCCCTTCGGCCCAGCGCTGCTTTCCGTGACCTGGAAACACGTTGCCCGGCCCCTGCCGAACCTCACGCCGCCAGCGGTGCAGCACGTTCGGGTTCACTTCCAGCGCCCGCGCCACCTCGCCGATCGAACTCCCTCGCTCCAGCCGCTGCACGGCAGCCAGCTTGAACTCCTTGGTGAACATCCTTCTCGACAACCCCATGACTCAATTCTCCTTTGAATGGATTTTGAGTCTTAACTGGTTGTGTCAAAAATGGGGGCAAGTCCAATCGTGAATAGGAGCGCCAACAGTCAAGTGATATCAAACAACAGAGGGAGCCAGGAGCCTGAGCAGATTAGGCTGCGAGGTTTGATGGAACTCGTGCCCGCCAATCGACAAACCGTATTGGAAATCGGCTCGCGTCACGGATCCGGCCCCCGTGCGTTAGCAGAGCGGTTCGAGAACATCACGGCTCTGGATCTTGAAACGCCCAAGTTTGAAATCGAGCGGGTAGTAACCGTAAAAGGCGGCAGGGTGGTCAGTTTGAGCATCTATAGCTTATGTTAGGCGGCTCATCCACCGGGGAGAGCACCCTGGGACGATACGGCCAGAGGCTGGACGCCGCAACCGATATCAAAAAACGCCTGGAGCTCTAGCAGCAAACGGCGCGCTATGCGTATAGCGCGGAGACTGCCTGGATGGAGGTGGTTTTGGCGGCGCGGCTGGACGAATAACATCGGCACGGCGGTCAGGCTAAACTGTATTAAGTGAACCCGGTAAAGAGCGCAGCCCATTGGATGGGCCGCCGGTACATTCGGCGAATCTGCCAATCCGAGTGTGATGCTCAGGTCTTTCAGCCCAATGAGCGACCCGTGGAGTTTGCTTTCGCGCTGAAAGCGCTCGCGGATAACCATCCCGAATCCGTCCTGGACGTTGGAACTGGAACGACCGCCTTCCCGCACTTGCTCAGAAACTGCGGTTACGTCGTCACCGCGATTGACAACGTCAAGGATTACTGGCCCGAGGGAATGGTAAACCGCCATTGGCCCGTACTCGACGTAGATATCGTTCGGCCCAACGGAAGGTCCCTGGGGGGTTTTGATGCGATCACCTGCGTCAGCGTTCTGGAGCATATCGAAAATCACGTCGCGGCGATACAAAACATGGCATCACTGCTCAAACCTTCGGGCATTTTAGTGCTGACGACTCCTTTTTCCCATCACAACCCGCATCCTAACGTCTACCTTCATGCCGACACCCTGCGAGACCCGAGACTCCCATATATCTGCCGATCCTCCTCCGGAGCGGAGCTTGAGCAGTGGATCTCTTGCGGATTGTCTCTTGAGCGCAAGCAACTATGGAGCATGTTCACCGGTCCCGTTTGGGCAACTGGTAAACCATGTCCATGGCGAGAAAGCAGCGAGTCGCAACCTCATCAGCTTGGTTGCTTCCTGTTTAGAAAACCGGTTTGAGACTATCATCGCTTGAAAGTAGGCCCTAACCCACCGACTCCGCGCCCATCTTCCACTCACCCACATCGTTATCAATCGCCTTATGGCGTCCTTCCACCAGTTTCACGATATCCGCGATCTTGTCCGTGAAACCAGCCGCCATCTCTGGAGTAATCCGCAAGGTCTGATGGATGCGAGCGGAGTTGTAGTACATGAAGTGCAGTGCGATGGCCGCGATATAGCTTCCAGCTTCTTGGAGAACGCGTTCGTAAGTCGAGTGAACCGGCGCATGCGCATCCGCATCGTGAGGTTCTGGCGTTCCACATGCTGGTGCTTACGTGCTGCCGCCAACGGCTCCGGAAAATAGAAAAGGCAGGGTGCGCCTTCGAGGTCTCTTATCCTGCCTACGACAAGGAACTGCTGGTTCTCTCCGGAAAGACCAATCCCGCGCTGAAGCATTGCTTCATACTCTTCCGCACGGTCGAAGAGTTCTTCCATGTTGCCTCATTGTATCAACTGCGGAACATTTTCCGGGTGTTCCGTCGCCCCCAGCAGACGCGGATGAAGGCGTCGCGATTGTCTACCTGAGGCAGGTCTTTGGCAAACTTCAGCCGGCTTGAACATAAAGGTGACCCTGCGCTGCGATCTCGGTGTTTTCCGGAGTAATTCGGGTCCGGCTCTCGACGTGCAGTATATCGCGGTAGTCGAGCCTCCAAAGATGCTCCACGATCGCGCGTACCCGCATCCGCTTGTCGGCTTGGTCAGCGCCGTGCATCTCCAGGAACAGGCGGGGGCGCCCGTCCGGATAGGTCAGGGTTCGACTGGCTCCCTTCAGCACTTCGAGCTCGAACCCCTCTACATCGATCTTGATCAGGCTGGGCGGCTCTAGCCCCTGCTCTTCATCCAGTGTCCGCAATTCAATCGTTTCCCGCTCCCCGCCTCGAGCCATGGCGGTATCGATGCTGGCGGTGCCCGGCGCCAGGGAATCGAAACTCATTTGAGCCTGCATGGAACGGGAAGAAAGTCCATAAGGCCGCACCGTAACGTTCGAAAAGGAGTTCAATCGGAGGTTTTCCTCCAGACGACGTCGGTTGTGGCTATTCGGTTCCCAGGCGACCACTTGTTTGGCGTTCCGGGAGAAGTACAGCGTCAAGAGGCCGTGAAATGCACCGATATCGTATACGACCTGTCCCCGCAGATCGAGCCCCTTCCAGAACTGAAACTCTGGCGTGCTCGATGACTCAAAAGGAACCCATCCCAGCCCGCCTCTCCGCCGCAATCCCTTGTTCAGGCCATTGCGGACGGTGTAAGTAACGTCGTCAAACAGGTTCTTACTAACCCAGGAAATGGCTTTGTGCTTGAGTGAATACACGTGATCCGGATTGCCGATCCCTCCGTAAGAACAATTGTAAACCCTCATGGCGTCGGGTATATGACCACTGGGTGTTCTACACGTGCTATAAAGCAGGAAGTCGGTTCGGCTTCTTACGGTGCGCATCCTCTTTCTTTCTCCGCGGCAGTGCTGGCCGGCGCGAAGCGGAGCCAAGTTACGCGAATATCACTTCGCGCGAGCTCTGGCCCAGCGCGGGCCGCTAACTTATCTGCACTTCGCCGATCTCGGAGCGCAGCCGCTTACTCGCAAGGATTTACCGTTCTGCCATGAAGTGGTGGCGATCCCTAAGCCCCCTGCCTATGGGCCGAGAAGTCTGGTGCAGGGAATGCTTGGACGTTGGCCCTTGCCCATTCTGAATTACACGTCGCATGAAATGAGCATGGCTGTCGATCGTCTGGCCGGCGCCGAACCTTACGATGTAATCCACATCGACAGCATTCATATGATTCGGTACGGCGCAGCCGCGGTCAGGCGCGCGGGGAGCGCTACTAGAATTGTCTACAACTGGCACAACATCGAATCGGAAGCGATGCGGCGCTTCAGCGCCACAGTGTCTTCATCCGCGAAACGCTGGTATGCCCGCCTCACCGCTTCGAAACTCGAAATGCTCGAGCGGGATATTTTGAAGACCGCCTTCGGTCATGTAGTCTGTAGCGTTAGGGAACTTGAGGAACTGCGACGCATTGCGCCCTCGGCTCGGATCGCGGTGATCGAAAACGGCGTCGATGTGGCCAGCTTTTCATCAAGTACGGACGCTTTACCTCGAACTCACAAACTGGTTTTCGTCGGGCTGATGGACTACTATCCGAACGTCGAGGCGGCGACTTCTTTTACCGGGCGGATCTGGCCCCTCCTCCGCCAGCGATTCCCGGACCTGACCCTGTGGATCGTAGGCGCCAGTCCGACTCCGGCGGTGCTTAAGTTAAGCCAGATCGAGGGCGTTACCGTGACCGGGACTGTTCCGGATGTACGTCCGTATTATCACGACGCACTAGCCGCCATTGTCCCGCTGCGTACCGGTGGAGGTACACGGCTTAAGATCCTGGAAGCGATGGCCGCAGGCGTTCCGGTGATCTCCACTCCGCTGGGAGCCGAGGGCCTGGCCGTCACTCCCGGGGAAAATATTCTAATGGCAGATCCGGATGATACCGAAACTTGGCTTCATCATCTGGAGCAGCTGAAGGAATCGGAGTCCGGACGGAAAGCGCTCGCGGCCGCGGCGCTTGATCTGGTCCGCACAACCTACGACTGGGAAATATTGGGGCGCAAGCTCTGCGATACGTACGAAACGTGGCTTCGGGACAAGATATGAGCCTGCGTCTGCTCGCAATCATAGAAGCCTACAGCATTACCGGACCGGCTAAGAATCTGCTGGGATTTGCCAAGCTCGCCCGCGCAGCCGGGGTCGAAACGACCATCGCGACGTTCACCCGCGGCGCATCGACCAACCTGTTCATCGATACAGCCATCGAAGGCGGATTGAAGGTCGAGGTGATTCACGAGTCTGGTCTCTATGATCGCCGCGTGATTCGAAATCTGAGTCAACTGGCGGAGCGTCTGCGACCGGATCTCATACAAACTCACGCGGTAAAGTCGCATTTTCTCGCCTGCTGCGCTTCCCTGCCGAGCAAAGCGCCCTGGGTGGCCTTCCACCATGGCTATACATGGCCGACCCTGCGAGCGCGGCTATATAACCAGATTGACCGGTGGTCCCTTCGGACTGCGCGCAAAGTTCTCACTGTCAGCCTTCCCTTCCGTGAGGAACTGATCGCAAGAGGTGTAAGCCCGGACCGGATCGAGATCGTTCACAATGCCATTCCTCCGGATTGGGGCAGTCGTTTCCGCGACCCTGCTCACGCGCATACGCTTCGCACCAAGCTGGGGATTGGCGAGGACCGGAACGTGATTCTTATTGTCGGCCGTCTGTCACGCGAAAAGGATCATCTGACTTTGCTCGAGGCGGTCGCGCGTCTGCCATCTGCACTACTTCCGCACGTGGTTATCGTCGGTGAAGGACCCGAGCGCACTCGTATCGGAGAATGCATCCGCAGGCTGAAGCTTAACAGCTCCGTAACGTTGACCGGCCAGCAGGAATCGGTTGAGCCTTACTATGGCATTGCGCAAGTCGCGGTGCTGTCTTCGCTCAGCGAGGGTTCGCCCAATGCTCTGTTGGAAGCGATGGCTGCGGGCGTGCCCGTAGTCGCGACACGGGTGGGCGGCATCCCGGAAATCGTCACAGACCGCGAGAGCGCCTTGTTAATCGAACCGGCCGATATCGCAGCCATGAAGGACTCCCTGGCTGCTCTGCTTCAGAACACGGCACTGGCCAGCAGTTTAGTCGAACACGCCCAGCAACGGATTCTGAAGTACCACTCTCCTGAGGCGCGCACGGCTAAGCTGGTGGATATCTATACGAGGCTCAGCAGGACCGCCTAGCAGGTTTTTGGGCTTCTTGCCGATGGAATAAACGGGAGACATGAGAGACTTCAGCAAACGCATCGGTTGGGCAATTGCCTTGCTCCTGACTTTCCCGTGCGCAATCTTAGCGGCCTTTGGCCGTCTTAGAGTTGGATTTACGTTTTTCGCGCAAGCCCTCTCGCTGGTCCCAGGCCTCCCCGGCAGCTATCTGCGGGTGGCTTATTACGCGATGACACTGCGCGCCTGTTCCCTTGACTCTCACATCGGAATCGGATCGTTCTTCGCCCATTCGCAAGCGTCCGTGGGACACCGCGTCTATATCGGATCGCTGTGCATCCTGGGGAAGACCAACATCGGTGATCGTACGCAAATTGCTTCCGGCGTACAAATATTGAGTGGTCGCCGGCAGCACGGCCGCGCCAAGGACGGGCGCATTGAGGGGTCCGAAGAGGGCGTATTCGAAAACATTCCCATCGGATCCGATTGTTGGATTGGCGCCAGCGCGATTATCATGGCGGCGGTCGGGGAGGGAACAACGATCGGTGCCGGGTCCGTGGTCACGCGTGCGATTTCTCCACGTTCAGTAGCCGTAGGAAATCCCGCCAGGGTGATCAAAAGCACAAACGAAGCCTGACTAGGTTTGCGATGTGCGTTGTCGTCGCAGCCAGTGCTCGAGAATCAACAAATACCAAAGTTGCGGCGGAACCCACTGGTGTGCCCTGGCATCTTCAATGGGGCGATGCAGAGATCCTTCCCGAACCCAGCCTTGACGTTCCAGCTCGGTAGGCCGGGTAAGCTGGTCTAACGCTCCCGTCCACCTTTCAGCCAGCCAGCGCTCAACGGGAACCGTAAAGCCTCGTTTCGGACGCGACGCGATGGCCGGATCCACGCGGCGCCGCACTACTTCTCGCAGGACCGCCTTCAGCGCGCCGTGGTGGAAATGCAAGCGGGGAGGCAGGCGACTTGCGAATTCCCATAGTTTTTGATCTAAAAACGGCGAGCGGGATTCAATCGAATAGTACATGGTAGCCCCATCCACCTTCGGCATGAACTCGCCAAGGAAGTGATTCCGGCGCTGATAGGTGAGCACGTCCGACAAAAGTCGGCGGGCCGAATCAAACGATGGCAGGAGGTTGCGTTGCGGCAAGGTAAGGCTCTGAAGACGTTCTCCCAAGATGCCGTACTTTTCAAAATACGGAAGCCCGTCATGTGCATGAGCATACGCTGCAAGGCCCGACGTGCTGTATTCGAAATAACGTCTTAACCGGCGAAGCGGACCCGCCAAAGGCAGGCATGCCGCTGCGATACGAAGCGGAGGCACCAGCACGGCCGGTAGCTTCCGGGCGGTTTCCTGCGCTAGCCACGCGTTATGCAGAAACGAGTACCCAAGAAATACGTCATCGCCGCCATCGCCGGTCAACAGCACTGTGGCTCTCGGTTTCACCGCGCGAGAAACCCGGAGCATGGCCTGCGCGCTTTGGCTGGCGAATGGCTCTGAATAAGCGTCTTCCATCTCCGTGAGCATCTCCGGACGATCGGCAGGCAACTCCACCACCTCATGTGGAATTCCAAGTTTCTGCGCCGTCTGGCGAGCTTGGCCTGATTCATCGCTTGGGTCTCCAGGGATGCCGACTGTAAACGCGGTCAGATTGGTATTCAAGCGGGAAAGCGCCCAGCAGACTAGAGTCGAATCGACTCCGCCACTGAGTAACGCGGCGATAGGCACGTCAGAAATCAAACGGAGACGCGTCGATTCCACGATCAGGCTTTCAGCTTCGTCCACCGCGGCATCGAACGTAATGGGCAACACGTCCGCTTCATCCCATCGCGGCAGGGTCCAGTAGGTCCGTTGCCGGGCGATGCCATCCCTCCACTCCAGGATCGTCGCCGGCGGCAATTTCGATAACTGCTCAAAAATACATTGGTCGCCTGCGACGTTACCATATTCGAGGAATTGCAAAACGGCTGCAGGATCAATCGGTCCTCGAAAGTCACCCGCCCCTAATGCGCCTACAGTAGATGCAAACGCGATTTCCCCGTCGCGAGCACCATAGACGAGAGGCTTCACGCCTAACCGGTCGCGCACCAGGAAGAGCGTGCGCTTGATTTCGTCCCAGATCGCGAACGCGAACATACCTCGCAACCGGACCACCAGATCGTCGATGCCCCAATGCAAGTAACCCGTTACCAGAACTTCTGTGTCGCAATTGGACCTGAAGCGGTGACCATGTTGTTCCAACTCAACTCTCAATTCAAGGAAGTTATAGATGCAGCCGTTAAACACGACACCGGCCTTGCGGTCATCGGAAAGCATGGGTTGATGACCTGCAGGGCTCAAATCCAAAATGGACAACCGCCGATGTCCAAACCCCACCCCAGGCCAAGCCTCAAAGCCCTCCGAATCGGGGCCGCGGCGGGTCAAAGCGTCCATCATTCGTCGAACGGTCGGTTCGATATCCTCAGGACGTTTCGTCGTGACGAATCCTGCAATTCCACACATGTGATCTTCAGTGTATCGTCCCTCGCCGCCTCCGCTGCAGACAAGACCGCTTGTCTGAATTGCTTCCGCCGGCGTATAGGTGGGTTCAAGTTGCTCGTGGAAGGGAGTCCGCAAAGCTACTACAAGGGCATCACTATGAACACTCAGCTAAGCGGGCTTGCGAGCGCGCGCCTCGACGCCGATCCCGCCGTATTCGCACCAGATATCCTCGGCTCCAAGCGAGCTCAACACCGCTATAATCTCCTCTTTGTTTCGGGAGTGTTTGAATTCGTCGGTCAGGCTGTCATGAGTATCTAACAGCGCCCACTCCCGCTGAAGCTGGTCGTTGAGCTCCGGGTAGGCGGAATAGTAAGACATCACCGGAAGCAAACGATGGACCAGAGAACGGACCCCGGGTACATTCCGAACCGCCTTCTGGACCGGCAGGCACGTATCCACGAGAAATTCCGTAAACTTCATTGCGGGTTCCGGCTTCATTCGCTTCATGAAGATCCTGAACAATGGAGCTGTCTTCGCATACCAGCTCAGAGTGAGAGCGTAGTGATCAATGACCAGAACACCACCCGGAGCCACTTGATCGTAGAGTTTTCGAATGGTGAAGTCCGGATTGGGCGTATGCTGGATCACACCAAGGCAAACAACCAGCTCAAATGAGCGTGTCGGGAAAGGCAATTTACCTATGTCGGCCTGCGCAATACGGTGCCCTGCGCCGGGCGGAAATTGATCCGCGTTGGCGTCTACAGCGGAGCTAAGATCGATCGAAGTTACCTTGGCGCCCAAATCGAGCAGGACCTCCGTAAAACGACCGGCTCCACAGCCGCATTCGAGAACAATCTTGCCTGATAGCGCCTTCCAAAGATCCTCTCCCAGGCAGCGGCGAAGGCGGTCACGCGTTATGGGGACACCGGTGTGGGAGTCCAACTGAGTCCGCCGGAATCGATTCCACTGTGCGCCAAAATGATCCGCATAGTTCGATCCGGAGACGAACCTCGGAACGCCATGGACGATTGGAAACTTATGCGAGTGGGGGCAGATAAGCTCGGTCGGCGCCTCCTCAAGCAACTCTTGGTGCTCGGGACACAGCCAGGGTGGCCAAGCAGCAGCAGCTGTCATCACAGGTCTCCTGGTTATGAAAGATGAACAAAACTCGAGTGTATCGCAGCGGCACCTTTTAGGTACAGCAGTAGAAGAATTATAACAAAGGCGCCAGGGGACGGGGCCGACATCTGCCGAGCTCGCTTGCAACCACGAACAGTTCGCCCGGGATCCGCAGGACCCTCCTCAACCTCTTGGCCTAGATGAAGGTTAAGCCGATTCAACCGATTATAAAATCACGAGCGAAACGTAGACTCAATCGCTCCTCTAAATTCTTCAACAGGGTGCCACTGGTTACAATGAGGGGACTAGAGATTGACGTCGAACCAAAGAATTCTAGCGGCGATGATGACCACTCCCAGGTCCATAAAACCGGTTTCTCTGCTTTTAATTAGCAACTCCTATCCGCCGGTGATAGGAGGCTCAGAAGTGGAGGCCCAAAGAATTGCATCGGCCATGATCCGGCGCGGGCATAGGGTGCAGGTGCTGTGCGCCGGAGGTCCGCCCATGCCACCGGTGCGTCACTGGATCGATCCGGCCGGCGTGCCCGTCCGCATTCTCACGCGTCGATCGCGCGGCTTGGTGAAAGATTTTGCGTTTGCCCTCGAAGTCGCCTGGGCGATTTGGAGTGGCCGCAAACGCTATGACGTCGTCTACTTCCTCATGCAGGGCCTGCACCTCGCCGCAGGCCTGCCTATATCCCACTGGCTCGGCAAACCCATCGTTATGAAATTCGGCGGCAGTGGAGTCATACCGCTGATGCGCGGCTCCCGCGTAGGCCGCGTCGAGCTTGGGTGGCTACGCCGATGGGCGGCACGCCTGATGGTGCTGAACGAGGCCATGATCGAGGAAGGAATCGCCGACGGCTTTCGGCGCCAGCAGTTCACCTGGATGCCCAACCCTGTGGACGTGAGCGAGTTCCGCCCGGCGCAGCCGGGTGAAGCCGCCGCCTGGCGTACACAGCACGGAATCCCGCTACAAGCCTGCGTCACGATTTACGTGGGCCGCCTCTCTTCTGAAAAGGGCCTGCCCGGTTTATTGCGGGGATTCGCCCAAGCTGCACGACGTTCTCCCGATGCGATGTTGGTGCTGGTTGGGGACGGAGCCCAGCGTGCCGAACTGGAAGCCCTCGCGGGCGGCCTCTGTTTGGGACCGGATCGGATTCGCTTCATCGGGCGCGTCGATATCACCGAGGTCCCGTTCTGGCTGCGCTCTAGCGACATCTTTGCGCTGACGTCGCCGAGCGAGGGCTTCTCTTGTGCTTTGCTCGAGGCCATGGCGGCGGGCCTGGCCTCGCTTGTGAGTGACATCCCGGCCAACCGCCAACTCATCGATCCTGGAATTCACGGCCTGACCGTTCCCTTCAGCGACGAGGCCGCAATCGGTGAGGCTCTGTTGCAGTTGTCGAGCGATCCCGATGTTCGCAAGCGCATGGGGGAAGCAGCGCGGAGCCGGGTTGTCGAAAACTACTCCACCAGCCGTGTGGTGGAGCGTTACGAAACGCTGCTTTCCGAAGTGATGGCATCTAAATGCAGCCGCTGATCTTGTGCTTTCGGCACCAGTACCAGACGCGGCGGAAATCATGCCAGGGACAGGACTTGACTCGAACAACTCTACGCTACGGAGTGGGAGTCCAAGTCCCCTTAAGCACCCAGCCCGTGTTAATCGACCCGTCTCCGTCTGCGCCGTACATGTAGATATTTTTAGGGTCGGCGAAAGCGCTCTTGAAGGTGACGTCCAGGGTGACGGAGGTCGAAAACGCCGTCGTTCTCACCGAGGTTGCGCCGATCACGCACTGGCTGTTTTCGAGGATCTTGGACGAGCCCACCGGCTGATTCTGATTGCCCTTCACATCATCCCACTGTAACTGAATGGTCCCTCGATTCCGGTCGTAGATCACGTAACACGAATTTTGAGCAACCAACGCAGGTGCGAACAGCATGGCCGCGGCCGCAAGGTTGGATGAACTCTGGCTGTCGGAGAAAACGAAAGTGAAGGTTTGCCTGGAACCCAAGCTGGCGCTCGGGGACACGGAATCGGCTGTAGGTACAGGTCGCGACCGCAAATTGATCGTGGTCGACCGATCTTGTCCATTCAGGCTTGCCGTGATTGTGGCCGCCTGATCCAAGACTACCTGACCGGCTGCCGCAGTAAAACTGGCACTGGTTTGGCCGGCATTCACGGTTGCGGTGGAAGGCACCGTTAACTTTCCGTTATTGCTCGAAAGCGAAACAACTGATCCTCCCACCTGCGCCGGCGAGGTTAAGGAGACGGCACATTGCGTACTCCCCGGTGTGTTCACGGTTGTAGGGGAGCACGCGATTCCGTTCAACGCGGGCACAGGTGGGACCGATACCGCTCCTGGAACCCCTTCAGCCGGAATTGAATCAGCCTCGGGCGTTGCTGCGACGACTCCGGTGATCTGAATGGGTATCGTTTGTAGCGACGGATTTGATGAAATCTGCAATGTGACAGTTGCCACTACGCCATCGGAAATCACGGTGATGTTCAAACCGTAAACCAGGCATAGGTTGCCGTTACACTCAATCGACTTGCCGGCATTTGCCGCCGCTACTCCGGCCGAGAATACGGCCCTGGTGATATCGGAGGGATAGCTCAAGGTCCATTGAATGGCGGCTGCCTGGGCTCCCCCCGAGGACGTCAGGGTGATCGGAATAACGACCACATCACCTGCTATTCCCGAAGCCGAGCCCACGGAGAATGTAACGCTCTGCCCTGCCCCGATTTGGCTAGTGCCCAGGAAAACAGTGAGACCCAGGTAGGCGATTCGTAGAAATGGAAGGCGTCTCACACTTCCATGCATCGACCAAAGGCGGCCGAGTGTGAATCGAGGGCAGAACTACACTGTTGCGAGGCATACGCGGATCGCTACGGAGCGTTCGCGCTGGCGACGGCGACCCTCACGGTGTTGCTGTTGACGACTGTTCCGTCGCTGAGTGTCACTTTGAAATAAAGCGGAATCGGGGAGCCCGTCTGGACGTCGCTGGTCAATTGCACCTTCACCAAAAACAGGCTTGCGATTCGTCGGGTTAAGCCAACGAAGGAGGGGGATAGTCTAATTCCGAGTCGCCAATGACGACCGTGACACTATCCCAGCCTTCTTACGCCTGCCACAGAGCGTCACAGACTAACTGACACCCAGCTATCGGGCAAAGCGACAGCTCCGTTATCACGCATCTGAGCCAGGGGCCGCTATGACGTGCGGGACTTGCGCCAGATTACCGCGCAGGTAGGATTCGACGTGGTGAATCCTGTACCACATGACGTGCTGATAATCGCATCTCTGGCACCAACCCTCTAATCCAAGATGGCTAGCATTGATCCTCACGACTTCGATGAAGCCATAAGTTTTGCAGTGCGGGCACTTGAAGCGTATCGCAAGACAATTGCCGCCCGGAGTATCCAATGTAGACTTTCTGGGGAAGGTGACAGGTTGTTGAGAAGTACCAATCGCGCTCCCGTGCTGCGCGGCAATGCCCTGTTTCTGGCTTTGATGGCCGGGCCATCCTAAAAAGGCTGCGTAGCATAGGCAGGACGGTAATCATGGAAATGGACTTGCGAAATTAGTGCGCAAGAGCCAGCGAAGTTCTCACTTTAATTGGTGCTTCAATAGTATGAATTGCTTCTTACCCGCGCTCTCAGTTCTTTGAATGCTTTTTCATCGAAGCCCATCTCCCGTGAGACTCGCGCTGCGTCCAACTCCCGATAAAGTGGGCTAACAGGATGTGGAATCCGGCGAGGCAGCAAACTGCGTGAGGTTGCCCGGAACTCCGTTGAAAGTTAGCGACTCTCGACCCTCATAGGCTACGCGACGGCGGCTCCTTTCGCAATCGGTTTCTTAGAAACGGCATTGGCCATTGAGGACAGCAACAGCGGAATCTGGCGATGCCCGATGACTCGGCGGAACTGCCGCTCGGCGACGAGCAACCCTGAGCCGACCCACCGCTCGATGTGATCGCCAGTCCGCCAGCGTTTGACATTCCGGCAGACCGTTTCGACGATGGAGAACGCGGACTCGATCACGTTGGTGCAGCACAGCGTCCGGCGCAGCTGGTCCGGCACGTGCAACTTGTGGACGGTGAGCGTTTCTTCCATCCCTTCTTCCAGGCTGCGCGCGGCGCTCGGATTCAGGTCCATTAACTCGCGATGCAGACGATCCAGAGCACGCTTGGCGTCGGCGTAGTCCGCCATCGAGTAGGCGTTCTGGAGTTTTCTTTTGACGTCGGCTTTGTGTTCGTCCGGCAAGTGATCCACGACATTGCGTTTCTTGTGGACCTGGCAGCGTTGGATGAACGCAGCCTCGCCGGCGTGGCGTCGCACGCCCGCATGCAGCGCCTTCCCACCATCCAGGACATACAGCCGCGGTGTAGAGAAGTCCAGGCCGCGCTCCGCCAGGTCACTCAACAGGCTGCTCACCACGGCCGTATTTTCCGTCGCGCCTTCTCGAATGCCCAGCACCGTTTTGCGTCCATCGCAGCCAATCCCAAGGGCCGCGATCATCTGCCGGTCCTTGAATGGCGTACCGTCGATCAGCACGGCGCACAACCGCAACTCGCCCAGCGGACGCTCCATCAACTGCTTCACCTTCTCACGGCTGGCCTCGATGAAGTTCTCACTCACCGCCGACTTCTCGATTCCATAGGCGGATTGAAAGTCCTTCACCACTGCGCCGTAGTTGCGCGTCGACAGTCCACGCATCATCTTGTCCCAGACGCCTTGCTGCAAAGGCCCGTCGCGCTGAAACAGTTCGTAGCTCTCCAGGCGTTGTTCGCGATTGTCGCCGCTGCGCAATCGCGTTCGCTGGATCGGCACCTTCTGGCCATCCACCACGCAGTAGCCGTCTTCCTTGCCCCAGCGATGTGCGCGACGTTGCTCGTGTTGCTGGTGGCGCTCGCCAGCCAGCGACTTCACTTCTTCGTCCATCACTAGGTGCATCAGTTCCGGTCCGGCGTGCCGCAGCAAGTTGCCCACACCTTCCTGCAACAAGCCGACGATGTCGGCCATCGGCAGGATCATCTGGATGTTGGGGTTCTTTTCGGTGGCGAGCCGGCGGAAATGCTGCACGGCCCGTTGCTGGTCGATCTGGTATCGTTTCTTCATAGCGACTCTCTCCGCGTCGGAGCTTGCTGCACTGGGACTGCTCTCCAACGCCGCGGGTGTGATTACAACGATCATTCCGGTGTCGGAGTAGAAATGGAACGCGTCTCACACTTTCACGCATCGACCAAAGACGGCTCAGAGTGAATTGACGACGGCGATCCTCACAGTGTTGCTCTCACAAGTCCACCATGATACCTTTTGGCAGCCTGTTGACGCCGCCCAGAGAAGCATCGATCATGGAACTGGCTCTTGTCATGATCAAGTCAAGAACTCCGAGCGCGACGTGAGCCTCCTACCAGGCTTGTTTCGGCGCGAGCATGGTTCACGGGATTCCATTTGGGGTCGTTGGATGCGTCTCTCGACGTTGGGCGTCGAGAGACACCTAGCGGAGGCGGTTGAAGCGAACGGCTCGTGGTCGGGGTGAAAGCATCGGTGCTGACGGCGCTGGCTGGAGCGTAGGCGTCGGGATGGGTCTTGAGGGGCGCGGAGTGGACTGCTTTTGGACCTTCAGCGCGGCAAGTTCCCGTTGCGCAGCGCGGCTGATAGAGATAACTAATCCAGTCGCCGCCGGCAGGTAAAAGAAGTAGGCGAAATTGAGAAAGAAAATTGCCGTGCAGAACATAAGATAGGACATCGATAAACAGTAGCAGGCAACCGCAATTTCTCTCAGCTCGGGCCGCTCGCGCACCTGTTTCCACGTGCGTTGCAACAATAGAAAGGTCGATATCACCGCGCCTAAATAGAACACAAATCCGGGAATTCCCGTTTCCGAGGAGATTTGCGTGAAGGAATTATGCGTGGAATGCCACCCCCCCGTTTTTCCCAGGACGTTTGCGAACTGCCCAGGTCCCAAGCCAAACAGCGGATGCTCGAAGCTGGCCCGAATACTTTCCTCAAGTAGGAAACGGCGAGTTTTGCTCGAATCCGCCGCTTCGTCGCCTTCACTTTCACTCGAATCCCCTGAAGTGATCGAGGCCAGCCGGTGGCGCACCGGGTTCGACACGTTGGTAAGCAGCAGCACCGCGAGCAACGGAAGCCCGAAGATCGCCAAAATACGCACCTTCATGCTTGACTTCCAAAGCACGTATACGCTGCCGACAACCAGGGCGATCAGAGCCCCGCGCGAACCGGTCGTCAGAATCAACCACAAAGCGGCCACGATTGCGGCGATGCCCGCCAATCGGATCAACCAGCGCAGCGGCATGAACCTGGGTGGAAAGATCGCCAGGAACAGAATCAACGGCACAATCTGGATCAGATGCCCGGCATAGTCGTTCGGATTGGACACCACGCCGAAGTCGAGACCCATTCGGCCGCCGCCAATGTCCCGGTGGATCAGCAGGCCGACACCAACATTGACAATGCCGGCAATCCCGATGGTTGCGAGCATCAGCCGACACTCTTTCCACGTCAGCGCCAGACCAGCAAGGTAGAACAGCATCGGCAGATCAGTGCGCAAATAGCTAAGAAGGTAGGTTGTGGAGTCGCCCTTCCAGGTGCTGAAAGGAACTGACACAAAAAGCCATACCACAAAAGCGAGCCAATATTTCGCCGGTCGAGCTGCGAGCGTACGGCGAACGCCCCCGGAGCTCACCAAAGCCACGGCAGCTGGGATGGCGAAGATATATAGAATATACGTGTCGGTTCCCGTAACGCTGGCCAAGACTTCGTGCAGCAAGCTATAGCGTAGGAAGATCAGGCCGAGAACCGCATAAAAACCTACGCGATGCACAACATTGTTAAGTTCAGGGTCCCAGCGCGGGTCGGTGACAGACACGCCCGGCGCGGATCGGGCTGCCGGCGGAAACTGGGCTGAAGGAAGCGTAGCTGTTGTTGGCCGAGGTGTCGGAAACAAAACAGGCCTCCCTGTTTACAATAACATCGTCCATACTCCGCCAAAGCCTTAGCCGGCTGCATTCCCGCACCCCGTCAGCAACCAGAAAGGGGCTTTTCCAAGGACTTGGTATTATGGCTGGATGGCTGGCGACTTTTTAAGCCCCATCGCTGATCCGTGGGCACCGGTAGCCGAGATTTGCAGCCGTCATGACGTGAAGTGCAGCGTCGTCGAGTTCCATGCTGCCGTAAACGTCGCCTTCCACCGCTTCGAATCAGAACATTACGACGAACTGCACCAGGATATGTGGCGCAGTCTGCCCAAGCAGATCCATCTGCTGGCGGAGGACTGCTTGGAGGCCGGCGCTCCCGAACGGATTCACATGCTGGATATCGGATGCGGCACCGGTCTAGCTACTGATTCCCTTTTGAAGTCTCCTCTAGGCGAGAGAATCGAGAATATCGACCTGCTGGATACCAGCGCCGCGATGCTCGCACGCGCGCAGGCCCGGCGGCAGGGCTGGGGCAGGCCAGGCGAGGCGATCGAAGGACTCGTGGAAAGTCTTGTAGGGCGGAAGCGGTACAACTTGATCATCACTTCCTCCGTGTTGCATCACGTCCCCGATCTCGCTTCGTTTCTGCACTCGGCGACTGCGCTCCAGGAAGGTGAGTCCTCGGCTCTGTTTCTACATCTTCAGGATCCCAATGGAGACTTCTTGAACGATCCTCAATTGCTTGAGCGAACGGCCAGGGTTGCATCCTGCAAGACTCCGGAGTGGATGTCGCGACTCCATCCCCGCCGTGTCGTGGGGCGTCTGTTGCGCGAGCTCAAGGGAGAGCAGGGCTCCGATTACATTTCCAGGACCAATCAGGAGTTGATCCGCATGGGATTCCTGCGCTCGCCGCTAACGACCTCCGAGATTTACACCGTCACTGACATCCATGCCCAGGATGGCGACGGAATTTCGATGCGACAAATGAAATCCTGGCTTCCAAGCTATATCTTAATTTCAACGCGGTCTTACGGGTTTTTCGGAGAGCTTTCGAGCAACCTGACGCCCGCTCAGCGCGCCGAGGAGGAGAGGTTGATACGCGAGAAGGCGCCCAACGGTTTTCACGTCGAAGCAGCTTGGCGCGCGCGGGGTTAGCCACGTTATGTTATATGCGCTGGGCTTGAACCTCTCATACCGTAGGCGCCCTAAGCCACTTGGATTAGTAGCCCTAGTACTTCGTGGATTCACCTCAGGACCATCATAAGCTGTGGACTATTGCCGATAACCATACTATGAGTTTTCCAGGAACAGTTCGGCCGCTTCAAAATCACGATAGGTCCACGGCTCGCATGGCGTGGCCGCTCAAATTCATCCCCATGGGAGCACAGACCAACGCCAGGAAGCGTTTGATTCTCGCCTTCATCTTTCTCGCTTCATGCCTTTCGGCGGCCCCGTTCCCACACATCCGGGTGAACGATTTCACCGGACCACGAACGGTGATCGCTGGTAGCCGAACGTTCTTCGCCTTCACTCCATATCTGGCTTTCAACGCCACGGTTAACGCATCGACCAACGTATTCACGGTGACTGGCGGCACTTATACACCAGTCAATGGCGACATCATTACTCCGGAATCAACCGGGACCCTGCCATCGCGGATGTACACAATCGTCAACGGCCACTGGCCAAGCTACGATGTGTGCAATGTGTCAGGTTCAACGTTCCAGCTGAGGCAAGACGGCAGTAACGCTAGCCCTCCCGGCTCATGCACAGGGACTCTTCAAACAGTCAGCGACACCGGCACAGGTACTCACACGTTCTCTCTTTATGGGACTGGACCTGTCTACCTTGATTCTGACCCAAGCGGATTCCCTGCGGGCACGACATTCACTTACATGATCCCGGCTGGAACGTCGGAGTGCGATTATGCTGCGCCCACTTCAAATAGCAAGCCTTACAACCGTGGCCGCGGTAGATTGTGCGTCATTGCTACGGTTCCAGGGAATGCAATTCCTGGCACCAACATAACCACATCGTTCACGCTCTGCCAAACCAACATGAGCGGCAACTGTACGACTTTCAATTGGACTATTGATGTGGTTTCTACGAACATCAGCTACACCCCGCCTAGCAGCTTCACCGCAATTCCGAATCGCACTGCCTGGGAGCAAGTGATGGTGGCTCAACCGTGCCCAGGTACGTCAGGGACCAACCCTCCGTACCAAGGCAGTGAATGTGGAAACTACCCAACATATTCCGGCTATTCCGGTCCTGCCAATTTCTGCTACCCGCTCGCTGGTGGTTATCCAATCAACAATCTGGGAGCCGCAACTTCATCAGGGGTTTCCTACTACGGCTGGAATCTGCTATTTGACAACATGGCGATCTACACCGGAAACTCTCTCTATCGATCTAGTTGTTTTTCTGACGGGATGAGTCATGCAGGGGCTACAGATTTACAGGGGGTTAAGCAATACGTAACCGCCAATGGCGGAAGTATGATCGGTTACGCTCACTTCACTGAAAGCCTGTTTCGGGCGGCCCGAGTTTTCAACGATAGTTCCTTCAAGACCGCTGGGCTTCTGATGCAGAACAACGGCATCATTGCACTTGGTCCTAATCTTAGATTTGACCTACTACGAGAAAACGTTTATGGCTTAGATGATGCAGTAGCTCTTAAAAAGTACGGCGGCCTGTCCTTGGCTCACTGGAACGATGTCCGAGATGGTCTGTATTCTCTTGTGCTACGAGCGACAGAATCCGACGCCTCAGGGGTTCGGTTTCCGGAACAAATGTTCATGCTTGGTTTAGCAGCACACGCGATTGAGGCCGACTGGCAATTGAGCGGTGACACACGGGCTCCTTATATCATCAAACGCATAGCTGACTACGGATGGGCCGGATACGATCAGACCAACCATGCGATGCGAAATCTTGAAGGCCCCGACGGGAGCCCATGGTGTGCAAATGGTACCTTGTGGTTCGTTGCCGGAGACGGAAACTGCGGCACTAATCCGCTTAACTACCAAAACGATCAAACTCTGGTCGTCAACGCATTCTGGTGGTACTACGCCTACACAGGCGACACGACCTACCGGGACAGGGGCGATGATTGGTTCTCACACTTCCTCGACCAAGGCGGTCTCACGGGCAAACAAGCGGCTACCAGTTACTACGATACTTTCAACGCTGTAGGCTGGAGGAATGGAACCTTGCAGGTGACTCAGTGGTATGGAGACCCGCAAACCGCGCCCGCTGGGCAAACCCTGGCCGCCGCTACCTGCGATCTGAATGCGGATGGGCGGGTCAATATCGTCGACGTGCAGCTAGGAACGAACCAAGCGCTTGGAACGGCGCCTTGCGGTTCTGGGGACCTTAACGGCGACGGCCGCTGCACCATCGTGGATGTCATGAGAATCGTCAGTGCCAGCTTGGGCGCAGCCTGCAACACAGCGCCATGATCCGGTGGCTCCGCCACGAGCCTCCTCTCTGGCTCTAGTATCCTCGTCGCAACCCCCATGCCTCTCCCGGTCCTCGCAACAGGATCGGGATCCATTCCTCCTCTCAACCCTCACAAAACCAAAACGTTTCGAAACCCTCCGCCACGCCCGCCCGATGTTCTTAGGGTCCGTTTCCTCTTGCTTTAGTACCACCTAAGCGAAAGCTCCAATAGCGAATCACCCGGTCTGGTCGATGTATGGAAGGTGAGGCCAATGACCCGCTATTTTGTGATCCTCCTTGCACTGCTCGCTGTTCAACGCATTTCGTTTGGACAGAGTGTGACCATTGGGATTGGGTCTGGCTCAAGCACAGCCGGGTCGACTATCACTCTGCCAATCACCCTGGCGTCCGCCGGTGGGGCACAGCCTGCTGGCCTGCAATGGTCTTTCGGCTATTCATCCGATATCACGAGCGTCACAGTTGTCGCTGGACCATCCGCCACCAACGCGGCAAAGAGCGTCAGTTGCTCAGGAAACAACTGCCTTATTCTGGGCTTCAACTCCACCACGATAGCCGATGGCACAGTCGCCACCGCGACCTTCCAAATTGCATCCAACCCATCAACTACATCCATTCCCATCCAGATTACCGGCGCGGTCGCCTCGACAGCGGCAGGCATTTCGATTCCGGCTAGCGGGGGCACGGGTACGATTTCATTGCCGGCGCCGCCCCCCAGCGTCAGCGTTGGCGTGAGCCCTTCAAGTTCGACGCTTACCGCATCGCAGAGCAGGCTATTCACAGCGACCGTAACCGGCAGTGCAAACACTTCCGTAACCTGGTCCATGAATCCTTCGGTAGGGACTCTTTCGAATGGATTGTACACGGCGCCTTCCGTGATCAACGCCCCGCAGTCGGTGATCGTCACCGCTACCAGCCTCGCAGATTCTTCCAAGTCGGCCAGCGCCACGGTTCAGCTTACGCCGACCGTCAGCATCGGCGTGAGCCCTCCGAATTCAAATCTAACGCCGTCACAGAGCACGCTATTTACGGCAACTGTAACCGGCGGCGCAAACACTTCCGTAACCTGGTCCATGAGTCCCCCGGTTGGGACTCTGTCGAATGGATTTTACACGGCGCCTTCCGTGATCAACGCCCCGCAGTCGGTGACCGTCACCGCGACTAGCGTCGCCGATTCCACTAAATCCGCCAGCGCCACGGTTCAGCTAACGCCGGCCGCCGGCGTTAGCGTCGGAGTCAGCCCTCAGAGCGCGAATCTCACCGCCTCGCAGACCAGGCAATTCACTGCGACCGTCACCGGCAACGCGAATACTTCCGTAACCTGGTCCATGAGTCCCTCGGTGGGGACTCTGTCGAACGGATTGTACACGGCGCCTTCCGTGATCAACACTGCGCAGTGGGTCACCATCACCGCGACCAGCGTGGCGGATGCCATTAAATCCGCCAGTTCCATGGTTCAGCTCACGCCGACTGCCAGCGTTAGCGTCGGCGTCAGCCCTCAGAGCGCGAATCTTACCGCCTCACAGACCATGCAATTCACAGCGAACGTCACCGGCAACGCAAATACATCCGTAACCTGGTCCATGAGTCCTTCAGTGGGAAGTTTGTCGAACGGGTTTTACATGGCGCCTTCCGTGATCAAGTCCGCGCAGTCGATCACCATCACCGCCACCAGCCTTGCCGATTCCTCTAAATTCGCGAGCGCGACGGTTCAGCTCACGCCGACTGCCGTCGGCGTCAGCATAGGAGTGAGCCCTTTGAGTGCGACTCTTGCGGCGTTACAGACGACTCAATTCACGGCGACCGTCACCGGCAACGCGAATACTTCCGTAACCTGGTCCATGACTCCCGCGATCGGGACTTTGTCGAACGGATTGTACACGGCGCCCTCGGCGATCAGCACCGCGCAGTGGATTACCATCACGGCGACCAGCATCGTAGATGTCTCTAAATCCGCCAGCGCCACGGTTCAGCTCGTGCCCAACGGCGGCACCGGAGCCGTCGGTGCGGTTATCATCACGTCGCCGACGTCCCAGCCGACGTTCTCGTCTTCGCAGGGTACGATCAACTTAGGCGGAACCGCGCCCGAACATACCACCCAGGTCATCTGGGCGACGGACCAGGGCGTCCAGGGGCAAGCAGTTGGAACCACGACTTGGGCTGTCAACTGGATTGCACTACGAAACGGCGCCAATCGGATCACGATAACGGCTCGCGATGACGCCGGCAACCAGAGCGGTGCCGCGATCACCGTGGTATTCAGTGCTCCCACCATTGTGACGACTTCCCTCCCCGATGGGCAGTTAGGAAAGCCCTATTCGCATATGCTGGCCGCTGTGGGCGGAACCCCCCCGTTTACCTGGTCCGCTGTATCCACGCCCAATGGCTTGACCCTGACCGAGGACGGTTTGATCACGGGTACCCCGAGCACCGCAGGAACATTCACGCTCAATCTTAAGGTCCAGGACAGCACGCAGTTATCAGCCACGGCGGCTATCAAGCTGCACATCGACAACGGGTTAGTCCTGTTGTCAGCTGCCAGCCTGAAACCTGGCCCGGTCGCACCTGACTCCATGGTCACGTTCTTCGGTGGACAGCTTGCCAGTGGGGCGCAATCTGCTACGGAGCAACCCCTTCCGACCACACTCGGAGATTGCACGGTCACGGTCAAGGACGCTAACGGGGTGGAGCGTGCGGCCGGGCTTTACTACGTTTCCCCCAACCAGATTAACTTCAAGATTCCGACGGATACGGCCGCGGGGCCTGCGACGATCACCGCGACCAGCGGCGATCAAACTCAGACACTCGGGAATGTGAACATTGCAACCGTATCGCCCGGACTGTTCTTCGTGAACTCAGATGGACTAGCAGCGGCCGATTTGACGCGAGTCAATGGAGACAACACCAGTTACGAAGCGATCGCCCAGCTAGACAATACAACCAATCTCTTCGTGGCCGTGCCCATCGACCTCGGGTCCGATACGGATAAAGTCTATCTGACACTCTACGGAACCGGATTGCGAAACCGTCCAAGTCTGGATTCTGTGCACGTACTTATCGCGAATACGCCGCTACTGGTCGACTACGCAGGCCCTTCCACCGCCTCCGACGGTCTGGATCTTGTCCGCGTGCTCCTCCCGAAGGAATTACGTGGAACTGGGATGGCGAGCGTTGCTATCACAGTGAACGGCATATCGTCGAACAGTGTGACAATCCTGATTAAATAGCCGGCCGGTCCGCATGACGGCGAACCTCGCAACGATGAAGGTCCAGTAGTTCAAGGTCGTTAACGAGTATCGGGCGAAGGATCTCTGGGTAGAGTTGCGACGCTCCTGCGCCGAACCGGCCACGAATCCTAGAATGTTGCTACGGCGCTGCGGGCAAACATGCCGATAAGGTACTCTGCCTGATGACGTACAGGCATAGAAAGGCAAACCGTTGATCGCGGGATCCGTCCATGATTTCTGCTTCCACGCTCGTGTTCACGCTAGCGGCCGGCTTGTTACTTTATTTCTTGGCCGGATACCCGCTTTTACTCGCGGCTTACCCCTGGCGCCACGGGCCGCCGATTGCCAAAGATCCCGCCCGGGTTCGGCCGGTCACGGTGCTCCTGCCGGTGTACAACGGAGAAGCGTTCCTGCGCCAGAAGCTGGAGTCGATTCTCGCCCTGGATTACCCGAGAGAACTGCTGGAAGTCCTGGTCATTTCCGATGCCTCTACGGACGCCACAGACGCCATCGCCCGTGAATTCGTCTCGTCTGGCGTCCGCCTGCTGCGCGTCCCTCGAGGCGGAAAGGCCGCGGCCCTGAACGCCGCCATCCAGAGTGCACGGGGCGAGATTCTGTTCTTCACGGATGTCCGCCAAAGGCTGGCTCCCGACAGTCTTCGTCACCTCGTAGCCTGCCTGGCCGACCCGACCGTCGGCAGCGTCACCGGCGAACTGCACATCGTTACGGGCGATCGTCAGGAGGAAGCCGACATGGGACTCTACTGGCGCTACGAGGTTTGGGCCCGCAAGCAAATGACCCGGATCGACTCGATCTTCGGAGCAACCGGCTGCATCTATGCCATGCCCCGGGAACTCGTAGACCCAATTCCCGCGGATACGCTGGGCGACGATGCCGCGTTTCCTCTGACCGCTTTCTTTCGGGGCTATCGCATGATCCTGGATCCGGAGGCGAAAGCCTACGACCTGGCGTCGCCGCTGGGCTCGGAATTCGAGCGCCGCATGCGCACTTTGGCGGGTCTGTGGCAGAACCTGGCCCGCCGGCCGGAACTGCTCGGTTCCCGGGACCGGATGTGGCTGCACTTCGTATCGCACAAAGTTGGGAGGCTGCTCCTGCCGTGGCTGGCGCTTGCGGCGCTGGGCAGCGCGTTCTGGCTGCCTTCGCCTTGGCGGGAGCTGGTCCTGGCGGCGATTGGCGCCTTTCTGGCCCTGGCCGCCTTGGACTCGCTGCTTCCGCAAGGATCGGCGCCGAAGCGCATCACGTCGCCGGCGCGGACGATTTTGGTGATGCTGGCGGCGTCCTTCTGCTCGATTTCGGTATTTCTAGTGCCGCCCCAGCGCTTGTGGAAGCGCACAAGAGTGGGAGCGGAGAAGCCGCAAGCTTAGTCCGCTTGCCCCTGGCTCCAAAGCTTTTGAATCGCAGAAACGTCCTGGAGCGCCAGCCAGTGGTCAATTCGAACCCGTAGACGCTGGCCATTGGCTAGAGTTTCTGAGCTCTGCACGTGTCCCAAGTAGATGGTCTGGCTGGTCTGGAGCCCGACAAGCGCACCGCCAGCGATGGGCGCTCCGCCGTCGGTCAGTTCGAGCTCGGCCCAGTCCGGGTCAGCGGAAATCAAACTGCCGTTTCTGTCGGTACCCTCGGGTTGACTTAAATTCCGTAACGCTACGACAGCGCCATCGCTCATTGCCGCCTATTATACCCGCCAGACCGATTTTTATGAGCGTCGAATCGAGACGATCCCCGGGGTTTCGGTGGATTCGACTTCGGACTCGGTTTCGGGTTTAACAGGAGTTCCGTGGGCGGCCAACTCGCGGTTGAGCTGGAGAAGTTCCGGCAAAAGTTCGCCGGAGTCGGGCTCGATGCCGAGCGCCGCCGGTATCGCGGCTTCGCGAGCCTCAAGTTCCACCCCGAACCATCTCGGAGCGGGACGCCGCCATCCCTGCTTTCGATTCTGACGGGCCAGGTAAACTATGGTGACGCCAGTACCAGCCGCGAAAAGATAAGCGAGTACAAGTTGGAGCATATAAACAATCTTATCGGCCCGTGTCCCAGCTTCAATGAGGTCTTCCTCCTAAGTCTTGACACCACTATTACCTAGCGCGGACAATGGACTGGGGATGCGGACGTGAAAGACTTAATGTGGCTGGCCGTGAAGGCCTTCCTCGTGTGTCTCATTCTGACGCCGATCTTCCGCGACATTTTCCGCTCCTACGGGATTGTCGATAAGCCGGACCGCCGGCGCAAAGTGCACGTTTACCCGATCCCGCGGATAGGCGGCATTCCCATCGCGATTGCTTATGTGGTCGCGCTCTACCCCTTCTCGAGCGAGTCGCGGCTGTTGATGGATTACCTGCCACTGGCCTGGAAGATGATTCCGGCCGCGGGCCTGATCTTCGCCATCGGCCTGACGGACGACTTAATCGGTTTGAAGCCGTGGCAAAAGTTACTCGGCCAACTGGCGGCCGCGGCGCTGGCCTATTGGGCGGGTGTGCGCGTGGCTGGAGTCGCCGGATTCTTTCCCAACCACATTTGGTTGAGCCTGCCACTCACGCTGTTCTGGCTGCTGGCCTGCACAAATGCGTTCAACCTCGTGGACGGTCTGGACGGTTTGGCTGCCGGTATGGGGCTGGTAGCGTCGCTGACCATGGTGGTGGCAGCGTTGCAGGCACACAATATGCAACTGGCCTACGCCAGCATTCCTTTGGTGGGAGCATTGCTGGCGTTTCTGTGCTACAACTTCAGTCCGGCCACGGTTTTCCTGGGCGATTCCGGATCCATGCTGATCGGGTTTCTGCTGGGATGCTACGGCGCGGTGTGGGCGCAGAAATCCGCGACCCTGGTCAGCTTGACCGTGCCGCTGCTCGCTGTATCCATTCCGCTGCTGGATGTTTCCCTTACGATTCTGAGACGGTTTTTGCGCAACCAGCCAATATTTTCCGCGGACCGCGGGCACATCCATCACCGTCTGCTGGACCGTGGCCTGGCTCCTTCGCGAGCCGTGCTGGTCCTCTATCTGGTTTGCGCGGTGACCGCAGCCTTCGCACTGCTCCTGACCCACCCCTACGCGGGTCTGTTTTATGGGCCCATCCTTCTGGTTCTTTGCGTCGTGGTTTGGGTGGGTATCCGCCAATTACGCTACGCGGAATTTGGTCTGGCCAGCCGTCTGCTGTTCGGTGGCGAGCTGCAGCGGACCCTGGGTGGCCGAATACGCCTGGAAATGCTCGCGGAAAAACTGGGGGAAGCCCAGTCCGAGGACGATTGCTGGCGGGTGCTGGCCGCCAGCATCGATGACTTCGGCTTTTCGACGGCGGAGCTTTCTCTGCGCGGACACAAGTGGGAGAAGAGCTTCACCAGCGCTCCAGATTCGGAAGGTTTTTCGCTCTACGTTCCGCTCAGCGAGCAGGACTGGTTACGCCTCACACGCCCGTTCGATTCCGGCGTGCTACCGATGATGGTGACTCCGTTTCTCGATACCGTCCGCCGCGCTCTTCAAGCCAAAATCCAGAACTGGACGAGCGAAGCCGTTCTCTAATCGTCAAACCGCCCATCCGCTCCGCGCGGCATAGCGTGCTAGACTGCGTTTTTGACCACCGCTTCGCGCTCCAAACCCCGCCAATCGAACCGGCGCATCTTCCGGATCGGCGATATGATCCTGGTGGCCGCTTCCTTTATCGCGGCCGAGTTGCTGATCTCGGAAGAGGATTTCTGGCTCAACCTCCAGGTGGACCCCTGGAGAACCCTGGGTTCACTGGTATTCGTGTTCGCCTGCGTAACCGTATCCCTGGAAATCGGCGACCCGCAGCAATGGGATTCGATGGCGGACAGGCTCCGGCAAATATCCCTGGCTTTAGGAGCGGGATTTCTGATAGAGGCCTTCCTCTCGTATGCGCGAGTAAGTTCTTTGTCGCCGGAAGTCATGCTGATCGGCAGCGGGCTGTGCTCCTTCCTCCTAACGGCGTGGTTCTGGATCTTCGGGATCGTGGTGCCGGCCTCCCGCGCGCCCATGAAGGTTCTGTTGCTGGACGCGGACCCGGCACTAGAAGCAGTCGCGCGCGCGCCGGTTTTCCGGAGTCATCGGTATCAGATGTTCGGCCCGCTGGAAGATCCCAGTAGCTTGGGTGCCGCCATCAAAGAGCATCACCCCGATTACATTGTGGTGCAGGAGCTCCAGCGCGAGCTGCCAACCGCATTGCTGCTCGAGTTGCGTTCCGGCGGCGTAGCCATCGAGAGCGTCGCGGAATTCTATGAATCCGCCCTGGAACGAATCTCGACCCGCCATCTGCGTCCCCCTCGGTTAATGTTCGGCGAGCTGACGCCGAAGCGCCAGAATCTGGCCATCCAATCCGTGTATTCAAACCTGGCGGTGCTCGTTCTGCTAATCGTGGCGCTGCCGCTGCTGTTGCTGCTCATGATCGCGTTGAAGGTGACGGCCCCCTCGCAGCCTGTTCTTCAGCGATGGCGGTGTGCGGGATTCAACAGCATTCCGTTCACTCTGCTCAGGTTCAACTCCAGGACGTGGCTGGGGCGTGCGATCCGGAGAATGCGTTTGGAGGGATTGCCGGAACTGGTCAATGTGATCCGAGGCGAGATGTCGCTCGTGGGTCCCCGGCCCAAGCGTGTGGAGTACGCGACGGAGCTGGCTCGGCACCTTCCGTACTATGCGGAGCGCCTGGCGGTTCGACCGGGCTTAACCGGCTGGGCTCAGATCCATTCCCCGGATGCGGACACGCTGCTGGAGCTGGAATACGACCTGTACTACACAGCCAACCTGTCTCCAGGGTTCGATCTAAGGATTATTGTCGGGTCCCTGCGGTCGCCCTCACGGCCCCTGCGGCCCAACTGACTCTTGGAAGGCATCCCGAGCTACTTGCCCAGACGGCCAAGGATGTTCGTCACGTAATCTTTGGTCTCGGGAATTTCTGGAACCGAGAACGTCTGGTCCACCCGAGTGCTCCCCGCGTTGTAAGCGCTGAGTGCCAGAGACAGGTCTCCCTGATAGCGGTCGAGCAACTGCTTCAGCAGCTTTGCGCCAGCGGAAAGGCTCTCCTGCGGATTGAATGGATCGTGCACATCGAGTTGCGCTTGCGTTGAAGGCATCAGCTGCATCAGACCTTGCGCGCCCTTCGGAGAAACCACGCAAGGGCGGAACCCGGATTCCTGCCGCGCGACTTCCCGCACCAAAGCCGGGTCGAGGCCGTGCTCGCGGGCGACGTTGTCGATCATCTGGCTTAGTTCCGGCTGAGCCATTGGCTCACAGGCGTAGGCCACCGGAGGCGTCGTGAACGATGGCCCGGCGAACGAGGGCGGCGTCACCGGCGCGGGCGGCGCCGGGAACTTGATGAACTTGAGCTGCTGCTCGACGGAGGCCCGCTGTTTTTCAATCGACGCAGCCATCGCCGTGCGGACCCGTTCGGGCTGTTGCGTCCGCGCATCCTGCATGAGAAAGATTGCCAGCCACCACATTGAGTCTTCATCGGCCAAACCACTCAAAACGTTTAGCGAGCCGCTGGCAGCCCGTGGTGAAAACGATACCACTGGCAAACCTGGGACAGCCAGCGAATTTCCGCGCACGGTGTAGTCGTGTTTTCTTTAGCTTGTGCGCGCGAAAATTCGAAGGCAGTCCCCAGTTTGCGCGATGACCATTTCTGCCTCGGGCTAGCGTCGCGCCTGCGTCAAGCGGTAAATATAGGCGAGTACTTCCGCTACGGCGCGATAGAGATGGGCCGGAATCTCCTTGCCCACGTCGACCGACTTATATAAAGCCTGCGCCAGGGGCGGATTCTCCACCAGCGGGATGTTGTGTTCCAGGGCACGCTGCCGGATGCGCAACGCCAGGTAGTTCTTGCCCTTAGCCACCACCATGGGAGTCGCCATGGTTTCGTGGTCATAGCGCAGGGCTATGGCGTAGTGCGTCGGATTCACGATCACCGCTGTGGCCGTCGCGACGTTTTGCATCATGCGCCGGCGGGCCATATCGCGCTGCAAGCGCCGGATCTTGCCCTTGATGATCGGACTTCCTTCGTTTTCCTTGGACTCCTGTTTCACCTCCTGCTTGCTCATGCGGAGGTCCTTCATAAATTTGCGTTTCTGGCGGAACACGTCGATTAAGCCGAACACCAGAAACACCCCCGCCGCCTTCCACAGGATGTCCTTGATGGATGCGCCGACTTTGAGAAGCCCCGAATCCAGGCTCATGAACGGGAGGGTGAGAAGTAGGTCGGCATTCTGGCGGGCAATGGAGACAATGGCCAGCGAGAACAACACCAGCATGGCGGAGGCTTGCAATAGCGCCATGGGGCCTTGAAAGGCCATGTTCTTAAGCTTGCTCACGGGATTGAACCGGCCGAAATCGGGCGTCAGTTTCTCAAAACTGAAGCCTAACTTGGTGACCAGCAGGTGGACGCTGAGCGTCACCAGAACGGTCAGTCCACCTATGACCGATAGCGGAATGAACGCGCGCTGGAGCAGCGTGGTGGCAATGCCGGGAAAGGTGGCGACGCTCAGGTCGGCGTGAAAGGACTCGGCAAGGGAGGTCCGCAGCAGGGCCTTCATGGTGCTCAGCCAGCCCGGAAACCAGGCGAACGCGATCACGATGAACACCACGAACTGCGTGGCGGCCACCATTTCGCGCGAAGAGGGAAAGTTTCCTTCGGTGCGGGCTTTGGTAAGGCGCCGCGGTGAGGGCTTCTCCGTTTTACTGTGTGAATCGGCTGCCATGAAGTGCGAATCTCAGCCCAGGAGGAGGTGGCGAACCAGGTTCATGATGGGACCGGCGGCCCGCGCCAACACCTGCGGAAAAACCAGAACCAGCCATGCCAGCAGCCCCAGGGTCACCAGCATCTTCACGGGAAACGCCAGCGCGATGAGTTGCAGTTGCGAATTCAGGCGCGCGAGCAAGGCCAGCGAAATATCCACGATCAGCAGCAGCGCCAGCAGCGGAAGCACCAGGCGCAGGCCGGTGCTGAACATGACCGATCCGGTCTGAACCACCTGGTTCAGCATGGAGGTGTTGAGTACCACTTGTCCCGGGGGATGCACGCGGAGACTCTGCGCGAACGCCAGCAAAATCTGACGATCCAGACCGCTGGCGAAAAACAGCAGCCCGGCAGCGGTCTGCGCGATGGACAGCAGGACGCTGGAATCGGCGCCGGAGGTCGGATCGATGGTGGACGCGAACGAGTATCCGGCTTGCAGGCTGATGATCTGGGTGCCCATCTGAAATATTTCCGCCAGAAACGCGACTGCGATTCCTACGCCGATACCCAGTCCGGCCTCGGCCAGCAGCCATCCCACCAGCGTCCCGAAACCCAGCCCCACGGAAGGGATCACCGGCCACAGGGGAAGCAACGCCAGAGTGATGCTGGTCGAGAGCGCCACGCGAATGATGCCAGGACCCGCGTTGATGCCCGGCAATGGCACGAACACAAAGACACCGGAGACGCGCACCAGAACGAGAAGGAACGCATACAGCGTTCCAATCTCGAGTTTCAGATCAGTGCCCATACTTGGCGATGTCGGTGAATACGGCGGACGTGTAACTGGTGAGCTTATTGAGCATCCACGGCATCAGCACCACAAGCCCTCCCAGGAATGCGACCAGACGGGGAAAGGTACTGAAGGCCGAATCTTGCAAGGACGTCGCCACCTGGATCAGGTTCATGACGATGCCGACGCAGAAGCCGATCGCCAGCAGGGGCGCGCTCAGCCAAAAGGCGGCCATCAGGGCTTCGCGGATCACATGGACAGCGTTTTCGGGTGTCATGAAGAGTATTCCGTTTCTGAACTCAGTAGAAAGATTTCACCAGCGATCCGACCACCAGATTCCAGCCGTCGACTAATACAAACAGCAGGATCTTGAAAGGTGCGGAAATCATCACCGGCGGCAACTGGACCATTCCGATGGATAACGTCACCGAAGCCACCACCAGATCGATCACCAGAAACGGCAGAAACAGCAGCGCGCCGATCTGGAATCCGGTTTTGAGTTCGGACAGGATGTAGGAAGGAATCAGAATCGACAGGCTCAGATCCTCCACGTTCCGGGGCGGCGGCGCTTTGGTGATTTCGACGAACAGCTTGATATCTTTTTCCCGGGTGTAGCGGGCGAGGAATGTCTTGAGCGGCTTGGAGCCTTCGTCGAACGCCTGGCTGGCCGTCATCTTGCCCTGATCCATCGGTTCCCAGGCTTTGTGGTAGATATCCTGGGCCACCGGCTGTACGATCACGATGGTGAGAAACATCGCCAGTCCGATCAGCACCTGGTTGGAAGGCGTCGACTGCGTGCCGAGTGCCTGCCGCAGGAAGTGCAGCACCACGGTAATGCGCAGAAAGGGTGTGATACACATCACCGCGGCCGGCAGCAGCGTGAGCAGCGTGAGGGAGATGGCGATCTGCATCGGCAAGCTCAGCGTGCCGCCGCTCGAACCAACACCTAACTTGGCCAGCGGGGAATTGGCCGCGGGTGCAGCCACGGCCGTTGTGCCTGCCAGCAGGAAAACAAACGCGCCTCGGATCATGCGGATCAACTTTTGAGTCATTAACTTTCCATGGGAGCCGCGGGAAGCGTCACCGACGGCCCGCTCTCCAGAAGATTGCAGCCCTGCGGCGAGAGACCGATCAGCAGAATCCGGTCTGCCAAGCGGACCAGGTGTAAAGAATGCTGGGGTGTGAGCGCCAGACGGTCGATGACTTCCAGGCGCGGTTGTCCGGGACGCGCGGGCCTGCGGAAACTGGTCTTGGCCCATCCCTTCCGCCTCAAAAGCCACAACGAACCGCCAAGCAGTCCCAAGACCACCATCACGGCCAACAACTGTTCAGTCCATTCCATTCTTAGTTACTCAGCGCCGTCCTTGCTCCGCGTTTGCCGCGTGAAATCCCGCGATGCGCAGGGACAATACGCCGCCCATTCTGATCAGCTCGCCCGACCCGAATCGGACTCCGGCCACGTTGATATCGATCTTCTCGCCCAGAGACCTGGACAGCTTGATCAAGCTTCCCGGAGCGAGCGCCAGAATCTCGCCGACCGTCAGGCTGCACTGTCCCAATTCGGGTTGGAGTGGAAGAGGCAGCTTGCCGTAGTGCGCGAGTTGTTGTTCCAAGGTCACTGGATCATTCCCCAATACTCAGCTGTCCGGACGCTACTGTTTGATATTGAGCAGCACTTGGCTGAGCTGGTCCTGGGTGGTGATCACTTTGGCGTTGGCCTGATAACCGCGCTGGAAAATGATCAGGTTGGTGAATTCCTTGGCCAGGTCTACGTTGGAGGATTCGAGCGAACCGCCCAGGATCTGCCCGCGGTTACCGGTTTGCGGCAACCCGACCGTGGGAGTCAGTGTGTCCGTGCCCAACTGGTAGTTGTTGTTACCGACAGAAACCAGCGAATCCGGATTTCCGATCGCGGCCACAGCAACCTGCGCGATCGAGACCTGTTTTCCGCTGGAGAAAGTCGCCATCAAGGTTCCACCATCGGCCAGCGTGATGCCGGTAAGCTGCGCAGCCTGCACGCCGTCCTGCGAGGTGGCCGAGGCCGAGGAAGTCTGGGCGAACTGGGTCAGCAGTGAATCGCCAGCCGGGCTGTATAGGGCCCAGGTCATATCCAGATTGGCGGCTCCGCTCACGAGTCCGGTGGTGGTCTTGACACTGACGGGAGCTGTCGGTAGCGGAGTAGTCAGTTTGCCGGCGCTATCGAACGTCATAGTGCCGTTCGCCAAGGAAGTGGGCGTACCGGCTGTGCCACCCGTAAGATCCTCTCCCGGAATGGAGATGTCGTATTTCCACGCGTTCGATCCGGTCTTGGTGAACGTGTACGTCAGAACGTGGCTCACGCCGAGCGAATCCACCACCTGAAGCGGCGTCGAAAAAGTTGCGTTGGTCGCCGCGGATGCATCCAGATTGGCTGTCAAGGTCATGTTGGCGGTGGCGGTAGGAGGTTGGGACGCGACGGCGGTGATGGAAATATCCCCGATGTTTCCGGCATCGTTGAGAACGCCGTTGACCGCGGTCCAGCCTTGGACTTTCTCACCCGTGGAGGTGACCAGGGTTCCGGTTCCGTCAAATTTAAAGCCGCCTGCCCGCGTATAGAGAGTACTCCCCGCGGCATTCCTCAGAACGAACACTCCATTCCCTTCGATCGCGGCGTCCAGGGCGCCCGCGGTGGGCTGGATGGATCCCTGCGTGAATTGCTTGCTGGTGCTGGAGGTGGCCACACCGGCGCCGATCTCCGTGGCGCCGGACGTCTGACCCATGATGTCCTTGAAGTCGATGGCGTCCGCTTTGAATCCGGTGGTGTTCAGGTTGGCCAGATTGTTACCGACTACGTCCAAGGCCGTGTTGTTCGCGGCCAGTCCAGAAAGAGCTGTTGAAAAAGACATATCTAAATCTCCTTTTTATGAATAATGAATTCGATTAGTTCGTGGTCCCGTTAGGGCCCGTGGTCCCGGTGGTTCCCGTGGTGCCGGTGACCGCAGGGGTCCCACCCGCCGGATTTGTGGCGCCGGTCGACGCTGCGGGCGGCTGAAGTTCCTGCCGGATTCCAATCAATTGCTCCAGCTGGCTGAATTGCGCCAGTTGCGTGAGGAACTGGACGGAATCGGTGGGGTTGGTCGGATCCTGATTCTTGATTTGGGCCACCAGCAGTTGCAAGAACGTATTTTCATTGGCCAGCGCCGCGGTTGGATCGGTAGCAGGCTTCGTCGCGGTGGACGATGTCTGGCTAGTAAGCGCCGTGGGGGCGGTGACTGGACTTTGACTTTGAATCGTCATAAAAAGTTCCTCCGTAGTTCCCTAGTTTTGTTCGCTGTGCAGCGAAGCTTCCATTTCGTCGAGCCAGGCAGGCCGTTTCTGCTGGCGATCCTGTTGTCCGCCCTGGCCGCCGAACCCTTGTCCACCCGACCCGCGGCCGTCTTGTTGAGGTTGATGCTGATCGTTTTGCGAGGAAGCTGCGTTCGCGGCGGGTTTCCACATTTCAGCCGGCATGCCGCCATCGGACAGGTGCTGGGTCAAGTCGTTCAAATGAGTGCGCAGGTTCTGCGCGAGCCCCTCGTCAGCGGTGCGGACCGATACGCGGACTTCGCCGCCCGATTCGACGAAACGAACCTGGGTGGAGCCGCCGTTGTTATCCGGCACACGCACGCGGATATCGTGGTTCGAGTTGGGCGGTGCGGCGGGCGGTTCGATGACTGGTTCCATTCGAGCCGAGGGCGCGGCCTGCTGCGGCGGCGCCGGTGTGGAAGCCGGTGAGGCCTGGCTCGCGGTTTCGGCCCGCGGCGTCACCATGTCCATCCGAGTGCCGGTGAGAGCGTTCGCCCGGATGGATCGGTCAAGCGCGGCGGCCGTTTCTTTCTTGGCTTGGTCTTCCTTGGTTCCCACGGCGGCGCTCTGAATGATCTGCGCAGTGGCGGCATACCGTACGGGAATTTGTGCTGGCGTCGGCGAATCGGCGACTGCCGGGATTTGACCCGCATTCGCGGCGACCGGCTGGCCGGCTTTCTGCGGAGCGGCCGCGATACGCGCGGCGAATGCCAGGGCCGACGGGCTGGACGGAGTGGAATCTACGGTTTCTTGAACCGGGGTGGTGGCCACCGGCTCGGCAGGAGCGGCGGGCAGGTTCAGTTCGGCCCGCAAAACCGGCTGATTTTCCGGGGACGCGCCGGCTTTGGCGGAGGTCGTCACTTGGTCCTGAGAAGACGGGGCGTGCGATTGAGTTGCTTCTCCTCGACCCAAAACGTCCGGCGGGAGAGAAGAGCCGGATGGGCGCAGAGCCTGAGGCGCGGAAGAATCGGGCGTGGCCGAGGGAACAACGTTCGCGCCCGGCAACTGGTTCGGCAATGCGGCGACCGTCTGGCGGAATTTCGCGGACTGCTTCAACGCCGTGGGCTGCCGCAGGTCCGTGAGTTGCCCGGCCGGTGCTCCGGCCGGTGCTAAGGATGGGGGCGCAACCCGCGCGGTTTGCGGCACGGGCTCAGGGGAGTTCTCGCCCGGCGTGGCATTCTCCTGTGGCGGCGCCACAGTCAACACCAACGGGAGAATCTGTTTTTGAGGTTCAGCCACCGGCAAAGGCGTCACCGCAGAAGGATTGGCGTCTTCCGTCCCTGCATTCCGTTTTTTCCCGGGTTTGCCTGAGTCTGCTTTTGCCAGACCAGTCTTCTTGGGCGAGCCGGCCGGCTCGGTCTGTTGTTTGGCAGTCTGCTGCTGTTCGAGCTCGCTCTGGAAATCCGACGGCTGGCTTGCCGTGCCCGCGGCCTGAGAATCCGCGGCTGGTTTACCCGCGACGCCAGATCCTTTGGCGTCCGGTGTAGAAGGAGACGGCGGCGGAGGCAAATAGGCCGTGGAGTCGATATTCTGCACACCTGCTGCTGTCATGAGTCGTTGCCTGTAATGCAAGTTCGCGGCCACAAACCTCGCCGGCAGGGCATCGGTTGGTAATGAATCAGTTAGCGCGATATCCGCAAAGCAGGCGAACGGCGCAAAAGCACGAGAATCGTCAGAGGTTCAACAAATACCGTCGGGAACCTGACGGAGCGGCCACAGCGGGCCGGTTAGTCATATCGCAAGTTTCGCTGAAAATTCTAGGGAAATCGTGTTTGAGGGGATTTGGCCGGGTACGTGCAATCCTCCTGGCACAGCCATGGACCAGATTGCCGCAACCGCCGCGAGTGGACTCCGTTCCCGAATGGAGGCATTGGACATTCTGTCCAACAATCTCGCCAACGCGAACACCGGCGGCTATAAAGGCGACCGCGAGTTCTATAGCCTATATCAGAGCGAGCAAACGGTCCCGGCCAACGGCCAGCAGGCGACCACGTTGCCGGTGATCCAGAAGGCGTGGACCGATTTCCAGCAGGGCTTGCTCACGCCCACGGACAATCCGCTGGACCTGGCGCTCCAAGGGAAGGGATTTTTCACCGTGGACGGACCTTCGGGCCCGCTGTACACACGCAACGGCTCGTTCAAGCTTTCGACCACCGGAGTGCTGACCACCATGGACGGCTACCCGGTCCGCGGGGTCACTCCGCCGAATCAGCCTCCCAAGAAAATCCAGTCGGTGTCGCAAGGACCGATTCAGATCACCGCCGACGGCACGGTCCAGCAAGATGGCCAAGCGTTAGGACAGATTCAGCTGGTGGATTTCGCCAACAGCAGTGTCTTGGACAAGATGGGCAACAGCTATTTCCGGGTTACCGATCCCAAGGTGAAGGCAATCCCGGCCAAGGACGTAATCGTGAACCAGGGCAAGGTGGAGAACTCGAATGTCGCACCCGCGGAATCGGCCGTGCGGCTGGTGGATTTAATGCGGCAATACGAAATGCTGCAAAAGGCCGTCTCCGTGTCGGCGGATATGAATAAACAGGCCATCGATCAGGTGGCGCGCGTTGGGGGCTAACCCCGCGCCTAAGGAGAAATGAATGATTCGAGCCTTATATAGCGCTGCCAGCGGCATGGCCGCCCAGCAGACCAATGTCGATACCATCGCGAACAACCTGGCGAACGCCAACACCGCGGGCTTCAAGATGCGCCGGGCGCAGTTCCAGGATCTGATGTACCAGAACATCGTTCAGCCGGGCGCCGCGGCCGGTGCGCAGTCCACCGTACCCAGCGGCCTGCAACTCGGATTGGGAACGCGCACGGCGTCGAACGAAATCGTGTTCACGCAGGGCGATTTCTCCCAGACCAGCAATCCGCTGGACGTGGTGATCCAAGGCAAAGGCTTCTTCCAGATCCAGCGCCAGAGCGGAGATCTGGCCTATACCCGCGCGGGGAATTTCCAACTCAACAAGGACGGAAACCTGGTGACGTCGGATGGGGATCTGGTGGATCCGCAGATCACCATTCCGCCGGAAGCGCAGTCGATCACCATCGCCACGGACGGGACGGTAACCTTCATGTCACCGGGACAGACCTCGGCTCAGATCGCCGGGCAGATCCAACTGGCGAACTTCCCCAATCCGGCTGGCTTGAACAGCATGGGAAAGAATCTGTACTCGCCCACCGATGCCTCCGGCGACGCCGTGATCGGCAACCCCGGCGGACAGGAAGGCTTGGGAACGCTGCTGCAGGGTTATACCGAGCAGTCCAATGTCAGCGTGGTGGATGAGTTCGTCAACCTGATCGTAAGCCAGCGCGCCTATGAAGCTAATTCCAAAGTCGTCAAGGCCGCCGACGAGATGTATCAGCAGATGAATAACGTCACCCAATGATCCTTTCGGGAACAATCATGGCGCTTCCCCTTCTACTGGCCGTCGTTCCTCAGGTGGTTCCGCGAACGGCCCCTCTGCCGGACGGTTGTTATCCGGTTCAAGAGGACCGGATTTACGCCCGGGACGTGGCAGCCGCGGTTCCGGCGTTTTCGGGCGTCGCAGCGGATTTCATTCTGGGTTACGCGCCCGCTCCCGGATCGCGCCGGGTTTTCAAGGGCGAAGCGCTGCAGAAGCTCGCCCGGAATCAAAACGTCACGGTCGAGGCGGCTCCCGATGTTTGCTTCGAGCGCGCCATGGCGGAGCTCACAGCCGGCGAAATCCTGAAAGCGATGCACAGTTCCTGGGGTGTGAGGACGGTGAACGGCGCGGACGTGAAAATGGATCTCCGGTCCTGGAATCCCAAGACCGCACCGCAAGGGGAAGTCGTGTTTCCGCGCACGGGCCTGGAGCTGCCCGCAGTGTCGAATCCGGAGGCCGAGGTGGTCTGGCGCGGATACGTGCTGTATGGAAATAATCGCCGCTTCGGCATCTCCGTGCGTGCGCGCATCACCACCACCACCACGCGCGTGGTCGCCTTGTCCGATCTCTCCGCAGGTGAGCCGGTTCGTGAAGACCAGGTACGCCTGGAGAGTATCGACACGTTCGCCCTGGACGATCGCCCGGCGCGGTCTCTGGATGAGGTAGTCGGATTCGTTCCCAGATCGGCGATTCGCTCGGGCTCTACGGTTCTTCGAAGCCAGCTCAGCCGCGCTCCCGAGGTCGCCAAAGGAGATGTGGTCAAGGTTGAAGTCACCACCGGCGGCGCGCACTTGCTTCTCGAAGCCAAAGCGGAGGCCGATGGCGTCACGGGTAAGACGATCCTGGTGAAGAATCTGACCAGCGGGAAAGATTTCCGGGCCCTCGTCACCGGCAAAGGCAAGGTAAGCGTGCAATGAAAATTCAAGCAATCGCCATCGTGATGTTGTGCCTGTTTCTGACAGCGGCCAGGAAGCCCAAAAAACAGCCGGAGCCATCCCCGCTTGATCTAACGCTGGAGCAAATTGCCGCGGCGGAAGGAACGGAACGGCAAACCGTCCAGCCGGGCTCCATGTGGACCCCCACAGCCTTATTCTCGGATCTATCCGCCGATCTCCGCGCCCGGCGCGTGGGGGACATCGTCACCATCATGGTGCAGGAGAAAGCGTCCGCGGTCAGCTCGGGCACCGTCAAGACCCAGCGCAATTCGAGCCTGCAGAGCAGTATCTCGGCGGCCGGGGGGATCACGCGCGCCGTCGGGCCGCTGGCGAATCTAGTCAAAGCCGGAACCAATAGCTCTCTGGGCGGACAAGGCGCCACCACTCGTGACACCACATTGAACGCGACCATCTCCACCGTTGTCACGCAAGTGCTCCCCAACGGCAGTCTGGTGGTTCAGGGCACCAAAAACGTCAAGATCAATTCTGAGAACCAAGTGCTCAGCCTGCGCGGCATCGTGCGGGCCGTGGATTTGAGCCCGGTGAACACGGTTTCGTCGGACCGCGTCGCGCAGATGGATCTGCAAGTCAACGGCAAGGGCGTGGTGGGGGATTCGGTAAAGCGGCCGTTCATTTTGTACCGGCTGCTCATGGACATACTTCCGTAGGAGTCGAAAGCCTGTGAAAACCTCTGCATCATTCGCCGCGTGGGCTGGATTGACCGTGCTGCTGGCCACACCGGCCGGAGCCGCGACGCGCCTCAAGGAACTGGTATCGCTGGAAGGCGTGCGCGATAACCAATTGATCGGCTACGGCCTGGTGGTCGGGTTGAACGGGACCGGCGACCGCAAGCAAACCTTCTTCTCCGCACAAAGTCTGACCAATCTGCTCCATCAGATGGGCGTTTCGGTTGACCCCCTGCTGATCACGGTCCGCAACACCGCCGCGGTCATGGTGACCGCCACATTGCCCGGCTACGCGCAGGAGGGCGTCCATATCGATGCCACCGCCTCGGCTATCGGCGATGCCCCTAACTTGCAAGGCGGGATGTTGCTACTGACCAGCCTGAAAGGTATCGACGGCCAGACCTATGCGGTGGCGCAAGGCTCGGTGGTCACCAGCGGCTTCGTGGCCGGCCGCGCCGCCAACAGCCAGACTGTGAATCATCCCACGGTGGGACGCGTTCCTAGCGGCGCGATCGTCGAGCGGGCGGCCCCTTCGGCCATACTCGCTGGGACCTTGAAGATGCAGCTCCGCCAGCCCGATTTCACCACTGCGGTGCGTGTCAGCGACATCGTGAACAAGAAATTCCCCGGCGCCACGCCGTTGGCCAAGCCAGAAAACTCCGCCCTGGTGTCGATCAAGATTCCGCCGGAGTTCACATCGCACGTGACAGAGTTCGTGGCTGACTTGGAGGCGCTGGAAGTGGAGGTGGACCGGCCGGCAAAGGTCATCATCAACGAACGCACCGGCACCATCGTGATGGGCAAGCAAGTCCGCGTGTCTCCGGTAGCCATTATGCACGGCAACCTCACGGTGGAAATCCAAACGGTTGTGCAGGTCTCTCAGCCGGATGCGTTTTCGCAGGGCCAGACCGCGGTGGTTCCGCAGCAGACCACCACCAGCGGCGAAGAGAAGGCCCGCAATCTGGTTCTGAAAGAAGGCGCCACGGTGGAGCAGTTGGTCCAAGCGCTGAGCTCGATCGGATCCACGCCGCGGGATATCGTCGCGATTTTGCAAAGCCTGCGCGCGGCCGGCGCGCTCGAAGCCGACCTGGAAGTCATCTGATGACCATACCATCGCTTCCCGGCACTGGACTGGATGTAACGAGCCTCACCAAGTCGCCCAAGAAAGACAGTCCGGAGAAGATCAAGAACGCCGCATCTCAGTTTGAAGCGCTCATGATCGGGCAGATCCTCAAAACCGCGCACGGAGACACAGACGAGGGAGCCTTCGGCGGGGATGCGGACCCAGCCTCTGCGTCCGCCATGGATTTCGCCAACGATTACTTCGCGCGCGCCATGGCCGCCAAGGGCGGATTCGGGCTGACCAACATGATCGTGGCCGGGCTGAGCAAACAGGCCACGCCGGCTCCGGACCCCTCCGCCGGAACACAGGCCCCCGCAACGGCACCCGCAGGGAACGACGCTCCTCACTGACCGAGAATGTTCTTCATCTGCGAAAAGATCAGCAGCACGGCCGGTCCCAGCGTCACCAGAATCACCGAGGGAAAGATCAGAAAGAACACCGGGAAGATCAGTTTCACGCTGACCTTGCGAGCCCGTTCCTGAGCCGCCTGGCGGAAGCGCGTGCGCAGGTAGCGCGCATGCACCCGCAGCGCCGGTCCCAGGCTGGTGCCGAAGCGGTCGGTGTCGATCAACAGCGCGGCGAGTTTCTGGACTTCCGCGTCGCGCGTTCTACGCGAGAAGTTGCGCAAGGCCTCTTCGCGGGAGGTGTTGGCCCGCAGTTCCAGATGCAGCTGGGTGAACTCGGCCGCCAGGTCGGGATAGCTGATCCGCAGACCGTGGCTGGTATCGAGAATCGCCGCGTCCAGGGCCTGCCCGGCTTCGACCGCCAGCACCATCAGATCGAGCGCCGCGGGCAAACCGCGCCGCAGCAGCGCGGATCGGCGGCGCGCCAGGCGCGACAGTATGCGATCCGGAACCATGTAGCCGAATGCCAGCCCGCAGGCCGCCGGGAGGAACGCACCGGAAGCCTGACTGCCGAAGGTGACGGCCGCCCACGCTCCAGCAGCGGCGAGCATCAGGGCGCTGGCGCACTTGATCCCCAGCAGCACGGATACGGCCGAGGGCCAGCGATATCCGGCCGCGGCCAGCTCCTGACGCAATTCGGAAGTTTTCGCCGCCCAGGACGGCAGAGCCTCTCCCATCATCCGGAACACGTCCATGGCCGCGGCTTGCGCCGCCGGAAGATCGGGTTGATGGAGCGCCAGCGGAAGGGGCGCGTTCCCGTTCTGGCCCTGCGCCCGCGAGGGCTTCAGCACAAACGCGTAGCCCGCGGCGCTTACCGCCGCCAGCGTGAACAGGAAAAATACAATCAGCAGCGTGGCGGGTGTCATACGGCGTGCCTCATATCTTGATATCTACAATCTTGCGGATGACCAACTGCGCCAGCACCAGGCATCCGATGGCTCCGGCGATCAGCGTCTTGCCCCAAGGATGGTAATACAGCGTCTGCATGTAGCCGGGGCTGAAGATGGTCATCATGAGGGCGATCACCACCGGAAGCGCACTCAAAATAGCGCCGGTGAGCTTGCCGTGCGCCGCCAAGGCCCGCACTTCGCCTTGCAGCGAGATGGCTTCGCGCATATTCTCAGCTACACCGCCGAGCACTTCGCCGAGTTTTCCTCCGGTGCGCGCATGCAGCACGACCGCCGAGATGAAAACGTTCACTTCGAGAACGGGGACGCGTCGCGCCAGATTCTCCAGCGCCCGATCCCAGCCCA
>Ga0075522_10000086_pt1 | contig 54263 bp, 37 predicted proteins | sample NGEPerA_FD_74796 | JGI IMG/M metagenome (GOLD analysis project Ga0075522, IMG submission 74796) | Arctic peat soil microbial communities from the Barrow Environmental Observatory site, Barrow, Alaska, USA - NGEE PermafrostL2-A | ecosystem: Environmental > Terrestrial > Soil > Wetlands > Peat ... | reverse complement strand
CCGGGGGTGACGGGTTGGAGGTAGCGGCTAGGTGCTTTCATGCCCACAAGTTATATAGCTTGCTTTCATCCTATGGAAGTTATTAGTCAGGATAAGTAGGGGGTTTTTGGAAGTTCCCTATAACTATTCCACCATTGCCACGGTGAATCCCAGCCCCACCTTGTTTACGGATGTCGGAGCCATTCAAGGTGGCAATGATCAATATGACATTTACGATTTGACGGCAGATTATTCCGGCGGCAACACATCGGAAACGGCTTCGTCGCCTCTTTATGACACTGCGCCAACGCCGCCTTCGTCCTCGCCTCCCGCCTACAACGTTTACGTTTCGGCTTCACTGGTCCGCAATGCAACCGGCCGCTGGCAATTGATGTTTGCAGGGCTGCCAGCCAACGCGCAAACGATAGGCTTAATTTGGACAGACACTAATGGGATTTCCACAACCCAGAACATTTCCGCCATCGTCTTAACCAACGGGACTTATCAAATTCCTGATGCCGACGTGGTGAATTATTTGGGTGATACCGTCTCTGTGGAGGGGTTTGACGCTGATAGCAATCCGGGGCCAGTCGCCCAAGCCGGAGTTCTGCCAAATGACGCCCCTTATTTCGTGGATGGCCGCCAGCACATGAAACAGAACCTTAATTTTCTGATTCGCGGGGCTTCGGATTACCAACCCTGCTTTGCTGAAATTACCGAATTTCGAGAATTTTTTTTCCAAAACGTCGGACTTTTTTTTGACCCTCTTATCGGAGAGATGAATCAATACGCAACAAATTTTGAAGCGTTTAGTTTTCTGCATCATGGTTCATGGAATGGCGGTTCGCTGGAAGATATGAGCTATTTTCAACTGGATAATCTGTGGCCTTTCACAGTCAACTATGATTTGGCTAATTATTTTGTGGACACTACTCGAACGAACCTTCCTTATGGTTCCACCAATTTCAGCTTTAACCCAAATTTCGCCACCAATACTCCTGCGCCGCCGATGCTGACTCACGCCGATCCGTATTGGATTCTGCAACCGGGATTCTGGTCACGCCCCGACCAGTTTACCGGCACCAATTGGAATGTAACTGTGACCAGCACTCAAACGGTTGCCAGTTTAGCGAGTGGCGGCCACAACATATTTGGCCTGCCATATCAAACCGGTTGCGAAGTGGATATGAAACAGAACGGAGGTGCTTTTAGTATGCTTTGTCTTTATCAATCATTGGCACCCGGAAGCAGCGTAACGGCAAATTCGAGTTATTTAATTGGTGACTATGCCAATTGGTGTCCGGCACCCACGCTGGTTTTGAGTAACTATTACTTCGCGCCGCTCATCAATCCTAACGCGAACCCCATGAACCTGCCCGGCACGATTGATTATACAGGAAATAATGTTGTCCAGTATCCAACGCCGCTGGATGACAGTTTTTCTATCATCAACCAAACGCCTTCATTGATTATTGGCGCTGTCGGTCAGCCGATGATTCTGGGCGGTTGGGCAAAGTATTCAATTCAAGGCAGCAGCCCGACCAAATACGCCTATCTCGGCCAGTATTTTGTGACCAATGCTTTTCTGTTGGATGGCAGTGGCAATATCACCACCAACAGCGCGGGAATTATTTCGCCTTACGGCGAGTTTTTTCCGACGCAGGCGGGCCACGCACAGTTAATCACCATGCCGGACATTGACACCGGGAAACAGGGAACGAACCTTGTGCAAATTATCTCGCTCAATGTGGATGCCAGCCATGACGGCACGATGGATTTGTCGTATTTCGGGCAGGATCAAACTTCGCCGGGCAAGCCCTACGTCTTCTGGTGCAATAATAATTTCGACCGGATTCATGTGGTGGATGGTTCAGATACCGAACAAGATGACATGCCGCCCCAAAGCGTGCCGGATTACGATTACATGGCCGATGGAAATCGAGCCATTCCTTGCGCTCGAGATTTGGAAGATTATTCACGTTTATGGATTAACGGCGTGACCTCTAATCTGCTGGCGACTTTACCAGCAGGCAGCACCATTACATTAGACTGGGGCGACATAAATAGCCCGAACTCTTCCAATCCGACGATTGATTTGTTTGTGGCCGCCGACAACGATGGCGGGATTGCCTATCTGACGAATGAAACGGTTGCGTTGGAGCAAACGAATCTTTCACAATATCCCTATGTTGGCAGGTTAAGCCCCGGACATAGCTTGCAATTGAATTCCAGCCAGTTCGCCAACAATTGGGCGGGTAATTATTTTATCTGGTGCGGCGTTACCAATGGCAGCGGCAAGTTGAGTTTGACTTTTGCCGATGCCAGCGGGCGTGACTTGGGTCAGGCATCCGTTTATATTCAAATCTTGGACATCAAGCAAATGTATGAGCGATGGACGGTGGGCGACAACACGACCCAACCACCGGCGACCACCGCATATCCGGCGGGCGACCTGCCTGCTGACATGACACAGTCATTTCAATACACCACCTTGGCAGCCACAAACACGCCTTATATTCTTTTCGTGCATGGCTGGAATCTGCCTTACTGGGAAAAAGACCGTTATGCCGAAACCGCGTTCAAACGGCTCTATTGGCAGGGTTATCAGGGACGATTTGGGGAATTCCGCTGGCCGACCTATTTTAATTTCCCATTTGAAGCGTTTCAGTGGCAAGCAATTGACCTTAACAATTTTGACAACAGCGAACTGAACGCTTGGAAATCAGGGACGGGACTGTTGAATCTTTTGACCAGCCTCAATGCGCAATATCCCGGCCAAGTTTATCTCACGGCCCATAGCATGGGTAATGTGGTGGCGGGTGAAGCGTTGCGGCTGGCGGGGTCAAGCCGGGTCGTGAACACTTACATTGCCATGCAGGGAGCGGTTTCGGCGCACGCTTATGATCCTTCGACGGTTAATCGCACCACCTCCAGCCTGCCCGATCAATATGCCCACTACTGGACGAATGGCGCACCCTCTTATTTTAATGGTGTTGCTGGTGCAGGAATTTATGTCAACTTCTTCAACACGAACGATTATGCGCTAAACGCAGCCCACTGGGGTCTAGATCAAGATGCAAAACCGCATTTAGGGTATGGGTATCAACCTTCGGGTAATTTTTGGTATTATGGCGTTACTGGATTGTCATATATAACAGCCGACAGATATACGATTTTTGCCTACTGCGATCCATCCTTGAGTTATGCCCTCGGCGCGCAGGCGGGTGTGGGTGGAAAATTTTCTGGCAATCAAGTTGAGTTGGATGTTCCGCCATATGGCTTTGGGAATGCGCACAAGTTCCATAGCGGTGAATTTCGTTCTGACAATGCACAACGCTGGCAGTTTTGGGATGAAGTGCTATTTCAAATGGGACTTAAAAAGAATTTATGAGATCTAAAGTTGTTATACCAATCTTGATTTTGGCATTGGCGATACTAGCCGTTTTATTCTGGCTGCGATCTGTTCAACACACGGACGTTCAAGCACCGGCACAAGAAACCCTTCAGCCTTCTAATTCGCAAGCGGGCAAGGCAAGCGTTTCTTCTCAAGAAGTTCCTAATGCGCCATTGCCGGCATCTCCATCGGCAACAAACCAACCCGTTAAAGTTGACCGGAATAATCCCGAATCAATTCGCCAATACTTGTTGTCACAAAACGTCCCGATTGGCTTTTTCGGAAAAATAATTGATCAAGACGGAAATCCTTTATCGGGTGTAAGCGTTAAGGGTGAAGTTCTTCATGTAAAAGTCATTGTTCCGGCTCCCTGGGGCGACCAAGATGAAATCATTCCAATCAGCAAAGAAACCGACTCCAATGGTCGGTTTGAGGTCCAAGGCATGACAGGAAGAAGTTTTGATTTAGAAACGATGCAAAAGGGTGGTTACGAAGTAGAGCCGGATAATTGTCCGCACGTTTTTGGTCCCTCCATCGGAGTTTATGAAAATCCAACGATTTTCAAAATGTGGAGCACCAACATCCACGAGCAACTCATAACAGGAGAAAAAGCTTTTGACATTGTGCCAGACGGAAAGTCATATTTCATAGACTTAACGACGGGCGAAATCAGCCAAACCGAGAGCGGTGATTTGAAGGTGTGGATTAAATTTCCCGAAAAAACTGAGTTTGGAAAATCTTATGACTGGTCAGGTGAAATAGATGTGCTTGGCGGAGGATTGCAGCCGGGCGATTCGTATTCCATGTTTGTCGCGCCAGCCGACGGCTATGTTCCCACATTCAGCTTGCAACAAAAAATCATGGACGGACAGCGTGGTTCAATCGGCGACAAGAAATTTTATGTCATGCTGCACAATGGAAAAGTTTTCGGGCGAATCCAGATTGATTTGATTGCTCCATTCAACATGGGCATTCCCGGCCTGATTCGCCTGTCATACGCCATCAATCCCTCCGGCTCGCGGATTTTGCGTTAATGGCTCACGGAATTTAGAGCCAAATAGCCCGTTTTGGTGCAAAATTCTCATAAATCGCTGAGAATCAGCGTCTAGCCTTCAAGAAACACCCGCTAACCGCCGCGCGGAAGGCACTGACTGTCGAGAATTGACCACTCACTCTCTCGCGGACGACCCTGACCGACTCGCGAAACACGCTGTCACCATAGCGGACGGTGCTGACCGAGTCGCGGAAGGCGCTGTCAGCCGTGCGGGCGATGCTGGCCGTCTCGTCGAAAACGCTGTCCAAGTCGCGGAACAGTCTGCCAGTTTCGCAGGCGATGCTGCCCTGTTTGGGATGAATGCTGTCAGGCAGAAAATAAATGGTTGACAGATTGCGGCTGGTTTTCTAAAACCATCGCAATTCCTATGAATCGAAAACAACTCAATCGCACGGGTATGGCCGGAACGGTTTCGGCCTACATGAACCAAAACAAAACTATCTGGAGCGGCAATGTCGCCATCAGCGCAACCGTCACTGATCTGGACGCCGAGATTGCCGACATTGATCAAAAGGCCGGGCAGCAGCAAACGCCCATCACTGGTGCGGCGGCGCAAAAAGTGAGTCTGCGCCACGATTTCGAAGATGAGATTCTTCGGATTGCCAACCAGCTTTCCGCGCTGGCCGCGAAAAACAATGACATGAATCTGGGCGCGCAAACGGAACTGACGCTGCCAACGCTCGACAAAATGGCCGATGATGATTTGGAAGAGACGGGCACGCGCATTGCAAACCTGGCATCGGCAAATCTGGCGGCTCTGGCGGATTACGGCATCGCGGCGGCGGACGTGACGAATCTGACGAATCTGACGACGCAATTTCACGGACAGAAAACCGCGCCCCGCACGGCCATTGCCGGACGAGCCGGTCAGACAACGACGATGCCTCCGGCCATCAAAAGCGTCACCAGCATTTTGCGCAACCGGCTGGACAAGCAGATGGTCATGTTCAAGAAGTCTAACCCCGAATTTTACGCCGGTTATCTGGCTGCGCGGGTGATCGTTGACCGTGGCGGCAGCGGCGGTTCAACGCCCACGCCGCCAGCGCCGCCGCAAGCGAAGGCGTAAGGTTCAATCATAAACATTGCCAGCCGGATTGAAACCATTCTTTCCGGCTTTTTTGGCGTTGCCAAACACGGGCCATTAGGTTTGAAATGAATTCAGCCATAAACCCCCGTTTGGAAACGAACAACCGCATGTGAATCTGGCTTATGAAAAATTATCCTCCGGCTGACATCCGCAACTTCGCCATCGTCGGCCACGCCTCGTCCGGCAAAACCCTGTTGAGCGAGGCGATGCTTCGCTGCGCCGGGGTGATCTCGCGCCTGGGAAGCATCGCCGACGGCACGACCGTGTCCGATTATCACGTCAGCGAAAAGCAGCGGCAGATTTCCGTCTCCGCCACGCTGATGCACGCCGACTGGGCCGGAAAAAAGTTCAACCTAGTTGACACGCCCGGCTATTTGGATTTCATCAGCGAAGGTCTCGGCGCGCTCCGCGTCGGCGATTTCGCGCTCGTGGTCATTCACGCGCAGCACGGACTCGGCGTGGGCACCGACCGCGTTTGGAACTACGCCACCGGCTATGGTATTCCGAAAATGATCGTCGTCAATGCGCTCGACAAGGAGAACGTAAATTTCGACGCCGTGCTGAAAGGCGCGCAGGAACATTTCGGACGGCATGTCTTTCCGTTGAACGTGCCGATGAATGCCGGGCCGCGTTTCAACAAGGTTCTGGACGTGCTTCGCAACGAGATCGTGACCTACGCGACCGACGGCTCCGGCAAATACACCGAGGAACCCGCCGCCGGCGAATGGGAGGCGAAAGTGAAGGAGCTTCACCGCGAACTCATCGAGCACATTGCCGAGTCCGACGACGCGCTGATGAACCAGTATTTCGAGCAGGGCACGCTGGCGGAAGATGAATTTCGCGCGGCATCCACGCGGCGGTGCAGAAGGAATTGTTCATCCCACTCTTCGCGGCCTCGGCGGAAAAAAATATCGGCGTGGCGCGCATGATGGATTTTATCGCCAAATACGGCTCGTCGCCGGTGGACCGCAAGAACGTCCCGGCGATTGACGCCAGCGGCAACGAAACCGAGGTCAAGCTCGACAGCAACGAAACCGTGGCCTACATCTTCAAGAACATGACCGAGGCGCATTTTGGCGAACTTTCTTTTTTCCGCGTCTATTCCGGCACAGTCACGACCGGCACGGATTTGTTCAACAGCGACCGCAAAATCACCGAGCGCGTTGGCCAGATTTTTCTGCTCAACGGCCAGAACCGCGAGGCCGTCCATTCGCTTGGCGCGGGCGACATCGGCGCGGTGGTAAAACTCAAGGACACGCACAGCGGCAACACGCTCTGCTCGCCGAAACATCCCGTGACGCTGCCGAAAGTCGTTTATCCCAAGCCGAACATCCACGCCTCGCTCGTCGCGCAGGTGAAAGGCGAGGAGGATAAAATCGCCACCGGCCTCGCCGCGTTGCACGAGGAAGACCCGACGTTTCTTTACGTCGTGGATGGCGAACTGCATCAGACAATTATTTCCGCGCAGGGTGAACTGCATCTGGAAGTGGTCGCCGACCGCTTGCGCCGCCGGCACAACGTCCACGTTGACCTTGCCGAGCCGCGCGTGAAATACCGCGAGACGATCAAAGGCTGGGGCGAATCCAAATATCGCCACAAAAAACAGACCGGCGGCGCGGGCCAGTTCGCCGAAGTCTGGATGCGCATCGAGCCAAAACCGCGCGACAGCGGCGTGGAGTTCACCCAGTCGCTCGTCGGGCAAAACGTGGACCGCAATTTCGTGCCGTCCGTCGAAAAAGGTGTGGCGCAGGTTTGCACCGAAGGCGTCATCGCCGGCTGCCGCGTGACCGACGTGAAGATTGATTTTTACGATGGCAAAATGCACCCGGTGGATTCCAAAGACATCGCGTTCCAAATCGCCGGTTACTTCGCGTTCAAGGAAGCCTTCGCCGCCGCCAAGCCATGCTTGCTGGAGCCGATAGAGACGGTCGAGATTCACATCCCCGAAGATTTCATGGGCAAAGTCATGGGCGACTTATCATCGCGACGCGGGAAAATTCTCGGCATCGAGGCGGAAGGCGCGTTCCAAGTCATCAAGGCCAGCGTGCCGACGGCGGAACTGTATCACTACTCCAGTTCACTGCGTTCCCTGACCGGCGGCAGCGGCGTCCACACCGAAGCGTTCAGCCACTACGAGGAAATGCCGCGCGACGCCGCCGAAAAAGTCATCGCCGAAGCCGCGAAGCGGAAGGCGAACCACGACAATAATTCGCACTGAATCAACTTATTAAAACCCGGCTGCAACCTGGTTGAAGCCGGGCAAATTTTTGCCGCCGGCGGAATGGTAAAATTATCCTGGTGGCGGTCAATCATCGCCGTGACCCCGGCTTTTCTCGCGGCACCAGCGCCGCTGCAATTTTAGTGAACCAGCGCCGCCTCGTGCTTCTGCACGGCGGCGTAAAGCGCGTCCTTGAGTTTCGCGCGCTTGAATTTAAGTTCGTCAATCTGCTGGTCGCTGGCGTATTCCACGTCGTCCTCGATGCGGCAGATTTCGTCGTCCACTTGATGATATTCCTCGAACGCCGCGCGGAACTTCGCATCCGCCAGCTTGAGCGAGCGGATGGTTTCGCGGTGCGCCGGAAACTCTTTTACGAACGGGTGATGCAAATCCATTGAAAATCCTCCAGGTTAAAGGTTGATGGCCGGTGAACTGTGATGGCAACTCTCATGACCACGGCCAATTAAGCGGAGGCCAGCTGAAATTGCCAGCCCTTTTTTGCAAATTCTTTAATCGCGTTTGGCCGCACTGCCGCCTTTCCAAATCCGCCCGGATGAATTAACCTGGTTCCTCTCGAACTATGCCGAGCGTCTACATAAAAACTTACGGATGCCAGATGAATGAGCGCGACAGCGAGGCCGTCGCCGCGCAGCTCGTGGCCAAAGGCTATTCGCTCGCGAAATCGGAAACGAATGCGGATGTCGTTTTGTTGAACACATGCAGCGTCCGCGATCTGGCCGAACAAAAAGCCATCAACAAAATGCGCAACATCGTCGGCACCGCACGCAGCGAGAAGCGCGAGCAGATTGTCGGCTTCATGGGCTGCATGGCGCAGAGCCGGGGCCAGGAATTGATTGACAAACTGCCGGACGTGGACCTCGTTCTCGGCACGCAGAAATTCCATCGCGCGGCGGAATATCTCGATGAACTGCTTGCCGGCACACGCAAAAAAATTGTGGACGTCGCCGCCGAAGCCAAGAGCGAAGCCACCATTCGTGAACATTTGCTGAACGGCAGCGCGAAGACTTCCGTGTCTGCGTTCGTCAGCATCATGCAGGGCTGCAACCAGCATTGCACCTTCTGCATCGTGCCATACACGCGCGGCGAGGAACGCAGTCGCACCATTCCCGACATCGTGGCCGAATGCCGTGAACTCGTTTCGCGCGGTGTGCGGGAAATCACTTTGCTTGGCCAGATCGTTACGAGCTATGGCCGGCGTGGCGGCGTTCGGCAGAACGCCGGTGATTCAGGCGGCGATTTGCCAATCGCCGCTACGCCTAAATCCGGTTTCGTCCAACTGCTCGAAGCCGTTCACGAGATTGAAGGTTTGGAACGCATCCGCTTCACCTCGCCTCATCCGAAAGGCTACGGCGACGATTTGATTGACGCTTACGCGCGCCTGCCGAAGCTTTGCGAGAGCGCGCATCTGCCGTTGCAAAGCGGCAGCGACCGAATTTTGAAACTGATGCACCGCGGCTACACGCGCGAAAAATTTCTCGGCATCGTCGAGAAACTCCGCCGCGCCAAACCGGGCATCGGCATCACCACGGACATCATCGTCGGCTTTCCGGGCGAGACGGAGGAGGATTTTGAACTGACGCTCTCGCTCTGCCGCGAAGTGCAGTTCGACAACGCTTATATTTTCAAATACTCGCCACGCCGCGATACGCCCGCCGCTGACATGCCCGATCAAGTCCCGCAAAAAATCCGCGAGGAACGCAACCATCGCCTGCTGGATTTGGTGAACGAAATCGCCGCGCGCAAATACGACGGCTTCATCGGTCAGCAGGTGGAAATTCTCGTCGAAGGGCCAAGCAAAAAAAACGCGGCGCGCTACACCGGCCGCACGCGCTGCAACCGCATCGTGCTGTTCGACGGCAGCGCCCGCCATCAGGGCCGGCTCATGGACGTGAAGATCGAGCGCACCGGCTCCTTCACGCTCTACGGCGACCCGGCGGTGGTGAATTTGTAGCGGCGGACGGCAGGGCTTTTACTATTATTGCTTTGCAAAAAATCACAAATTGCTTTGCAAAAAATCACAATCCAACGGATTTCCTTCCATCATTTCCGCCACTCTTTCTTCGGCGGCTCCGGCAAGCCTTGCGCGCGCAGCGCCGTGCGGAAATGCAGCTTGGAAATTTTTGCCAATTCCCCTGCCCCGCGCTTCTCAACAAATTCTTTGGCGACTTCGTCAACGTTTTTGCCCGCGCCCTTCGGCAGTTTCATTTCAAATTGTTTCTCCAGTTTCGCCAGGCCTTTCACAAATTCGTCGCGCGCCAGGATCGAGGCCGCCGCCACGGCGATGTCTTCTTCCGCCTTGTGCCGCTGCACGAGCTGGATTTCCTTGCCCTGCGCCATCAACGCTTTTTCGATCACGCTTTTGCTCGCGGCGAACTGGTCGCTGATGGCCTTCACCGGCGGCGGGTTCATCTGGTAACGCTTGCCCAGCAGATTTTCGATCACGCGCGCGTGACCCCACGCGAGCAGCGTGTTGACGCTTTTCATCTTCGCATAAAGCCGGTTGTAAGCCTCGTTGCCGATGACGACGGAATCCGTCACGCAGCCGGGCGTCTTGCGAATTTTTTGGGCAAGCTCGGAAATTTTTTTGTCGCTGGAAATATTTTTAGAATCGCGGATGCCGATCTCTTTCCAGGCGTTGATGACTTTTTTGTTCACATAAACGCCCGCGATCGAGAGCGGCCCGAAGAAATCGCCCTTGCCGCTTTCGTCCACGCCGATGCGCGGCAAAAGCAGATCGGGATTCAAAATGGTTTCGTAGCCGAGCCTGACCTCCTTGAGAATCTCCGGCTCCAGCACGAACTCGACAAATTCCGCCGTCCCCTTCCCCTGCACGACGAGCTTGCCGCTCTCGTAAAAAACGATGTTCGTCTTGTCCGATTCAAACGCGAACCGCGCATACGGCACTTCGCGCGGCTTCCAATTGCGCGCCTGCAACGCGGCCAGCAGCGCGGACGCCTGTTCATCGTTCAGCTTGCAAGTGTGGATGGTGAGCGGTTTCACGCGGAAAAAATTAACCGCAAAGGAACGCAAAGAACACAAAGAATTTTCGACGCGAATTTCGCCCGTCATGGAAAATTAAATAATTTTGACAAAGTGACTTGACAACTGTTGCATATACAACTATTGTGTCCGCAATGAATGAAACAAAAGTAAGCCATCTTAACGACCACACCGGCTATTGGCTGCGCTGTCTGTCGAATTTCGTCTCTTACAGCTTCGCCGAGCGGCTGGCGAAAGAGGACGTGACCGTGCCGCAATGGGTTTTGTTGCGGACGCTTTACAGTCACGACAATATCACGCTGAACCAACTGGCGCAATTTGTCGGTCTGGACAAAAGCTCTGTTTCCCGCATGGTCGAGCGCCTCGTCCAGCGCAAACTGGTCAATCGCGACGAAGGCAACGACCGTCGCTCGCTTGGTTTGAGCTTGACGCCGGACGCAAAAAAACTCGTCCCCAGACTCGCGAAGCACGCCGACCAGAACGACGAATCATTTTTCAAGATGCTTTCCCAAAAACAACGCAAGGAATTTTTGAGGACAGTCAAACAATTGCTCGACGCCAACGGCTGGAAATTATCCGAACGCGGACGCGACAGAATAAACTAAACACAACATCAAACTGCAAAGGACAAAAATATGAACGCAACAATCATCACGGAAGTCGCTCGCAAGACTCTCGATGGCACAATGTCATTTCCAGAAGTCGTCGGCCAATTGCTGACGGCAGGCGTGGAATATTATCATGTGGATTACGTCGGGATGAAAAAAACCTTTTACAGCACCGAAGGCGACGTGGTCGTCACGCCGATCAATTACGAAGGACTGCCGCCAGTGACGGTGGATTTTGATGCAGCGGCGGTGCGCGCGGACATTTTGGACAGCCAGCAGAACAAGCAACCTTATCGCGACTTCACGCGCCGCGCAATGGCGGCGGGCGTGCAGGGGTATTTTGCATTTCTGCGCGGCAAGCGCGTGATCTATTTTGGCCGTCAAGGCGATGAACACACGGAATGGTTTCCGAACGCACAAAGGAAATAATTTTGTTGCAGATTTCGGCTCGCGCGTTCCACAATTTGCCTTTCAGCATTTCTTTTTCGCATATTTCGTGTATTTCGCGGTTGGCAAATTTTTGAACTCAAAACTCAAAACTCAAAACTCAAAACTGCGGAGGCTTGTCCCGCTGTTGCTGGATTGGTTCGCCGCGAACGCCCGCGACCTGCCGTGGCGTCGCACGCGCGATCCTTACGCCATCTGGGTTTCGGAAATCATGCTGCAACAAACGCAGGTGAAAACGGTGATTCCCTTTTGGAACCGCTGGCTGCGCGAACTGCCGACGATTGAAGCCGCCGCCAAAGCGTCTTCGGAAAAAATCCATAAACTGTGGGAAGGACTCGGCTATTACACGCGCGTCCGCAATTTGCAGAAGGCTGCGCAGCAGATTGTGAAAAGCGGAAAGCGGAAAGCGGAAAGCGGAAATTCAGTTTGCCAGTTCCCTGAAAAATATGAAGACGTTCTCGCGCTTCCAGGAATCGGACGTTACACCGCCGGTGCGATTTGCAGCATCGCCTTCAACCAGCCGACGTCGATTTTGGACGGGAATGTCATCCGCGTGCTGACCCGAATTTTTGGCATCGCGGAAAATCCAAAGGAAAAGGAAACAAACAAATTACTCTGGCAACTTGCAGAAAAACTGGTTTGTCGCGCGAAGGAAATTCGGTGGGGCGAGCGTCCTCGCGAGCCGGATTTTGGACATCAAAGTCATGCGACGGCTCGCGGGGACGCTCGCCCCACCAAAAAACAGAATTGTTCTCATCTAAACCAATCTTTGATGGAACTCGGCGCGCTGGTTTGCACGCCGCGTAATCCGCAATGCCTGATTTGTCCGGTGAAAAAACTCTGTGTAGCGTTTAAGGAGAACCGAACCGAGGAATTGCCAAATCTTGGCAAACATGCGACGGCAACTGCACGAACGCTTTTTGCCTTTGTCATTGAAAGCGACGGAAAATTCCTCGTCCAGCAACGCCCGGCTGGAATTGTGAACGCACATCTTTGGGAGTTTCCAAATTTTGAAACCAATGGCGGAAAAAATAACGCGCAGGAAATTTTCGATTCAATTTTCGATTTCAAGGCCACAAAATTTCAGCCGCTTTGCACCATCAAACATTCCATCACGCGCTATCGGATGACGCTCGAAGCATTTCATGTTCGCTTGAAAAATTCACCGAAGAAATCGGCTGGCGTTTGGTTGTCGCCGAAGGAATTTGATTCAATCGCCTTTTCCAGCGCACACAAAAAACTCGCCAGCTTCGCGGCAGATTGTATTTTGTCAGACCGATGATTTACTTCGATTACAACGCCACCGCGCCCGTAATGCGCGAGGCGCGCGAAGCGTGGCTGGATGTCACCGAAAAGACCGGCGGCAACCCGTCGTCCATGCACCAGTCCGGCACCAAGGCTGCCATCGTGCTCGCGGACGCGCGCGAAAAACTCGCGGCGTTTCTCGGCTGTCATCCGCAGGACATCATTTGGACGAGCGGCGCGACGGAAGCTAACAACATGGTCACGCACCATTTCGCCAAAACCGTCGGCGCGCAGGATGAGATTTGGATTTCCGCCATCGAACATCCGTGCGTTCACGATTCGGCAAAACATCATTTCGGCAAGCGCGCAAAATTAATTCCCGTCACGCACGACGGCGTGGTGGATTTGGATTGGATCACGACGGAAATGGCGGACAAACGTCCCGGCCTCGTCGCCGTGATGGCCGCGAACAACGAGACCGGCGTCATCCAGCCGTGGCGCGAAATTCACGCCATCTGCCAGGCTTACGAAGTGCCGTTTTTCACCGACGCAGTCCAGTGGCTTGGCAAAATGCCGGCGAAAGATTTGGGTCACTGCGATTACGTCAGCGGCGCGGCGCATAAATTCGGCGGCCCGCGCGGCATGGGTTTTTTGAAAATTCCACATCGCAAATCCATTACGCCACTGCTTTACGGCGGCAAGCAGGAAGGCGGTCGGCGCGCGGGAACTGAAAACGTGGCGATCATCGCCGCGATGCTGGCCGCGCTCGAAGTGCGGGAGAAACAGATTTCGCGGAACGAGCACCTTTTGCGCAAAGTCTGGCGCGACAATTTTGAACGCGAACTTTTACAGGCGTTGCCGGGAACGAGCATCCTCGGCAAAAATGTGCCGCGCTTGTGGAACACCGTTTCCGCGCTCATGCCTGACGGCGACCGCAAGCTGCAATGGGTCATCCGCCTCGACCAGGCGGGCTTTGCAGTCAGCACCGGCTCGGCCTGCACGACCGGCAAGGAAGAGCCGTCGCATGTGCTGTCGGCGATGGGACTGAAAGCCGCGCAAGCCGTGCGTGCCGTGCGTTTCAGCGCCGGCTGGGAAACGACCGAGGCCGACTGGGACGCGCTCGTCAAGGGCGTGGCGAAAGTCCACGCGGAGATGCATCACGCGAAGCCGGCCTGATGGGAATGCGGTTGACGCGGTCGCGTTTTCCGCCAAGCTACGCGGACATGACCTCCAAAGCGCGCACTTCGCTGGTTGTTTTTTTCATTCTGGCATTTCCCTTCGCCGTCTTTTTTGCCTTCCTGCTTTCCGATCTGGCCGGTCCGCTACCGCCGATAAGACCGCTGCCCAATCCGAATGGCTACGACATTTTTTTGCACGCTGCACAATTGTTGACGGTCAGCAGCATTGACTATACTGCAACCAATCAGGAACAACTGCGTGAAGCCGTTGGAAAAAACGCCCCGGCCTTGGCGCTCGCGCGTGCCGGCTTGAGCAACGAATGTCAGGTGCCAATCCAGTTCTCCCAGGCATCCATGGAAAATCATCTGCAAAATCTGGCTGCACTCAAGCGGCTGGCGCAGTCATTCATGGTTGAAGGCCAACTGGCAAAAATCGAAAATCATCCCGGTGACGCCGCCAAATCTTACCTGGACACGGTGCATCTGGGCATCGAGTCGGCTCGCGGCGGGTGTATGATTGACGAGCTTGTCGGCGTGGCCATTGAACAATATGGCATGGATGGCCTGCGAAAAATCGCCGGTCGGCTGGAGGCAACCTCCTGCCGTGAAATTGCCGCCGCGTTGGAAACTCTCGACGCGCAAAGCCAAACTTGGGACGAAGTGTTGCAGCAGGAGCACGATTGGTCGCGCAGAACTTTCCCGGGATTGCAAAACGAACTGGCCAGAATGATGGAGCGCCGTAATTTGAAGCAGGCCTTTCAAAAAGCCGGGCAAAAATTCAAACTGCATCAAACCCGGATGCGACAATTGATGATTGACCTCGCCGCACGGGCCTACGAATTGGACAAAGGCAAAGCGCCGGCAAATGTTTCCGATCTGGCGCCGGAATATCTCAAGGCCATTCCGCAGGATCCGGTCATCGGCACGAACATGGTTTATTCCCCGCGATAAACCGCCCGTGCGGTGCAGGTCTCGGCCACGACGATTTCCGTGAGCAGCGGCAATTTTGGCTTCAGCTTTTTCCAAATCCAAGCCGCGACGATTTCGCTCGTCGGATTTTCCAGGCCGGGAATCTCGTTCAAGTAAAAATGATCCAGCTTTTCCCAGATGGGCTTGAACGCCGCCGTGATGTCCGCGTAGTCCATGAGCCAGCCAAGTTTTGGGTCGCACTCGCCCGCCACGACGATTTCCACTTGAAAGCTGTGGCCGTGCAGCCGGCGGCATTTGTGCGTCTTCGGCAACCACGGCAGCAGATGCGCCGCTTCAAACTGAAACGTTTTTCGCAATTCCATCTTCATAAAAAAATGCAGGATGAAGCATGCCGACTGAAGAAACCAAACGGCTGCGAACCTCGTGCTGAATTTGTTTCTTCATTCTTCATTTTGCCTTCTTCATTCGCTTTCAAAATCTGTCCACGTCACCAGATCGCCGAGCGCGGGCCGGCCGTCGTGCCGCCAGTTCAGCGGCGGGTTTTGCATCTGGCCGAGCGGGCAGATCCGCGTCGCGCCCCAGCCCGCGAATCGCAGCGCCAGTTCCTTCGTCTTCTCCGGCGGCGCGGCGATGCCCACGGTCGAAACTTTTCCGTGAATCTCGTCCACGCCTTGCATCACCGCCGCCAGATCCGGAACCGGCTTCACATAAATGAACCGGTTCAGGCACGAAAACTGAAACCGCACGTCGTGCTCAAACACCACGGTCCACGCCGTGGAATTCTGGCTCGACCAGATTTTCGCGTCGGCGCGATGCACGGCGATGGTCTCGTAAATTGCCCGGCGCGAGGCGATGGCCGCCGCCGCTTCCGTGGAGATTTTTCCGCGCGGTTCGCCGGCTTCGCGCTTTGCCAGTTCAACCGCGAGCAGCGCGGCAAATTTGTCCGATTCCACCGCGCCGCGTTCTTCGACGTAAATGACGTGCGGCGAAAGGCAGCCGTTCTGGTCCCACGCAATCACGTCGTCCGCCGCGCTGGAAACAATTTGGGCAATCGTTTCGTCGCACAAAACTTCGCGCGCCACGAAACCAAAACTCACCCGCTCGCCGTGGCCGAGAAAACGAACTTTCGCCGGCAACTGCGCGCGAATCGCCGCGAGCGTTTTGTCGGCGCCCGTCGCCGTCAGGCAATCCGCCTCGGCGAACAGCGCCGTTTCCAGCTCGTGATTTTTTCCGCCGCGCCATTCGGCTATTTCCAGGCACGCGCCGAGCTTCGGGTCCGATTGGTAAATCGAATGCGCGAAGAGCCGGGGCAAAAGCGACGCGCCGCTCGCGCATTTCACAAACTGCGCCGAGCGCGTGAGCAGTCCGAGCGTGAGGCTCATCAACGTCGGATTCGGAAGGTTGCCCGCCGCGATGTGGACGAGCAATTCCGGGCCGCGCCAGAAGTGACGGGCGGCGGGTGACAAGTGACGCGGCGCAGCGGTTTTGCCCGTCACGCGCCACTCGTCACCCGTCACACTGACGGCATCGCCGAGTTCCTGTTCCAGCAGCGCGTGAAAATTTTCCGGCGTGAACCGGCGGAAAAAATCGTCCAGCCCTTTTTCCAAAACGGCCTTGGAAAATCCGGTTTCCGCCGGACCGAGTTCCAACGCCAGCCGGCGGAATTGATTTTCCGGCTGCCGCCATTCCGCCGCGACTTCACAAAGGATTTTCACGACGGCCTCCGTCGGGCGGCGCGACAAAAATTTTGCGCGGTTGCGCTTCAGCGTGTCGCACGCCGCCGTCATCATTGCCGGCGACAACGTCGCCTCCGGCGGCAGGTCGGCAAAGAAAAAGTTGGGCAGGTTCACAAAATTTACGATTTGCGATTTTGGATTTGCGATTTCATCCTGTCATCAAGGAACAGCCGCGCGGCCCGGCCAGTTGCGCGCGGCCAATCAATTCAAAACCAGCGCCACGACGAATGCCCAAATCTTCCGTCTGGATTGCTGCGACAGAAAAAACATTCGCCAGATCAAAAACACGAATTAACCCGGTCTCGCCTTCGCCGACTTCGCGGCCAGTTTCGGGCGAGATGATTTGCGCGCGCGCCCAAGATGGAAACTGAAAGTGATGAGCAATTAGTGATGAGGGATGAGTCGCGCCGCCTTTGCCCGTCACTTGCCACTCGTCACTCGCCACTGAATATGCCTGCGAACTCAATTCGCTCATGCCGTATTCGCAAATGATATTTTCGCGCGGGACGCCGAGAAATTTTGTGATGAGCGAATGCAATTCCGCTTTCGGCATTGAGCGGGAACGGTTTTTGTAGCCACCGGTTTCCATCACGCGCGAAGCGGCGGGAAGCTCGACCCGCAGGTCTCGCTCCACCAAATAATCCAGCAGATGCACAAAGGACAAAGCGGTGCCAAGCAAAAACAAGGCGCGGGGCGCGGGGCGCGACGCTGGAGGCGAAAGAGTCGCGCGCATGGCGTCGAAATCCAAAATCCAGGTTCCGTCGGCAGAAATTTTTCCGAAAAACGTGCGGCTCGCGGGGACGCTCGCCCCACCATTATTTGCTTTGCCAATTTTTAAGCGAATGATTTCAAACATGTGGACAAGCGAGGAATGCGGCGCTTGTTCCGGCGGCGGAGTCAATATCACCAAGTCCAACGCTTTGCGCCCCCCGCCCAACGCCTCGCTCTCAAACCACGACCACAACGACGCTTCATAAACCGCCAGCGATTCGGCGTTATGAAAGTGTCGGCTCGGTTTCTGTTCAGTCGTTCCGCTGGAATGAAAAACGGCGGTGCGTTCGTTTAGCGCGAGCGAAGTCAGTTCCAATTCTTTGAACGTGGCGGTCGGCACGGCGGGAATCTGCGTCCAGTGTTCGATGATTTCCGGCGTGAACTTTCGCGCTTCGCAGATTTTACGGTAGGCGAAATTACTTTCAAATTGCAGCGCAAACAATTCCAGCGCCAGGGGATTGAATTCCGATTCCTGGTAGGGACAGCGCGCGGCGCTGTCCGGACGCCGCAGCGCGGCGTCCCTACCGTGGATGGTTTCGCGCAAGCGCGCGGCGAAACTGGAAAGTTCTTGGTTCATGCGGTGTTTGTTCGCGGCTGGTTTTCCGCGACAGCCGACACCATGATAACACGAAGCCTTTGCGCTGCAAGCGAGATCGCTCTCCTAAACAGCTTTCTGAATTTCGACACGCCATTCAATTTCAAGCGTTTTGCAGAAATAACTTAGGTCCGCACTGGTGATGTTTTCACTCATCAATCTTCCCGCGGACGGTCAGATGTTTTTCATGGCAGTTTAGTCTTATTTTTGCAAGGCCACTTTCGGCGCAAGCCATCAATTGTTTTGCCGCAGGCCGGTGTCAACGGAATGTGGGTGAGATGACCTTTGAAATTGCAAAGTTTCCATCACCAACGCCATACTTGCCCACAGTTAGTGCGTCAACGCTTTAACAAAAGAGTCGAAATACAAATTTGTCGGGCGATATGCATCGTTAAATGAACATGAATACAAGCTCGCATTTGCGCGTCCTTCTGGATAACGGGACGGCGACGGAATCTCTGCGTAAAATCCGGCATGTCGCGCTGGACATGGACGGCACCATTTACAACGGCGCGTCACTGTTCGGAACCACCATTCCTTTTTTGGCGCTCCTTAAAAATTTGGGCATCGGCCATACTTTTCTTACGAACAATCCGTCCAAAAGCACAGCGGGATACCTCGCACACTTGAGCAAGATGGGCATTCAGGCTGCCGCCGGACAGCTTTATACTTCGACGCACGTGACCATTGACTTCCTGAAACTAAAATGGCCGCAAGTGCGGAGCTTGTTTGTTTTGGGCACACCCGGCCTGGGCGAAGAATTGGCGGCCGCCGGATTTACGTTCACTGCCGACAGCCCTGAAGATTGCCCCGACGCGGTGCTGGTGGGCTTTGACCAGACCTTGACTTACGCGCGACTCTGCCGGGCGGCATGGTGGATCAGGCAAGGCCGGCCTTATTTTGCCACCAACCCCGACCGCGTCTGCCCGACGGACCAGCCCACGGTGCTGGTGGATTGCGGATCCATCACCGCCGCGCTCGAAACCGCCACGGGCGTCGCCCCGCAGGCGGTGCTCGGCAAACCCGATCCGGCGATGCTGCAAGGCATCCTGCGGCGGCATGAGCTGGCGCCGGAAAATCTCGCGATGGTCGGCGACCGTCTCTATACCGACATGGAAATGGCGCGGCGAACGGGCGCGCTCGGCGTGCTGGTTCTAACTGGCGAGGCGGTGGCGGCCGAAGTGGACCATCATCATTTCAAACCCGATTTGATGGTGCCGACGCTCGCCGAGTTTGGCGAGCTTTTGCGCCGTGAACATTCGGCGGCGACTGTGGCTTGAATTTTTCTTTGAAGCAACGCGGCGAAACCACCAGCACTTTGACCCGGTCGCCGCTGGACTTGCGGGTCATGGGCGGCGGCAGCGGCATTATTATTTTGTGGATGCCGCCGAACGGCCAGAATAAGTCGCGGCCTGGATGGGCTAACTTCCAGGAACGCCCGGCCAAAAGGATGATTTGCAATCTTACCGCAAGTTTGCAACTCTAACTAAGTTCCAAAACAGCCATGGCAACAATCAACCATAAACCTGTGATGAAGCCCCGCTGCCTTTTGAAGCCTGTCAGTCTCGCATTTCTTTTTTTGTTCCCGCTTGATTGGGCCATCGGTGCCGATGAAGTCGGCGGCGTGGGTGACCGGCAAGTCATGGTCAGCGGCCAGTTCAATCATTCCAAAGTGCAGGACGTGGCCGTGACCGGCGCGCCGGCGGGCAGTGAAGCCGCCTTTCATCAGGAAATTTTCGGGAAAGAATTCACCCTTTCAGTTTCCAATCTAAATCCCGGCAGATACACGATGGTCATTGGTCTGGTGGAAAATTACTTTGACCACGCGGGCGGGCGCGATTTTGACATAACTTACGGCAGCCAAGTTATCGCGCATGACCTGGATATTTTCAGCGCGGCCGGCGGCAAAGGAAAAGTTTATTTCCTGACCAACGCAATTGATTTCGCCGGTGACGCACTGCATGGACCGTTTGCGGTGACCTTCACTGCGCGCCGGAACGAGGCCAAACTGAACACCTTTGAAGTGAGGGACATCACCGGCCATTCCCTCGTTTCAATGAGCGCGGCGGATTTGACGCCCACCTTTGCGAACATTGACTCGGCTGCGTCGGAAGTGCCATCCGTCGCCGGCCCGGAAATCTGGAAGGATCCAGCGCAACCGTTGGAGGCCCGCGTTCGCGATCTCGTGCGCCGGCTGTCGCTGGAGGAAAAGGCGTCGCAGATCCTGGCCAATCCGCCCGGCATTCCACGGCTCGGCATCCCCGCTTACAGTCATCGCAATGAATGTCTGCACGGCGTAGGCGACGCTGGAATCGCCACCGTCTTTCCCCAGGCCATCGGCATGGCGGCCACCTGGGACGTGCCGCTGATTCACGAGGAAGCTGATGTCATCGCCACGGAAGGCCGCGCCAAGCACAACGATTACATTGCCAAACACGATGGCAACTCGGGCGAGCACGTCGGCCTCAACTTCTACTCCCCCAACCTCAACATTGTCCGCGACCCGCGCTGGGGCCGCGGGCAGGAAACCTACGGCGAAGACCCGTTCCTCACGGCGCAATTTGGCGTCGCTTTTATTCGCGGTCTTCAGGGAGACGATCCCAAATATATCAAGGGGATCGCCTGCGCGAAACATTACGCCGTTCACAGCGGACCTGAATCCGAACGCCATCGCTTTGACGCCAAGCCATCCGAGCGCGATCTTTACGAAACTTATCTGCCGGCTTTCGAAGCCGCCGTGCGCGAAGGACATGTGGGTTCAGTCATGGGTGCCTATAGCTCGCTTTACGGCCTTCCATGTTGCGCCGACCCGTTCCTGTTGACCGATCTGCTCCGCAAGCAGTGGGGTTTTGACGGTGTTGTGTTTTCCGATGGCGGCGCGATTGGCGACATCTGGGCGGAGCATCATTACGTCTCCACGCCCGAGGAAGCCGCCGCCGCTGCTGTCAAAGCCGGCTGCGATGTCTCGTCTGGGGGAATGATGACTCCGCAAGCCGCGCGAGAGGCGTTGGCACCGGGCCATGCCAACGCAGGAATCAAAGGAGGAAGCGCCTTCTCGGTTCTGCCGGCGGCGGTCGCAAAGGGCTTGATTTCCGAAAAGGAAATTGACATCGCCGTCGTCCGCGAGCTCATGCTGCGATTCCGCCTCGGCATGTTCGATCCGCCCGCAATGGTGACATTTTCGCAAATCGGAATTGATCAGAACGACACGCCTGACCACCGGGCGCTGGCATTGCAGGTGGCTGAAGAGTCCATCGTGCTTTTGAAGAATGACGGCCTCCTGCCGCTCAATCGTGCGAAGCTTAAACGCATCGCTGTCATTGGCCCAAACGCCGATTCGGCGAAAATGTTGCTCGGCAATTACAACGGCACGCCGTCGCAGCCGGTGACAATTTTGGATGGAATCAAGCGCGTTGCCGGCCCAGACATTGGCGTGGTTTATGAACCCGGCGGTCCGCTGGCGTTGAAGAACAACGGCTCGAACCAGCCGACGCCGGAGATGCTGGTGCAAGCCGTCGCGGCGGCCCAATCCGCCGATGTGGTCATTTACGTCGGTGGCATTGATGCTTCACTTGAACAAGAGGAAGGCAAGGTGGATTACCAAGGTTTCAATCGTGGCGACCGGACGCGCATCGAATTGCCGCCGGTGCAAACGGACTTGCTCAAGGCCTTGCAAGCGGCCGGCAAGCCCGTCGTGTTCGTCAATTGCAGCGGCAGCGCCATCGCGATGCCCTGGGCGGTGGAAAACCTGCCCGCAATTGTGCAGGCGTGGTATCCGGGCGAACAAGGCGGTCGCGCCGTGGCCGAAGTTCTGTTTGGCGACGTGAATCCTGCTGGCCGTTTGCCAGTTACTTTTTACCGTTCGACCGGTGATTTGCCCGCGTTCGACGATTACTCGATGAGCAACCGCACTTACCGTTACTTTGGCGGCACGCCGGAATTCGCCTTCGGCCACGGTTTGAGTTACACCAAATTTGATTATAGCCGCCCGACCCTGAACCGGCCGGTCTTTGGCAGCAACGACACCGTGCGGGTTTCGTTCACCTTGAAAAATTCCGGCCCGCGCGCCGGCGATGAAGTGGCGCAGATTTATTTCCAGCACGTCCACTCCGCCGTGCCGCAGCCCAAACTTGCGCTCTGTGGATTTGCGCGCGTCCATTTGCTGTCCAATCAAGCCGCGCATGTCGCGGTGGAAATTCCGGCGGCGCGCTTCCGTTACTGGGACACGGCCAAAAAGCAATATGTCGTTGAAGCCGGTGATTACAAACTGCTGGTCGGTGGCACTTCCGACGACATCCGGTTACAACTGCCGTTCACCATCGCGGCGGCACAATGATTTGAACTTTTCGCACTGGTGCTTGTGCTGCACGGCCTCGCGGTTTAATCAAGCCTGACCATGAACCATTGGGTGTTCTTTGATGAATCCATTTCAACCGAAATTGATTCCGCGTTTTTCGTTTCACAGTAACGTGCCATCAAGGCCATCTCAATTTGCAGGAACTTATGCTTTGCAAACTGGCGGGATGCGATTCAAACTCCTGGCCAGTTTCACAACCATGATAGCAAGCGTCAAATCGGCGGGCGGAAACTGGTTGCGCCCGGCGCTGGCCAGCCCGGCCGGGCGCGCGTTCCTGGCGCTGGCCATGGTTTTGATCACCGGCGCGTTTTTCAACGCCGGCGGCGCGTTTTTCAAAATGGGCACGCACCGCGACGCGCTCCGGCAAATGTCCGTCTATGGCATTCTCGCGTGCGGTTTGACGCCGGTCATCATTTCCGGCGGCATAGACCTGGCCGTCGGCAGTGTGCTGGCGCTGGTGGCAGTCTGCGCCGCAACCATGGCGATCCATTGGAACTGGCCGGCCGCGCTGACCATCTTTGCCAGTTTAATGGTGGGGGCCGGCTGCGGCAGCGCGTCCGGTTTTGTCACCGCGCGGCTGCGGGTTCAACCATTCATCGCCACGCTCGCCATGATGGTGCTGGCGCGCGGCCTGGCAAAATTCGCCGCCGGCGGCATGAAGGTTTCCACCGCCATTTTGAATGCCGATGGCACTTACCGCTACGCCGAGGTGCCGCCGCTGTTCCGTTTCGTGGACCACCGCGTTTTGGGCGGAAACATTTCAATGGTGACGGTTATTTTTCTCGCGTGCGCGGCGGTCGCGTGGATTTTGATGTCGCAGCACATCTGGGGCCGTTACGTTTACGCCATCGGCGGCAGCGAAGCGGCATCGCGTTTTTCCGGCGTGCCGGTGGCGACCGTGAAAACACTCGCCTACACCTTTTCGGGAATGTGCGCCGCCGTGGCCGGCATTTGCCAGGCGGCGCAGGAACAGCAGGGCGACCCGGAAGCGGGAGCCGGTTATGAATTGATTGCGATTGCCATGGTCGTCATCGGCGGAACGAGCCTGATGGGCGGGCGCGGCGGCATCGGCCTGACGCTGCTCGGCGTTTTGACCATCGGCTATCTCGACAAAATTTTGAGCGTCAATGCCGTTCCTGAAGCGGGACGGCTGGTGCTGACGGGCATCATCATCGTGGCGGCGGTTCTAACTCAACGAAGAAAACAAATATGACAATTATGGCTACAACCAACAACCAACCAACAACAACCAACAACCAACAAAGCATCCTTGCGTGTCCACAGCGGCATTGGATGTCGGATGTTGGATATTGGATGTTGAATGTCTTCTTAATTTCGACCGTTCTCCTTTTTACCGGTTGCAACAAGCCAAACGAAGCGGTAACTCCCAATTCTTCCGCGCCGCAAAAACAATTCACCATCGGCATGTCGCAATGCAACCTTGGCGAGCCGTGGCGCGTGCAGATGAACGCCGACATTGCCGCCGCCGCCGCGAAGCATCCCGAACTCAAGGTCATTTTCAAGGACGCGCAAAACGACACGCTGCAACAGCGCGCGCAGATCGAGGAGTTCGTCAGTTCCAAAGTGGATTTGCTCATCGTCAGCCCGAAGGAAGCGCAGCCGCTGACCGAGCCGGTCGCGCGCGCGATGGACGCTGGCATTCCGGTCATCGTGCTGGACCGCCGTCTGCTTGGAACGAACTACACCTGCTTCATCGGCGCGGACAACAAAAAAATCGGCTTGGCCGCCGGCGAATGGATCGTCAAGGCGCTCGGCGGCAAAGGCAACGTGGTGGAATTGATGGGCCTGCAAACCTCCACGCCTGGCCAGGACCGGCACAGCGGATTTCTCGAAGGCATTGCCGGTTCGGACATCAAAGTCATTTTCAGCGCCGACATGAAATGGCTGGAGCCAAACGCGCGCGACGAGATGGATTCGGCCTTGGCGCGCTTCGATAAGATTGACCTCGTCTATGCCCACAACGATCCCGGCGCGCATGGCGCGTATCTCGCCGCGAAGGCCGCCGGGCGGGAAAAGCAGATGAAATTTGTCGGCATTGACGCGCTGCCGCAGGAAGGCGTGGGCTATGTCCGGCAAGGAATTTTGGACGTGACGTTTCAATATCCGACCGGTGGCGCGGAAGCGATTGACGTGGCGTTAAAAATTCTGCACGGCGAGAAAGTGCCGCAGGAAATCGTGCTCGGCACGCGGATGTTCACGAAGGACAACGTAGGACAAGGCGGAGAGGAATTGAAATGAAATTGAAATTTTTTCTGGCATTTATTTTTGCCATCGGGCTGGGCGCAGCGGCCAGTCCGGCGGCGGATTCATCGTGGCTCTGGCAGATCGGAAACGATGACGGACAATATCGCGAGTTCGCGCTCGCGGCAGGAAAAGTGGATGATTATCGCGACGATCCCGTTTTTCTGGTCGGCGCATCCAATCCCGCCACCGACTGGCCGTTCATCCATCCCGGTCCGTCCGATGCCTGGGCCGGGCGGCGTTCACACACTTTTTCCATCGCGTTCGGGCTGGCGAATGCGGTCGCGCAATGGCAATGCACATTTTCCGTGGCCTTGGTGGACACGCATTCGCAAGGGCCGCCGGATCTGAATATTTTCATCAACGGCCAGAAATTTGAGCGGCAGCTTCCGCGCGGCGGAAGTGATGCTTCGCTCAACGGTCATCCCGAAAGCGGCAAGCCGTATCGGTTCAACATTGATTTCCCGGCGACGTTGCTCAAACGCGGCGTCAACGTCATTGACATTGTGAACGACAAAGGAAGCTGGATGCTCTATGACTGGCTGGGCTTGAAAACGCCGGCGGAAATTCGACTGGTGAAATTGGAATCCGTCACCACGGCAACTGCAACTGCCATTCGCGGATTGGTCGAGAAGGAAGGAAAATTTTTCCAACCAATTGAATTGACGCTTCGTCACGTCGGCAGCAACGCACTCGCGGTGGTTCATTTGCAGGCAGAAGAACTTGCCCGCGAGCCGGTCAAAGCCGGAACGCAAACGCTCAAATTGCTCGTGCCCGCAGTGGAAACCGAGGTTCAAGCGAATTTGGCGGTTGACGTTGGCGGCGAATCGCCCGCGGTGCCAGTGACGCTTGAGCCGGTGCGCAAGCTCACCGTTTATGTATTGCCGCATTCGCATCACGATCTCGGTTACACGGATTATCAAACCAACGTGATTGAAAAGCAGATGGCGAACTTGCGCAAGGCGATGGCCATCGCGCATCAGACGGAAAATTATCCCGCCGGCGCGCGGTTCGTGTGGAACACGGAAGTGCTTTGGTCCGCCGACTATTTCATGCAGCGCGCGTCCGCCACGGACAAGGCACAGTTTATTGACGCGGTGAAACATGGTCAAATCGCGCTCAACGGCATGTATGCCAATGAACTTACCGGCCTGTGCCGGCCCGAAGAATTGCTGCAACTGTGCGCTTACTCGACGCGGCTCGGCGCGCAGTGCGGCGTGAAGGTGGATTCGGCCATGCAAAGCGACGTGCCCGGCATGACCTGGGGCACGGCGACCGCGATGGCGCAGGCCGGCATCCGGTATTTTTCCCTCGCGCCAAATTATTTTGACCGCATCGGCGACATCATGGTGCAGTGGCAGGACAAACCGTTCTGGTGGCTGTCGCCGTCGGGCAGGGAAAACATTCTCGTGTGGGTGCCGTGGACGGGCTACGCGCTCTCGCACATCATCAACCATTTTAGTGAAACGTGGGTCAGCGATTACCAGCAGCATCTGGATTCGCTTCAGTTTCCGTATGACATTTCCTATGTGCGCTGGTCGGGCCACGGCGACAACGCGGAGCCGGACGAGGAAATCTGCGAGTTCATCAAGTCGTGGAACACGAAATACGCCTGGCCGAAGTTTGTCATTTCGTCCACCAGCGAAGCCTTCGCCGCGTTCGAAAAAAAATACGGCGACAAGCTGCCGCAGTTCAAAGGCGACCTCACGCCTTACTGGGAAGATGGCGCAGGCTCTTCGGCGCTGGAAACCGCCATGAACCGCAACAATGGCGAGCGGCTGGTGCAGGCCGAAACGCTCGATGCGATGCGCAATCCCGCCGCATATTCCGCGCCGGCATTTGATGCGGCGTGGAAAAATATTTTGCTCTACTCCGAACACACCTGGGGCGCGTGGTGCAGCGTTTCCGATTCCGAAAGTCCGTTCACGCGGTCGCAATGGGAATTCAAACGCGCGTTCGCCACGGATGCGGATCAGCAATCCAAAGCGCTGCTGGCGCACGCGCTGGACGCCGGAGCCACGGCGCAAAAATTTTCCGGCGCGGACGTTTTCAACACCACTTCGTGGCCGCGCACCGAACTGGTGTGCGTGCCGCCGGAACAATCGGCGGCGGGTGACGCTGTGACGGATCAGGCCGGCCACGCGGTTCCCTCGCAACGGTTGTCGGACGGTGAACTGGCATTTCTCGCGCAAAAAATTCCGCCGCTGGCCGGCGCCAGATTCAGCATCGGCAACGGCAAAGCGACGCAGAATATTCCTCCGGTTCGCGTCACGCCCACCGAACTTGACAATGGTTTGCTTCACGTCCGCGTTGATCCCAACACCGGCGACATTGTGGAATTAAAACTGCGCGGCGTGGACGAAAATTTTGCCGCCACCAACGGCGAAGGCTTGAACGATTATGCCTATCTGCCCGGCGACAATCTTGCCGACCTGCAAGGCAGCGGCCCGGCGAAAATTTCAATTTTGGAAAACGGTCCGCTCGTCGCGTCGCTGCGCATTGAATCCGACGCGCCCGGTTGCAATCAGTTGACGCGCGAGCTTCGGCTCGTCGCCGGCGCGGATTTTGTGGAATTGATCAACACGATTGACAAAAAGCGCGTGCCGCTCAATCCGCATCCCGGCGAAGGCGGGCCGGGCGGCGCGTTTGCGCAGCGCGAATCAAAGGAGAGCGTGAGTTTTGCGTTTCCATTCAACGTGAACGATGGCGACGTGCGGCTGGATGTTCCGCTGGGCACTATGCGCCCGGAAACCGATCAGATTCCTGGCGCGTGCAAAAACTGGCTGCCCGTGGGCCGCTGGGCCGATGTTTCCAACGCCCGCAACGGCGTCACCCTCGTGACGCTCGACGCGCCGCTCGTCGAAATTGGAGAACTCTCGACTTTGCTCGGCTCGCAATCGAAACCCGACGTGTGGCGCAAACACATTTCACGGACGCAAAAAATTTATTCCTGGGTCATGAACAATCATTGGGGCACCAACTATCGCGCTTATCAGGATGGCCGCGTGACGTTTCGTTACGCCCTCCGCCCGCACCGAAGATTTGATTCCGCCGAAGCCGCGCGGGTGGCCACGGATTTAAGCCAGCCGCTGTGCGTCCTCCCGGCCAGCGGAACTGCGCCGGACCGCACGCCGTTGTTGCGCGTTGAACCAGACGACGTGCTCGTCACCGCGCTCAAGCCGGGCGATGATGGCAAGTCCTGGATCGTCCGCCTGTTCGGTGCGTCCGCTCACGACCAGCACGCGAAGTTGATCTGGCGGAAGCCGGGTTCGATGTCGCAATGGTTGAGCGGCACAGACGAAAAACCCGTCTCGTCCGTTAACTCCGAAATTTCTGTTCCTGCCGGGGAACTGGTCATCATCCGCGCCGAGCGGTCAGGCAATTGAACGCGGGGCGGCAAACCTCCGGGATGGCACGATTTCATGACCTGCGGAATGCTGGCAGCACCTTGAGAAATCATTTCCACAACCATCAACCTGTTTTTGACAACCATAAAAATGTTTTTGACAACCAACAAAATGTTTTCAACGACAAACAAAATGTTTTTGACGACCAACAAAATGTTTTTGACGACAAACAAAATATTTTTGACGACAAACAAAATGTTTTTGACGACCAACAAAATGTTTTTGACGACCAACAAAATGTTTTTGACAACTATCAAAAAGCCTTCGACAACGTGAAAAAGCGTCAAATCTGGCCATAATTGACACTATATGGGGAATTAGTTGCCGCGCCTGCGCACTGCCCGGTGGCACTGGCAGCGTGGCAGCGGGCTGGATGGCTGAAAAAGATCAAACTGGCTTGCCGCCGCTGTTTCCATCGGGCGCGGTCATTCCGGCGGGCTGGCTGGGCGGAGCGTGATGGAGAACAAATCCGCGTCTTTTTTTAAGACAGCCGCCGATACAATGGAGTCAAACATTTGGACAATAATGAAAAAATAACTCTTGCAATGTTCCTGGGTAAGATGGTAAGATGTAAAAAATAAAAATTCTCCGGGGAACAACCGCTCCGGGGAACAAACGCAACGGGCAGAGCAAGTATGAAACCCATTCAAACGAACATCGCTGACCTGTTAATCAGTGGAAACACCTTTGACCTGGATTGGACGCTTCCGGTTCTATCTGATTGGTCCGAAGGGGAGGCCATGTTATGGTGGGTGGACAAGCTGGGTGCTAGTGGCAACACATTGACGGCGGGCGAGCAGGGAATAGCCGTGCAATATGCCCTGACCAATGCCGTGATTTTGGGCAATGACTTTACGGCGGCAAATTTGCGAAGCGTGGATACGGAAAACATGGGAGGAACCGTCGTGGGCGCCATTCAGAACGCGCAACTCATCAAGAATAGGCTGGCCGGCGGCGATTCCTTTCAAGTGCGCGCGCCATTGCAGGACGGGACACATTACTTTTTGTTGCAAAACACTTATGTCACCACGAATGGTTCAGCCGCCAGTCTGGTAACCGAGCCGCAATCCCTTCCCATCCACTATCAACCATAATTGTTATGAAACATTCATCATTGATCTTGCGGCGTATGTTTGCGTCTCCCTCGCCCATCGGATGGGAGAGGGCCGGGGTGAGGGTTCTATCTCCGATCTTCTATCTCCTATCTGCCTTCATCTGCCTCGCCCAGCCGCAGCAAGCCTGGGTCGCCCGTTACAACGGTGGCTTCACGAACAAAACGCACACCCCTTTAGCCATGAAACTGGACGCTACAGGCAACATCTACGTCGCTGGCTCATCGCAAAACGCCAGCAACTTCTATGATTACGTGGTGCTGAAATACGCTCCGAACGGCACGTTACAGTGGGCGGCCAGATACAGCCCGACCAATGGTGGAACCTCCCCACCCAACGGCTTCGCTCTAGACCAGAATGGGAATACTTATCTGACTGGAGGAATTACTGGGCAAGATCGTTTTTACACGATTGGAAATGGCGCGACGGTGAAGTTCGACGCCAATGGCCTTGTGGCATGGGCGGCACCTTACACGGGCAGCGATGTGGCGGTGGACACGAATGGGAATGTATATGTGACGGGCTTTTCGACGACGGAATACGCGACAGTAAAGCTCAATTCCCTGGGGAGCAATGTCTGGACGCGGACATTTGTGCGACTGACAGGTCCGCCTGGCAACCCCGTGGCGGTGTCCCAGAAGGTGGCATTAGACAGCGGAGGCAATGTGTATGTGGCGGGATGGGCGGACACAATGCTTTATTATTTTGGCAGCTATCCGATGTATTATTCGGATCCAATCATGTTCATTTATGATTCGACCGGGAACACAGTTGGGACCATTGGTGGCTACTTGGATACCCACCATGAGTGGGGGACAACAGTTGGACTGATTTTAGACAATCAAGGAAATGTTTATGTTGCGGGAAATGGATCTTACGCGTATGAGACCGCAAAAGTCAGGGGCGACGGGCAATCACTGTGGAACTGGCAGTATGGGCCGCCTGGTGTGACAGGAATTGCGCTAGATATAAATACTAATGTTTATCTGACCGGCGGGGTGTATAATGGACCTCCAAATTTTGTTTATGGCACCTTCAAATTGAATGATTCAGGCAACAGTCTCTGGCAAGCCAACTATTCCGGTTCGGTTGTTGGGCAGCATCAAGCCAACGGCATTGCACTTGATAGTCTCGCCAACGTCTATGTCACAGGCATATCCACAAATTCCGGCACAGGGAACGACTTTGCCACCATCAAATACGACACCAACGGCAACCAGCAATGGGTCATCCGCTACAACGGCGCGGCCAACGGCAACGATGGCGCCACCGCCATCGCCGTCGCCCCGGACGGCAGCATCTACGTCACCGGCTATTCTCAGAACACTTCCGGCGGCACCGACATCACCACCATCAAATACGGCAGCATCACTAACCTTCAAAAAAAAAGTGACGGCAGCATCCAGCTTCAGTTCTTCGGCAACCCAAACCAGAGCTACAATTTCCAGGCTACCACGGATTTTCTAAGCTGGACCAACCTCGGTTCCTCATTGGCCGACACCAACGGCGTCTTTCAATTCCTGGACACCAACGCGCCGCTGTTTCCCTACCGCTTTTACCGCCATTCTCCCCCGTGAAAACATGTTAATATCGGATTTGATCTGCCGGGCTGCGTCAGCCATCCTCTGGGCATGATGCGCCTGAATTTCAACCGATGTTTCACCTTGGTTTTGTTGCTGGCCTGGCCGTTGCAAAGTCACGCCGCTGCCGGCGAGCGACCGCTTGATCTGGCCAGCCCGCTCGTGGGCACGGCGCCGCTGGATGACCCGCAATACATCGGCAATGCGCCGCCGCCGGGCGAGGAAATTTACACCGGCTTCACGTTGCCGGGGCCGGCGCTGCCGCATCGCGCCGCCGACCTTGGCCCGCTCAACAAAGACCTGGCCGAGGCCGCCGGCAATCACGGCATCATTTGGTCTTACAACCACACGCGTCGGACAATGATCGGCTTTTCCAGCCCGATGCCGGGGCTGACCCTCATGCCGCTCGTTGGTGATTGGACGGTGCCGCCGGACCGCAGCTACGCCTCGGCCTATGATAAAAATTCCGAGAAGGCGTCGCCGGGTTATTACACGGTTTATTTCCCCGATCACCAAATCAAAGTCGAGCTGACGACGACCGAGCACACCGGATTTTACCGCTTCACCTTTCCGAAAACTGACCGGGGCGTTGTGCTGCTCGATCTTGGCCCCGGCGAGGGAAGCGTGGAAATCGCCGGCGACCACACGATTCGCGGACAAGGCGGGCGAGGTCGCCGGGGTGGACGCTGTTTTGTCGCGGAATTTTCCAAGCCGTTCAAGTCGTTCGGCACTTTCCGGCAGAACATCCCGACGCTCGAAGGCGGCCGGGTTCGCCGGGACGATGTCACCAGTCCAGATTCACGGTCTGAATCGGGCAGTTACGCCGGCGGCTATTTGAATTTTTCAACTGAAGCGGGCGAACGAGTCTTGGTGAAAATCGCCACCGGCAGAACTTTCGAGGAGGCGCAACAGCGGCTCGAATCCGAAAATCCCGGCTGGGATTTTGACGGCGTAAAAAAACAGGCCGAAGAAATCTGGAGCCAAAAACTAAATCTCGTTGAAGTCAAAGGCGGCACGGAACACGACCGGCGATTTTTTTATTCCGCGTTGTATCATTCATTTTCCAGTCCGCGGCTGCTCGTCAAAAAAGGCGAGCCGGTTCGCAGCGCGGACGGCCAGACGCAGCCGGCAACTTATGACCGTTATACGCCGGTGGCGTATTGGGACACGGGCCGCGACCAGGTGGTTTTGCAGACGCTGCTGGAACCGGAATTGAAGCGGGACGTTCTCCGTTCGGAATTTGAGCAGGCGCGCGAATCCGGCTGGATGAACACATCATTCCACGGCGATCACGCGGTGCAGATGTTCCTCGGCGACTGGGAGCGCGGCTTGAATTTTGACTGGCCGGGCGTCTATGAATTTTTGCGCAAAAACGCGACCGATCCGCGCGGGCCGCGCGGCCATCTGGCGGAGTATTTGCAAAAAGGCTGGATTCACGACATCGTCGTGGCCAATCCCAGCCCGCCTTACGCCGACGGCAACGCGGGAGCGGCCACGACGCTGGAATACAGTTGGGACGATTACGCAATGGCGCTTTACGCCAAGAAACTGGGCAAGGACGACGATTACAAAATGTTTCTCGCCCGCGCCTACAATTACACGAACGCCTTTGATTCCGCGATTGGTTTCATGCGCGGACGCAACCAGGACGGTTCGTGGATTTCGCCGTTTGATCCACTGGAGCCGTATTACAATTTCATGATGAAGGAGGCCAACGGCTGGCAGACGCTCTGGCTCGTGCCGCACGACGTTCAAGGCTTGATCAACTTATTGGGTGGACGGAAAAAATTCTCCGCGAAGCTCGACGAGTTTTTTTCGACGCCGTATCACCCGAAAGGCATTGCGCGCGATGTCACCGGCATGATCGGCCAGTATTGCCAGGGCAACCAACCGGACCAGCAGACGGCCTATTACTATGACTGGGCCGGCGAGCCGTGGAAAACGCAGGCGCTGGTCCGGAAAATTTTGCACGACCTTTACGGCAGCGACAAAGATGGTCTGGCGTATCCGGGCATGGACGACCAAGGCTCGACTTCGTCCTGGTATGTGTTGAGCGCGCTGGGATTTTACACGGTGAATCCCGCCACACCTGATTACATCATCGGCAGCCCGATTTTTGACGAGGCGAAAATTCACCTCGGCAACGGAAAGGATTTTGTCATCGTCGCCCACCACAATTCTGAAACGAACATTTACATCCAGTCCGCAACTTTGAACGGCAAGCCGCTCAACCAGCCGTGGTTCAGCCATGCCGACATCGCCGGCGGCGGCAAACTGGTTTTGGAAATGGGTCCGGCGCCAAATCGAAATTGGGGCGGCGCGCCGGGGGCAGCGCCGCCGTCCATGTCCCGGTAGCCCGTAACTTTTCCATTATATGAAGCGAGACCTCTGCCAAAGCCCTGTAGCGGCGCTCTGTGAGCGCCGAAGAATGATGGTTTCCGGGCAAATCACGGCGGTCATAGACCGCCGCTACAACCAAAGGCGACTTTCGCAGAGGTCTCGAAGCATTTATGTGCGCCGCCCATTTTCGCTTTCGCCAACGCGGAGCGGTTTTGACTATCATTTGAATATTTTCCTGTTTCTGCGTTTCAATGCGTCTCTTTCAATCGCATAGTTAAGATTAAACCAGTATGCAAACGACCTTACAAAATTCGCGGCGCGAAATCAAATTCCCGGGCGGCATGATTCATGGAATGCCGGGTTTTGTTCTTTTAATTTTGCTTTTGTTGTTCGGAGCCGGGCGTGCTTCCGGCGATGAACTTGAGCGCAATTTCACGAAGCCGCCAGCCGATGCCCGGCCCTGGGTTTATTGGTTTCCTCTCAATGGCAATCTTACTAGCAACGGCATCACCGCCGACTTGGAGGCGATGAAGCGCGCCGGCATCGGCGGTGTGCTTTACATGGAGACCGATCAAGGCGCGCCGGCGGGGCCGGCCCGATTCGGCGGCCCGATGTGGCGCGGCCTCGTCCAGCATATCTGCTCCGAAGCGCACCGCCTGGGCCTGGAGGTGAACATGAACAACGACGCCGGCTGGTGCGGCAGCGGCGGGCCTTGGATCACGCCGGAACTTTCAATGCAACAAGTTGTCTGGACCACGACCAATGTGTCCGGACCGCTGCATTTCACCGGGATTCTGCCCCAGCCCCAAACTAGGATGAATTTTTATCGCGACATCGCGGTCCTGGCCTTTCCCACTCCAGAAACGAGTTACCTGATCCCGGACATCCGCGATAAGTCAGCCCAAGAGTCACGGGAGATTCCGCTTCGCACCCGTTTTACGGCACTGCCGTCCAATGCGACGATTCCACGCCAGCGCACGATGGATCTTACTTCCCACCTGGGGAAGGATGGCCGTCTGGAGTGGGATGTGCCGGCGGGCCGGTGGACGCTCCTGCGTGTCGGCCATACCACCACTGGCGTGGAGAATCACCCCGCGCCTGAAGGAGGTCTCGGATTAGAGAGTGATAAGTTGAGCAAGGAAGCCTCTAAGCTGGCATTTGCCGGCCTGATGGCCAAGGTGATTGATGACTCCAGGCCGCTGGCGGGCAAAGGCAAGACGCTGGTTTCAACTCATATTGACAGTTGGGAAACCGGCTCGCAAAACTGGACGCCGCTTTTTCGCCAGGATTTCAAACGCCTGCGCGGTTACGACCCGCTGCGGCTGCTGCCGGTCATGACGGGCCGGGTGGTGGACAATCTGGAGGTTTCAGAACGGTTCCTTTGGGACGTTCGCAAGACGGTGGGGGACCTGCTGTTGGAAAATTACGCCGGCCAGTTCCAGAAGATGGCGCATCAATCCGGGCTGCGGCTTTCCATCGAAGCCTATTCGGGCGAGCCGGCCGAGAGCATGGCCTATGGCGGGCGCGCCGACGAACCAATGGCGGAGTTCTGGTCGTGGCCCAAGTTTGGGGGCGCCGATAGTTGCACCGAAATGGCGTCGGCGGCGCATACTTATGGAAAGAACATTTTGGGCGCGGAATCCTTCACCGCCGATGCCGATGAAAAGTGGCAGAGTTATCCAGGCTCGATCAAAGAACTGGGCGATTGGGCGTTTTGTGAAGGCATCAACCGTTTTGTCTTTCACCGCTATGCTCTCCAGCCGTGGACCAATCCCGACCGGCCGCCGGGCATGTCCATGGGTCCGTGGGGGCTTCACTACGAACGAACCCAAACTTGGTGGGAACAGTCCCGCGCCTGGCACAAATATCTCGCCCGCTGCCAGTTCATGCTTCGGCAGGGGCTTTACGCGGCCGACCTTTGTTTTCTTGAGCCGGAAGAGTCGCCGCAGGATTTTCACTCCCCGGTCAAATCCGGCCATGACCGTCCGGGTTACGGTTTCGACGGCTGCACACCGGAAGTCGTGCTTACCCGCATGTCGGTCAAAGACGGACGCCTCGTCCTTCCCGACGGCATGAGTTATCGCCTGCTGGTCTTGCCCAAGGTCGGAACGATGACGCCGCGTTTGCTGGGCAAGATCAAGGAACTGGTCGCTGCCGGTGCTTCCGTCGTGGGTGCGCCGCCGGTTAAGTCGCCCAGTTTGAACGATTATCCCCAGTGCGACGACGCGGTCAAAAAACTCGCCGGCGAGTTATGGGGAACCGGTGAACCGCCGGTGGAACCGACCACGCGACCTTTTGCCAAGGGTAAGATCATCTGGGGTGGAGAGTTTCAGCCGAGCCTGGAACCTGATCCGCAAGCAGTAAGTCAACTTACTTCGGCGACATGGATCTGGTTCGTGGAGGGCAATCCCGCGCAGACCGCACCTCGTGGCACCCGCTACTTCCGCCGCCTTCTGACCGTCGAGGCCGGAAGCGCCATAACTTCAGCCCGGCTGGAGATGACCGCCGATAACTCCTTCCAATGCTGGGTCAATGGCCAAAGCGCCGGCAGCGGCGATGACTGGAAGCGGACAGTTATCATGGACCTAAGCCACTTGCTCAAGCCTGGCACGAATCTGCTCGCGGTCGCCGCCGTCAATGGCGGAGACCAACCCAGCCCGGCCGGCCTCATTGGATCGCTGACCATCCAATACGGAGATGGTCATTTCCAGAAACTCTCCACCGGCCAAAGCTGGGAGGCCGCCAAGAGCGTGAGCGGCCAATGGAATTCCGACGCGGCCGCCTCCGAAGGTTGGACCGCCGCGATGGAACTCGGTCCTTTGGGCATGTCACCTTGGAACTATCCCGACCAGACGCCCGACGACGTGGATTCCATTCCTGACATCAATTCACTTTGTCGCTTGCTGGGCGCGATAGGAGTGCCGCCGGACTTCAGTTTCCAGGCGGCGGACGGCTCGCAATGCCTGCGCTTCATCCATCGCGTTGCCGGCGGCACGGACCTTTATTTTGTCGCCAATAAAAACCCGCAACCGGAGGACGTCCTATGCTCCTTCCGCGTCCATGGTCGTCGGCCGGAATTGTGGCGGCCCGATACCGGCGGCATCGAACGAGTCGCGGTATATGATGAGCAAGAGGGCGGCATCCGCCTGCCCGTTCATTTCGACCCGAACGGCTCGGTCTTTGTCGTATTTCGCGACGGTCAGGCGGTGGAGAGAAGCCGGATTACCGCCGTGAGCCGCGATGGCGCGCCGCTCCTTGGGGCTACCTTGATCCAGTCCAATTCTATTCCAACGACGCGTGAGCCTTCCGATCCAGTAAAACTAACGCGAGATACGAACGGACGCTTGGAGGCCGAAATCTCGCGGCCCGGCAAATATGAACTGACGTCCGCCGACGGCCGAACCCGGCAGTTCGAGTTGGCGGCCGTGCCCCGGCCCCTCGCAATCACCGGCCCGTGGGAGCTGCGCTTCCCTCCAAACTGGGGCGCGCCGGATCACGTCACGCTGGACCGGTTGGTTTCATGGAGTGACCATCCCGCTGCCGGAGTCAAATATTTCTCCGGCACGGCAACTTACTCCAAGACGATCCAAGTCCCATCCGGCATGATAGATGAGAACCGCCGTTGGTATCTGGATCTCGGCAAGGTGGCGGTCATGGCGGAAGTCAAACTCAACGGCCAGGAACTCGGCATTCTCTGGAAAGCACCCTATCGCGTCGAAGTTACTGGCGTCCTCCGGCCTGGGGACAACGATCTGGAGGTCAAAGTCGTCAACCTTTGGATCAACCGCCTCATTGGCGACGAGCAACTGCCGGAAGACAGCGAGCGCAACGGCAACGGCACGCTCAAGGCGTGGCCGGATTGGCTTATGCAAGGCCAGCCCAGTCCGGCCGGGCGGTTCACCTTTGCCAGTTGGCGCCTGTGGAAAAAGAACGATGCGCTGGTCGAGTCCGGTTTGCTCGGCCCGGTGATGCTGACGGCGACCGAGAAAGTCGTTTTTGACAGCAAGTAAACGGGATTATGTGAATGATCTCAATGTGGATTATGCCGAAGGTGAAATCATCGGGCAGGACACCATAAAAATCTATGGTGGCGCGGCGCTTCATTTTAGTGCAAGCTGGACGGCAAACCGACAGGTTCCTGATTTGGTGGCGGCGGTGCTGCCGCATCGCTGGTTGTCGCAGGAGCGGCGCACCCACCAATCCAAATTAAGACGCTGCCGGCAAACCGCTCCATTTCAGAAAAACAAAAATTATGAAAACAACACTGCGAACATTGGTCGTCTGGGCCTTGGCGGGAATCGGTGCCACGCTGCCGGCGGCGGATTCATTTGACGGAATGAATTTGGATCTGGGAAATCTTAGCCGCGTTTCCAGCGCGCAGACGCGCTCCATCAGCCCGGAAAATTTCACCGGCGAAAAGGGAATGGGGGCCATGTCCACCAACGGGCCGGCGGCCCAGGGCGCGGCGCGCGAGCTTGGCCTGGGATGGAAGGTGTCGCCTTATGTGCGGATTCCCGCCCATGCCACTTTCACGCTGGCGGAGATCAGCGGGCCGGGCGCGATCCAGCAGATTTGGATGACGCCGTCGCCGCTGGACAAGACGCGCTGGTTCATTTTGCGGATGTATTGGGATGACGAAGCCGACCCGTCGGTCGAATGTCCGCTGGGCGATTTTTTTGCCTGCGGGCTGGGGAAGTATTGCCAGATTAGTTCGCTGCCCGTGTGCGTCAATCCCGGCAGCGCCTTCAATTCCTACTGGCAGATGCCGTTTCGCAAGAAGTGCAAGATCACCTTGGAGAATCTGGACGACGCACCAATGACGATTTACTACCAGATTAATTACACGTTGACGCCGGTGCCGGATGACGCGGCATATTTCCACGCGCAATTCCGCCGCGAAAACCCTATGAAGACCAAGGGCCTTTACACCATCCTCGACGGCGTGGAAGGCCAGGGCCAGTATGTCGGCACCTATCTCGCTTGGGGCGTGCATAACACCGGCTGGTGGGGCGAAGGTGAAATCAAATTCTATCTGGACGGTGATACGGAGTTTCCGACCATCTGCGGCACCGGCACGGAGGATTATTTCTGCGGCTCTTATGATTTCGACACCAAGGGGCCGGACGGGCAGTCGCATTACACGGAATTTTCCACGCCTTACACCGGGCTGGCGCAGGTCATCCGGCCAGACGGACATTCTGATTCGCAGACGCGGTTCGGTCTGTATCGCTGGCATATCCGTGATCCGATCCGTTTTCAAAAAGATTTAAAAGTCACCATTCAGGCGCTTGGCTGGCAGTCAGGCGGACGTTATTTGCAGGAACAGGATGACATCGCGTCGGTGGCGTTCTGGTATCAAACACTGCCGCACAAGAAATTCCCGCCGCTGCCGAGCCGCGATGAATTAGAATTGCATTGAGTCGAAGCGAAGCAGTTACAACCACGGATGAACACGGATGAAAAGCACTGACACGAATTCCAACAATTTGCACGAATTCAAAACCAGCCAAACCAATTCGTGATGATCCGTGAAATTCGTGTCTTCCCTATCACACCGGAACTACGACGGCAGCCAAGAAGAATCCCACGGCTGTGATCAACGCCCGCAGATGCGATGTCCCGGTCCATCCCAAAACGGTGACGCTACCCAGCCCTGGCCCCAAAAGCCAACGAGATTTGCAAACATATTTTGCCATGGTTCTTTTATTGCGGTGCGCGGATGAAGTGATTATTTTCAAGCCCTTATCCAAAAGGACAAAAATGAAAAGACGTGAGTTCATCAAAATGAGTTTGAGCGCGGCAGCTTTGGCAGTCGTCCCTTCATGCACCACCAAACTGTCCGAACACGCCGCCGGTGGCGGACCGTCATCGGGCGCGGCGGGGAACTTCGCGCTGGCGCCGCGCCGCCGCGAGTTGTTTGATTTTGACTGGCGCTTCAAGCCGACGCCAACACCCGAGATCAAAGACGCAGTGGCCTTGAACAAATGGGTCTGGATCCGGGAACAGCCAGGGCAGACAGCGGACATGATGAGTCAGCCGGATTTGGACACGTCCGGCCCGGATTGGAAAACCGCCGACACGGCCAATGAATCGCAAATGAATTTCACCGGCTACGCCTGGTATCGCATGGTGCTGCCGGAATTGAACGGGCCGGGTCGCACCGTTTCTTTCACCCATGTGGATGACAACGGTGAAATTTACCTGAACGGGAAATTGCTGGATTCCCATCAAGGCTGGTCCGCGCCGTTCACGGTGGATCTTGATCCGACTTGGAACACTCACGGCCCCAATGTCCTCGCCGTGCGCGTGTATAACGCCGACGGGCCGGGCGGCATTTATGGCGATGTTGCCCTGGGCCGTTTGCCGGTGGGGGACCAGTTTTTCTCGCCGGACTGCGACGACAGCGCCTGGCGCAAAGTTCAGTTGCCGCACGATTATGTTGTGGAGGGTGAATACAGTTCCAAGGCCGACACCGGACACGGTTCGTTGCCGGCTTTTCCGGCGTGGTATCGGAGAACATTTTCCATGGACGCGGCGGACCAGGACAAATGCGTGTGGCTGTATTTCGAGGGTGTGTTTCGCGATGCAAAGATTTATGTGAACGGCAAACTGGTTGGCCGGCACCCGGACGGTTATACGTCTTTCCATGTGGACATTGCTGATGCGGTCAATTTTGGCGCGGAAAACCTGCTGGCGGTTTATGTGGATCCGGCTGATTTCGAGGGCTGGTGGTATGAAGGCGGCGGCATTTACCGTCATGTCTGGCTGAATGTGGCGGATAAAGTCCACGTTGCTCCTTGGGGCGTTTATGTCATCAGCGAGGTGGCGGATGTGACCGGAACGCCTTCCGCCAAACTCCGCATTGAAACCATGTTGGCCAACCGGACGCAGGAAACGCAAAACTGCTCGGTTGTCTCCACCGTGCTGGATCCGGATGGCCGTGTGGTTGTCGCGGCAACCGACAGCGTGACGGTGCCGTCAAGCCCCATTCCGTCCGATGCCCGCGAAAAAATTCTTTCTTCGTCCGATGTGGAGCAGCCCAGTTATCTGCACACTGGAACCCAATTGGTGCAAGAGATCAATCTGTCTTCCGTGCGCCTCTGGTCCTTGGCGGAGCGGAACCGCTACACCGTGCTGACGGAGGTTTTGCGCGACGGCAAGATTGTGGACCGCCACACGCAAAAGTTCGGCGTTCGGACGCTGCGGTTCGATCCCAACGACGGTTTTTTCCTGAATGAAAAGTCCGTGAAACTCAACGGCGTTTGCAACCATCAGGACTTTGTCGGCGTCGGGATTGGCATGACGGACAGCATTCTGTATTACCGCATGAAACGGCTGCAGGAATTCGGCTGCAACGCCATCCGCTGCTCGCACAATCCGATGTCGCCCGCCATGTATGAAGCCTGCGATGAACTGGGACTGCTGGTCATGGACGAAAACCGCCATCCCGGCTCCTCCATCGCGACCAAATCCTGGGTGGGCCAGGACTATTCCAACACCTGGCACGTTGAATCCATGGTGTTGCGGGATCGCAACCATCCCAGCGTCATCATGTGGTCCATGTGGAACGAGGAGTTCGGCATTCAGAACAAGCCCTTCGCCCGTGACATGATGGCCGCGCTGATCCAAGCCGTTCACCAGCACGACCGCACCCGGCCGGTGACGTGCGCCAACAACAGCGGGGCGGAAAAAAACGCCTGGAGCGGTGGCGTTGCCGATTCGGAAGACTTGCTGGGCGTCAATTACAACTATCAGGACTTTGACATCCTGCACAAAGAGTATCCGGACAAAATGATCCACGGAAGCGAGATTGGCAGCAACTGCGAGTGCCGGGGCATTTATGAAACGGATAAAGTAACCGCGCATTTAACCAGCTATATGTCACCGGACGGGTCGTGGGAGCCGCTCGGATCGCGCAAGTTTGTCGCCGGCGGATTTTACTGGACCGGCTTTGACTACCGCGGAGAAACGACACCGTTCGGCTGGCCGGAAATCAATTCCAATTTCGGTTTTCTGGACATGTGTGGTTTTCCGAAAGATGCGGCCTTCTATTGGAAGGCCTGGTGGATGCGCAGCCAGCCGCTGGTGCATATTTTCCCGCATTGGAACTGGCCCGGCAAGGAAGGACAAAATGTTCCCGTGTGGTGCTTCAGCAACTGTGACGAGGTGGAATTGTTTCTAAACGGCCAGAGCCTGGGCAAACAAACCATGAAGGCATTTCGTTATCTGAAATGGGAACATGTGACCTATCAAGCGGGCCGGTTGGAAGCTAAAGGTTATATCAATGGGCAAATCGTCGCCCAAAAAGTTGTGGAAACTACCGGCGATCCGGCGGCCATCCAACTCATCCCGGACCGCGCGCGCCTGGTTGCCGATGGCCAGGATACGGTTCCCATTGTTGTTACCGTAGTGGATTCCAACGGGCGGGTGGTGCCGACCGCCAGCAATAAAATTAACTTTAAGATTTCCGGTGCCGGAACAAATGCCGGGGTCGGCAACGGCGATCCGAGCTGCCACGAGCCGAATCAGGCCAGCTACCGCAGCGCCTTCATGGGTTATTGCATGGTGCTGGCACAGGCGGGTCGGACGACGGGAATCTTGCATGTGATTGCTTCCGCCGACGGACTGGCCAGTGCATCTGTGCGGCTGACGGTGGGGAAGGCGTAAGTTTTATAAAACATTTCGGCGGAGGCTGGCAGAAGTCGAAGCCGGAACGTCTTGCTATGCCGGGTGGGAGCGGTGTTAGTTACGGTTTATTGAGGCTCGCATAATTGAGTGGCACATTCTTGGCGCGAGCGGAGCGTGGCGTTCACGCCGCTTCAATGCACCGAGCGCACGCGGGAATAGATTTTTCAACATCGTCCACTTCGGACGTTGAAGCGGCGTGAACGCCGCGCTCCGTCACCGTATTGCACGAGCCTATAGAACAAGATAAAAATTAGGACAAAAGCTTTTTGGCGTGCGTCCGCCGCGATTTTCGGCTAACTAACGCCATGCACAGCGACCGCCAAATCGCCAATCTCGCGCTCGTCGGTTTCATGGGCACGGGCAAGACGTCCGTTGGCCGGCTGGTGGCCGAACAGTTGCGTTTTGAATTTCTCGACACAGACGAACTCATCCAGACGCGCACCGGCCGGACGATTGCCGGCATTTTTGAGCAGGACGGCGAACCAAACTTCCGCGCGCTGGAACGGCAGATTGTCGGTGAACTGGCGGCGCGCAACAAAACCGTGATTGCCACCGGCGGAGGCTTGCCCGCCAATCAGGAAAATCTCGCGTCGCTCAAGATTCACGCGCTGGTCGTCTGTCTCTGGTCATCGCCGGAAAAAATCTGGGAACGCGTCCGCAACCAGTCGCATCGTCCCCTGCTCCACGATCCCGACCCGCAGCGAAAAATCCGCGAACTGCTCGAACTCCGCGCGCCCTTTTACCGGCAGGCCGACGTGCTCATCAACACCGATCTGCGCTCCGCCCGCGAGGTCGCGCAGCAGATCGTCCTGCAGTTCAAACTCGCCACCCGTCCGGAGCGATGAAAACGGCCATCCGTCAGCGCGCGGCGGAACTCGGCTTTGACGACTGTCGTTTCACCAGCGCCGCGCCGCCCGCCAGCGCAGAACAATTTCAACGCTGGCTCGCGCAAAAAAATCACGGCGAGATGAACTGGCTGGAGCGCAGCGCGGAAAAGCGCGGCGAGCCGCAGAAAATTCTCGCTGGCGCGAAAAGCGTCATCGCACTGGCGGTCAGCTATGAAACTGAAAAGCGGAAAGCGGAAAGCGGAAAGCGGAAAACTGGCGTGATTGCCCGCTACGCGCGCTTTGCGGACTATCACAACGTGCTCGGCGAACGCCTGAAAAGTCTGACGCAGTTCGTCAACCAGCTTGGCGGCGCGGACGCGCGTTCGCTTTGGTATGTGGACACCGGGCCGCTGCTGGAACGCGATTTTGCCCAGCGCGCCGGCCTCGGCTTCGTCGGCAAGCATACCAATGTCATCAGCCGCAAACTCGGCAACTGGATTTTTCTCACGGAAATTTTGACGACGCTGGAACTCGCGCCCGATGCGCCGGAGAAAAATCATTGCGGCAACTGCACGCGCTGTCTCGCCGCCTGCCCGACCAACGCCATCACCGCGCCGTTTCAACTGGACGCGCGCAAGTGCATTTCCTACCTGACGATTGAATTGAAAGGCGCGATCCCGGTCGAACTGCGTCCCGCCATCGGCAACCGGATTTTCGGCTGCGACGATTGTCTTGCGGTCTGCCCCTGGAACAAATTTGCGCGCGACGGCAGCTTGATGAAGCCGCACGCTCGCACCGATTTGCAGTCGCCCGATTTGGTTGATCTGCTCCAGCTTGACGACGCCGGTTTCAAATCAAAATTTGCCGGCACGCCAATCTTGCGAACGAAACGGCGCGGCCTGTTGCGGAATGTTTGCGTGGCGCTGGGAAATATCGGCGACAAATCCGCCGTGCCCGCCTTGGCAAAAGCCATGCATGATCCTGAACCGTTGATCGCCGAACACGCGCGGTGGGCGATGGAACAAATCATCACACGTCAATAGTGGCACAGGCGTCTCGCCTGTGAGTTTTAATTGAGGAACAGCTTGAATCAGAATTCACCGGCGAGACGCCTGTGCCACTACCATTCACCCGCCGAACGCGGAATATTTTTTGGTCCCGCGCCGCCACATGAACCGGGCAAAAACGTAGGCCGCCAGGACCCAGAGGAATTGGATCGTCAGGCCGCGCCACAAATCCGCGCCCGCCGCCTTGCCCAGATAAATACTGATGGGAAAATACATCTGATACGGAAACGGCGTGAGAAAAAGAATTTGCTTGAGCGCCGGTGGCAAAATGTCCAACGGGAACAAATGGCCGCTGGCCAGGTATTCAAACGCGAACAGGATGAAAATGAAGGTGGAAATTTCGAGCAGCCAGAACGCCAGCATGGCCATGGCGTAGGAGATGAAAAATTGCAGCAGCGCGGTCAGCACCAGCGAAACGGGAAACACAAGCAGCGCGGTGAGACCGGCGGGCGGCAGAACGTATTGCCGGAAACAGAAAATAAAAATCGCCAGCGGGATTCCAGCGACGGCGATGAATGCGATGCGTCCGGAAAAAAACAGGCAGAGGCGATACCACAAATAATCCACCGGCTTGAGCAGAAACTGGCTGATGTTGCCCTCGCGGATGTCGGCGGCGATCTGCCAGTCGTCTTCGTTCACCGCCGTGAAGACATCCACGACCGCGACGAGCAGATAATAAAACATCATTTCCGATTCGGAAAAACCCGAGGCATTCCCGGTTCCGTTTCGATGCGCGTAAATGGTCCGCCACAGTGACAACATGGCGAAGAGCGGGATGAAGCTGAACAGCGTGCGCGTGAGATAATTGAACCGATACTGCAGGTTGTTCTGCAGGCCGATATTGATGATGTGAAGGTATTTTTTCATGCGCCCGCGCGGGGAATCTAAACCACCGAAAATAAATAACCAAATGAAAGTGGAGCCGCGGGAGGATTTGAACGCTCCACCTGCTGACTGGAAGTCAGCCGCTCTGACGTTGAGCTACTACCGGCATAAAGTGGTGCCCCGGCACGGACTTGAACCGTGAACAAACAGATTAAGAGTCTGCTGCTCTACCAATTGAGCTACCGAGGCAAATTGTTGATTACAATAATTTGAACTGTTTTTACGTCCGCCAACCTAGCATTGCATCCCGAATTTTGCATCCCGCTGCATATGTAGCTGGAAAATTACCGCTGCCGCGCCCGAACCGGACACAAAACCTGTAAAATCAAAACGCGACGCGAACGTCTCGCCAGATGGCAAGCGATGTTCATTTTCCAAAGTTCCGAACTTGATGCAATCCGCACAACGAGAGTGTATTTTGGCAGAGTGAAAATAGAGGGCAAGATTTTTCGTGAGAGCTGGGCGGACGTGTCCATCACGGCCAAACTTTTGCTACGACAGGATCAAAGCCCGACGCACATGAGCCGTCTAGCCCGTGACAGGCTCATTTGCCGGCGCCGAAGTCCTTACAAAACCGATAGTGAAGCCTGATCACCGATGGTCGTTTGCAGGCTTTCCCGAATGAGCTTGCCGCCGATTTTTATTCGGCCATAGTAATTTCCGTTGCTGACGTATTGAAGCAGGTGCGGCATGTGCCATCGGTGGACAAGTTTTGCTGTCATTTCCGGGACTGGTTTCAGTTTCCCGCCTGGTTTGCACAGCCAAACATTACGGGATACAAAGCAAAAAATTACAGGTCGCAAACCATGGCTGTTAATAAAACAGTTGCCGGTGTGGCGAAATGGCAGACGCACAGGACTTAAAATAACGTCAATAGCCGTTTTGCCGTGTTTTACCAGCTTGCATCGGGTTTTCAGAAAGTATTGATTCTATTGGTTAAAAGTGAGTTTTTGACCGTTTCTAAAAGGCGGGAGATTTTACCACCAGAAGTGTCACAAGTAGTGTCACAATTCACTTTTGCAAGTTGTTGAAACTCAAAAAGACGATTGAGGACTTTAATCCTGTGCGTCTCTTTCCAGCATCGCCCGCGCCCTGCCGGTGTCCATCCTCGAATCAAATCAAAGCACGCTGGCGGGCTGCTGGTGAAGCGTGGCAGGGTGTTTGATGACTGTCCATCGGCCTTTGCGCTTCCGGCTCGCTGGCGGGCATCGTGGCGCAACGGCGAAGGATGTTGGCTTGACCAAAGCCGTCGGAAAGCGTTTGATTTACAAAACGGCGAACGCCTAACACAAAAAATTATGGATACGACACCAGCGAACCAATCCGATCTTGATAAGCAAATAGCGTTGCTTCACCAGCAATTTGCAGATTTGCAGACGGAGGAGCAAAAGCTCCAACTTAAAGCACAGCTTGAACGTCAGGTTGCACAACTTCGCGCTAACGTAGACAATTTGGAAAAGCAGAATCCGTAAGCGCGGCGGACACGCCGCGAGCAGTGCGATTGATTCATCAAGGTCTAAAAGTGTCGCAGTCACGAACCGCCGAATAAAATTTTGTTTTTGACTCGTATCTGTTTGTGGTTACTAACGCCGGCTGTTTTAATTTTAGGCGCAATTCAATTCTGCCAAGTCAAAAAGACAATGCAGTCAACTTTGGCTGGTTTTTATGAGTAATGCGAAGATTCAACTTCGGTTCGGTGGCCCGTCATTAAAGGGACATTCAATGGATGTTTCCTTGCTTGGTCCATCTCTGTTTGCACTTGGAGAACTGTGCAGCGAGGCTAATCGGATTCTCAACGGGCAAGAAACGAAAGTTAAGGTTTTACTTCATGCCGACGTAAAAGCCAATTGCGTTACGATAAACCTAGAGGTTGCTCAGAGCGTTTGGCAGGTGGCCAGCCATCTTATACAAAATCAAAATGTATCTAGCGCAAAAGAGATTTTGGAGTGGATTGGAATCTTAAAATCGGTCGTGGAATACGCACTGCCAGTTGCGGGTGGTGGTGGACTTATAGCTTTTTTGCGATGGAAGAAAAAGAATAAGATTATCGGATCACAAATCAAGCAAACCGATAATGGGAATGTTTTTATTCTGAATTACACCAATGTTCAAGGAAACAACAACACAACAACAATTCCAGAGCAGATTTACAATTTTTCAAAAAATGTAAAAATGGTCGAGGCGGTCAAATCTTTGACAAGCCCCGTTTCTGCGGCAAATGGCATTGATGAAGCTGTTTTTGTCAAAGACGGAAGGGATGAATTAAAAATTGACCAAGACTGCGCCAGCGACCTAAAGGGCATTTATGCAGACGCAGAAGAAAGCGAGCCGCAAACATTCACCGCACACATTGTTGTATATTCTCCGGTTTTGGACAAAAAGGGCAAGAAGTGGAAATTTAAGTTTAATGACCGAGTTGAGCAAATTGACATTAGCGAAACAACAATAGTTGCGGACGCTCAAATACGCGGCAAGGTTGTTTGGGGTGATACATACAAAGTAAAAATGGAAATGCAGGAGCATAAAACTCGTGGCGGGGATTTCAAAATTGATTACAAGGTTAAAGAAGTGATTGAATTTAGGCCAGGTGACGAGCATACACAGACAGTTTTTCCGATACCTACTTGATATGCCCAAACCCAAACTTGCCGCCTAGCCGACGGCACAACGCGCCAATTGCCCGACTGGGGATACAATAATGGGGCGACGGGTGACGACTGCGCAGGCACGACGGCACGGCTGCGGTCTGGCGGTGTTCAAAGTGGAAAAGTGATTTACAAGCAATTCCGACAGGCATAGTGTTCCCGAATCATGCCACCAAAACAAAATCAACAGCAGCCGGTGCCACAGGCACCAAAACCCAACCCAATTCAGCAGCCGAGCGATGGCAAGCGTTCAAACGACAACATGCCCACGCCTAGAACCACGCTGCCCCAAACGCCACCGACAACACCCAGAAAAACACGATAGTAGCCAAAAAAACCAGCGGGCTGGCACAAATCAATACGCGCACAATGTTGAGGTGGCGCGCGGTTCTGGCGTTTCGTTCAACATTGAATTGGATCCGCTCCTGCAATTTCTCAAGCTCAAATTCTTGCATTTCTTCGGACGTGTAACCGGCGGGCAGTTTGAGATTCTTTGGCTCGTTGGCCGGAGCTTTGACAGTTCTTGCCATCAAGCAGGCAAAGACAAGATAGGCCGCCAAGCCCGCCAAATAAACACACAGAACCGACAGCGCCAGGGCAAGACCGGTTAAATTTCCACCAGAGAAAATTTTGACCGCGCCAGAAAACGAAGCCGAGACCACGACAAACAAAAAAGTCACAGTGGTGTATGCCTCCTTTTGCAGGCTTTCCATGTTCTCCATGTGAAAATCCATGTTTTTGGATGATTCACGCTGCATAAATTCGAGGTGGCTCATGGCATTAAAATACTTTGTTGAAATGCTTAATAGAAATGCGCCCAAGTCAAATTGCAAGTTTTGAATTTGCGGCGTAGCGCCCACACCAAGCAATCGGCTGGCATCCGCCGCCACGATTTGCGATTGCCATAATTATATTGCCGCTTACGATTTGCGGCAACCGCATGGCGAAACAAACCATTCACGACATTCTGGAAATTTTCCGTGAGGAAGCGGCGAGCACCCGCGACCTCGGCGACAAATTTGAGAAACTCATCGCCAATTTTCTCACCAAAGACCCGTATTACGGCAATCATTTCAGCAACGTCTGGCTGTGGATGGAATGGCCGGGGCGCGCAGGCCAGCCCGACACCGGCATTGATCTTGTCGCGCAGGAACGCGCGACCGGCGATTTCACGGCGATACAATGCAAGTTTCTTGACCCCGCGCATTATTTGCAAAAGGAAGACATAGATTCTTTCTTCACGGCTTCGGGCAAAAAACCGTTCACGCAGCGGATGATTATTTCCACGACGGACAAGTGGGGAAAACACGCCGAAGAAGCGTTGAACAACCAGCAGCCGCCCGTCATCCGGTTGCGCGTGCAAGACCTCGACGACAGCGCGATTGATTGGTCGGATTTCAACATCAATCGCCCGCAAAACATCAAGCGCAAGCCGCCGAATCAAATCCGCGAACATCAAAAAGTAGCGCGGGCGGATGTTGTGGCCGGTTTCAAAACCGCAGACCGGGGCAAACTCATCATGGCGTGCGGCACGGGGAAAACTTTCACGGCGTTGAAAATTGCCGAGGAGCTTGTTCCGGCTGGCGGCAACGTCCTTTTTCTTGTGCCGTCCATTTCCCTGATTTCCCAGACATTTTGGGAATGGTCGGCGCAATCGGAAAATCCCTTGAACTCGTTTGCCGTTTGTTCCGATGCCCAAGTCGGCAAAAAGAAAAACGACGAGGAAGACATCCGCACGCACGAACTGCCTTTTCCCGCGCACACGGACGCGCGGCGGCTGGTGAATGAAACCGGCTTGATGCGCACGAAGGAAAAGAAAAATCTCACCGTCATTTTCTCGACGTATCAATCCATCAAGGTCATTTCCGACGCGCAGAAACTTCATGGCCTGCCGGAATTTGACCTTGTGATTTGCGACGAGGCGCACCGCACCACCGGCGTCGAGCAGACGGAATTAAACAAAACGGAAGCCGCCACTTTCACCGCCATTCACAACCCAGATTTCGTGAAAGCGAAACGGCGGCTCTACATGACGGCCACGCCGCGCATTTACACCGACGATTCCAAAGCCAAAGCCAAAGACGCGGGCGTGACGTATTTCTCGATGGACGAGGAAAAAGATTACGGCAAGGAATTTCACCGGCTCGACTTTTCCAAAGCCATTGAGGACAAACTTCTTTCCGACTACAAAGTTTTGGTTCTCGCCGTGGATCAGTTGCACGTCAGCACCGCCTTGCAACAGCAACTCGCGCAAGGCACGGAACTGAGACTTGAAGACGCCGTGAAAATCGTCGGCTGCTGGAATGGCTTGCGGAAGCGTTTCGTGAAACAGGAAGGCGACGGCGGCGAAGCCATAAATCGCGCGCCCATGCGCCGCGCCGTGGCGTTTAGCAGCCGCATCAAGGATTCGCAGAATATTGAAAAACTTTTCAAGGATGTCATAAAGGAATACGCCGCCGACGGCGACCCCGAATCATCCGTTGAATCCGACCCCGATTTTCTGCGCTGCGATGTCCGGCACGTTGACGGCAAGATGAACGCCTTGAAACGCAGCGATGCCTTGCAATGGCTCAAGGCCGACACGACCGGCGAAGGCACGGTTTGCCGCATTTTGACAAATGCCCGCTGTCTTTCCGAAGGCGTGGACGTTCCCGCGCTCGATGCCGTCATGTTTCTTAACCCGCGCAAATCCGTCGTGGACGTGGTGCAAGCCGTCGGGCGCGTCATGCGGAAGGCGGAAGGCAAAGATTACGGCTACATCATTTTGCCCATTGCAATCCCGGCGGGCGTGCCGCCGGAAGAAGCCTTGGCGGACAATGAAAATTACGCCGTCGTCTGGCAAGTCTTGCAGGCACTCCGCGCACACGATGACCGCTTCGATAAGATGCTCAATCAGATTGAGCTAAACATCAAACGCCCCGACCAGATACAAATCATCGGCGTCGGCGGCGAAGGCGATAAAAAAGACGGCACGCTCCTCGACGCGCCCGTGCAAGACCTGCTCAAATTTAATCTCAAAGACTGGCAGGATAAAATCTTCGCCAAGATCGTGCTCAAATGCGGCACGCGCAAATACTGGGAGCAATGGGCGCAGGACGTGGCGAAGATTGCCGAGCGGCATATCATCCGCATCACCGCCCTGCTCAAAAGTTCCGATGCCAGGTATCGCAACTATTTCGACAAGTTCCTGAATGGACTCCGCAAAACGCTCAACCCCAGCATCAGCGAGGCCGACGCCATTGAAATGCTTTCGCAGCATCTTATCACCAAGCCCGTCTTTGACGCGTTGTTTGAAGGCTACGAATTTACCAAACACAACCCCGTTTCCAAGACCATGCAAAAGATGCTCGACGTTCTGGACGAGCAAAGTTTGGAAAAAGAACGCGAATCGCTGGAAAAATTTTACGAAAGCGTCCGCAAACGCGCCAGCGGCATAGACAACGCCGCTGGCCGGCAGGAAATCATCGTCGAACTTTACGACAAATTTTTCAAGACCGCGTTCGAGCGTATGCACAAACGGCTGGGCATCGTCTATACACCGGTTGAAGTCGTGGACTTCATGCTCAAAAGCGTTGACGACGTTTTGAAGGAACAATTTGGCATCGGCTTGACTGCCGAAAATGTCCACATCCTCGACCCATTCACCGGCACTGGCACATACATCGTGCGCTTGATCCAGAGCGGCATTATTGATGACCAAGACCTTGCCCGCAAATTTCGCGGCGAACTTCACGCCAACGAAATTGTCCTGCTCGCCTATTACATCGCCGCCATTAATATCGAGGAAGCCTATCACGGACGCATGGGGAAAGAATACGAATCATTTGAAGGCATCGTCCTAACTGATACTTTTCAACTTTCCGAAGGCGAAGGAAAATTTGCCGACGAATCTTTTCAGGCCAACAGCAAACGCGCGCTCGCACAAAAGGCGCGGGACATCCGCGTCATCATTGCAAATCCACCATATTCGGTAGGACAAAAAAGCCAGAATGATAATAACCAAAACTTGAAATACCCCGCGTTGGACGACCGGATTGAAAATACCTATGCGGAGCATTCATCTTCAACAAATAAGAACAGCCTCTATAATTCATATATCCGCGCAATTCGCTGGGCGAGCGACCGCGTTAAAGACAAAGGTGTAATCTGTTTCGTCAGTGATGGTTCATTTATAGATGGCAACGCAATGAGCGGATTGAGAAAATGTTTAGCTGACGAATTTGCTGCGATTTATTGCTTTAATTTGCGAGGAAATGGTCGCACCTCTGGAGAACAATGTAGAAAAGAAGGGCATCCTCTATTTGCTGCAACAGGCGGCAAGGGTGGCAGCTTGGCGCAAATCGCCATCATCCTTTTGGTGAAAAACATTGAGAAAAAAGGTTGCACTCTCAAATACCACGACATCGGAGACTATCTAACGCGAAAAGAAAAACTTAATACCATTGCAGAATTTGGCAGCATAAAAAACATTCCGTGGCAAAACCTCGCACCTAATAAGAATTACGATTGGATAAATCATAGGAGCGAAGAGTTTGAAAAATTCATGCCGCTGGGATTGAAAGAGGAAAAAGGGAGCATAGATACTGAAGCCGTGTTCATCATGTATTCGCGTGGCATTGCGACGTGCCGCGATGCGTGGACTTACAATTTTTCAGATAAGAGACTCACGCAAAACATGGACGGCATGATTGAGCGATTCAATGAGCAGGTGCAGGGCTACAAACCGGCATCTGCAAAGGGCGTCAAGGTAAATGACTTTATTGAAAGAGACGCAAAAAAAATTAACTGGTCTGCAAATTTAATTTCCGATGTTGAACGGGGAAGAAGTGCGACCTTTTCAAAGGAAAATTTTCGAGTTGCAGAATACCGCCCATTCACTAAATGTCACTTTTACCATCACAGGCAATTTAACGAGAGGGTTTATCGGATGCCTCTTATCTTCCGCGAAACGGACACAAAAAATGTTGCGATTTGTGTTTCGGGCATCAGTGCGGGAAAAGATTTTTGTGCGCTGGCAACTGGCACGTTGCCCGACCTTGAAATCGTTTCAAAGTCGCAATGCTTTCCTTTGCGCTACTACGAAGCGCCGAGCAAAATAGACGAAAAGCAGGGCGATTATTACAGCGGGCAAGACGGCTGGCGGGAGAACGTCAGCGAGTTTGCGTTGAAAGAATTTCGCGCGGCTTACAAGGATGCGAAAATCGGCAAGGAAGACATTTTTTATTACATCTATGGCGTGCTACATTCGCCGGAATACAAGACGCGGTTCGCCGCCGATTTGAAAAAGATGCTGCCGCGCATCCCGTTCGCGGCGGATTTTTGGGCGTTCAGCCAAGCCGGGCGCGACTTGGCAAAAATCCACCTGAATTACGAAACCGCCCAGCCGTATGCCGTGAAGGAAGAAAAAGACGAGCTGCCGCTGGACGAGTCGAAACTGTATCTCGTCAGCAAAATGCGTTTCGGCAAGACCGGCAAGGAAACGGACAAGACCAAAATCCAATACAACAGCCACATCACCCTGACGGGCATCCCGCTCGCCGCCTACGACTACATCGTGAACGGCAAACCCGCGATTGAATGGATCATAGACCGCTACCAGATGACAACAGACAAAGACAGCGGCCTCACCAATAACCCAAACGATTGGGCGAGCGAACACAACGACCCCGCCTACATCCTGAATCTCCTAAAACGCATCATCACCGTCAGCATGGACACGATGAAGGTGGTGAACGCCCTGCCCGCGCTGAAGGAACGGAAATAAGGCAAGACCGTGAAACCGAGCGAATTTTCCAAACGGCGGAAAGGAGTTGGACGCAATGGGTAACAATAATTATTTTCAGTTTCCCCTTTGCGCGTTGGCCTTCTGCGATTCGGAACGGGAGCGTTTGGATGAAATCATTTCCTTCGCTTTTGTGGACGCTGGCTTTGCCATGTTCAAAAAAGTAGCCCCGGAAATTCGCAAATCACTTGGCGATGATTTGAAAGGCCGTCAAGGGACTCCGGCGGATTATCGCAAGCATGACTCCGATCATGTCGCCGCGATGCTGGGAGCGCGGGAAATCGGAATCAACGTGGGCGGAGTTGCTCATTCGTTAGCCACATGGCGAAAGCTTTCCGAGGCCAGAAACCAATTTCAAGCGCAGCATGGCCGCGATGTTGAAGTAAGAATCAGGAGTGAACTGGTTTTCGAGGCGCGGGATAAAAACGGAATCAGCTACCGGGAGTTTTCGATCTTGTGTGCGATTTACAGTTGCATCGGCGCGAAAAAATACCCGGTTCGCATCACCCGTGAACAAATTCAACGCCGAATGCTGGGCTACAAAACGCAGTCCGTCATGCAAGCTGAAATCGGCAAGCGGATAGACGGAGCAAAACCGCTCACGACCCGGCAAATCAATTACACGCTGGATCGCTTGGACGAACGGCAATTTTTCGCCCGCGCCCGCGCCAATAAACGCCAGACTTATTATTCGCACCGGCTCTCGCAAGAGCAGTTAGAAGAAAAGCTCGTCGCGGGCAAATCATACGCGCAATCGTTTCACAAACGGCGACGCCAGCGTGACGCGGAGTTAATGGCTAGAATCAAAAGCGCAAAGTCCGGCATGAAATAAAGCGGAAAGCGCGAACAATGTTCACCGCACGTCCACGTCTTTGTCTGCTATCGTGTCCACTTTAATAGAAACCTTCCGAATTGAAACTCTTGAAAAAAAACACGAGCGATAGACCACAAGCTTCCGCGCGAGAAAGCTTTTTCAAAAGTAGAAGAAGAAAAACAGCGTCCGTCTGACAAATTTTGGAAGTCGAGTTACCCCCGCCCCCTTTTGAAA